>Ga0079223_10000872_pt1 | contig 16865 bp, 16 predicted proteins | sample Stecom2011_FD_75072 | JGI IMG/M metagenome (GOLD analysis project Ga0079223, IMG submission 75072) | Agricultural soil microbial communities from Utah to study Nitrogen management - Steer compost 2011 | ecosystem: Environmental > Terrestrial > Soil > Agricultural land | place: USA: Utah... | reverse complement strand
CCGCCCCGGACTGATCGGCCCAGGGCGCCGGCGGCGCGACCGGGCCGCAAGAAGGTCCCTCGTCCCGGGCCTTCTTGCGGCCTTGCATCCGCCCACCCTGCCCGACTGCGGCGGCCGCCGGCCGCGGCGGACCATCAATGCATGGGCTGGTTTGGCATCGCCCCCGTGCTCTGCCCCTGAGCCGGCGACTGGGTTTGCGATGTTTGGGCGTGACTAGCCGTCTGCCCGTACAGCCCGCCCGGGCCTGCGCCGGACTGGGCCGTGTATCCTGAGCCGGTCGGCTCGGAAAACAGCTGGCCACTGCCGGACGACTGCGAGTGCGCTTGTCCGTACGGCTGCCCTTGGGACGAGCCGTACCCGTAGTACGCGGCCGTCTGGCCGTACGGCTGCTGCCCCGGCTGAGCGCCCCAGGCCGATCCGGCCGGTGCCGCAGCCTGCTGCCGGACGGCCGCATCGTGCTGCTGCAGCTTGGCCGCCCACAGCGAGGCAATCTGCCCGGCCAAGTTGCGGTCGGCCAGCGGCGTCTCGTACCATCCTCGCTGGTGCATGGCCTGAAACGCCTGCTGATGAAACTGTTCTTCCTCCATGGCCAGCTGATGCAGCGTCTGGCGCAGCTGTGGATGGGTGCTTTCCTGCTCCGCCACGCCGTACGCTCCCAGCATTTGCTTGCTGGTCAAAAGCAGGTCGGTCAGTATGTCCCGGTCCGTGAGACGGTTTTGCGTCGTCCCGTTTTGCACGTCAGTCCTCCTCGTCACGCTTTCGGCGCGATGCCGTGCTGCGGCGCCGGGCGCCGGCTGAACGTCACCGCCGCCCCGATGCGCAGGCGGCTAGCTCATGGACTGCAGCTGCCCCAGCAGCGTCTGCATGTGCTGACGATGCCGCTGGCTGCAGTACTGCGACATCTGCTTCACCTGCGGGTCTTGGGCGTGCTCGGCGTAATGCGAGCACTTTCGCCAGGCCAGCTCCTCCGCCCGCAGCAGCTCGTGCACCTGCAGCAACTCCATCTGCGTCAGCTGAGCCAAGCCCCTCACCTCCCTCCTCCCTCCGTCGCGCCCGCTGCGCTGCGTCACCGGCAGCGTCCGGTGGATATTGTTCCCTCGCGTGACGAGACAATACAGGACCGGGAAAGGCAACGGCGAGACCGCCGGTGACGGGACTGCCGTTAGGCCGGCGGCGGCGGGTCCCCGGCGTACCCCGGCATCCTGCTCCGACCGATGCGCCATTCTTGTATAATAGGGTCAGGTCTCCGAAGGTGGTGAGGCTGCGTGAGGCTGAGGCTGGACCGTGATTATATTTACTTCATTCTGCTCATCTTGCCGCTGCCGTTCATCGGCATGCTGAACGTCTCGACCACCGTGCGGCTCCTGCTCCTGGCGCCCGTGGTGGCCCTGCAGGCGCTGTTCGTCTGGTCGGGACTGCGGCGGGGCCGGCCCCCGGCCAACCCGAAGCGCGATTAAGGCAGGCCCGGGCGCCATGCCCGGGCCCGCCTGTTTCTCATCCGATTTCCGCCCGCACCCGTTCGCGGAAGGCGGCCATCAACGTCTTCGTCACCGGCCCGGGCCGGCCGGCGCCGATGGCCTGGCCGTCCACCCGCGCCAGCGGCATGACCTCCATGGTCGTGCTGGTGACGAAGGCCTCGTCGGCGCTCAGCAGTTCCTCCTTCGAGAAAAACCGCTCGGCCGCGGGGATGTGGGCCTGCGCCGCCAGCTCCAGCACGATGTCGCGGGTGATGCCCCGCAAAATCCAGCGGGAGGCCGGCGCCGTCTCCAGGCGGCCGTCACGGACGATGAACAAGTTGGAGCTGGACCCTTCGGTCATGCCCACGCCCTCCCGCAAAAGCAGCGCCTCCAGCGCGCCCGCCCGGCGCGCTTTTTCTTTGGCCAGCGCGTTGGGCAGCAGGTTGATGGACTTAATGTCGCACCGCAGCCAGCGCTCGTCCGGAACAACGACGGCGTCGGCGCCCGTCTCGTACAGCGCCGCCGGCTGCCTCCGCAGAGGCGAAGCGTACACCACCAGAGACGGCCGGGCGTCCTCCGGAAAATGGTGCACCCGCGGCGCTGCGCCCCGGGTCACCTGGATGTACACCTGTCCATCCTCCACGCCCCGCCGTCCCGGCGCCTCCTTTACCAGCGCGCCAACTTCGTCCAGCGTCAGCGGCAGGTCCATCTCCAGCTCCGCGGCGCTGCGGGCCAGCCGGTCCAGATGGGGCTGCAAAGCGAAGGCGCGGCCGCCGTACACCCGCACCACTTCGTACACGCCGTCGGCCAGCTGGTAACCCCGGTCCTCCACGGGCACCAAAGCCTCGCCCGGGCCCACCCATTTACCGTTGACGAAAATGTAGTCTGCGTTGGACAACGTCACGATGCACCTCGTTTCGCATATGACTGCGGGAGCGGGCGTCACCGACCGCGCCGGCTCCCGGGCCGGCCCCCGAACCCGAGCGATAAAGCCGCACGTAGCGCTGGAAATCCCACTCGGCGAAAAACCGCCGGGCCGCCTCCACGCCCGCCTCATACAGCCGCCGCCGCTGCCCCGGCGTCAAGTCGAAGTCCGTGGTCCGCACGCCGGTGGTGGGAATGCGGATGGTCCGGACGCTGTCCGACGCCTCCAGATGCCGCGCGTCGTGGGCCTCCAGCATCGTGGCCACCAGCGCGCTGCCGAAGGAGACCGGTCCCCGGATGCGGTGCGGCTTGCCGTAGCGCGGGTCCGCCAGCATGAAACCCAGGGTCGGCCACGGCGGCGGCCCCGCCACGTCAAACAGCCAGACCGGAAAGTTGCTCAAAAGGCCGCCGTCTACGATGTAGCCGGGAAACCCGCCCCTGGGCGTCGGGAAGTACTGCACCACGGGCCGGTAAAAATAGGGCAGGCTCGCGCTCATGCGCACGGCCCGGGCCACGTCCAGCTCCTCGGGCCGCACCCCGTAGAGCGCGATGTCCTGCGGCAATACCACCATGCGTCCCCGGCTGACGTCGGCGGCGACGACCTGCAGCCGGAAACGGAACCGCTCGTCCGGCTCGTCCGGCATAATCAGATCCGCAAACGTACGCACGCCCCGCTGGGCCAGCGCGTCCCGCACCCATTCCTCCAGCGCGTCGCCCAAATACAGCCCCTTGGTCAGCGCGACGGCCAGCGCGGGGCCCACCAGCGGAATGCGGGCCCACCGCGGCGGATCCCGGAACGTGCGAAAGTCCAACTGGTCCAGCAGGTCCTTCATCTCGGACGCCCGGTAGCCCGCTGCCAACAGCGCCGCGACGATGGCGCCCGCGGACGTGCCGGCCACGTTGACCCACTGGTAGCCCTGCTCCTCGGCCACGCTCAGCGCGCCGACCAGGCCGATCACTTTGACGCCCCCGCCCTGAAACACAGCATCCGCCCGCAGCCTTCGGCGAGACATCAGCCTCTCCTCCGTCCTCCGGCCGGCGGCCGCCCTTCAGTCCGCCGCGCTTACCCCCGCACCAGCGCCCGGTACAGAGCGTAACCGATAAACCCTGCCGCCGTCGCGAAAGCCGCCCCGGTTTTCACCCGCCCCGTGTCCCGATCCACGGTTTCGCAGGCGATGCCGTTGTCCATGGCCGCGTCCCGGAAAAACTGCAGCCCGGCCTCGGTCTCCCGGCCCAGCAGCACGTCGTACGCCTTCATCAGCGGCCACGGATGCGGCGCGTGCTCGCACCCCGGAGCGCCGAACCGCCCCGGGCAGTAGTCAGGATTGTCTTCCGAGTGGATCCAGTTCACCGTGTTGATGTATACCGGATCGTCCAGGTCGCAAAAACCGTAGTACGCCAAGAGCTGCAAACTTCCCGGCGGCTGGTCCAGCACCTGCGCCCGGCGCCGGTCGTCCAGCGCCCATGCGAACATGGGGCCGTTGACCCCGTCCACCACCGCGTGTTTGCGAATGGTCTCCCGCAGCTGCACCGCCTGCTGGTTGGCCCGCCACTCGCCCAGGCTGTCGCCCCGCCGCCGCTTCAAAAGGGCCAGCGCCCGCAAAGCCCGCCACGCGATCATATTGTTGTAGGTCAGGTACGGATGCGTCACGGGATCATCGGTGGGGGACAAAAACGTCCCGTACAGGTTGCGGTCGGGATGGCGCTGCTCCTCCAGGCGCTTTTCCAGATACCCCACGCCGTCGATGACCCGGCCCGCGCCGCCCGGGCCCTGCTCCTCCAGCACCGCGTAGTCTTCCGTGGCCCGCACGTACTGCTCCAGGGCGATGAGCGGCGCGCACAGCTCGTCCAGCTCAAAGCCCGGATACAACACCGTGCCGTCGATGTACAGGCTGTGCTCGGCCGCGTTGCGCAGATAGCGCCCGAAGCCGGCCAGCACCATCTCCCGGGCCCTTTCCGGGTCGATGAGCAGCACGCCCGGAAAGCTCCACAAAAACGCGTCCCGGGACCAGAAGGCCGCGCTCACGTAGTACCGGGGACTGCGGGACGTCACCAGCACCAGTTCCTCCGTGTCGATGGTGCGCCCCGCCGCAAAGAAGTAGTTGAACCACAAGTTGAGGTGCATGCGCCGGCCCAGCTCTTCGTCGGAAACGGCCCGCGCCCGCTCCCGCAGCCAGGCCCGGGTCCGCTCCAGGAGGGCCCGGGCGCCCCGCCGCTGCAAATCGACCACGGTCGTGCAGGCGCCGTCGCTCTCCGCGCTGACCGCGACGTACAAGTCCATTTCCACGTGGGCCCCGGGCTCCACCAGGTCTTCCTGCGCGATGGCGAAGTAAATGGGCCGGCCGCCGTCGTTGACGTCGCGCACCGGCGAGTCGGCGCCCGGCCCCCGCCGCCGCGCCACCGCGTTCTGAAACGCCGCGCCCGGCGAGGCGGCTTTCGCCAAATGCCAGCCGAGGCCGGGGAAGGGCCGGGACGCGCCCACGGCGAAACCGGCGGTGGCCGGCCCGGCGCTGAGCTCAAAGGCCAGCGTGTCGGTCCACTCGTCATACCACGCCGTGCGCCGCCCGTACATGGGGCGGCTGCGGTAAATGGTCTGCCGCGCCTCCAGCCACGCCCCCCGCCAGCCCCAGTCCAGGGCGACGGGCTTTTCGCCCACGTTGTCAATGCGCAGGGAGTAAATGAACCCTCGGTGGCCCGGCGGGGCGAAGATGGTGCCCGTCACCTGCAGGCCGCACCGCTGGGCCACGAAGCGCGGAATCCAGTGATCCAGCCGCTCCCAGTGGATGTCGGGAAACTCGACTTCCCGGCCGCCGATGCGCACCACCGGCGCCAGCAGCGGCGCCGACGCGATGCCGTAAAACTCCACCATGCCTTTGGAGCCCATGTGCAGGACGTTGAAGCTTTCCACCGCGCCGCCCTCGTTGATCAAAGGCAGCGCCACGTACTCGTTGCCCGTAGGATAGTACAGGACCGATTCGCGCAGTTCGTCGGGCACCGTCAGTTTGCCGGCGTTCACGTCATGCACCTCGGGATACGATGTTCATCACGGCTGGCCTGATTCCTGCGTATCCGAATTTTCCGCAGCCTTCGCCGGCCGGGCCGGCTCGCGGCCCCGCTCGTCCCCGCCCTTCGCGGCCGGCGGCCCGCCGGCTTCTTCGTCCCGCTCTGCTCCGGCGCCGTCCCGCCTGTCGGCCTCGGCGTCAGCCCGCAGCATCATCCGGACCGACACGATACCCAGCACGACGGCGCCCGCCAGCACCCCGAACGCGCCCAGGGCCGCCGGCCACGTCCACGCGACGAACGTGCCGAAGGAGAGGCCCCAGCTCTCGAACAAGATGCCGAATCCGATAATATTCAGTGTCACCACCGCCAATGTCAGCACAAAGGCGGCGATGCCCAGCCAGCGCATGACAGCCTTCGCCTCCGCCTGCACCCGGGCGCGCATTGAGACAGGAAAACGAGCCGGGCGCGGTCAATTAACCAATACACGGCCGCGGGTCCGCAGGAGCCGGCCGCCGGCGCGGCGGCTTGAGGACGGCGCGGCCTGACCGAAAGGGGGCGGCCGGTTTGAAACTGATTCTCGCCGTCATCGAGGACGACGACGCCGCCGTCTTGATGGACGCGCTCATCGAGGAAAAGTTCAGCGTCACCAAGCTGGCCAGCACGGGCGGATTCTTGCTGCGCGGCAACACGACGCTGCTCATCGGCGTCGACGCCGCCCAGGTGGACCACGTGCTCCACATCATCCGCCGCGTCTGCGTGCGACGCAAGAAAATCATGCCCCAGGCCCCTTCAGAAATCCCCACGTCGGTGCCCATGCCCATCGAGATCGAGTCGGGCGGCGCGGCCGTGTGGGTCATCGACGTGGATCAGTTTCATCGCATCTAGGCCCGGCGTCCGGAGCGGCCGGACCGCGGCGTCAGCGCCCGCCGGCGCGGCCGCCTAGGCGCCGGACCCGTCCCCCGGCCCTTGGCCCGGCACCCGCTCGATGGGCTGTCCCGGCGGCAGCGCCGCCAGGTGCTCGGCCGCCGTGCGGCCCCGCCACCGCACGGACGGGTCCAGGTCCGCCAGCGGCTGCAGCACGAACCGCCGCTGGTGGCTTTCCGGGTGCGGCACCCGCAAGTCGGGCCGGTCGATGGTCTCGTCCCCGTACAAAATGATATCGATGTCCAGCGGGCGCGGGCCCCAGCGCTGCCGCCGCTCCAGCGGCGCCCGGCCCAGCGCGGCCTCGATGCGCTGCGTCTCGCCCAAAAGCCGCACCGGGTCCAGGTACGTGCGCAGCTCCACCACTTGGTTCAAGAACCAGTCCTGCGGCACGTCGCCCACCGGCTCGGTCCGGTACAGCGGCGACTCCCGCACCAGCTCCGTGCCCGGCAGCGCGGCCAGCCGCCGCCGGGCCTCGGCCAGATTGGCCCTGGTATCGCCCATGTTGGACCCGAGGCTCAAAAACACCCGCACCGGCCCCCGGCCGGCCACCACCGCGTCGGCCACCCGGGCGGCCTTCACCATGCCCGCGACGTCGTGCACCCGCATCATGTGGGCGCCCGCGGCGATCCCCAAGGCCACCGTGGCCGCGGTGGCCTCCTCCCGCTCGTGGGGCGGCGCGCCCAGCAAAATGGCGCCCAAGGACGACTTGCGCGACGTGCCCAGGAGCACGGGGCTGCCCAGCAGCCGAAACGCCCGCAGACGCCGCATGATTTCCAGGTTGTGCTCCACCGTTTTGCCGAAGCCGAAGCCCGGGTCCACGATGATGCGGTCCCGGGAGATCCCGGCCCGCACCGCCCGGGCCACCGCGTCGTCGAGAAAATCCAGCACCTCCGCGACCACGTCCTCGTACTCCGGACGGAGCTGCATGTCCCGGGGCGTGCCCTTCATGTGCATGAGAACCACGGGGCAGCCGTGCTCGGCCACCACCCGGGCCATGTTCTCGTCAAACCGCAGCGCGGAAATGTCATTGATGACGTGGGCGCCCGCGGCCAAAGCCCGCCGGGCCACGTCGGCCCGGTACGTGTCCACCGAGACGGGCGCGGCCACCCGGCCGGCCAGCTCCTCCACCACCGGCACCACCCGGGCCGCTTCCTCCCGGGGATCCACCGGTTCCGCGCCGGGCCTGGTGGACTCGCCGCCCACGTCGATGACGTCCGCGCCTTCCTGCGCCAGCTCCCCGCCGCGGGCCACCGCCGCATCCTTGCCGAAGAAGCGGCCGCCGTCGGAAAATGAGTCGGGCGTTACGTTGAGGATGCCCATAATCAGCGTGCGGCGCCCGAAAGGCAGAAGCTTCTCCCGCGCGGGCATGTCCACGTCCAAGGCGCCCGCGTCCTGCGCCAAAGACGCGCTCAGCGCCTCGGCCAGCCGCACGCCCGCCGGCGGCGCGCCGGGCCCGCGCAGCGCCTCGATAGCCCGCCAATAGGCGCCCAGCCCCGCGGCCGCGACCCGCCGCCGCCCGCCGCCCCGCACGACGCCGCCGCGCCGGGTCAGCACGTCCTCCAGCAGCGCCAGTGACTCGGGGCACCAGTCCTCCAGCAGGGCCACGTGGTACGGGCCATGCGGCTCCACGGGGCCCAGGCCCGACTCCGCCAGGGCCCGCCGCCTCTCGCCGGGCGCGTACGTCTCCCACGTCTGCACGGTTCCAATCAATGCCGAGCCTCACCTTGTCCGATCAGAATGGGCCGCCGTCGCCGGGGCTCTGCCCACGTGTTCGATTTTGCCCGGACGTCTCCTGCCGCCGCCCGCCATGTGGCCGCGCGCGCACCGCCTTGCTCAGCATGGCGGCCTGGGCGGACGACGCCGCCTCGGCGGCCACTCGGGCACCCAGACGGCCAGCAGCAGCAAGGCCACGGTAAACCCCAGCAGGAAGGCAAGAAACAAAGCCGTCGCCATCACCCCCGCCGTCCAGCGCCGGGCCGCGGCGCGAGCGGCCCGTCTCCCGCCAGCGTATGCCGCCGCAGGTCCGCCGGTACGGCCCGGAGGCGGCCGCCGCGCAGAACGCCCGGCGGCAGGCCGGCGCGGCCGTCAGCCGGCCTGAAGCCAGCCCTGAAGGAGGGAAACAAGGGCGACGACGCCGTTGGAAAACGCGTGGGCCACGATGGGAGCGATCAAGCTGCCCCGGCGTTCGTAGAGCGCCGCGAGCAGAAACCCGATGAAGAAAACCGGCACGAAATGGATGATGTACAAGTGCAAGGCGGCAAAGACGAGGCTGCTGAGGAACAGCGCGTGGCCGGGAGCCCGGTGCCTGAAGACGGCGTGCAAATACCCCCGAAAAAACAGCTCCTCGCTGACGGGCGCCAGCACCACGGCCACAAAAACAAAAAGACCGAGAATCCAGCCGGGCGCGCCCTGCGCCGCCAGCCAGCCGAACTCGCCGGTTTCCAGGCGCATCTGCGCCTGGAAGGCCTCCTCGCTCATGAAGAGGCGATACAGCGGGCGGACCAGCCAGGCCGTGGCCATGTTGACGATGAGGACCAGCACGCCCCAGCGCAGCCCGGTGTCCACTTCCGCCCGCCAGCCCTCGCGGCGCAGGCCCAGGCTGGATTTGGGCAGGCTGAGCCCGCTCCGGCCGGTGACCCTCCGCAGCGTCAGCACAATGAGGGCGGCGCCCTGCGCGACGGTCATCAGCGTGTGGCGCGCCGCCACCGCGAAGGGATGGTTCATGTCATAGCCTAGCCCTTCGCCGGCCGCTTCGATGACGGCGCCCGCCAGCAGCGGGACCAGGAACATGCCGACGGCGATGACGAGGAGCGGGACCATCAGACTGTCTCGGATGACGCCGCGTTCGGGCGGAACTACAGCCAGTAGTTCGGCGCCTCCTTCGTGATGTGCACGTCGTGGGGATGGCCTTCCGTCACGGCCGCGTGGGTCAGCCGCACGAACTTGGTGTTCTTCTGCAGCTCCTCAATGGTGGCGGCGCCCACGTAGCCCATGCCGGCCCGCAGCCCGCCCACCAGCTGGAACACCGTGTCGGCCAAAGGCCCCTTGTACGGCACGCGCCCTTCAATGCCTTCGGGCACCAGCTTGCGGTCCCGCTGGCTGGGCTCCGACGTGTCCTGGAAGTAGCGGTCGCCGCTGCCGGCCCGCATCGCGCCGATGGAGCCCATGCCCCGGTACACCTTGTAGCTGCGGCCTTGGTACATCTCCACCTCGCCCGGCGCCTCCTCGGTCCCGGCGAACAAGCTGCCGATCATGACCGTCGACGCGCCCGCGGCGATGGCTTTGACGATGTCGCCCGAGTAGCGGATGCCGCCGTCGGACATGATGGGCACGCCGTACTCGGCCGCGGCCTCCGCGGCCTGCAGCACCGCCGTCACCTGGGGCACGCCGATGCCGGCCACGACCCGGGTCGTGCAGATGCTGCCGCCGCCCTGGCCCACTTTGACGCAGTCCGCGCCGGCCTCGATGAGCGCCTTGGTGCCTTCGCCCGTGGAGACGTTGCCCGCGAGAATTTCCACCTTGTCGCCGAACTCGCCCTTCAGCCAGGACACCATGTCCAGAACGGACTTGGAGTGCCCGTGGGCGGTGTCCAGCACCAGCGCGTCCACGCCCGCGTCCACCAGCGCCCGGGCCCGTTCTTTGTGCTGGGGCCCGACGCCCACGGCGCCGCCCACCCGCAGCCGGCCTTTTTCGTCTTTGGCCGCCAGCGGGTACTGCTTGGCCTTCTTGATGTCTTTGATGGTGATCAGGCCCCGCAGCTTGAAGTTTTCGTCCACCAGCGGCAGCTTCTCGATGCGGTGCTTGTGCAGAATGCGCTGCGCTTCGGCCAGGGTCGTGCCCACCGGCGCGGTGATGAGGTTTTCCTTGGTCATCACGTTGTCGATGGGCTGGTCGAAATCCGTCTCGAAGACCAGGTCGCGGTTGGTGAGAATGCCCACCAGGCGGCCGGTTTCGTCCGTAATGGGCACGCCCGAGATGCGGTAGCGGGCCATCATGTCCAGGGCGTCCCGGACGCGGTGCTGCGGCGACAGCGAAATGGGGTCCACGATGATGCCGCTCTCGGACCGCTTGACCTTGTCCACCTCGCCGGCCTGAGTCTCGATGTCCAGGTTGCGGTGGATGACGCCGAAGCCGCCTTCCCGCGCCAGGGCGATGGCCAGGTTGGCCTCGGTCACCGTGTCCATGGCCGCGCTGACCAGCGGGATGTTGAGCCGGATCTTTTTCGTCAGCCAGGTGGATGTATCGACTTCGCCCGGCATGACGGCGGAGTAGCGGGGGACGACGGACACGTCATCGAAAGTCATGGCTTCGCCGGCAATTTTGTCCAAAATCAGCATCCCCCTGTGAGATTTTGCAGAGATTATATCAGAGCCCGACGGGGCTGTCCAGGTCGCTCATGACGAGGCCCGTCAGCAGTTTGGGCCAATAGTACGTCGATTTTTGCGGCAGGCTTTCCCCCGCCAGCGCCACGTCGCGCACGGCCGCGCCGGGCGTGGGCCGCACCAGCACCGCGGCCTGCCGGGCGCCGGTTTGGACCGCCGCCACCGCTTCTTCCGCGGAACGCGTATAGCTCAAGAACTCGCCCGAGGACTGGTCCTCGTCGTCCAGGCCCAGCAGCGGCAGCGCCAGCCCGTGCAGCACCGACACGTCCAGCGCCCGCCACGGGGCCGGCCGGTCCGCGGCCGCCTCCGCCCACGTCCGGTGATCCGACAGGCGCACGAGGAACGCGCGGCCGTCGGCGGTGTAGACGGCGAAGGCCGGCTCGTCGCCCGCGGCGGCCAGCGCGCCTTCCAGCGTCCGGGCCACGGCCTCCGGCCCCGCCGCCGCGCCGGCGTCCACCGGCTCCAAATCGAAGACGGGCCGCCACCGCTCCAGCAGCCTTTCGGCGGTGAGCCCTTCCACGCCCTGCAGCAGACGGTGGGTGGGAAACACCGTCAGGCCCTCGGAATCCATATCGACCAGCACCATCATGACGTAGTTCCACGCGGCGTTTTCCGGCCAGCTCCCCTGGGTTTTGGCCCGCCGCTCGTTGCGGAACGCCAGCGCGGTTTCGTAGCGGTGGTGGCCGTCGGCGATGATGACCCGAGCGGGTTCCAGCGCCTTTTGGACGGTGCGCACGAGGCCGGGGTCGTCCAGCACCCACAAGGTGTGCCGCACGCCGTCGCCGTCGGTCAGGTCGGCGGCTGGCTCGTGGGTGCACGCACCGGCCAGCACGTGGTCCAGCGGCGCGGCCGCGCCGAAATGCATGCCGAACACCGGGCTCAGCTGGGCGCGGGTGGCCCGCATAAGGGCCAGCCGGTCTTCCTTGGCCTTCGGCAGCGTGCGCTCGTGGGGAAACACCACGCCTTCGCCGTATTCGGCCAGCCGCACCGCCGCGGTCAGGCCCACCGGGTGCGGGCGCCGCCCGAAGGCGCCGGGTAGATTTGCTGGTAGGCGTAGAAGGCCGGCCGGTGGTCCCGGGCCACGATGCCTTCCTCAAGCCAGCGGCTCCAGCGGGAGGCCGCCTCGTCATAGCCGCCGGCGGCGATGTCCACGGCCACGATGTTGTACGGATTCGCGGCCAGGAAACGGCGGCGTTCCTCCTCGCCGATGACGTCGTAGGGCGGCGCGATGACCGACGCCGGCTCGCCGGCCGCCGCCGTGTAGCGGATGCCTCGGAAAGGCTGCACGTCCAGCACGTTCGTCACTCCTTCGATTCCTTCCGGCTTCCATTCAGGGACGCCGGGGACAATTCCTGCAGGGAGCGTTCCGCCGGCAGACGAATTTCCATGGAATGGACGGCTTCGACGGCGGGCGACAATGACAGCCGGGAAGGAGACCCGGGCCGTGAACGTATTTGTCCTCAACTGCGGCAGCTCATCGGTCAAATACAAGCTGTTCGACATGGGCGCGGGCCAGCCGGAGCCGGTGCTGGCCGAGGGGCGCATCGAGCGCATCGGCACGGAGCAGGCCATCGTGGTGCACAAGTCCCGGGGGCGGGAGCACCGGTCGGTGCGGCCCGTTTTCGAGCACCGGGACGCCATCGGCCTGGTGCTCAACATGATGGCCGCGGACGGCGAAGCCGCGGGCGGAGAGCACCGCGTCGACGCTATCGGCCACCGCGTCGTCCACGGCGGCGAGCTGTACCGGGACGCGGTGCTGGTCACCGACGAAGTGAAGCAGTCCCTCATCGAGCTCAGCGAACTCGCGCCGCTGCACAATCCCCACAACATCGCCGGGATCGACGCCTGCGCGGAGCTGCTGCCGGGGGTGCCGCAGGTGGCCGTCTTCGACACCGCGCTGCACGCGGACATGCCGAAGCACGCCTACCTGTACGGCATTCCTTATGAATTGTACGAACGGCTCCACATCCGCCGCTACGGGTTTCACGGCATTTCGCACAAATACGTCGCGGGGCGGGTGGCGGCGCTGATGGAACGGCCGCTGGAATCGCTGCGCATCATCTCGTGCCATCTGGGCAACGGCGCCAGCGTCACCGCCGTCAAGAACGGCCGCTCCGTGGACACGTCCATGGGCTTCACGCCGCTGGAAGGCCTGATGATGGGCACCCGCTCGGGCGACATCGACGCGGGCGCGGTCATCTACCTCTTGGCCCATGAAGGCATGAGCGTCACCGAACTCAACGCCATGCTCAACCGGGAAAGCGGCCTGCGGGGCATCTCCGGCGTCGGCTCCGACATGCGCGACGTGGAGCAGGCGGTGCTGGAGGGCCACGAAATGGCCCGCCTCGCGTTTGACATGTACGAGTACCGGGTGCGGAAGTACATCGGCGCGTACGCGGCGGCCATGAACGGCGTCGACGCCATCGCCTTCACCGCCGGCATCGGCGAGCACTCGCCCATGCTGCGGGCCCAGATCTGCCGCAACCTGACGTACCTGGGCGTGGAACTGGACCCGGAGCGCAACCAGGTGTCCGGCCGCGAGGCCGAAATCTCGGCGCCCGGCTCCCGGGTGCGGGTGTTCGTCATACCGACGGACGAGGAGCGGGTCATCGCCCGGGACACCGTGGCCGTGCTGCGGCAGCGGGCCGCGTCGTAGCCCGGCCGGCGCGGCGCTCCGTCGGGCAGCCCTCGGCGCCCCGTCGGGCAGCCCTCGGCGCCCCGTCGGGCAGCCCTCGGCGCCCCGCCCGTGCCCTCCTGTCACCCCTTGCCACCTCCCCGCTTTCGACGATGCCGCCCGTGCGGTATAATAGCCTGTACGCCAAGAGGTTTGTGTTTGCGGGAGGCTGACGCGGCTTGCGATTCAGCATCGACATCCGCACCGTCTGGTGGCTCATCGCGTTGGCGGCCGTCATCGTGTTCCGGCGGCCGGTTTTCATCGCGCTCAGTCCCTTCCTGATCGGACTGGTGCTGGCCAATTTCATCGAGCCCGTCGTGGCGTTGGTGGAGACGCGCACCCGCTTCTCCCGCGCCATCGCGACGGCGGTGGTCATGACGCTGCTGGTGGTCGTCTTGGGCTACGCGGGCACATGGGTGGTCACGCAAATGGCCAACGAGCTCATTGAGCTGAGCCGGCTGCTGCCCCAGTACCAGCAGGGCGCGATGGATCTCTTTAGAACGTTTCTGACCTGGAGCCAAGGCATCTTCCAGGGACTGCCCGAGGAAGTGCAGGAGTATCTGCAGGACAGCGCGCAAACTTTGTCCGGCCGGGCCACCGAGCTGACCGCCACGGTCATCAACCGCGTCTTGAACACGATCCTGGGCGTGCCGACGGTCATTTTGATTTTCGTCATCGGCATTTTGGCGGTGTTCTTCTTCTCAAAGGACCGCGACGTGCTGCATCCGGCGCTCCTCCGCGCGCTGCCGCTGCGCATGCGCCAGACGGTGGCCGACGCCCGGGACAAAATCTTGCTGGACCTGGGCCGCTTCTTCAAGGCGTACGGCGTGTTGTTCGTGATCAGCGCCGCGCAGGCGGCCATCGGCCTGTCCCTCATCAATGCCCGGTACTGGCTGGTCCTGTCCTTGATCATGGCGCTGCTTGATTCGATTCCCATCATGGGGCCGGGCTTCGTGTTGGTGCCGTGGGCCGTTTATTTTCTGTACGTGGGCCTGCTGAAGGAAGCCGTCATTTTGCTGGCCCTCTTCGTCATCATGTTTGTCGTGCGCCAGGTGCTGCAGCCCAAGCTGCTGGGCGACTCGGTGGGCGTGCACCCGCTCATGATGCTGCTGGCCTTGTGGGCCGGCCTGGTCACCGTGGGCGTCTGGGGCTTCATCGTCGGCCCCGTGGTGGTCATCGTCGCCAAGGCGGCGTACGATGCCGGCCTGTTCCGCTTCGGCGCCGACGAAGGCGGCGAAGGCGGCGGCGGAGGCGGCGGGACGGACCGCCGGGCCGGAGCTGCGAGCGCGGTGCCGGCGGAAGTACCGGGGCCGGCGGGCCCGGCCGGCGCGGCGGCACCGGCCGTGGCGGACGCACCGGCCGCAGCACCGGCCAGCGCTGCGGGCTCGGCATCGGCCGGCGCGGCCTCAGCGACACCCGCCAATGCGCCGCCCGGCGCAACGGCCGCAGCACCGGCCAGCGCTGCGGGCTCGGCATCGGCCGGCGCGGCCGCACCGGCACCCGCCGCTGCGCCGCCGGCGGCCGACCCGAAGGACGACGACGTCCTGCGGCCCGCACCGGGGTCGTCGCCGGCGGACGAAACATCAGCCGAAACCGAAAAGAGCGCAGGCTAAGAGACAGGGGCGCAGCGGGCGGCGCCGAGGGCAGCGGCAAATTCCCGTGGGCGAGAGCTTACGGGGCCTGCGCTCTCGCCCGTGGGCGGGTTCCGCCGAGCTTTTTCCGCAGGTGAGAAAGGGCCCCGCGCCCGACCGAAGTGCCAATCGCCATGCATGGCGACGAAAATCGATTTCATCCCCACCCGTGGAGGCCGAAGCCAAATTCCTCGCCATCCATGACGAAATGAGCGCCCGCGCCGCAGGCGATAAGGCTCTAAGCCATAAATGGCCTGGTCCATGGGGCGGCGGGCCGCCGCATCTCCACCAATGAAGCCGCAAACCGATTTTGTCTTCACCCATGACGCCGTCTGCGAAAGATGTCGCCACAGGTGGCGATGTGCCAACAGCCGGGGCGGTTTGTAAGGCGGAAAGCTATAAGCGGCCGCGTCGGCAGGCGCCGCGACGCCCGACTCGCCACAGGTGGAGACAAAAACGGAGATCACCTCCACCCATGACGATGCGATTCGCCTACGTCGCCATGCGTGGCGAAATGCTCACGGCGGGTCCGGCGTCCCGCTCCGCGGCAGCACCAGCCGAAAACGAACAGCAACAACAAAGCGGGCGGCCCGGGACCGCCCGCTTTGTCTTCTGTCTTTGATAAAGAGCCCGCTTTCGGACGGGCCTGCGCCCGACGAGCCTGCCCTCGATAGCGCCCGCCTGCCAACGAGCCCGCCCTCGAAAGCGCCCGCCTGCCGACGAGCCGGTCCTCGAAAGCGCCCGCCTTCGCCGCCTGGCCCCGGCCTTCAGTCGCCGATGTAGATTTCCACGTCGGCGCCGGTCCGCAGCGCCTGCAGCCACGGACCCCACCGCTGCTCCACCTTCTGGTCAACCAGGGCGGTGCGGATCAGCTCGGCCACTTCGTCGGTGAAGGCGGGTTCCTCCGCCTCCTGCCGCTCCTCGACCAAAATCAGGTGGAAACCGAAGGCCGTCTCCACCGGCTCGCTGACCCGGCCGACGGGCAGGGCGAAGGCCGCCTCCTCAAAGGGCGCCACCATCACGCCGCGGCCGAACCAGCCCAGGTCGCCGCCGTTGGGGCCACTGCCCGGATCGGTGGAATGTTCGCGGGCCAGCTGGGCGAAGTCGGCACCGTCCAAAATCTGCGCCCGCAGCGCCTCGGCCTGCTCCCGGGTGTCCACCAGGATGTGCCGGGCCCGGACCATCTCCTGCCGCGCAAACTGGGCCGGATTCGCGTCAAAGACTTGCCGCACTTCCTCGTCCGTCACTACGATTTCGGAAGCGATGAGCGCCCGGATGGTGAGGTTGATACGCAGCTGCTCGGCCAGCTGCTCCACCGTCATGCCTTGCTGCATCAGCAAAAGCTCCAGGTTCGCCCGGCCGCCCACCTGGACCGCCCACGCGTCCAGCTCGGCCTCGATGTCGGCGTCCGTCACCCCGATGCCCCGCCGGGCCGCTTCCTGCTGGGTGAGGCGGATAATGATCATCTCGTCCAGCACCTGCGGGCCGATGTACTCGTACATCGCGTCGAACAGCTCGTCTTTGGTAATGACCTCGCCGTTGACCCGGGCCACCACACCGGCCGCGTCCTGCGCCCGCAGCGTCCAGGCGCCGCCGGCCAGCATCAAGGCGATGACCAGCGCGGCCAGCACGAAGCGGAGCCGGCCGCTGCGCACACGTTCAGCAATCACGTTCATGTGTTGTTGTCACTCCAATCTAATATCTGACGCCCGCCCCTTTTTCGGCGGCGAGCACGACGGCTTGCGCGCGAAACCGGGTGACGCCGCGACAGCTTGCGCGCCACGCCCGGCAGCGCGGCGACAACTGGCGCGCCAAATCCGGCAACGCCGCGACAACTTGGCGCCAAACCCCGCAACGCCGCGACAGCTTG
>Ga0079223_10000867_pt1 | contig 16918 bp, 10 predicted proteins | sample Stecom2011_FD_75072 | JGI IMG/M metagenome (GOLD analysis project Ga0079223, IMG submission 75072) | Agricultural soil microbial communities from Utah to study Nitrogen management - Steer compost 2011 | ecosystem: Environmental > Terrestrial > Soil > Agricultural land | place: USA: Utah... | reverse complement strand
ATTGGTGCTCTGAGTGCTGTTATATTTAATCTGACCGATACTTTTTTTATCGGAAAACTTGGCAGTAAGGAACTTTCTGCCATAAGTTTCACCTTTCCGGTAATACTTGTGGTGGGATGTATTGCTCAGGGGCTAGGTATGGGAGCTTCTGCAATGATTTCAAAGGCTGTTGGAGAAAAAAACAAGTATAAGGTACAACAGCTTACAACAGATTCGTTAATGCTGACATTTATTGTATCGGTACTGTTATCAATTGTCGGTTTGTTAACAATTCGTCCTTTGTTTACATTCCTTGGTGCTTCAAATGAGATCTGCAATCTGATTTCTGAATACATGACTATCTATTATTTCGCTATGATAGCTGTTCTTGTTCCGCGGGTAGGCAATAATGCAATAAGGGCAAAAGGTGATGTAAAAGTTCCTGGTCTGATAATGATGATATCAGCTCTTACAAATCTGATTCTTGATCCGTTTTTAATTTTTGGTATCGGACCTTTTCCCAGAATGGAACTTGCAGGAGCGGCAACTTCGACTGTAATAGCAAGAGCTGTAACTCTTATCGCATCAATCAGTTTTCTTTACTTTAGGGACAAGCTGATTTTACTTAAAACCCCTGATTTTAAAAGTGTGATAAAATCGTGGAAAGAGCAGCTCTATATTGGGTTGCCGGTATCAGGTGTACATATGCTGACACCGGTTTTAATGGGAATCATTACCAGAATGTTGTCGTCATACGGACCGGAAATTGTAGCTGCTTTTGGAGTTGCTTCACGAATTGAGTCTCTGGTGCTTATCTTCTTTTTGGCTTTTTCTTCAGTACTGGGACCTTTTATCGGGCAGAATCTGGGGGCAGAAAAGATGAAACGAATTGCAGTTTCAATCAAATTCGGAAATCAGATTTCCCTTGTGTGGGGATTTGTCACTTTTCTTGTGATGTATTTTCTGGGGAATCTGTTTGCTGTAATATTCAGCAATGATCCTGTAATTGTTGAAAATACAGTAAAATATCTCCGTATTGTTTCGTCAAGTTATGCATTTGCCGGAATAATAACTGTTTCGGTAACGGCATTTAATGTACTGAGAAAACCGTTCAATTCGGTATTGATTATGTTGTTTCAGGTTTTTGCAGTGTTTTTGCCGCTTGCATTGATTGCGGGATATTTTTTCCGGATTAACGGGATATGGATATCGGTTGCACTCAGTAATTTGATAATCGGGATTATGTCGTTAATATGGCTTGGAAATGTAATAAAAGGAGAACTGTTAAAGAGTACGCCCGGGTACTAAGATATGGATATTCATGCTTGCAGGGCACACAAGTCCCGTAATCTTATACCCGGTTGTTTACCTGATTAATCAGAAATTATTATCCTGCCGGTACGAAATATACCGTTAGATTTGACTCTTAATATATAACTTCCCGGAACCACCTTGCGATTGATATTTACGGTATTTTTATCTTTGCCGATATTCTGTCTTAACAAAACTCTTCCTGCAGTATTAAAAAGCGTGATCTCCTGAATTATTGCACCTTTTGTAAATGTTAAGCTGTTGCCGTAAATCTTTATGTCTCTTTTCATTGATTCCATTACGTTTGCGGATGAAATAACCGCACCGGTTAAATTATCTCCCCATATTTCAGTTTCAACTATACTGAACCATCCGGTTTTGTCAGAATTCTCTCCTGTCATTGATAATCTTACATAGCGTCCCTGTGTCTTTTCAGGAAGATTAATATTCTGGAACCCGTTTGTAAGGTATGTTGTTGAATTCCAGACCTCCCAGAAAGTTTCTCCGTTTCCGACTTCTATTTTTAACGGTATTTTTCTGGACTGGCCGATATTAAGCATAAGTCTTACTGTTTTTATATCGTGGTAGTAGTACGGTAGACGGGAAATCTGATACGGTTTACTTCTGGGTTCTACCAAATGGCATTCATGTGAGATCACGCATCATTTGGCAGAACGTAATTTTCAAAGCTTTACAATCAAAAACAAGTTTTTCAAAAGCTACAGTTTTGCCGAGGAAACGCCAGCTTATTATCCGAAAATCTTGATCATGGCTTTCTGAAGCCAGTTGGTCTTCTTTGTTTGTTTCTGCTCAACAACGTTGTTTATAATGGCAGGTTTTGGAGCAGTCTTGTTTGTGTGTCGTTTATTTGACCCTGGAACAGCATCGTTTCGTCTGTGCTGATGTGTTTGTTGTTCGGTTCGGGAGTTGTTGGAAGAACGGTTTCTATTTGCGTTGTAATCAGAGTTTTGTCTTGCTGATGAAGATCTTCTTCTTCTTGAAGAGCTTCTGGAAGAGTAATTGTTCTGAGGGTTGTTATGTTTGATTTTTCTAAAGCTCATATTGGCACTGCTGTCTTCCACAAAATAATCTGAATCTGCAAAGGAAACCGGTATTTTGCAATTCGTTAATTGCTCGATCGGTTTTAAACCGTGAATATAATCCTCACAGGCAAGAGTGATTGCCTTTCCGGTTTTTCCGGCTCTGGCTGTACGTCCGATACGGTGGACATAATTTTCACAGTGCTCAGGAATATCGTAATTAATAACCAACTCAAGATTATTTATATGAATTCCCCGGGCTGCAACATCTGTTGCGACCAGTAGAGAAATCTTGCCACACTTTACTTCTTCAAGGATCCTGGAACGTTTTCCCTGCGGTAAATCACCAGAAAGAAATTCGCAGGGATATTCGTTGTGACGAAGTCTTTCTGCAACGATCCGGGCCTCTTCCTTCATGTTGGTAAATATCAGTGCGTTTTTGGGTTTTTCTTTCTTAAGTATTCCAAGGAGCAGATTTATTTTTTCATCTTTAGAGACATGAAAGAGTTCCTGGGCAATAGCATCGACAGTGATTTTTTCCGGAGTCAGTTCGATCTCTACCGGATTATTCATATATTCACGGGCGATCATTCTGACTTCACGACTCAATGTTGCACTGAAAAGCATAGTTTTGCGCTCGGATGCAGGCCGTAAGCTGCGAAACATGGTAGTAATATCGTGCAGAAAGCCCATATCGAAGAGCCTGTCAGCTTCATCTACAACAAATATTCCGATCTGCTTGAAATCAATCTTCCCTGATTTTTTAAAATCAAGTATTCTTCCAGGTGTGCCTATCATTATATCCACACCCATTTTGAGATAGTGCTCCTGTCTTCCATACCCCACACCACCATAAAAACTGCATATGCCAAGGTTAAGGTTATCCCCTAAAAGAATCGCCTCTTTCTCAATTTGAGCAGCCAATTCTCGAGTGGGAGCAATAATTAACGCCTTTTTTCCTCGTAACGTATCGTTTCGCAGCATGGAAAAAACCGATACCAGAAAAGCTGCTGTCTTTCCGGTACCAGTTTGTGATTGAACAAATACATCTTTTCCCTGAAGCGTATGTTCAAGGGTACGGGCTTGCACCGGCATACATTCACTGTAGCCGGCATTGTCCAGTGACTGGATTATCTGATCGTCAAGATCAAACTCTGCAAACTTCATCATTCTCTTTTCCAGCACTCCAGTCCTGTTTGACATTCGTGCCAATAAAATTGTTTTTATCAGTTGATTTCTTTTGAGCTGGATTTAACCTGGACGAATCGAAGCCTGGAGTACAGTCATTTGAAGGTAAAAACATACAAAAGGAGTATCAAATGATTAGCAAGTAACACTTAAATATGTAAAATAATTAAAAATCACTCTAATCGGATTAATAATCTACACTTTTTTTAAAATATAATCAAGCATTTTCTATACGGTTAAAGAATGGCAATGAAAACATGCCCTGGGAGCGGCCATGTTTTGCTTACCACCTGCAAATTAAAACAGTATGTAAGTTTATATTGATTCAAACAGGACGCGTTTTTCAAACTCGCCCGCACTGAAAACATTTTTTATCCTCGCTCAATAAGTAAAAGAATAAAGCGGGACTCGAACAAAAAAAGCCGTTTTTCTTTGGTGCAGGTGTTGCTCAACACGGCCGCGGAGTGCTTATGTTTTTTAATCCACAGAAGTGGATAAAAAGTAAAAAAATGCCAGATTGTTAATGACAAGCAGTTTTTATTGTATCTCAATGTTTATCGGGGCGAACGGCAGTGAGCCCGTTATGCCCTGGGCGGAAATGATGTTCTTAATTACAAATTGATCATTTACAAGTGACCGAGGCTTTTAGCTGAGAAAATAAAATTATTATACATTACTATCCAACTGGCCCCCGTCTCATTGCGGGAGAAGGGGGACTGGGGGAAGAGTTTAAACCCGGCGACCCGGATAATCTGATCTTCATTCTCAATTCCAAATTCCAAATTAATCATTCACAAATCCCATATACTCTTCCGGTAATAATAATCAGACCTCGAAACACGACAGCATAAAACACTGAAATCTGAAATCAGGCACCTTTTTTGCGTACAAATATTGGTTCTTTAATTCAGAAAAGGTAAAATTATGAACCAAAGAATCGATATACCCACCGCGACATACAGAATCCAGTTTAACAAAGATTTCACTTTCAAAGATACCGAAGAGATTATTCCGTACCTTTCACAACTGGGTATCTCCCACATATACGCATCACCGGTTTTTAAAGCCAGACCAGGCAGTACTCATGGGTACGATATGGTCGATCCATGCGAAATAAATCCAGAAGTTGGAAAAAAAACAGAATTTGATTCGCTTCTGGATAAAGTTAAGCATTCGGGTATGGGATGGATTCAGGACTTTGTACCAAATCACATGGCAATTCACAAAGAAAACAGATTCCTTATGGAACTTCTGGAAAACGGACCGGACCACATCCCGATAAACTATTTCGACATCAATTGGGATCACCCGTATGAAGGAATCCGTGGGCGGCTGCTTGTTCCAATCCTTGGGGATATCTATGGAAACTGCCTTCATAAAGGAGAAATCCGTTTATCATATGAACCCGATGGATTTAAAATCAACTACTATGATCATCAGTTCCCGGTAAAAATAGAAACAACCTCATTTATCCTTAGACAGGGTATCAAACATCTCAAAACCATTCCAGGCCTTTCCAACAGAAACCGGATCAAACTATCCGGTGTACTTTACACACTGAGCACACTCGATTCTTTTACAAATTCGGAGATGAGAAAATCGGAGATAGCTTTTGTTAAACAAATACTTTGGGAATTGTATACAGACGATAACAGAATACGGGAATACATAGAGACAACAGTGTCAAAATTTAACGGTAGTCCCGGAGACCCGCAGAGTTTCGATCTGCTGAATACCCTGCTTTCGCAACAGCTTTTAAAACTCTCTTTCTGGAAAGTTGCATGTGAAGAACTCAATTACCGCAGATTTTTTACCATTAATGACCTTATATCAATGAGGATGGAAGATGATCAGGTGTTTAAAAATACTCACAGGTATCTCTTGTCACTTGTTAATGAAAGAAAAATTGAAGGTATCAGAATCGACCATATTGACGGGCTGTACGATCCTTTTACATATCTTAAGCGTGTAAGAAACAGCGCTCCGGGTACATTCATGATAGTAGAAAAAATACTTGGTTACAACGAAAAACTTCCTTCACAATGGCCTGTTGAGGGAACAACCGGATACGATTTTTGTAATTACGTAAACCAGATATTCTGTTATAAGGAAAACAGGGAATATTTTGACCAGATTTATCATGAATTTATAGGACTCAAAATTAATTTTGACCTGCTACTGGCCGAAAAAAAACGGTTGATTATACAAAAACACATGGCAGGTGATATAGATAATCTGGCGCTTTTGATAAAGGGAGTCAGCCGCAGCGACCGGATGGGCACAGATATTACCCTGTACGGTTTACGCAGTGCTCTTGTTGAACTGATCGCTTCGTTTCCGGTTTACCGTTCGTATATAAATGAAGAGATGTTCAGCAGCAGCGATTGCGGTCGTCTTCAGGAAGCAATCTCTGCTGCACGCAAACGCAGCCCGTCATTAACTCTTGAATTCAATTTTATAGAAAGGTTTTTACTTTTGAAATATGATCCACATATCCCTGGCAATCAGAAAAAGGAGTGGCTGAATGTAGTGATGAGGTTTCAGCAGTTTACAGGACCCTTGATGGCCAAGGGACTCGAAGATACCGTTCTTTATGATTACAATCGCCTGATATCCCTGAATGAGGTAGGGGGATGGCCGCAAATTTTCGGTATAAATCTTTCTGATTTTCATGCATTCAATCATGATAGAAATGAACTGTGGCCCTGCACCCTGAATGCAACATCAACACACGACTCGAAAAGAGGTGAAGATGCAAGGGCGCGCCTGAATGTTTTATCGCAAATTCCCGGGCTGTGGGAACAAAAGATAAAAAAATGGAGTGAGATCAATTCAAGGTGGAAAGTGATAAATGGTGAATCGCAGATTCCTGATCGCAATGATGAATATTTCCTTTACCAGACAATTATCGGAGCTTTCCCGCTCCAGAACTATTCACAAAATGAGTTCGTGAAAAGAATTCAGGAGTTTATGCTCAAAGCCGTACGGGAGGCAAAAGTCCATACCGGCTGGATAGAGCATGATAGTGATTATGAATCCGGTTTACTGTTATTTATTGAAAAAATCCTCGACCCCCAACTTTCTGAAGAATTTTTTTCTGATTATTTACCTTTTCAGGAAAAAGTCGCGTTTTATGGATTCCTGAACTCCTTATCCCAATGCCTGCTTAAGATCATGTCTCCTGGTATACCAGATTTTTATCAGGGTACAGAACTGTGGGATTTTTCTCTGGTAGACCCCGATAATCGTCATGAGACCGATTACAGGAAAAGAGAAATATTCTTAAAACAGATACGTTCGATCCATTCGCAGGAAAAAAAAGAATATGTAAAAGAGTTGTTAAAAAACTGGCAGGATGGGCGTGTAAAGATGTTTGTTACTTTCCGGGGATTAAAAGTCCGTAACGAAAACCGGGATCTGTTTAAAAGCGGGCAGTATATTGCATTGAACACAAAAGGAAAGTGTGGAGATAACATGGTTGCTTTTGCACGGAAAAAAGAGGAGAGGTGGATAGTTGCAGTTGTTCCCCGTTTTATGGTTTCTTTGGTTAATCAGAATCAGTTACCAATTGGTAAAGAGGTGTGGGGAGATACTGCATTAGAAAATCCATACACGGAGTGTACAGTATGGGAAAATGTTTTGACCGGAGAAAAAATATCAGCTTCGTCCCATTTTTTTGCCAGAGACATGTTTGAAACTTTCCCGGCAGCTCTTCTTGTACCACAATCGGGTAATTAACAGGTGTTTAAAAAAGCGGCCTCCTGATTACCAGGGGGCTCGCGTTTTCTAAAAGGAGATCAGATAAGTTTTCCGGCACCTCAACCAGTGGTCAGGGCGATATCGGTATACCGGTTGTGATTATTGAGTCGGCCTTCCGATTTTGCCCGATGAAGGTTTATATCAGTGCTATCATATCACGAACTGCAGATTCCATGCCAGAAAGAGACGCTCTGGCAATAATTGAGTGTCCTATATTAAGTTCTTCGATATAATCGATCTGTGCAACAGCACCGACATTTCTGTAATTGAGACCATGACCTGCGTTTATATGTAATCCGAGTTTGTTTGCAGCCATTGCACAATCTTTGAGTTTCCCGAGCTCTTCAGAAATTGCTGTGATTCCTGAAGAATTGGCATAATATCCTGTATGAAGTTCGATATGTGTAGCTCCGGTTTTCTTTGCTGCTTTAACCACATTAATGTCCGGATCGATAAAAAGGCTGACCAGAATGTTGTGACTTCGAAAGTTTTCAACTATTTCTGCGAGTTCTTTTTCCCGTTCACGAACTGGCAAACCACCTTCAGTTGTTTTTTCCTGACGTTTTTCCGGAACAAGGGTAACCATATAGGGTAGAACATCTACTGCTATATTAACCATTTCTGTAACCGGTGCCATCTCAAGATTCAGATGGGTTTTGACAACCTGTTTAAGGATATAAATATCCCTGTCCTGAATATGTCTGCGGTCTTCACGAAGATGTGCTGTTATTCCTGATGCTCCAGCGAGTTCTGCAAGAACTGCTGCCTGAACCGGGTCCGGTTCACTCTCTGTTCTGGCCTGACGAATAGTTGCGATGTGATCTACATTAACTCCCAATGTTGCCATATTCTGTTCCTCCTTCAAAACCAATTTACAATGTTTTTGGGTCGAATGCAAATTGAAAGTAATTATTACTTGTGCGGTTATCCTTATCAATTGGAAGCGGGTTATGGAAACAGAGAATACAGAATCGATACCGACCCGAAGTTCCGGGTTTCGACCCCGATTAAGGACAGGAAAAAGATCTTACTTCTTAATTCTCAATTCTCTTCAGGATGTTTTATAATCTCTGATGCATATACCAGTTCGATTCCATTATGTTTGAACACAGTGATAGCATCATTGAGTGCTTTAATAAATGAATCTGTCGCTTTTCCTTTTATCAACACTTTTCCTGTTTTGTGTGCGCTCAAGATGAAGTGTCTTATTGATTCAAGGATCTCTTCGGAGTTTCTGTCTGTATCAATGGTGAAATCTATATTTTCGTATGGTACTTGCATTTTTTGAGCCAACTTGTCGGCAACTGATTTCCTGGTTGTTGGGTTGATAATAAAGTATCCGTGTCGTTTTTTGATCTGCGAAAAAAGGAGTTTCATCACGCGGGAATCGGCCATTACCCTGTTTCCGCCAAGATTACTGAAACCGGCAAAATTCGGAACCGATTCTGCTGCTTTCTCAAACATGGATACAATCCTGTTTTGTGGATAATGAACCATAATGTTTGATTCTTTATATGTTGAATGTGATCTGGGCAGAGGTTCCATAGGAAGCAGTATTATGATCTCTTTTTTATACTCATTGGCGATTTGGGCAGTCCAGACAGAGAGTTTTGCGGTACTGACCAGTGAAACGGTGAGGGGGTGTGGAAAAGAGAGAAAATTAACAGTTGTGTTATCTGCTTCAAATCCGAAATCTTCAACTATGATTGCCATTTTGGCAGTTTTGCTGAAGAAAACCGGTGATCGTACGATCTTGAAATGTAAAACTGGCTTAGTGCGTGAACTGGAGGCAAAACTTACCTGACAACTATTTCTTCTTGTACTATATTCACAATCATTAATAAGATAGTTGAATTTTTTCAGATATGAAAAGAGGAACCAGACAATCCACTCCATCGGTTTGCCGCGTGGAACAGAAATTTCATAACTGATAGTTGAGTCTTCGGGAGAAAATTGTCGTTTGATATTGGATTCGGTAATTTCAAGTTCATCAAAACAGTTTTTGAGTGCCTGGTCTGCTGATAGATCTCTTTTTGAGAACTCAGGATGTTCTAAACTATTTTTTGGGAAATAAATATTGATAAGTTGAGAGCTGAATTGCTGGATTTTGCCTGAACGAAACCCCAGAAGAGATAAAAATATCAGTAATATCAGTGAAAAAGTAAGAAAAAGAGGCCGAATTTTCATCAGGAGAAGAATACTCTTGTTAATAGAAGAAAAAAACTTTTCAGGCTTAGAAAATACCCAATTACTTCGGGATACTGCAAGAGGTTAGGTCACAAAGGAAAAAAATGGTTAAATATCAGAATAAACGAATACGCGTTCCGGTCCTGCTTGGTCCTACTGCGGTTGGGAAAACTGAAATTGCCCTGAAAATTGCTACAGAAAATAATTGGGATATTCTTTCCTGTGATTCCCGTCAGATTTACAGGTATATGGATATTGGTACTGCAAAACCAAAAAGAGATCAATTAAACCTGGTAAAGCACTGGATGGTTGATGAAATTTTGCCGTCACAGCAATATTCTGCGTATAGATTTTCAGAGAAAAGTGCAGATGTTATCCGTACGCTTGCCAGACAAAATAAAACAGTTTTGATTTGTGGAGGAACCGGGCTTTATTTCCGGAGTCTTAGTGAAGGTTTTTGTAACCATGTTGAATCGGATCCTGAACTGAAAAATGAATTGATAAACAGGGGAAAAGAGCAGGGAAGCGAGACTTTATATAAAGAATTATGTGAAATAGACCCGCAATCGGCCATGAGATTACATCAAAATGACATGCAGAGAATTATAAGGGCTTTGGCTTACTTTTATCAAACCGCAACATCTTTATCGCAATCGGGCAGCAGGAATAAAGCTCCTGAGGATATGGAGTTTATAGTGGTGAAAGTTGATATAGAGCGCCCTGAACTTTACGATATAATAAACAGGCGTGTGGAAATGATGTTTGCTGAGGGATTGTATGAAGAGTTTCGGCAGCTCAGGGAAAATGGCTTCAATTCATCATCTCCCGGAATGCAGACTCTTGGTTACAGGGAGTTGTTTGCACTGGAAGAAGGCAAAGTTACAAAACAGGAAGCTGTTTATACTATTCAAAGAAATACCAGAAGATATGCAAAACGGCAGATAACATGGTTTACGCATCAGGTTAATGGTATACATATGAATTGTTTGTGTTATGAAAAAATCCGAAACTATATTTTACGCAGGGTATCGATTTAAGACTTCCATACTGTTTTGAATTAAATTATCTTTCTGATTACTGCACAAAATTATAAAAATAAACAGCACATAGCTTGCATTTAGTTTAATTCAGTTATAAAATATTGATATCAGTTTCAAATTGTCATATTATTACCACGAATATATAATTGTTTGAAAAACCTGAATCATACATCAGACAGGGCCCCCACACCAGGGTTTTATCAAATTTATTTTATTTATCCAAAACATTTCCTCCGCTATGGAGAAAGGAGTTATCTGAATGAGCAGTGATGAATCACGGGGCAACTATATTAGCCCGAATCGAAAATCTTCACCGAAAAGTCACGGATACAGCCCCAGTTCAAGTTTCAATTTTAATTATGGGAACAATTCTCAATATAATGGAAATCACCAATCCTCCCAACAGCATCATCCTCGCAAACGGCCCGGCTTTAAAGGTAACTCGAACAGGGATGATCGTCTGATTAAACAGAACGATACTATCATTCGTCTTTTAAGAGAAATTCGCGATCGTTTGCCTGCTCCTGTAAAAGAAGAGAATCCTGTTGCTGATCAGGCAAATGAAACAGAAGGACAGAATCATACAGACCGCGACAATACCGATAATACAAACGATAAAAATGTTGAAGTTTTGTTTGAAGCAAAAGCCGGCGATCAGCAGGATTGATTAAGAATTATGAATTATGAATTATGAATTAAATCGTATATTCTACTATGCGTGGTGTATCAATATTTTGCCACTTTAATACTGTTCTCGGCAGTTTATCTTGGATGTTTTTTTTGATTTTGATCATTCACCATTCATAATTCATAATTCACCATTTTATTATGGCCTTCACAGTCATAAAACCTTTTCTGCGGCTATGTCGCTCTCGCAGTTTATTCCCGCACTGCGGGACAAGCTGTAAATTAATCGTCTCCATCAAGGTAACTGGCAGATCAGAAAATTATAAAAATTTGAAATATTTTTAAGGCACTATTCAGTTCCTGATAGTACAATTTACCTGGTTTGCCTGGATTAATGATAAGTTTGATAATCAATTTATCGGTTTTATTCAGGCAGGTTATACTTGTTAAAACTGCGGTTTTTGATACAGGTTGGTTGATATCAGAAGAATATTTTCATCAGTATCGCATGTATGGGCGGAAGTGATGACAAAAAGCTCCAGCCGGAGGATACTTTTACTGGTCCTTTGTATGGTGATTTATTCTCAAAGTGACGCCAAAACCCGTTGGAGTTCTCTTCACCAGATTCCTTATGCCGATTTTATTGAGGGTAATCAATTTGTTCTCGATTTGCAGGGATGCAATATTTTTGATTCAACCGAAGGAGTTGTCTTTATTCCTCATGGAGTTTTCAATATCGGTTTAAGTGAATGGGTAAACATTGAAGCCGGTTATGCCGGAGGGTTTACATGTGGAATGAAAGCCAGAATTCTCGATAAAAAAAACAGTTTTGTTCCATCAGTTGCTTTAGGAATTCATAACTTTTTTTCCCACAAAGAAGCTCACCTCAGTGATCATGAGGCAGATACACTGAAAACGGAACTCTATCTGGCTCTTGCTAAAAGCCTGGAAAAAATCAAGCTGAGAGTTCATTTTGGCTTTCAGACTATGGCAGATAACCGTGATGAAATTTTTAATCCGTTTTTTGGACTGGAAAAATATTTCGGAAGCGGCTTTTATATTACTATGGAAACTTTCCGACTGGATAAAAGATTCCATTTTTCTATGTTTGCAAGTTACAGGTTTTTGAAAAACAGAATGGAAGTTTTTGCAGGAATAGCTGATTTCGGGGAAATGCTTCGGGACAGAAGATACTCGATAGTATCTTCAGCGGATAAATCCTTTACCCGCCCTTCAATACGATTAGGTTTAAGGTTCAGGGAACAGTTTGGTTTGGGAAAAGCGGAAGGATTACAGGGACTTGAGGATCGTCTTTTGCATCAGAATAAAACAATCTCTCAATTACGTAAGGAAGTGGACAGCTTGAAAGTCGATAAGGGGGTGCCGGAAAAAAAAGAAGGTCTGAAATCAGACAATTCAGTAATCACTAAAGAGAATGAAATAAAACTGTTTGTCAGACAAAAACTTTCGGAACTGAAAACAGCTTTTGCGAAGGAGCCATTTGAACCACAGGAGGTAAAGGCAGTTCGTGAAGAGCTTGCATCCAAAAAGAGCCAGATTATTCCTGTTTTACATGAAATCGCACTGGATATATCTGAGGATAGTCGTATACGTTCACTTGCGATTTCAAGTCTGGGTGGAATCAATGACAGTTGGGTTGCCGACATACTGATCGATATTTTGGGAAAGATAAGCATGCGGGATTTAAAAATAGAGACACTTATTGCACTTGGCAAATTAAATGAGGTGAGTGCTGTTCCAATTATTCAGCAGTTTGTTGATGATCCTGATGAAACGGTTTCTTTTACCGCCTCTGAAGTTCTCCAGAAAATTAAGAAAGAAACCGGAATCGGTCTGGAACCGGTTGAACCAGTTGCGGATTATATTCCTGAGCAAAAGATTGGTTTAGATGGCGATGATTATATGGATAAGGAAAATGATGATGAAAACAAGGAAGAAAATGTGATTGAGAAAAAATCTGATAATGAGATCTATTTACCAGTGCCGCAGAATTTTCCGCAATATTATTGAAAACAGCATCAATGGATCAGGAGTGTTGCCGATGTTGGATGTATCAACTCCTGATTGCTTTATTTACGACAGAAAACTATATTAAAATTAACCTTAATTCTACTTAGGAATTTGCTGTGAGAAGCTTTACCAGACAGTTTTTTCCTCTAAAAAAAATGATAATATCATTAATATTATTAAACATTCAGGAGGTTCAATGGAAAAGATGCAGATGTATCTTTGGTTAACTATTGGTACTGGTGTTCTTGCGTTGTTGTTCGCGTTGCTCAAATCTGCCTGGATCAATAAACAGGATCCGGGTACAGACAGGATGAAAGAGATCGGGGCGGCTGTAAAAGAAGGGGCAATGGCATTTTTATCTCGTGAATACAAGGTCTTGTCGCTTTTTGTTATTGCTGTTGCATTTTTGCTTGTTATTGGATATCAGGGTAGTATGCGGCTTGTAGCTGTTTCTTTTATAGTTGGTGCTTTTTGCAGTGGACTGGCTGGTTTTTTCGGGATGCGGGTGGCAACATCAGCTAACATGAGAACTACCAATGCCGCACGTCAAGGTCTTACCCAGGCGCTTGCTGTTGCATTTTCCGGAGGAACAGTCATGGGAATGTCTGTTGTGGGTCTTGGGGTTCTTGGTTTGTCTGTGCTGTTTCTGATTTACACAACTGTTTTTGGAAGTACAACGGATGCACTTACTTTAACAGTTCTTCCCATTCTTAATGGTTTTGCCATGGGTGCGTCATCAATAGCGCTATTCGCACGTGTGGGAGGTGGTATTTATACAAAGGCGGCTGATGTAGGTGCGGACCTTGTTGGAAAGGTGGAGGCTGGAATTCCTGAAGACGATCCGCGTAATCCGGCAACCATTGCAGATAATGTTGGTGATAATGTTGGTGATGTTGCGGGGATGGGTGCGGATCTGTTTGAATCGTTTGTAGGTGCAATTGTCGGATCTATGGTACTTGGTGCTGCATCCGGTTCCCTGAATATGGTTTTACTTCCTTTGATACTTGCCGGCACTGGAATTGTAATCTCGGTGATCAGCACATTTTTTGTAAGGACCAGGGAGGGAGGGAATCCTCAGACAGCATTGAATACGGGCACTTTTGGTGCTGCTGCAGCTATGGCGATTATTACTTATCCTATTGTGACAGGGATTGCTCCAGAGACTTTTTCTGTTATGGATGCAAAGGTATACAGTTCAACCGGTATTTTCTGGGCGATCATTGCAGGTCTTCTGGCAGGTATTGCTATAGGAATGCTTACCGAATATTATACTGCAGTCGATAAAAAACCGGCTCAAAGGATTGCTGATGCTTCCAATACGGGAGCTGCGACAAATATCATTGCAGGATTGGGTACAGGTATGATGTCTACTACGTTCCCTGTACTTTTTATAGCAGCGGCAATAATTGTGGCTTACTTTTTTTCCGGGTTGTATGGTATAGCAATTGCCGCACTGGGTATGCTTGCAACAACCGGGATTCAGCTTGCAGTTGATGCTTACGGGCCGATTGCAGATAATGCCGGTGGTCTGGCTGAAATGGCCGAACTTGGGAAAGAGGTGCGCAACCGCACCGATAAACTTGATGCTGTCGGGAACACCACTGCTGCAATAGGAAAGGGATTTGCAATCGGTTCTGCTGCCCTTACTGCACTGGCACTTTTTTCCGCATTCAGACAAACTGTCGTTATTACACGTCAGACTGCAGGCATAAGTGCCCAGAATGCTTTTGTTAATATTGATGTAACCAACCCCACGGTTATGGCCGGTTTGTTTATTGGTGCAATGCTTCCGTTCCTTTTTTCTTCATTTGCGATGGGAGCCGTGGGGCGCGCTGCATTTTCAATGATTGAAGAGGTGAGGCGTCAGTTCCGCACCATACCGGGGCTTCTTGAAGGGAAAGCAAAGGCAGACTATGCAAGGTGTGTCGATATATCGACCAAAGCAGCAATAAAGGAGATGGTAATGCCTGGTTTGATTGCAGTATTGACACCTGTTATTGTGGGTTTTCTTGGAGGTGCAGAGATGCTTGGCGGAGTTCTGGCAGGAACAACTGTTTCGGGTGTCATGATGGCGCTTTTTATGTCGAATGCAGGAGGTGCCTGGGACAATGCAAAAAAATATATTGAAAGCGGTGCTTATGGCGGCAAGGGTTCCGAAGCACATAAGGCGGCTGTCACCGGCGATACTGTCGGGGATCCTTTCAAGGATACTGCGGGTCCGTCACTTAATATACTTATCAAGCTTATGAGTGTCGTATCGCTTGTTATTGCTCCCTTGATCGCAATGATCATGGTGTAAATTATTCTGAAAAATAAAAATCGTAAAGGGCAGGAAAACGTTTGTTTTCCTGCCCTTTTTTGATTGAACAAGATAGCAGATATAGATAAAAATTCCGAAGAATCATTGTCAAAGGAGATCGGTTCGAATCTTTTAAGGTCAGTAATACAGACCAGTGACAGTGGTTTTGCGGCATTGGAAGTTGTTTAGGGACATGTGAAGAGTATCAAATAAGATTAAACCATTGCTTAACCAGTAAAAAATTGTCGCTAAGGGAGGTTTGTAATCAAGATCGTATTTAATGTGAAGGGAGTGAAGATTGTTGAAGAGCTTTCTGTATACCGTTTCGGTTCGTATCTGGTGATTAATATAACTGTGGGATTAATGGTAGATTAAGTGTCTGTGAAGGGGATGAAATCGCTATTGATATCGAAAAACGGCTTAACAGGGAGATTGAGCTGGTTAAAAGAGTTCATGTTCATTATCATCCGGCAGAAATATACGTAGGTTCTGATAGAAAAATAGAATTAATTTTTTTGCGAAATGAAAAATAATCTGTTTGATTTTTATGTCGAATACGTTAGAGATATAGGAATAATTTAATATGTTAATAATTTATTGTTAAACAAAAAGGGAGCTTACCTAAAAAGAAAGGATGTAAAACATGAGCCGGTAAATTAATCAATATATATTGAATTGCCGTATTAGTGACTATTTCAAAACCATTTGAACCCATGATGGTTCAATTTTATACATTTTCAATTGTAAGAAGGAGTCATCACATGCAATTTACAAAATTGTAAGGTTAATTGTGCCATTTTGTCTAATAATTGTTCATTTAACCGAGTCAGCACCAAGGGTTGACCAGCTTTATCAAGAATACAAAAGCAGTAAAAGTGGGCAGGTAAAAACCAGAATCATTCGATCATTGATAAATAATCTCACCCACTATGATGATAACGATATCAAAAACATTGAGATAATAATACATTACGGTCTCAATGAAAAAGAGCCTTTAGTTGTGCAGGAGGCCATTTTTGCCGCTGGGAAATTTAAAAGCAGGTCACTTATGCCAGAACTAAATGAACTTTATAGGAAGGGTTGTAACCAGTATCCCGGCAGCCAGAGCATTATCAAACAAAAAATAATCAAGGCTATCGGAAAAATCGGCGGAGACGAGAGTGAAAAATTTTTCACCGAAGAAATCATTAATAAAAAAATAAGCAGAGAAACAGAAATGATATTGTCTATCTTATTGGATAAAGATAAATTATCTGAAAAATTAGTTTCCTCTACAGTTGCATTAAGGGATATGCTATTGCAAATAATAAACAATGTTGAGACAACTCCTGAAAACTCAATAAAATATTCACAACATCGGATGATATTATCTTTAGCCAACACACTCATCACCAAAAACACACAATTCGAATAACAGGAGGTCTTAAAATGAAAAAATCTTTCATTATTCTGCTTAT
>Ga0079223_10000864_pt1 | contig 16929 bp, 18 predicted proteins | sample Stecom2011_FD_75072 | JGI IMG/M metagenome (GOLD analysis project Ga0079223, IMG submission 75072) | Agricultural soil microbial communities from Utah to study Nitrogen management - Steer compost 2011 | ecosystem: Environmental > Terrestrial > Soil > Agricultural land | place: USA: Utah... | reverse complement strand
CTCCGATCTCGACGCCTCCACCCAGCGCTTGCTGCAGCGTGGTGAGCGACTGACGGAATTGCTCAAGCAGCCGCAGTACCGCCCGCTTCCTGTCGAGGAGCAGGTCTGCGTGATCTACGCCGGCGTGCGTGGCTACCTGGATAAGCTTCCGGTTTCTCAGGTCGGTGATTTCGAGCGCAAGCTGCTGGTTTCGCTGCGCGAACAGGGCCACTCCATCCTCGAGTCCATCCGCACCACGGGCGACCTGACGGCGGAGACCGAGGAAAAGCTGAAGGCCATGCTTGAAGACTTGAGCAAGGTCTACGCTTGAGGTTTGTTCTTCCTGTTCAGGAGCCGCGGTTGAAGCGACATGGCTAGTCTCAAGGAGCTCCGCTCCCGTATCGCTAGCGTCAAATCGACGCAGAAGATCACTTCCGCCATGAAGATGGTGGCCGCGGCCAAACTCAAGCGTGCGCAAGAGCAGGCCGAGGCCTCCCGTCCCTATGCGGCGCGCATGGCGCGGATGCTCGGTTCCCTGGCGGCCGGCGCTGCCGGTGGTCAAGGGCCCAGGCTGCTGACCGGGACCGGCAAGCAGGAAGTCTACCTGTTGGTTGTCGCGACCGCTGACCGTGGTCTCGCGGGGGCGTTCAACTCAAGCATTGCCCGCGAGGCAGCGCGCGACATCGAACGGCTGCTTAGCGAGGGCAAGACCGTCAAGGTGCTCTGCATCGGCCGCAAGGGTCGCGACGTGCTACGCCGCAACTATGCCTCGTTGATCATCGATACGCTTGAAGACGTGTCCAAGCCGCGGCCGACGTTCGAGAAGTCGGATGAGATCGCACAGCGCATTCTGAACATGTACGAGGACGGCGACTTCGACGTCTGCAACCTCTACTACGCGCGCTTCAAGTCCGCGATATCTCAGCTCGTGACCCGCCAGCAGCTCGTCCCCTTCGCCGTGGAGGAGCCTCAGGAAGCTCCGGAAGGCGAGCCTGCCGCGGCCACGAACAACGTGGTCTACGACTACGAGCCGGATGAGGAAGCTATCCTCGCCGAACTCTTGCCGCGCAACCTGGCTGTCCAGATCTATAACGCACTGCTGGAAAATAACGCCGGCGAGCAGGGCGCGCGCATGACGGCCATGGACAACGCCACGCGCAACGCTGGTGAAATGACCAAGAAGCTGTCGCTCGAGTACAACCGTACTCGTCAGGCGGCGATCACCAAGGAACTCATTGAAATCGTCTCCGCCAAGGAGGCCATGTAGCGCCATAGCAGCGACTACGTGGGAGCAAAGGCACTAGAGGAGCATAGGATGGCCAAGAACCTCGTCGGGAAAGTCACCCAGGTCATGGGACCGGTGGTCGACGTGCAGTTCGAAGGCGACCTGCCTGCGATCATGAACGCGCTCGAGACCACCAACCACGGCCAGCGCCTGGTTCTGGAAGTCGCGCAGCACCTCGGTGAAAGCAGCGTCCGGACCATCGCCATGGACGCTACCGAAGGCCTCGTTCGTGGACAGGAGGTCACCGACAGCGGCGAGCCAATCTCGGTCCCAGTCGGACCGGAAACGCTTGGCCGCATCATCAACGTCATCGGCGAGCCCATCGACGAGCGGGGTCCGGTCGAGACGAAGATGCAGTCGCCGATCCATAAGCCGGCCCCGACCTATACCGATCAGTCGACCGACGCCGAGATCCTGGTTACGGGCATCAAGGTCGTCGACCTGCTGGCCCCCTACGCCAAGGGCGGAAAGATCGGCCTCTTCGGCGGCGCCGGTGTCGGCAAGACCGTATTGATCATGGAACTGATCAATAACGTGGCCAAGACCCACGGTGGCTATTCGGTCTTCGCAGGTGTCGGAGAGCGGACCCGTGAAGGTAATGACCTCTATCACGAGATGATGGAATCCGGCGTCATCCAGCTCGAGGGCTCCGGGTCGAAGGCCGCGCTCGTCTACGGCCAGATGAACGAGCCGCCGGGCGCTCGCGCTCGCGTCGCCCTGACCGGCCTGACTCTGGCGGAGTACTTCCGGGATGAGGAAGGCCAGGACGTGCTCTTCTTCGTGGACAACATCTTCCGCTTCACGCAGGCTGGCTCGGAAGTGTCTGCGCTGCTCGGCCGCATTCCTTCCGCGGTGGGTTATCAGCCGACCCTGGCGACGGACATGGGCGCCCTGCAGGAGCGGATCACGACCACCAAGAAGGGGTCGATCACCTCGGTGCAGGCCATTTACGTGCCGGCCGACGACCTGACCGACCCGGCGCCTGCCACGTCCTTCGCTCACCTTGACGCAACGACGGTGCTTAGCCGGCAGATCGCGGAGCTGGGTATTTATCCGGCCGTCGATCCGCTCGACTCCACCAGCCGGATCCTCGAGCCGGATGTGGTTGGTGAAGAGCACTACAACGTTGCCCGTAAGGTTCAGGCGACCCTCCAGCAGTACAAGCAGCTGCAGGACATCATCGCCATTCTCGGCATGGACGAGCTGTCGGAAGAAGACAAGCTGACCGTCGCGCGGGCCCGGAAGATCCAGCGCTTCTTCTCGCAGCCCTTCGACGTGGCTGAAGTCTTCACCGGAACGCCGGGTGTGCAGGTGCCGCTTGAAGAGACAATCCGCGGCTTCAAGGGTCTGGTGGAAGGCGAGTACGACCACCTGCCAGAAGCTGCCTTCTATATGGTTGGCACCATCGATGAAGCGGTCGAGAAGGCCAAGAAGCTGGCTGCAGAAGCAGCCTAACTGGCGACGCCACTCAGGAATTTTAAGGACTAGTCAGGCATGGCTGAGAAGGTCGAGTTCGAGCTGGTCTCGCCCGAAAAGCTGCTTTTGTCGCAGCCGGTAGACATGGTCGTGGTGCCGGGCGGCGATGGCGACTTTGGTGTCCTTCCGCGCCATGCACCTATGATCTCGACGGTGCGTCCTGGCGTCATCTCCGTCTATGAGACCCGGCAGGCGGTCAGCCAGCGGCTGTTCGTTGCAGGTGGTTTCGCGGAGGTTACGCCAGAGCGCTGCACCGTGTTGGCCGTAGAGGCAGAACCGCTGGAAGAGATCGATCGTAGCGCAACCGAACAGGAACTCCGCGACGCGCGAGAGGACGTGGCGGATGCAAAAGACGAACACGAAAAGGCGGCGGCGATAAAGCGCGTTACCGTACTTGAGGCAAAGCTAGACGCCCTGCGTTTCGCTCTCTGATCGGACTCTGCCCTTTCCCCGGCTCGACCCCATCGGCTATAGCCCTGACCAGTCCCTCGAGGCAGGGCCTAGGCTTTGGGTCTTGCAGTTGGGAACGGCATGCTTTCCCTTGCGACTGCTAGTCAGAGCAGGTAACAGGCAGGAGTCCGTTCCCTGGTGCCCAAAAAGGGGATCATAGTTTTCAGAGCCCAAGGGTGAGACATGTCCGAAAAGCACTGGTCGCTCGACGACATCGCCTGGGATCGTTTTGATCGTTCACGGGTCGATCCGGAACTGCTGAAGATTGCCAAGGCAGCTGCGCTCGTCGAGTACAATTCATCCGATTACGCGGCCTATCTGTGCAACGTCTTCCCCGACGATGAGGGTTTCAAGAAGGAAGCTCAGCGTTGGGCGGTCGAGGAAATTCAGCACGGCGAAGCTCTGGGACGCTGGGCACAGATGGCGGACCCGGATTTCGATTTTGAAGGTGCGGTAGAACGCTTCCGCGCCGGTTACCGGATCCCGGTCGAGGCCACCAGCTCCGTGCGCGGCTCGCGAAGCGGTGAGCTGGTTGCGCGCTGCATCGTTGAGGTGGGAACCTCCTCCTACTACGGGTCGCTGGCGGATTCGACGACGGAGCCTGTCTTCAAGGAAATCTGCCTGCGCATCGCCGCTGACGAACTGCGCCACTATAAACTCTTCTACAGCCACCTCCGCCGCTACCTCGAGCGCGAAAACATTAGCCGCGTCCGTCGCTTCATGATCGCCCTCGGGCGCATGCATGAAACGGAAGACGATGAGCTGGCCTATGCCTACTACGCGGCCAACGCGCCCGCTGGCGAGGATTACGACAGAAAGCGCTGGGGGTCGGAGTACATGGTGCGCGCCTACGGTTACTATAAACCGCTGCGCGTGCAGCGCGCTTCCGCGATGATCTGCAAGGCCGCCGGCCTCAACCCGCAGGGGCGCATGTCTCAGCTCATGGCAAAAGCGGCCTATGGTATGATGAAACGGCGGCATCGGAGATTGAGTTCTCGGCCAGCCTTGGCCGCGTGACGGTCACGACTAGACGCACGTCATCAGCCACTTCCCTCTCAGGCGGAGCGTTTCATGGCAGCCTTCCGTACCCTAGATGATATCCAGCTCGCTGGTCGCACGGCCCTGGTGCGGGTGGACTTCAATGTTCCAATGGACGGCGGCAAGGTCACGGACGCGACCCGCATTACGCGCGCGCTACCGACGATCCGCCGGCTTTTGGACGGTGGGGCAAAGGTTGTTCTCCTGAGCCATTTTGGCCGGCCCAAGGGTGAGCGCAAGCCGGAGATGTCCCTCTCGCCCCTCGTGCCGGAACTGCAGGCGGCATTGGGAGAGGGCGTCCCCGTGACCTTCGCGGAAGACTGCATTGGCGAGGAGGCGGAAGCTGCCGTTCGCGCTTTACCGGCGGGTGGTGTGCTACTGCTGGAGAATCTGCGCTTCCACGCGGGCGAAGAAAAGAACGACCCGGGGTTTGCGGATCAACTCGCGGCTCTCGGTGATCTCTTTGTCAGCGATGCCTTTTCTGCGGCCCATCGGGCCCATGCCTCGGTGGAAGGGATTGCGCATCGCTTGCCTGCGGTGGCGGGGCTGCTCATGCAGGTGGAACTCGAAGCCTTGGAAAAGGTGCTCGAGAATCCCGAGCGTCCGCTCGCTGCGGTCGTAGGAGGAGCCAAGGTATCCACGAAGTTGGAGTTGCTGGGCAACCTGGTCGCGAAAGTGCAGCTTCTCGTGATCGGCGGCGGAATGGCCAACACCTTTCTCTATGCTCTGGGGGTCGACGTAGGCCGCTCCCTGTGTGAGCGGGATATGGCTTCCACCGTCGAGGACATCGTCCGAAAGGCCAGGGAGTCTGACTGCGATATCGTGCTGCCAACCGATGCGGCCGTGGCGCGTGAGCTCAAGCCCAACGTTTCTTATGACATTGTGCCGATCAAGCAGGTTCCCGAGGACAGCATGATCCTGGACGTCGGCCCGCGCACCGCTGAGCATATCGCACAGCGACTGGCGAGCTGTCGTACCCTGGTGTGGAATGGGCCGCTCGGTGCTTTCGAAGTACAGCCCTTCGATGCAGGTACCAATCATGTGGCACAGGCTGCTGCGGAACTGACGCGTAGGGGCGAGATCCTGAGTGTCGCCGGCGGCGGAGATACGGTCTCGGCCCTCAATCATGCCGGCGTGCTCCAGGATTTTAGTTATGTCTCGGCGGCAGGTGGGGCATTTCTCGAGTGGTTGGAAGGCAAGACGCTGCCGGGCGTTCAGGTTCTGCGCAACACCTGACAAGGCGTATTGTCAACATACAGCCAACAAACTGCCGCAAATGCGTGGCCTTCAACCGCCAAGCGGCAACAACCATCTCCTTGTGTAAGAGTTCGGCGGACACTCGCCGGCAACAGACAAGGAGATGTTACGCATGAAAAAGGTGTTAGCCGCTACAGCCGTGCTGGCCTTGACGATTACCACTCCCGCACTCGCTCAACTGGACCGGCACCAGAATCCCAGCCTGAACAGCTATGTGGGACACGCTACCGAGACGCAGTACCAGCAACCGACAGCTTTCGGTACCTCGGACCGGACTGTTCTGCAAGTAGGGCCTCTAGGCACCGGCAATCCCAGCCTGGAATCCTTCAATCCCAATAGTGCCTCCTCTTCGCCGACGCTTCGGCAGACCGCACCGGGCATAGCAGAAAACCCGAGCTTCGATTGGATCGAGCAGCCCAATATCGGCGTCTAGATCTGAAATCGTAGCACTATCATACGCCTAAAGTAGGCCGCATCCGGTCGGGCCCGAGAAACCCGATCGGACGCGGCCTTTTCTTTTTCTCCACCAAACATTCTACGTCCTCTCCCACGCCGACTCACACGTGCCTCCTCGATAACCACACCACGCCCGGTAGCCCGAGGCTGTCCGGGAGGTGCAACCCAGAAAGAAATCTCGAGGAGGCTATAGTAATGGTAAAGAAGATCCTGTTTGCTGCTGTTGCTAGTTTCGCGCTCGCTGCCCCTGCTCTGGCCCAGCTTGAGCAGCACCAGAACCCGAGCCTGAACGGCTATGTCGGTCATGCCACAGATTCTCAGTATCGGCAGCACCCTGCCTTCAGCACCGTACCGTCGCGGGTCAAGGTCAAAGGGGTGGAGCGCGTCGGCTCTGGGAACCCAAGCCTGGAATCCTTTAATCCGAACGCTGTAAGTCCACAGTCCTCGCGCTTTGGTACCTCTCCGAGCCTTGCGGAAAACCCTGACTTCAACTGGATTGATCAGTCGGACGTTGGCGCCTAATCGCTAGGTATTGACGGCGATCTGCTGAGACTTCACGACCTCAGCCACTAGCGCATCCAGCGGGACCTCCCCTGGATGCGCTTTATGTTCGTGATCAGCGCCAGAACAAGGAGCGCGGGCGGCTCGGTCGCTCGGGGGGTCGCAACTCCTCCTGCCAGACCCTCACCAGTTCCGGATCCTCCTGCAAGCTTCTCAAACGTTCGATGCGCTCTTCCGTCGCTGGATGGGTGCGGAGGAGCGAGGGCGTGCTGCTTTGAGCCCGCCCGGTCAGGAAGTACCAGAGGCCGTGCTGCTGCCGCTCCAGCTTTGTCAGGGCGGCGGCGAGTCCGTAGGGATCGCCAGTCAGGGCAACCGCTTCCAGGTCGGCGTCAAACTCTCGGGTCCGCGATAGCGCAAGCTGAAGGAGCGAGGCGGCGGTGGGCGCGAAAGCCAGCAGTAAGGCTCCCAAGATCCAGCCGATTCCGGCATCACCGGTCAAGAGGAGCGGGAGTCCGAAGAACAGCAGCAGGATTCCCGTAAACCCCATGATGCGGGTGAGCCGCGACAGCGTATCCGCGAGGTTCATTACCCAAAGATCATGGTTCACGATATGGCCGATCTCATGTGCCATCACCGCGGCGAACTCTCGGGCATTCAACTGCTGCAGAAGCCCGGTGGTCACCGCTATGGCGGCCTTGCCTCGCGCTCCTACGGTGAAGGCGTTGAGCTGTCTGCTTGGCATATGATAGAGCGTCGGTACCTGCGGAAGCTCCGCACGCCGCGACAGCTGGTCGAGAATGGCATAGCCTCTCGGGAACTGATGGCGGGCGATCGGGCGCGCGCCGAGCATGGCGAGCGCTGCGGCTGGCTCAAGTCGAGGTCCGAGGAGTACTGCCAGTAGCCAACCCAGCGCGGCCCACAGGCTGGCGGTAGGTCCCAATAGCAGCAGCGCGCAGACTGCCAGCAACAGACCCATTCCCACCAAGAGCAGAAGCGATTGCAAGAGGTTGCGGCGCCTGTGTCGTCGCCGCTGCGTTTCGTTTAGCTGGACCAGGGGATAAGGCTGCAAGGTGTTGCACCTAGGGCGCAGCGACGCGCAGGTCCAACTCGCGCTGCCGCCCGTCGCGGATGATCGTCAAGGTAACGCTATCGCCTACACGCACGAGACCGATCCGATTGCGCAAATCGGAAGCGTTACGAATCTCACGTCCATCGACAGCGATGACGAGATCGCCACGCCTCAGGCCGCCGCGTTCCGCCGAAGAGCCGCGCTCCACCGAGGTGATCAGGGCGCCGTTGAGGGTGTTCAGTCCAAAGGCGTCCGCGAGATCAGGCGTCAGGTTCTGAATCGATACGCCGATGCGCCCTCGCTCCACCCTGCCGTAGGCGACCAGCTGCTCCATGACGGCGCGCGCCAGATTGACCGGGACAGCGAAGCCAATGCCGATATTTCCCCCTGAGCGGCTCAGGATCGCTGTGTTGATCCCGATGAGTTCGCCGCGCGAGTTGACGAGGGCGCCACCCGAATTGCCGGGATTGATGGAGGCGTCGGTCTGGATGAAGTCCTCATAGCCGCCCTGATTGATACCAGTGCGCCCAAGGGCGGAGATGATGCCGCTGGTGATCGTCTGGCCGAGACCAAAGGGATTGCCGATGGCGAAGACGAGGTCCCCGACCTGCAGCGTGGAAGAGTTGCCAATGGGCGCCGCCTGAAGTTCGCGGCCGGACACCCGGAGGAGGGCGATATCGGTAGCGGGATCGGTTCCGACCACCTCCGCAGGTTCCTGGCGACCGTCAAAAAGCGAGACGACAATCTGGTCGGCGTTCTCGATCACATGATTGTTGGTCAGGACAAGCCCGCGGCCTGCATCGACAATCACCCCGGATCCGGCAGAGAGTACCTGCCGCTGAGGGGGTGCCTGGAACTCCGGTAAACCAAAAAAGCGGCGGAAAAAGGGATCCTGTAGCAGCGGATTCTGCCGCACCGGCACTTGATGACGGGTCGAGATGTTAACCACAGCTGGCGTGACCTGGGCCAGTTCCGGCGCCACTGTCAGCACGCCGCGGCTGGGATCGAGCTGAAACGCCCGCGCTGTTGACGGCAGGCAGGAGAGGGCCGCTATGCCGCCGAGAAGCGAGAGAAACTGCCGACGATGCGCAGCAGCGCCAGCAGAAGATTCTAGGCTTTCTACGCGGTCTCTATAGGCCATCTTTATCCCCAGGGTCCTCTTGGTCTCGCGGCTTCGGTCTGCCCCGCCATCTGCCGCAGCCGAGCCACTCGGTTAGCGGTGCGCGGGTGGGTGGAGAACAGGCTGTCTACCTTGTTGGCATGCAAGGGATTGATGATGAAGAGGTGCGCTGTCGCCGGGTTTCGCTCCGCGATTTGATTGTCAATTTGCTTGGCCGAGCGGTCGATTTTCTCCAGAGCCGAGGCAAGCCACAAGGGCTGACCACAGATTTGCGCGCCAACCTCATCGGCACGATACTCCCCGGTGCGCGATACGGCCATCTGCACCAGCATGGCTGCGAGGGGCGCCAGAATCACGGTTAGGATAACCCCGATAAAGCCGAGCGGATTGTTGTTGTTCTGACGGTTGCCGCCGAAAAAGAGCGCGAAGTTCGCAAGCATGGAGATGGCGCCTGCGAGGGTTGCCGAAATCGTCATGATCAAGGTGTCACGGCTTTTCACGTGGGCGAGCTCGTGAGCCATGACCCCTGCAACCTCTTCCCACGTGAGGCGGCGCAACAGGCCGGTAGTGGCGGCGACCGAGGCGTTCTCGGGGTTACGGCCAGTGGCAAAGGCGTTGGGCTGATCATTCTCGATGATAAAGACCTTTGGCATCGGCAGTCCGGCATTTTCTGCCAGACGTTCCACAATATTGTAGAACTCCGGTGCCGTCCTCTTGTCCACCTGGCGCGCGCCATACATGCGCAGCACAGCCTTGTCGCTGTTCCAGTAGGCAAAGAAGTTCATCCCCAGCGCGAAGACCAGCGCTATGAGCATACCGCTCGAACCGCCGAGCAGGTAACCGACGGCCAAAAAGAGCGCGGTCATTCCGGCAAGCAGGAGGGCAGTCTTGAAGTAATTCATGACGAAGGATAATTGGGAAGAAGACGAGACCGTTCAAGTCTCAGCGCAAGTAGTAATTGAGGCCCCTTTTGCCTATGCACGGATTCAAGAGCCATACGCCAGTCCCGGCCGACGCGCGGCTCAGCGGCGCGCGCAAGCCTCCCAAGCCGGTGAACCGCGAAAAGCTGGAACGCGCTGCCGAAGAGAAGCGCCAGGAGCAGGAGCGGCCCCTAGAGGTCGGTGGTCCGGAAGGGCCGGAACCGACCCGCTACGGCGATTGGGAGCGCAAGGGCATCTGTGTCGACTTCTGACTCGGCGCATAACCGCCAATAAATCGGTCTGAGCTGCTTACCGCTCCGGGCGCTGACTGATTGACGCGGCGGGCGTCAGGGGTTCTCCATGTACCACCGCAGCAGGGCGATCGCCTCCTTGCTGTCCCAGGGAGCTGCCCCTTCCGCGCGCGCCACGACCTGCCCCTCGCGGTCGATCACGAAGGTGGTGGGGAGCCCGCGTGTTTCGAAGGCGCGCATGAGGTGGCCGCGAGGGTCCAGCCAGATGCCGAGGTTGTCCAGGCCCTGCTCCTGATAGAAGGGCTCCACCATCTCAAGACCCTTGCGGTCGTTGGAGACCACCAGAACCTGAAAATCCTCGCCTCCGAGTTCCGCCTCTAGTGCATCCAAAGCCGGCATTTCCTCGACGCAGGGAGCGCACCAGGTTGCCCAGAAATTGACGAGCAGTACCTGCCCGGCATAGTCAGCGAGGGCGACTTCCTGTTCCTGCCCATCGATGATGGCGGTGAAGCTGGCGTCCGGTGCGGCCTGCTGCTCGAGATTTATTCCGTCGCTGAACCAACCTTCAAGCGGCGGCTGCCCTTCCGATGCCAAGGCGCCATAGCCAGTCAGCGTCCAAGCGACCACCCACACCCCAAGGAAAAGCTTTCTAATCATCGCCTCCATCCGCTACACCACAGCCATGACGGACCAGCACGACAAAAGCAGGCCGGAAGCCGGCGCCAATGCCATGTGGGGCGGGCGCTTCGCAGCCGGACCCGACGCCATCATGGAGCGCATCAATGCCTCCATCGATGTCGACCGCCGCTTCTATCGCCAGGATATCGCTGCCAGCCGCGCCCATGCGGCCATGCTGGTCGCCCAAGGCATCATCTCTGCCGAAGATGGGGAAGCGATCGAGAAAGGGCTAGAGCAGATCCTGGGTGAAATCGACGCAGGGGAGTTCGCATTCTCCACCGCGCTCGAGGACATTCACATGAATGTAGAGGCGCGCTTGCGGGAGTTGATCGGTCCCGCGGCTGGGCGGTTGCACACCGCCCGCTCCCGCAACGACCAGGTGGCGACCGACTTCCGCCTCTGGGTGCGCGACGCACTGGATCAGCTGGATGAAGGCCTGGCGGACTTGCAGGCGGCCCTGCTGGATCTGGCCGAGAAGGAAGCCGCTACGGTGATGCCGGGCTATACCCACTTGCAGGCGGCACAGCCGGTCACTTTCGGCCATCATCTGCTCGCCTATGTGGAGATGATTGGGAGGGACCGTGGGCGCTTCGCCGATAGCCGCCGCCGGATGAACGAGTCTCCCCTGGGAGCGGCAGCGCTGGCCGGCACCTCCTTTCCCATCGACCGGCAGATGACGGCACAGGCGCTGGGCTTCGCGCGCCCCATGGCCAACTCCATAGACGCTGTATCGGATCGAGACTTCGCGCTGGAGTTTCTAGCGGCGGCATCGATCCTTGCCGTACATCTCTCCCGCTTCGCGGAGGAGATCGTTCTCTGGTGCTCGGAAGGCTTCCGCTTCATCCAGCTGTCGGACGCCTTCACCACCGGCTCCTCGATCATGCCGCAAAAGAAGAATCCGGACGCCGCGGAGTTGGTTCGCGGTAAGGCCGGTCGCGTCATCGGCTCGCTCAACACGCTGCTGATCGTGATGAAGGGCCTGCCGCTCACCTACGGCAAGGATATGCAGGAGGACAAGGAGCCCGTCTTTGATGCCTTCGACACCCTTGCTCTCTGCGTCGCTGCGACGACTGGCATGGTGCGGGACATGCGGGCGGACGCAGAGAAGATGCGTGCCGCCACCACCAAGGGCTTCCTGACCGCTACGGATCTGGCCGATTGGCTCGTAAGGGTGCTCGGGCTGCCCTTCCGCGATGCTCATCATGTCACCGGCACGCTGGTGGCAAAGGCCGAAGCCGCCGGCCTGGATCTGGCGGAGCTGCCGCTTTCTGCCATGCAGGAGGTGGAGCCGCGGATCACGGACGACGTTTACTCCGTTCTCACCGTGGAGCGCTCGGTCGCTAGCCGCAGTGTCTACGGCGGCACGGCGCCCGAGCAGGTTCGTGCGGCCGTCGCCGCAGCCCGGGAGCGCTGGTCGTGAAGCGCACGCTCATTCTGCTGCTGACCGTGGCGGGGCTGACAGCTTGCGGGGTGAAGGGCGACCCGGCCCCGCCGGAGGGTGAAGAGGCGCTTTATCGCCTCAAGGATCGCCAGTATCCGGCGCCCTATACCGTGGTACACCCTTCCCCGGAGAGCAATGAGTGAGCAGCTTTTTTCAGTATCGGGACGGTCAGCTTCATGTGGAAGATCTGACCGTCGCCTCGCTTGTGGATGAAGTCGGCACTCCCTTCTACCTTTACTCCGCCGGCGCCATGGAAGAGGCCTACGCGATTCTCCGGCGCACTTTCGGCACAGGGTCTCGATGCTCTCGTCTGCTATGCGGTCAAGGCCAATCCGCATTTGGCGGTGATCGGCACCTTCGCGAAGCTGGGCGCCGGGGCAGACGTGGTTTCCGAAGGTGAACTGCGCCGTGCCCTCGCAGTAGGGGTGCCCCCTGAAAAGATCGTCTTCGCTGGTGTCGGCAAGACGGCGGCAGAGCTGGCTTTCGCTCTGGACGCGGGAATTCTGCAGTTCAACGTGGAGTCGATGGAGGAGTTGCAGCTCCTCAACCGGATCGCCGTCCAGAAGGGGCTGAAGGCTCCCATCTCGCTGCGGGTCAATCCAGACGTGGATGCGCGCACCCACGCCAAGATCACCACCGGCAAGGCCGAAAACAAGTTCGGCGTGGGCTACGACGACGCCGCCCAGGTACTGCATCAGGCGCAGGACCTGCCCGGGATCAAAGTTGTCGGCCTCGCCACCCACATCGGCTCCCAGATTACCGAACTTGACCCCTATGAGGCCGCCTTTACCCGCGTCGCGCGGCTCTACAAAGAGCTGAGGGAGGCCGGTCTGCCGGTGCGACGTCTCGATCTGGGCGGTGGCCTCGGCATTGCCTACCAGGGCGAGGAACTGCCCTCGCCGGAGAACTATGCCGCCGTTGTGGCGCGCACTGTTGGTCACCTGGATGTTCCGCTGGTCTTCGAACCCGGTCGGCATCTGGTCGGCCAGGCAGGCTTGCTGGTGTCGCGGGTTCTCTACGTCAAGAAGGGCCGCAGTCGCCGCTTCCTCATCCTTGATGCCGGCATGAACGACCTGATGCGCCCGGCGCTCTATGAGGCCTGGCACGAAATCCTGCCGCTGCACGAACCGGCCACGGACGAGCGGATTGCCTGTGACGTGGTGGGCCCAATCTGCGAAACGGGGGACCTTTTCGCGGAAGGGCGGGCGCTGCCGCCCCTCGAGGCAGGAGATCTGGTGGCCTTTGCCTCCGCCGGCGCCTATGGCGCCGCCATGGCTTCCACCTACAATTCCCGACTGCCGGCGCCGGAGGTCATGGTGCGAGGCTCGAGGTGGGACGTGATCCGTTCGCGTCCGACCTACGAAGAGATGATGCGGCCGGAAAAGCTGCCCGATTGGCTATAGCGGCGACGATCCGCCCCCGCCCTGCCCGACTTGTCGTTCCCACCAGCTCGTCGTCCTGAGTGCAGCGAAGAATTTCGGGGGGCCGAGCTCCTTTCGCTCCAGATCCGTCGCTGCGCTCAGGACGACGCCGGTGAGGCTACGCAAGTCCGCCCTAAGCGCAGCTCTTCTCTGCCAGTAGCCAGACCTCTTCCGCTTCCTCCTCAAAGGGCTCGGCCAGGGGCGAAGCCCAGCGGGCAAGCGGGGTGAAGCCGCTGCCGGTCAGCATCGCATCGACCTCCTCGAGGGTGAAGACGTGATGGATCGCTGTCTGCTCCTCCACTTCCTCTCCTTTTCGGAAGCGGTAGTGAGTGGTCAGCACGCGGGTCTTTTCATTATAGAAGTTGCGTGCGCGCATCTCGATCCCCCCGCGTTGCAGGCGCACGCGCGGCTCCAGAAAAGGCAAGAGCGTTTCTGCGAGATTGGCGCTGTGGAGTAGCAAGCGGGCGCCGGGCCGGAGGCAGGAGGCCGTGGCCTTGAGGATCGCTGTGGTTGCCTCGGCATCCTGATAGCCGACCGAATTGCCGAGCCAAAAGGCACCGGCGCAGCGTCCGGGCCAGGGAAGATCGCGCAGATCGCGCTGCCAGAGTTCGAGCTCCACCTCCGCAGCCTTGGCAAACGCACGGGCCGCTGCCAGGGAAGCAGGCGAAAGGTCCACTCCCACCGGCCGATAGCCGAGCTGGGCCAGCGGTACCGCCAGGCGCCCGTCGCCGCAGGCGAGATCCAGCACCGGATCCTCAGAATCAAGATCGAGGGCATCGGCGATCAGGGCAACTTCCTGGGCCGTTCTCTCCGGGGAACAGGCGTTGCGCCACAAATCCGCGGCCAGACCCTCAAAGAAGGTGAGATACCAATCTTTCGCCGCCTCGGGAGCTTTACTCATAAGCGCTGATCTCGCGGCAAGTAGAGGATGTACCAGAGGAGAGACAGCACCTGCAGGCCCAGCACGCCCCCAAAGGCGATGCGATAGGCTTCTGGTGGATAGTGCCCCTGGGCATCGGGCGCGACCAGGTCGAGAATGCCGCCGATAGCGAACTGCATGACAAAGGCGCCGGTGAAAACCATGAGGTTCAGGGAGGTATTAACCCGCCCGCCCAGATCCAGTGGGAAGGAGCGGGCAAGTCGCGGGTAAATGACCATGCAGAGGTTGGAGGTGAAGCCAAAGGCCATCCAGGGAAGTGCGGAAAGCGGGGCGATTTCGAGAAGGATGGCCAACTGCGGCAGCATGAAGAGGAGGGCGCCCAGGATCATGGTGGTATCCAGCCCGAGGCCAAGCCGTTCCATAGCTTCAGCCAGAAGGCCCCCGAACAGGAAGCCGATGGTCATGGATAGCGCCAGAGCTAGAAGAATGTTGGCGACCGCGCGGGAGCCCATGCCGGCCACGTCGGACAACCAGGGGCCGGCCCAGAGGCCCTGCAACGCCAGGCCGGCGGCCAGGCTGGATACCGCCAGGGGAACCGCGGCCCAGAAGATCCGGCTACCCAGAACCTGCCGCAGGCCCGCAAGCTGCTGAGCCAGGCTGCTTCGCCCCTGCTCCGCCTCGCCGCGGGGCGGCACGAGCAGGAAGATCAGCGAGGAGACGAGCAGCGTTGCGCCTGAAAGAATCAGGAAGAGGGTGCGCCAGTCGAAGAGATCGAGGGCGGCTTCGACGGGAGCGGTCGCCGTGGCCGCGCCCAGGCCACCAACCATCAGGAAGCAGCCGTTCACCAGCGCCCAGCGCCGCGGCGGGAACCAAAGGCTGAGCGCCTTCAGGGAAGCCATCAGGCCGCCCGCGCAGCCGAGGCCGATCAGTGCGCGACCGATCAAGAGCATGGTCAGGTTCTGGCCAAGGGCGAAGATGACGCCCCCGACGGCGGCCGAGAGTAGCAGGACCGCCTGCACTCGCCGCGGGCCAAAGCGGTCGAGCAGTAGCCCGAGAGGCAGTTGAGCACAGGCAAACGCCAGGAAGTAGGCAGCAGTCAGTAGCCCGAGATCGGAGGCATCGAGCCCGAGCTCGCTAAACAAGCGCCCTGAAATGACCGCATTCACCGAGCGGAAGAGGTAGGACAGGAAGTAGCCGCCCGCGAAGGGAAGGACTACCAGCGCAATTACTTGAAGAAGATTGAGATCGAGCTTGCGTTCCGCCGGTCCCGTCGTCCGACGGGCCTGCGCCTCTGATGACATAGCCGCTTTTTCCTCTGCCTCCCGATTCCGCGGTCCGACCGTAAGCGGATGCAGGCTTCTCCACAACTACTGCCGCCTCATGGCTGCTGCCCGCGGCAAAGGGTTTATCCAGCGCCGGGCGAGCGATTATGAAGAAGCCTGCTTTCAACTGGCGGGGGCGCGCGTGGACTGGCTCTGGATACCGATCACCATTGGGGCGGCCCTCTTTCAGAATGTTCGGACAGCCCTGCAAAAGCATCTGACGGGTCGGTTGTCCACCTACGGCGCTACCTTTACCCGCTTCGTCTATGGGCTCCCGCTGGCCTTTGGCTATGTACTGCTCCTCAACCAGGGCTTCGGGCTCCACATCCCCCAGACTGATCTCGTCTTCCTTGGCTGGGTGGTTCTGGGAGGGGTTTGCCAGATCCTCGCTACCGGCGCGCTGCTCGCCTGCTTCAAGCAGCGCAATTTCGCGGTGGGGACGGCTCTTTCAAAGAGCGAAGTGGTGCAGGCCGCCATCTTTGCCTTGGTCTTCCTGGGGGAGCGGGTGACAGCGCTGGGCATTGCGGCCATCGCCCTCGGCACTGTTGGCGTCATGCTCATTGCCGTGGAGAAGGGCCAGCTTGGCGTGAAGGGCCTGATCGCTGGGCTAAAGGGGCGTGCAGCTCTTCTAGGCCTGGCTTCCGGCGCTCTCTTTGCCATTTCCTCTGTCGCCTTCCGTGGCGCGGCTTTGCAGACCGGCCACGAGTCCTTCCTGATGGCGGCAGGTTGGACGCTGCTCGCGTCTATCCTGCTTCAGACGCTGCTGCTGGGTGTCTGGCTGCACCGGCGCGAACCTGGCGAACTCGGTCGGGTGTTCGCAAACTGGCGGATTGCAGGGCTCGTCGGAGCGACCGGCGTGCTGGGCTCTGCCTGCTGGTTTACGGCTATGACGATCCAGCAGGTCGCCTACGTGCGAACCCTGGGCATGATCGAGTTGGTCTTTACTTTCCTGGTCTCGACTCTGGTGTTCCACGAACGCCACAGTGCCCGAGAGACCTTGGGTATTCTGCTGCTGATTGGCGGAATCCTCTTAGTGCTCAATCGCTAAAGGTGTCGGTCGGCTCTGCCCTTTCCGGAAGGGGGCGACTTCGCCACAATCCGTCCCGAGTGGGGAAAGGTAGCAGGGAGTTCTGAGGGTGAGCGATACCTCCTTTGACGTAGTGGTTGTCGGCGGGGGCGTGATCGGCAGCGCGACTGCCTACTTCCTCGCGGCGTGTCCGGACTTCAATGGGCGGATCGCGGTGATCGAAAAGGATCCCTCCTACCAGAGCGGAGCCACCGGCCGCTCTGCCGGGTCAATTCGGCAGCAGTTCTCGACGCCGGAAAACGTCGCCATCTCCCGCTTCGGCGCCACTTTCCTGAAGAACATAGGCGACTGGCTGGAG
>Ga0079223_10000863_pt1 | contig 16939 bp, 12 predicted proteins | sample Stecom2011_FD_75072 | JGI IMG/M metagenome (GOLD analysis project Ga0079223, IMG submission 75072) | Agricultural soil microbial communities from Utah to study Nitrogen management - Steer compost 2011 | ecosystem: Environmental > Terrestrial > Soil > Agricultural land | place: USA: Utah... | reverse complement strand
GGAGAAATAAGGTTCATTCATTCAGTTGCTGAATATCGCGAAGACAAGAAATTGGTTTTTGGGATAATCAGAGATACAACAGAATTTGAAAGATATCAGAATGCCTTGAACGATAGTCTGACTGATCTTAAAATGGCACAGACTATTGCCAAACTGGGTAACTGGAAATATGACCCGGAAACAAATACGCATTCCATATCAGGGCAAATTAGGGATATTTTTGGAGGGAGAGAAATTTTGGGGAGTATTAATATTGCTGATTTTGAAAACTTTGCAGGTAAAGATAATTATCGGCTTTTAAAAGGGCTAATATATAGAGCCATTAATTCCGGAGTAGGGTTTCAGGAGCAATTCCACATTAAATTGGAAAACGGTACAAAGAAATGGATCGAGCTTATATGTCAGCCGGATCAGAAAAAACAAACCTCTGGCTATGCGTTAAGGGGGGTAATAAAAGATATTACAGATTCCAAAAATATTGAAATTGAATTAAGAAATTCAAATAATCTCTTCCGTACCCTCATTCAGAACATGCCTGATGCTATGTATATGAAAGACATAGAAGCACGTAAAATTATCGCTAATGAAGAAGATATAAGAAACTGTGGGTTGGAACATGAAGAGCAGGTATTGGGTAAAACTGATTTTGATATCTATCCGGTTGAGGTGGCACAGAAATTTTATGAAGATGATATGAAGGTGCTTAAAAAGGGCTTGCATATTATGAATCGTGAGGAGGAGCTACCTGGAAACCCCAGAAAATGGATTCTTACGAGTAAAATACCCCTTAAGGATGAGAACGGAAATATTACAGGACTGGTAGGGGTGGGGCATGATATTACCCATCGGAAGAAAATGATTGAGGAGCTAAAAGCTGCTAAACTTAAGGCTGAGGAAAGTGATCGGTTGAAGTCGTTATTTCTGGCAAATATGAGCCATGAAATACGTACTCCATTAAATGGTATTCTGGGATTTACAAATTTAATTTGTTCAAATTCAGTTGAACCGGAACAGTTTTCAATGTATGGTAAGATTATTGAAAGTTGTGGTATGCGATTAACAACTTTAATTGATGACATTATTGATATATCACTGATTCAATCGAATCAGCTGAGGCTGTCATTCTCCTGGTTTAATGTACATGATTTGCTTAAAGAACTTTATACATTTTATCGGAATGTCAAACAAGATCATCTGACGAATGTTGATTTCAGGTTTAGTAATCTTTCGGAATTGGAGTCAAGCAGATTTTATTCCGACCGTCAAAGGATTTATCAGGTTTTAAGAAACCTTCTTGACAATGCCATAAAATTTACCCATGAAGGATTTATCGAATATGGATGTTACAGTTCAGGGAAAGATGAATTGACTTTTTATGTTGAAGATACAGGTATAGGGATTGAGAAAAGCAAACAACAAATTATATTTGAAAATTTCAGGCAGGTAGAGGAAGGGCTGTCACGAAATTATGAAGGGGCAGGCTTGGGACTTTCAATTGTTTCAGGAATTGTAAAACAGCTTGGAGGAAAAGTTAAGTTAAAATCAAAAGCTTGCGGAGGGACTGTTTTTTATATAACTATTCCTGTAGCTGTTGAAGAAACCGGAGTTGTACCTCCAGATACTGAACAAGACGATTGGGGTGAGCCTGTACAGATGAATTCTGAAGTTAATGAGATTGTATCCATTGAAGATGATCCGGCAAGCATAGCCTATTTGAAAAGTGTTACCAAATCATTGGGATATTCATTTAATAATTTTACAGATCCGGCCCGGGGAATTGAATATATAAAACAACGTAAACCGGGGTTAGTTTTTATGGATGTCAGGTTGCCCGGAATCAGTGGATTGGAAGCAACCCGAATATTGAAATCAGAATTTCCCGATCTGCCTATTGTTATCCAAACTGCTTGTGCTATGAAAGAAGATCAGGTGAATGCTATGAATTCCGGGTGTGATGCTTATCTTACAAAACCATTGTCATTGGAACTTTTAGAAGAGACAGTTGCCAAATACCTGGGTGGGAATAATTCAAAAAGAACCTCCTGATATAAATTAAATTCAGGAATGTATAGGTTAAAAAAACAAAGGCACAGGTTTTAACTTATATGTTAACTTGTGCCTGATGAATTAGATGTTTATTAGAACCTATTGTTTTTGATTTGCTTTTAATTTAACCTGACGGTTGTTTTTTTTCCGAACTTTCTTTTTTCTTGGTTTCTTTTTTTCGAAACGATCCAGTCTTTCCTCAGTAATTGATTGCCAGCCAATTTCTTTTGTATTATTATCGTCCTTATTAGTAATTTCAGGTTTAATGCCACGCTTATTTTTTTGAATAATATCTCTGACTTCCTCCACAGATAATGAGAATGCTGCTGAAGCTATTCCTCCTTCAAGTGTATACCAGACTTCCTTTTTTAGATAGTCAGTTTTAAGCGGCTTTGCAATTCCATTAGCAGTTTCAAGAACCATTAACTCTTCAGGAAACTCCTGACGTGCCTCCATATAAACGTCAAGTTCGTAAAGCAGGCAGCATTTTAATTTTCCACAAGCTCCTGCCATTCTTTGAGCAGATGGAGACAAACCCTGTTTCTGGGCAGCATCGGATGATATACTGGAGAAATCGGTACGCCAGCTGGAGCAACAAAGTTCCCTTCCACAAGAACCAATACCTCCAACAAGTCCGGCTTCCTGCCTTGCACCTATCTGTTTCATCTCAACCTTTATACGAAACTCCCGGGCATAATACTTTATCAGCTCTCTGAAGTCAACCCGTCCATCGGCTATGTAATAGAAGATGGCCTTTTTCCCGTCACCCCGATATTCTACATCGCCGATTTTCATTTCCAGGCCAAGGTCTGTGGCAATTTTTCGTGACTTAATTAATACCGGTTTTTCATTACTCCGGGCTTCCTGCAACACGATCAAATCATTGTCGGTTGCTTTACGGTAAATTGTATTTAACTGGTAACGTTTTGGATTTTTTACCTTCCGTGTAAATTGTTTTTCGGCAAGGTAACCTGTAAGTGTTACTTCACCTACATCGTGTCCCGGTGAAGTGGCAACCACTATAATATCTCCCCGTTTTAAGGGTAAACCCTCACTGTTTTTGTAAAACTCTTTTCGTGTACTTTTAAACTTAACTTCCACTATATCTGACTGATTCGAAGTGTCTGGTAAATCGTTCAGCCAATTGTATATATCTAATTTTTCTTCTGTTACTGAATTATTTAGTGAACATCCTGCACAACTCATAAACTCCCCTTTTTAATAATTCTCAAAGGACAAAGATCGAAAAAAAGATTGAATTGTCGTTAATTAAACGTGTCTATTTTAAAATTGAAAGCATATCGGTCCAAATGAGGTGTGAATGACAAAAAACTATTGGGTTAGTCTGGTAAATGTAATCACCTTTATTGGAGTAGTTTGAAGATGTTTGTAATATCCTTGTTGGGATAATATGGGAATTATCACCTGGGCTTTGTAATGACTAATAGAAGATTTTAAAAATAATAACTTGTATAATATATTATGATGTGAATTGGTTAATACAGTTATTGATATTATCATTTTAACGATGTTCTGGAAGGTGCCACAGCAGATAAATGGGTTTGATTGAATTATGGTAATCTTCGTATGAATTTATGACTTTTAGTTTGAAGATTTTAAATACAGAATGTTGAACTAGTTTAGGTTTTTTGTTCCTTTATGGGAAAATTTCATCTCTATGAGAATTTTGCTTTCTTTTTTTTTGTGTTGTTTTTACTTTCTGATTCAGGCCAATGTCACCCATGCTTTTCAGTTAAGCCCGCAATCTGAAATAAGTTTGTTGACCTGTAGTCCGGGAAATGAAGCCTATTCGGTATATGGCCATTCAGCCTTCAGGATTAAGGATGAGGTGGCAGATTATGATGTTGTATTTAATTATGGATTGTTTGATTTTAGTACTCCTAATTTTGTATACCGTTTTGCAAGGGGGCAAACTGATTATTTGCTTGGAGCATATGACTTTTCACATTTTTTGAATGAATATATTTCAGACAAAAGAAGTATATATGAGCAAGTGATAAATCTTACTCACACTGAGAAGCAAAATGTTTTTGATTTTTTACTTTGGAATGCACGTCCTGAAAACAGAGTCTACAGGTACAACTTCTTTTTTGATAATTGTGCAACACGAATTCGTGATGTCATCCAGGAGCAGGTGAATGGTGAAGTTGTTTTTCCTGAATATGTACAAGAGAGTAAAACGTTCAGGGAATTAATTAAAGACTACCATTCAAAAATGTTATGGCTCAATTTCGGGATTGATCTAGTTGTAGCAGCACCTTCAGATAGAGAGGCTTCGGCCTGGGAAGAAATGTTTTTGCCTGATTATCTTATGCTTCATTTTTCAAATACTACTATTAATGATTCAGATAGTATACGATCTCTGGTTCAGGCAAGCCACCAAATCTATAAAGCTCCTGAAGTAAAATATAGAAGTATCAAAGTTCTGAGCCCGACAGTTGTGCTTAGCATCTTATTATTGATTGTAATTATAATAACCATAAAGCATTTTTGGACTACCAGTGGGAGTCATACAGTAGATTATCTGGTGTTTGGAATAAATGGTTTTATTGGACTGGCGATCTTATGGTTTACTTTGTATTCCGAGCATCCGGCCATGTCGCCTAATTATAATTTGATGTGGGCGGTACCTTTGAACCTGTTTTTTGCGTTGATTTGGAAAGTGAAAAAGTGGAGGCCGATCACCAGGCATTACTTCACAGTTGTGGCAGTGTGGATGAGTTTATTTCTTTTGATTAGTTTTCTGTTGCCACAGAAATTCCATGTGGGTTTTTATATTTTAAGTTTGATGGTGTTGTGCCGTGCAGTTATTAATTCATACAGGATATTTATACCCGGAAATAAATGAAATCAGTAACTTGAATTAAGATCATAGTAAAAGAAGTATGCGAGATAAAATAAGTTGATATTTAAAAAAGATGCGGAAGTAATGGACATCAATAAACTTTAATCTTGTTCAAAAATAATGATTGAGGCTATTCCTGAATATTTTTATTGGGAAATTCAAACAATTATCTTTGCTATTAATGACTGAATCGAAAAAGTATGCGGAAACACCTTTGATGAAGCAATATTTAAAAATCAAAGGTCAACACCCTGATGCAGTATTACTATTCAGGGTAGGCGATTTTTATGAAACTTTTGGTGAAGATGCAATTAAGGCAGCGGAGATTTTAGGAATAACTCTGACCCGGCGAGCGAATGGAGCAGCAAGCTATGTTGAACTGGCAGGTTTCCCATTTCATGCACTTGATACCTATCTGCCCAAACTGGTACGTGCTGGTCAGAGGGTTGCTATCTGTGAACAGCTGGAGGATCCAAAACTTACCAAGAAAATAGTGAAGCGGGGAATAACTGAACTGGTTACTCCCGGTGTATCAATCAATGATAACATCCTTGAAAACCGGGAGAATAACTTTTTAGCCTCGGTTCATTTCGATAAAAATATTGCCGGTGTGGCATTTATGGATATATCTACGGGTGAGTTTTTAACTGCCGAAGGGAATCATGATTATATTGATAAGCTTCTCAACTCATTTCAACCTAAGGAGGTGCTTTTTCAAAGAGGACGAGGGCAGGAATTTAAAGAATTTTTCGGAGATAAATATTATACCTATAATCTTGAAGACTGGGTTTATACTTCGGATGCTGCCCATGACAGGCTTACCCGTCATTTTGAGACTGTCTCTTTAAAGGGGTATGGTATTCATAATATGCCAATGGCTATTATTGCTTCAGGTGCAATATTGCATTACCTCGACCTGACCCAACACCATCAGGTAAGGCATATAACAAGTCTTAGCCGGATCGAAGAGGAACATTATGTATGGCTCGACCGGTTTACAATCAGGAACCTGGAACTTTTTGCTCCATTACATGAAGGGGGAAAATCATTGTTGCAAGTAATAGACAAGACAATCACTCCTATGGGGTCGAGGTTGCTTAAGCGATGGATGGCTCTTCCACTGAAAGATTTAGTGCCGATCCGGGAAAGACTCGATGCAGTAGATTATTTATTGGAGCATGATGAGATCCGTGAATATTTGGAGGATCACCTCCGGCAAATTGGTGACCTTGAGCGACTGGTATCCAAAGTAGCTGTTGGCCGTATCAATCCTCGCGAGCTGGTGCAGGTTAAAAATGCTCTGAATGCAATTGCTCCGGTCAAAGAATTATGTGCTACTACGGGGAATAAAACTTTTAAAAGGTTTGGTGAACAACTAAATGCATGTGACCTTATTCGCGAAAGGATTCAACAAGAAATAAATGCTGATCCTCCTGTTGCAGTTGCAAAAGGCAGGGTGATTGCAAACGGAGTGTCTGAAGAACTGGATGAATTAAGGCAGATCGCCTATTCGGGGAAAGACTATCTTGCTCAGTTACAAAAGAAGGAAAGTGAGAATTACGGAATCCCATCTCTGAAGGTTGGGTTTAATAATGTATTTGGGTATTATCTCGAAGTTCGGAATACTTATAAGGATAAAGTCCCTGCTGAATGGACCCGTAAGCAGACGCTCGTGAGTGCTGAACGGTACATTACCGAAGAGTTAAAGGTGTATGAAGAAAAAATATTAGGAGCAGAAGAGAAGATTATAGCTCTCGAGACCAGATTATATGATGAGCTTGTTCTGGCACTTTCCGAATATATAGCCGCGATTCAGCTTAATTCATATATTATTGCACAAATGGATTGCCTGCTTTCATTTGCAACTTGTGCAGGCAGTTATAGTTATTCAAAGCCGGAGTTAAATGACAGTACAACACTCGAAATAAAAGACGGACGGCATCCTGTTATTGAGCATCAGCTACCGATAGGTGAAGATTATATCACTAACAATGTGCATCTCGATCAGGATTCACAGCAGATAATAATAATTACAGGCCCTAATATGGCCGGAAAATCTGCATTGTTAAGGCAAACTGCATTAATCGTTATGTTGGCACAGATGGGAAGTTACGTTCCTGCAAAAGTGGCTAAAATTGGTTTGGTAGATAAAATCTTTACCCGTGTTGGAGCCTCCGATAATATATCTTTGGGAGAATCAACCTTTATGGTAGAAATGAATGAAGCCGCCAGCATTCTTAATAATGTGTCTGACAGAAGCCTTATTTTGTTCGATGAACTTGGACGTGGCACTTCTACCTATGATGGCATTTCAATAGCATGGTCAATTGTGGAGTATTTACATGAACATCCCAAGGCTAAAGCTAAAACATTGTTTGCCACACATTATCATGAGTTAAATGAAATGGAATCTTCCTTTTCAAGGGTAAAGAATTTCAATGTGTCGGTAAAAGAGGTTGGCAACAAGGTGATTTTTCTGCGGAAGCTTGTTAGGGGCGGAAGTAACCACAGCTTTGGTATTCATGTGGCTGGAATGGCCGGGATGCCAAAATCAGTTATTGTAAGAGCTGAGCAGATCTTAAAGAAATTAGAAGGTAAAGAGGGAAAAGAAAATTTGGCAAAACCGCTTGGTGAAATTGGAGCAAAAAGGGAAGGGGTTCAGTTAAGTATTTTCCAGCTCGATGACCCGGTGTTAAAGCAAATACGCGATGAAATTGCACACCTAGATATTAATAACTTTACTCCGGTTGAAGCACTTAATAAGCTGAACGATATAAAAAAATTAACCGGCCTTAAGTAAGTGTGAATAGGTTAGTATTCCTCAATTCCAATATGTTAAGTACATGGTCTGTGCGGGTGTATATATTTAGCCGTAATTTCTTTTTATAATTTTGTGATAACAAAAAATTAGCAATATATTTGCAACGCTTTTTAAGCAGGTTCTTTAACAAAACAAAGTAAAAAAACAGCATGCGAGAATAGCTCAGTTGGTAGAGCACGACCTTGCCAAGGTCGGGGTCGCGGGTTCGAGTCCCGTTTCTCGCTCATTGTTTTAATCCCGGTTATTCCGGGAGTAAAAAGTTGAACATTCTGTTTATTGGAAATAAGTTTGGATTAATTCCATCTTTTTTTTTCAATTCACGAATGAGTAAAGGAGGCCCGGGTGGTGGAATGGTAGACACGTTGGACTTAAAATCCAATGGCCTTTATCGGCCGTGGGGGTTCAAGTCCCCCTCCGGGTACTTTTTTTCTTAATTTGCCTGAGAGAAATGAAATAGTTTCTTATATGACAGATTGCGTAAAAAAGGGATTAATTGAATTCCTGAAGTCGCGAGAATAGCTCAGTTGGTAGAGCACGACCTTGCCAAGGTCGGGGTCGCGGGTTCGAGTCCCGTTTCTCGCTCATGCTATAAACAATCGGAAAGGAAATTTCTAAAAATTATTTTTAGGAAGAAATAAAAAAGGTTGCCAATCGGCAACCTTTTTTTTATTTCAGTCTAACTATTGAAATATAAGTAACTATGAACGTATTCCCTTGTTTGTTTCTGTCAATTTTAAACCTGCCTGAAAATTAAGAATATGCGGGTTGCAAATCAGCAATGCTTTCAAATTTATTTTCTAATGAAGTTGCATGAACAGGCTTTCTGAATTTTTTTAGCATTGCCTCTGCCTTAAAATAACTGCTATCATAACGATGTGTGGCAAACCAGCCGCTTCTCATTCTTGATAGTTCATTATGTAAGTTTTCTATAGATTGAATGATCGTCGCTTTAAAAAATAAACTGCATTGCTGGCAATTAGAATCTTTAATCTCACTTGCAGTTTTAAAGGCTTGATCTAAAGAATTAAGGGCTTGATCAAAATTTTTAATTCTGTGAAAACGTTCCGATTCGCGGAATAAATCATTTATGATCGGTAAGAAATCAAGGCAGGTATGATTTGAAGTCTTACAGCCGGTAAATTCTATTTTGTCGGTAGTGTCACTAAAGTATTCATTCTCTGATACTGCTACAGACAAGTATTTTTTCAAGTTTAACTTCATAAATGTATTTTTCTTATTCTTCTGTATTACAAACTATTTTGTGAGTTCGACAGCTTTTTATTTTTATGCATAAAATGCCGTAATTTCAGAGAATAAAAGTACAAACAATGAAATAAAAGCACTTATAGTTGATGCCTAATGTTGATGGGGCAATTGCTGAATTTCTATCAGCATTTTTAACCTTTTTGCTGATATATGAAGACGAATTTTTTTTAAATAAAGCCAAATACTATTACAGCATAAATAAAAAATCTGACATATCTGAATAATGACCAGGCTAAATAGTGCGTGATCTTGTAATTAATTAATCCTGATGTAAGACATACCATTGAGTAGGGAACAGGCAGCATTGCTCCAACAAAAATGAAGAACCCACCCCATCTTCTTAAATTATAAATGTGCCTCGAAGCTTTTTGTTCGATGTACGTTTTAATGACTTTTATTTTTAATAAATTTTTTCCTAAATAGTAAGCCAGAATACCCACCACATAAGATATGCTGCTAAAAAGGAAGACATGAAACCATGGATTAATTGTATTAGAAGTCCAGGCAAGAAAAAACTCTGGAGGTACTATACCGAGTAAAAATTCAGACGTGAAGAAAATAGAAAAAATAAATATGGGTGAAATTTTAGAAGTGATAGTATTTAAAACTGCCTCAGCATCCAGTATGAAAATGTCAAGCGTCAGGTACAATAGAATAATAAGGCCAAGAAACATTCCTGCTTTTATTGAAATATTCTTTAAAAATGTATAGAATTTAGTAATCTTATAATACCTGTTCAGGATTTTTATTCTTCCGATATTTTTAAAAATCAATTTTGTCATAATGAATTTATAAATCAAACCATATAAACTACTGCTGATGCTAAAAAATTGCTGTGCACCCTGTTAATTTTTACTAACAAGCTATAACTTGCTAATAATGTAAAACTTGATGTTATTGCTTTAAAATGCATAAGGGAAAATCATACCAAATATTTTGTAAATGTTTTAGTTGAAGATCACCAGGTATTTATATATTTTCTTTATATATTTCATGAGGGAAATTTCGGACAATCTGTAGATGTTGTCTACACAAGTTGTGGCGCTATAGATTCAGCGGTAAATTTGAAAAAATACCTGAAAAACAATAAATGCTTTTTGAATAAAATAGGATTAATGTTTATCTTGCTCCATTAAAAACTAAATTTTAAAAGGAGGTTGTTATGGCAATTAAAAAAGTTTGGATCGAAGAAGGATGCATTGCTGATGGTATTTGCAATGACATTTGCCCTGCTGTATTTGGTTTAGATGACGATACAGGGGAAGCCTATGTTAAAGAAGGAGTTGATTTTAATGCGTATGCTGATGATATAAAAGAGGCATCTGAATCTTGTCCGGTTTTGATTATCAAATATGATGAAGAATAGGTAGGTATTAAATCAGATGCAGGGATAATTTATTCCCTTAGCTATAGTAGAATTAGAAATACTTAGTGTCTGATTTGTAAGCTCTTTAAAAGTTTAGAAGATAATTTGATTAAGCAGTTGCTAAATGAAGTGACTGCTTCTTCTTTTATATAACAATCAATAAATTTTAAATCTGTTAAGATACTCTTCTTAAATCATTATCAGATAATTTTGGTTGCTTTAAATAAAAAACTCAATATCGATTTGATTCGATAGATCACTGGTAGAAATAGAACCACATCATTAATACATATAATTTAAGATTGGCAACTGTTTGAAATCTAAAAAAATTGGTTTTTAATGTACTGTCATAAATTGCTGTAATCAGTTGTATATTAATAATAAATAAGGAGAAAGCCGGAGTGGTTTGTTATGTTGGCCGGCTGGTTCAATTAACAAATTCCTATTAATTGAATCTTAGAAACAATATAAATTAGCTATATTAGATTTTTCTTTTTGGGGATAATTAGCCGTTCAGCTACTTTTGTGCGTGAATTTTATTTACAACACCATAAACAATACTTTATGAGCAGTTTTCTTAGCGCGTCTATTGGTAAAAAATTTATTATGAGCGTATCAGGCCTGTTCCTGATTCTATTTCTTGCTGTCCACTTATTTGTGAATATATTGCTTATATTCGATGACAGCGGTGAGCTTTATAATGTTGCTGCCAATTTCATGGCTACCAATCCAGCCATTGGCATCATTGAACCGTTGCTTGGGCTGGGGTTCTTAGTGCATATTCTGTGGTCGTTTGTACTTGAATACCGAAACTGGAAATCTCGTCCGGTAAAGTACAACAGGAAAAACCCGGGAGTTGCAAGTTCTTGGGCCTCACGGAATATGCTAATTCTGGGTGCCTTAATACTTGTATTCCTGGTTATCCATATTATTAATTTTTACTGGATTATGAGGTTTAATCCACACACCATGGAATCAGTAACTATCGACGGGGTACATATGGAAAATGCATATGCATTGGTTGCCGGTAAATTCAAAACCAACCTGCTTTACGGTGCTTTTTACATTTTAAGTGCAATATTGTTAGGGTTACATTTATCTCATGGGTTTTGGTCAGCATTCCATACATTGGGATGGAACAATAAAATTTGGATGAATCGTTTACAGTTTATAGGGAAAGCTTACGCAGTTGTTATTGCTGCCGGATTTTCAATAATCCCGCTGTACTTCATAATTAAGTTTTAAAATTATAGAATATGAGCATATTAGATTCAAAAATACCTCAAGGGCCTTTGGCGGAGAAATGGAACAAGCATAAAGCTGCCATCAGGGTAGTGAGTCCTGCCAATAAGCGTAAACTTGAGATCATAGTAGTAGGTACGGGTTTGGGTGGAGCCTCGGCTGCAGCTTCATTGGCCGAACTTGGATATAATGTAAAGGCATTTTGTTATCAGGATAGTCCTCGGCGTGCACACTCCATTGCTGCTCAGGGTGGTATAAATGCTGCTAAAAATTATCAAAACGATAATGACTCAATATATCGCCTGTTTGTTGATACAATTAAAGGAGGAGACTATCGTTCACGTGAAGCTAACGTTTACCGTCTGGCTGAAGTGTCGAATAATATAATTGACCAGTGTGTGGCACAAGGAGTGCCTTTTGGCCGCGAATATGGTGGCTTACTTGCAAACCGTTCATTTGGTGGTGCATTGGTTAGTCGTACTTTTTATGCACGAGGACAAACAGGACAGCAACTTCTGTTGGGAGCTTATCAGGCAATGAACCGGCAAATTGCAATGGGTAATGTTGAAATGTATACCCGCCATGAAATGCTTGATGTTGTACTGATCGATGGAAAAGCCCGTGGAATCATAGCACGTGACCTGGTTACCGGTAAGATTAAAAGATTTGGTGCACATGCTGTAGTTGTTGCTACAGGTGGATATGGTAATGTCTTCTTTTTATCGACCAATGCGATGGGAAGTAATGGTTCTGCTGCATGGCAGTGCTACAAAAGAGGAGCCTACTTCTCGAATCCCAGTTTCGTGCAGATCCATCCAACTTGTATTCCGGTACATGGCGACCAACAGTCGAAACTGACGCTTATGTCAGAATCGCTGCGTAACGACGGACGGGTTTGGGTGCCTAAACATAAGGATGTCGCAGATAAATTAAGAAGAGGGGAAATAGGTCCAAATGATATTCCTGAAGAAGAACGTGATTTTTATCTTGAACGTCGTTATCCATCATATGGAAACTTAGTGCCACGCGATGTTGCTTCCAGGGCTGCCAAAGAACGCTGTGATGCCGGATTCGGTGTGAATGCAGAAGGGAAAGCCGTTTATCTCGATTTTAAATATGCCATCCAACGATTGGGAAAGAATGTAATTGAAGCACGTTATGGAAACCTTTTCCAGATGTATGAAAAAATTACAGATGTTGACCCATACAAGGAACCAATGATGATCTATCCGGCTATCCATTATACAATGGGCGGAACCTGGGTCGACTATAACCTGATGACTACGGTTCCCGGATTATACTCAATAGGTGAGGCTAATTTCTCTGATCATGGTGCAAACCGGCTTGGAGCTTCTGCTTTAATGCAGGGACTTGCCGATGGATATTTTGTGTTGCCATACACAATTGGTGATTACCTGGCAAACGAAATTATGGTACCTAAAATTGATACTAATGCTCCGGAATTTGAAAAGACTCAGGCAGAAGTTGAACAAAGAATTCAAAAGTTGTTTAACATTAAGGGCTCTAAACCTGTTGATTATTTCCATAAACATCTTGGCCTGATTATGTGGGATTATGTGGGGATGTCAAGAAATGAGGAAGGCTTGAAGAAAGCTATACAAATGATTCGGGAGTTGCGTGAAGAATTCTGGAAAGATGTTAAAGTAACAGGTGAACTGGATAATTTAAATCCTGAACTTGAAAAAGCAGGACGTGTAGCCGACTTTTTTGATATTGGTGAACTGATGGCTATGGATGCACTTAACAGAAATGAATCATGTGGTGGTCATTTCAGAGAAGAATCTGTTACCGAAGAAGGCGAAGCAAAACGTGATGACGAAAAATTCACTTATGTTTCCTGCTGGGAATTTACAGGAGAAGGTGCAGAACCTGTTATGCATAAGGAAGATCTGGTTTTCGAAAATGTAAAACTTATGCAAAGGAGTTATAAGTAGAAATGAAATTCAGTACTTTGATTCATACTTACAAATAATTTTTAAAAGATGGCTGATAAAATACTTAAGAAACTACATATAAAAGTTTGGCGGCAGAAAAATGCTGCTGATAAAGGTCATTTCGAGACATACTCCATTGAAAACATTTCTGGCGGTACTTCATTTCTCGAAATGCTGGATATCCTGAACAATCAACTTATTCTGGAAGATAAAGATCCGATTGCATTTGATCACGATTGTCGGGAAGGTATTTGTGGTACTTGCAGTTTGTATATCAATGGCAGGCCACATGGACCGGATGAGGATATAACAACATGCCAGCTACACATGCGCAAATTTAAAGAGGGTGAGACTATTACTATCGAGCCTTGGCGTGCTGCTGCATTCCCGGTGATTAAAGACCTGGTGGTTGATCGTACTGCTTTTGAGAAAATACTGCAGGCTGGCGGTTTTATTTCTGTAAGTACAGGTGGTGTTCCGGATGCTAATTCAATCCCAATCTCCTACGAAGACGTTGAAGAATCAATGGATGCTGCTTCATGTATTGGTTGCGGAGCCTGTGTTGCTGCTTGTAAAAATTCATCGGCAATGTTGTTTGTGGCTGCAAAGGTTTCGCATCTGGGGAAACTGCCTCAGGGTAAAGTAGAAGCCGGTAAACGTGCCAAAAATATGGTTGCTAAAATGGATGAACTGGGTTTTGGTGGTTGTACCAATACCCGTGCATGTGAAGTAGAATGTCCCAAAAATATATCTATTACACATATTGCCCGTCTGAACAGGGAATTTTTAGCTGCTAAGATTGCTGATTAAATTTATATATTAAATTATAACAGAGCCTTTTTGTAGGATGCAAAAAGGCTTTTCCTTTTTTCATAAAAAAACCGTTTGATTTACTTCAAACGGTTTTTTAAATTCTATATAGTTAGCAAAGCTTATTTTACCTCTGAACCATTTTTAACTGCCTGGTCGGGCGACACAATTGAAAGCGTACCATCGGCATTTTCCGCACAAAGTATCATTCCCTGCGATTCTATGCCTTTTAACTTTTTTGGTTCCAGGTTCACTAAAATTGATACCTGTTTCCCGATTAATTCTTTAGGATCATAATATTCAGCTATGCCTGAAACTACAATGCGTTTATCGATACCGGTGTCTATTTTTAATTTTAGCAGCTTTTTTGTTTTAGGAACTTTTTCTGCTTCCAATATAGTACCGACACGTATGTCCATCTTGCCAAAGTCATCAAACTCAATACTGTCTTTCGATGGTTTTGCTTTAGCAGATGATGCTTTATTTGCTTTTTTTATTTTTTCAAGTTTTTGAAGCTGTTCTTCAATAACAGCATCCTCTATCTTTTCAAATAACAATTCCGGCTGGTTGATGGTATGACCGGCAACTACAATTTCAGAAGAACCAAGATTTTCCCATACCAGCTTTTCTAAATTCAGGAATCCGCGTAATTTCTCCATACTATACGGAAGAAAAGGCTCCAGAATAATGGTAAGGTTGGCAGTAATTTGAAGGGAGGTATTTAATATGGTTTTTACCCTTTCAGGATTTGTTTTGATGAGCTTCCACGGCTCTTCGTCAGCCAGATATTTATTGCCTAATCGTGCCAGATCCATTGAATTTTTTAAAGCTTCACGGAATCTGAAATTATCGAAACTTTTCTCAACTTCAGCTTTAATAACTTGAATACTCGATAAGGTTTCTTTATCATAAGCAGATAATTCACCTTTATCAGGTACAACACCATCATAGTATTTATGGGTAAGTACCAACGCCCTGTTTACAAAATTTCCAAGCACTGCTACCAGCTCATTGTTGTTTCGTGCCTGAAAATCTTTCCACATAAAATCATTGTCTTTCGTTTCGGGGGCATTTGCTGTCAGTACATATTTTAATACATCTTCCTTGCCTGGAAACTCCTCAAGGTATTCGTGTAACCACACTGCCCAGTTTCGGGAGGTTGATATTTTACAACCCTCAAGATTTAAAAATTCATTTGCCGGAACATTCTCAGGTAAATTAAATGTACCTTCAGCTTTAAGCATACTTGGGAATATGATGCAATGGAAAACAATATTGTCTTTTCCTATAAAATGCAGCATACGGGTTTCCGGGTCTTTCCAGTACGTTTCCCATTCTGGCGTAAGATCTTTGGTAGCAGATATATAACCAATAGGAGCATCAAACCATACATATAACACTTTACCTTCAACGCCTTCTACCGGAACAGGTACACCCCATTCCAGGTCACGTGTTACCGCTCGTGGCTGTAATCCACTGTCGAGCCACGATTTACACTGGCCATATACATTGCTTTTCCATTCTTTATGGCCTTCCAGAATCCATTCTTTTAACCAGGGCTCATAATCATTAAGTGGCAGATACCAATGTGTTGTTTCCTTCAGCACCGGCTGATTACCACTAATCATCGAAGTTGGGTTTATCAATTCCGAAGGACTTAATGAAGTACCGCAGCTTTCACACTGATCACCATAAGCTCTTTCAAAACCACAGCGGGGGCATGTTCCTATAATATACCGGTCGGCAAGAAATTGTTTGTTCTCTTCATCATAATATTGCTCCGAGGTTCGTTCAATAAATTTTCCCTCTTCATACAACTTCCTGAAAAATTCAGATGCTGTTTCATGATGCGTTTTTGAACTGGTACGGGAATATATATCGAAAGAAATTCCAAATTCCTTAAATGAATTTTTGATCATCTCATGATATCTGTCTACCACATCCTGTGGCTTAATACCTTCATTTCTGGCTTTCAGGGTAATAGGTACCCCATGCTCATCAGATCCTCCTATTAAAAGTACATCCTCATTTTTTGACCGGAGGTAACGCGCGTAAATATCTGCCGGAACATAAACTCCTGCCAAATGTCCAATATGTATTGGGCCATTAGCATAAGGAAGTGCTGTTGTAATCAGAGTTCTTTTAAATTCACCCATACTTATTTTTTGTCTTGAGTAATTGATTTACTTGTTTTAGGGCACAAAGATAGTGGAATTTTTCGGTCACCTTATTGATGGTTATTAGTTTCCGGAGAATTTTTAATATGTGCACTTCAGCAGTTTATGGTAAAATTAATCTATGATACAGCTGGAGCTGTTTATTATTAGTATCGGGATATTAAATAATATACCGGAACAGATAATGTCCTGTAACTTATCATGTGTTGGCAGAATAGCCAAAGTCTTAAAAACCAGTTAGAGTAACTACTCGAAATTTTATTGATGTGAATCAAAACCTTGAACTGTTCTCATTTCTGAACTAAATGTTGATTTAATCCTGAATCAGCCCGGATGTTTTGCAGAAGACTTTTATTTCCAATAACTTTGTAAATAAAAATATGAAACAAT
>Ga0079223_10000855_pt1 | contig 16958 bp, 14 predicted proteins | sample Stecom2011_FD_75072 | JGI IMG/M metagenome (GOLD analysis project Ga0079223, IMG submission 75072) | Agricultural soil microbial communities from Utah to study Nitrogen management - Steer compost 2011 | ecosystem: Environmental > Terrestrial > Soil > Agricultural land | place: USA: Utah... | reverse complement strand
TAATATATCATGCCACCAGCTCCGTATGCCAGTATATCCAGCCAGTCCCCCACCCTGACAGGGTAGTATACCGGGGTAATGAATTCCCAAAACAGCCCCACAGCCAAGACAAATAGCAAAATGGGGACCAGGTCAACCAGCCTATAGCTGAAGGGAGATAGGGAAAATAAAATATTGGCGTAGGCCAGCAGTATCGGTGGAGCCAAGATATCATTCAAATACCAATGTACAAAGGGATGGCCAGTATATTCTTTCAAGACTGTTTGGTTCAGGAGATATGCTGCAAAAAATATTGCTATAACCAGAACATTGAATTTGACCCCATAAATGTCCTTCATTTTTCGCTACCACCCTCCCTCCACCAATTTTAATAATAGTACAGCCCCTTCCCGAAACGAGCAGGGGCTGCTTCTCACTTCATTATACCACCGAGGGTTCTCGCAACAATTCGCCCTTTTCAAAGCGTTCCATGGACAGGGGCTTTATGTCAATATGGGGCTCTTGGCCGCTAATCAATTCTGCCATAAGCCTGCCAGTCACTGGCCCCAGCATAAAGCCATGACCACTGAACCCTATTGCAGAGTAGAAGCCTTCTAAACTAGGGGCTTCTCCCAAAATTGGTTGGGCGTCGGGGGACATATTGTACAACCCCGCCCATTGGCGAACCACTCGTAATTCAGCTAGAGCTGGCAGCACCGGCAGTATTTTTTCCGCCATTTCCTCCATGAAATTCCATGTAGAGGTGGTGATATGTTCCTTGGGTTCGTTGGGATCTCCGAAGCCCATGATAAAACTTCCATGGGGAGACTGCTGACAATAGAAGCCGTGCTGCAAAGAAATCACCATGGGATCCTGAATAGGTGCCACCGGTTCGGTGACCAGAATCTGGTGTCTTTCCGGATGGGTGGGAATCTCTACGCCGGCCAGGGCCCCCACTTCCCGGGAATAGCCACCGGCGGCATTTAGCACCCTTGATGTATGAATCTTACCCCGGGTGGTGTCCACCGCCACAATCTTGCCCTGCTTTACCTGGATGCCCGTCACCTCTGTGGAGGTCATAATTGTAACGCCCATTCTCCTGGCAGCTTGGGCATAGGAATTAGTGGTGGTAAAGGGGTTGACATGGCCATCAGTGGGACAGTAGGTGGCCGCCAGCAAGCCCTCCGTATTCAAATGAGGCACAATTTCCTGGGCCTCCTGCGGAGTCAGGAGCTGTACCGGAACATCTAGCCCTTGCTGCAGCTGAACATTTTTTTTGTACTGCTCCACCATTTTTTCGGTGTAGGCCAACATCAAGTAGCCCTTCTGCTTGAACTCGATATCCAAACCAGTGTCCAATTCCTCGTTGAGATTCTCAAAGGCCTTGACACTTTCCTTGGCCAATAGGACATTCATTTTTAAACCCCATTGCTGACGGGCACCGGCGCCGCAGCGGCCGGTGGAACCGCTGGCCAGAAAATCTTTTTCCACCACAATGACATCGGTAATACCCTGTTTGGCCAGGTGGTAGGCAGTGGCACAACCGATTATTCCACCACCGATTATGACTACATCTGCACTCTTAGTCATTATGCTCCCCCTCTGAATGCAAAGTGCCCAATTTTATTCCCTTGACCGGGGGCCGGGCCTTGGCCGGGGCAATTTCTGCGGGACTCTTGCCAGTAAGCTCAGCTATTTCCCGCACCAATAGTTGGTGACAAGTCCTGCCCTGGCAGGGCCCCATGCCACAACGGCTGACTCGCTTAATTTCCTCCACCGTGGTATATCCGGCCTGGATGTACTGGCGCACATCTTCCCGGGTTAGATCTTCACACCGGCAGATGATGGTATCCTTATCGGCCATTATCTTCACCCCCGAGTTTTATACCCCTAACCATATTGACATGCTCCACCGGGACCTGGAGACCTAGAACTATAGTGCGATCCTGGCCCTTGGCACGGCGCACTTCCACCACTTTTGCAGAACAAAGTTCTTGGCCATCCCGACCCACTGCTACAACCTCCTGGCCATTTTCCGGCACAGGAAGGTATTCCCAGGGAATCAGAACCTTGCCATAGCCAGGAGCATGGTTTTCATCCACCACGAAAATGGCCAGGCCCGGACAACGGGCCACACAAAGGCCACAACCATTGCAGATGTCATAATCTATTTGGGGGATGTGGTTGATATCTTCCCCAATGGAAACGGCTCCCCTGGGACAGGCCCGTTCACAAGGATTACAGGGTATCTCCTGATAACATTCAAACACTGCATAGGGCCCGGCTTGGCGCCGCTCCTGGCTGGGCAGCTTTGCTTGCCAGTCGGCCCTTTGGGCAATACCAGTCATCTTAAGCATTGGCTACGCCTCCCTCCAACTGGGTAATTCCAGAACGGATCTTTTCTCCCACGGGACCGCCCCGCAACGAATCGAGACTGGCTTGACATTGGGCGATGATCTCTTGGGCCTCTGCCCCCGCCCCAAGTTCTGCCGAGGCGGCAGCGCCTGCCAAGCGCCCTTCCACCATGGCGGCACTGGCCTCTTCCACACCCGCAACATCACCGGCCACATAAACCCAATCTAGGCTGGTTTTGAGGTGCTGGTTACGGAGGGGCGCATCTCCACCCAACTGAGGCACGTACTTGGTCTTGCAACCAACCTGGCGCAACAAATCCACCACCGGCGAAAGTCCCACAGCCAGGCAGACTGTATCCACATCTATCGTTTCTTCGCTGCCGGGAATAGATTGCCAATTCTCATCTAACTTGGCAATAACTGCTGATTCCACCGCTTCATCACCTTGGGCCGACAATATGGTATGACGGGTGAGGATGGGCACACCAGCCCGAGCGATTTTCGATGCATGAACCAAGTAGCCACCAATCTCTGGAGCAGCTTCCACCACTGCAGCCACGGGAATACCTGCCTGGAGCAACTGATAGCTGACTATGATACCTATATTACCGGCACCCACCATCAGCACTCGCTTCCCAGGAAGAACACCGTACTGGTTCATCAAAGTTTGAACAGCACCGGCTCCGTATACCCCCGGCAGGTCGTTGCCGGGAAAGGAGAGAAACTTCTCCGAGGCCCCGGTGGCAAAAATAACGCGCTGGGGCTTGATTTTAAAATATTTTTCCTCCCCAGTGAGGGCTGTGATCACTCCATCCTCATAACAACCCAGGACGGTGGTATCGGCCATAATTGTGATATTCTCTTGGTCCCCACGACAAAGCTGTTGGGGAATATCTATGCCCCGGGTGCCGGCGTAATGCTCACCGGACCCGAAGAATTTGTGGGTCTGTTTTACCAGTTGCCCACCGGGATTGAGCCCTTCATCCACCAATAAGACTTGAATTCCCAAGGCTGCCGCCGTACTTGCCGCCGCCAATCCGGCTGGGCCACCTCCAACGATTAATAAATCAATATTTACCATTTCAGCTCACCCCCTGTGGCCGGCTGACGCCGGACATCCATGCCTTCAACAAGCTGTTCTACACATGCCCTTACATTGGGTACGCCGTTGACGGTCATCAAGCATGATGAGCATTTACCGATGGCACAAAAAAAGCCCCGGGGACGATGGTGACGCCGGCTGTGGCTGAGGACCATTACGCCGTTGGCATGCAAAGCCGAAGCTATGGTATCCCCTTGGCGTCCCTGCATGCTTTGGCCTTCAAATGTAAACTTAATCACCGGCCTGTCCTCAAACTCCAGGATTGGATGTTCACTGATTCTCCTCAAGTCCATTCCTCCCAGTAGACATATTTCACTATTGATTTTATTCTCTTTGCAACTAATATTTTCCTGCCTCTAACAATTTCTTTACAAAAAAAGACATGAACTGTGGCTAACACAGGCATGTCTTTAGATTACACTGCTCAGATGAAATCAGGGTCGATGTCGTTCTCCTCGAAATGCTGTAAGGGCTTAACCGCGGGGCCCTCGATTATATCCCCTTCATAGCTAAAGCGAGAACCATGACAGGGGCAATCCCAGCTCTTTTCGCCCTCATTCCATTTTAGTTCGCAGCCCATGTGGGTACAGGTTATGTCAACCACATGGAGCTGCCCCTCTTCATCCCGGTACGCGCCAAGCTTTCGTCCTTCCTTGGTCACCACCCGGGCCTCACCCCGGCCAATTTTGGTGTCCTGGGCGCGCTGCAATTTGCCCGCCACCAGCTGACCTGCCACATCGACATTTATGCTGGCCAGTTTTCCCAGGGAGCTGGCCTTAATTCCGCGCTGGGGGCTATAGACATCCTGCCAAGGACTACGGCCCCAGACAATTAAATCCCGCAGGATTAGGGCAGAGACTGTACTGGTAGAAATTCCCCACTTTCGAAAACCGGTGGCCACATAGATATTTCCCCCTCCCCGGCGAATATGGCCGATATAGGGGATCTTATCCATACTGGTATAATCTTGGGCTGACCAATGGTAAAGAATTGACTCAGCATTAAAATTATCTTTTGCAAAATCCCTGAGTTTTTGATAATGGGTGTGCTCTGGTTCTCCATGGGCAGGTTTGTGATGCTCCCCTGCCACCAGCAGCATTTCTCCATCCTCATACCTCTGCTTGCGCAGGGAGCGCCCGGGTGACTCTGCACTGACATACATCCCTTGGGGCAATTTGTCCGGGGTCCTTACCCCGAGGATATAGGAGCGATCTGGATACATTCTGGCATAGTAAAAGCCCAGGCCATCATGGAAGGGGAAATGGGATGCAACCACCACTTTATCGGCGTGGACCTCATGGCCAGTCTCGGTGCTGAGAATATTGGGCTGCCCCTCGGCTATTCCTAGAACAACGGTGCCCTGGAAAATCTCGCTGCCATCACCGGGAATTTGTTCGGCCAGGGCCAACACATATTTACGGGGATGAAACTGGGCCTGCCCCGAGAACTTCACCGCCGCCTTGACGGGAAAGGGCAAATCTAGCTCTTTCTCGTAGCTGGCAGGGATGCCCAGATCTGAGGCCACTTGAGCCTCTCGCTGAATTTGTTCTACATACTTGTCCTGCTGAGTATAAACATAGGCTGGTTGTTTTTCAAAGTCGCATTCTATCTTTTGTTCGGCAATTAACTCCCCCATCGTCCCAACCGCCGTCTCATTGGCATCAGCGTACTGCTGGGCCAGTTCCCAACCAAATTTCTCCTGAATATGGGCGTAAATCAAACTGTGTTGAGAAGTAATCTTTGCGGTGGAATGGCCGGTGGTTCCCTGACAAACTCTGTCTGCCTCCAACACAGCCACTCGCAAACCTTCGTTTTTAAGAAACCAGGCGGTGGATATTCCCGCCAACCCCCCTCCCACCACAGCCACATCGACACTGATATCCCGGTCCAGGACAGGAAACCGTGGACCAGAGGTGGATTCCAGCCAGTAAGACTGGACTTGAGCTGGTAGCTCTAAATTTTGCTTAGAACTCATTTTACGACTCTACTCCTTGGAAGCTTTTTTCTTAATTTTCCCTGCCGGTGTGGACATATACCATTCCACAAAAAAAGGCCGGGATAACCCAGCCTTATTCTGCCTGTCTTTTTCGGGCCTTGAGCATAAAGACCTGGAGCAGCGCAAAATATGCTAATAGCACTACCAAAACCAAGCCCAACATGGTGTCCGACTCCGGTGCCATCCCCACCAACAGTAACATGGGAATCCCAAAGAGAATAGCAAAGCTGCTGCCAGTTAGCAAATTGGTGGCAGCCGGAGTCTTGAAAGTTGGGTCGATTTCCCGGAGCAAGAGGATACCAGAGCTAATCGTCCCCGTCTGCATACCAAACATCGACAACATCCCCTCATAATAATAGCCAGGAAAAAGTTTTTTGCACATCCAACGAAGGTAGAGGAAGGTGAAGGCTCCCCCCGCCACAGCCATCAAGATGAAGGGCAACCACAAGCCACTGAGGTCTTCCATCTCTATGGCAGCAATGCCGGCGATTACCATTAGATCAAAGGCCGTACCGGAAATCCGGCCCAGCAAATAGTTGTTGGGATACTGACGGGTCATTAATTTTAGCTTTGTTAAGCCCCGGAACAAATTGCGGCAGATAATCGCCAACAGAGCGCCGATGATAAAGTTAAATCCCCAAATCAAAGAGGTTACTGTCTCGCTCAAACCCGGCAAATATGCGGCCAGCGCCCCGGTAATCCCCCGAGAGACGAGGTAGGTAGCCAAGTATATTAGTAAAATAAGGGCAAATTGAACCGAAAGGCGATCTACGGATTCAGAAACAGGGATCTCATTTTTACTTTGAAATTCATCAATGGTCACCGAACCAGAGACCAATTCTGGGGTTTCAGCGGATATGTACCCCCGCCGCTTGAGGATATTCAAATATATAACTCCTACCACACAGGCACAGAGAAAGCCTGCCGCCGCCAGGGAAAGACCAAAGGATTGTCCACCGACAAAGCCCAAGCCTTCATAGGTAGAGCCTATATTGTTGGCCTGGCCCGGCCCCTGACCGTACCCCATGGGCAAAAGTATCCCCGCTGCCTTAAAGAAATTGGGCATCACTGTGGTGGCGAGGCCGATTGATAGGGTCAGGCCCACTAAACCCTGCAAGAGATAGGCGCTGACGATGAGGGCTCCGCTCTTGGCAGCGATGAAGCTTCCTTTCTCTACCCCCTCTTTCTTTTCAGGAATTTGCAAGGAGAGGGCAATAAAACCCAGAGCAATGGCATGATAAGTAATCATTTTCATCAATTCTATACTTACGGGCAAAAGGCCGCTGGCCCGCAAGAGCAATGTAATAAATCCAGCCAGAACAGCCGTGGGCAATAGAGATTTCCTGAACAGAGGAATCTTCCTGCGCAGGACATTGGCCAACAGCATAATCCCCGCCACCATGCCAAACTGCAAAAGTAAATTCCAGAGAACATCGTTGGCTGCAGAAAAGTCCATTTATAGCCTCCTTTTAGTTGTTAAATTCTACGGTCCACCTCCTGCTCTTTTAATTCTGCATCACTAAATAAAAATCCTCCAAAGCCAAAAACGGAGCTAATTAGCTCCGTTTCGATTTTTCTCCATCTCGGTGGAAATACGTTGGTTTAAATCCCGGCCCACATCAACCCCCATGGACCTGGCCCGGAAATTGGCCGCAGCTGTCTCCACCAGCATAGCCAAATTCCGCCCTGGAGCCACTGGCACTACTTTGCGAGGGATTTTTACCCCCAGCAACTCCTGGTATTGGGTGTCAAACCCCAAACGGTCGTAACTTCCGCCCTCCCGCCAAGGCTCAAAATGTAAGATCAATTCCACCCTCTTATCCGGCCGCACCGCTCCGGCGCCAAATATTTTAAATACATCTATGATACCCAACCCCCGGATTTCCAAAAGATTTGCCAGCACCCCAGGGCAGGTTCCCACCAGAATATCCTCCGCGGGCCGGCGGATTTCCACAGCATCGTCGGCGATGAGCCTATGCCCCATCTTGATAAGTTCCAGGGCCGTCTCACTCTTTCCAATTCCACTGGATCCCGTCAGCAAGACGCCGATACCAAACAAATCCACAAACACTCCATGCAGAGTTTTACGCGGGGCCAGGGCGTTATCCAGCCAATGGCCCAACCGGCTGACTAGGCGGGTTGTGGATAAACTGGATCCCAACACCGGCACATTCTTGACCCTGGCGGGCTGGGCGATGGAGGCCGGTAGAGGCAGGTTACGAGTGATGATTAAACAGGGGGGACCGGGCTCCAATAGGCCCTGGGCTCGACTCAGTTGAGTATCTTCATCCAGGGCGGTAAAAAACTCCAACTCTGTCTTGCCCAGAATTTGAATCTGGTTGGCAGGATAGTGATCAAAATATCCTGCCATCTCCAAGGCGGGGCGATGAATGTCGGAGGACTCCACCGTTCCCTCCAACCAATCCCCCACCAGGACATTAAGCTGGAGGGCCAAGGCTAGTTCTGAAATTTTGGCCTTAGGCATTGGGCCGCCCCTCCCCCATGGCTCCAGCAACGCTGATCTGCCTCCAAACTTCCTCCCGCCCCAGGCCACTGGTGCTGGAAAAGGGAATGACCACCGAGTTGTAAGCAGCCTGAAGATTTTTTATCGACTCACTGAACTGGCGCCGACTAAGTTTGTCCACCTTTGTGGCAATCACAAAGAGCGGCCGGTTATAGTACTGCAGCCACTCAAACATTTGCACATCCAAGGCCGAGGGTGAATGGCGACTGTCAACCACCAGGGCCACCCCGGTTAAGGACAGGCGCTGGGACAAATAATGTTCCAACAAAACCCTCCATTTGTTCTGGGCCGCCTTGGATACCTTGGCGTAGCCGTAACCGGGTAAATCCACCAGGTAAAGTGCATCATTGACCAAGTAAAAATTAAGGGTCTGGGTCTTGCCGGGCTGACCACTGGTTCGAGCCAATTTTTTGCGGTTGATGAGGCGATTGAGCAGAGAAGATTTACCTACATTAGAGCGGCCTACAAAGGCAAACTCGGGTAAACCTGGCTCTGGTAACTGAGACTTCAGACCCACGCAATGGGCAAATGTAACATTATTGACCTTCATCTTGGATAACCACCCGGCTCAACACCGAATCCACTTCCTCAACCCAGACAAGCTTTAGCCTGCGTCGGATGTTGGTTGGAATATCTTCGCTGTCTTTCTCATTTTCCCGGGGCAAAATAACCGTTTTGATGCCGTTGCGATGAGCAGCTAAGACCTTTTCTTTTATCCCCCCCACCGGCAAAACCCGGCCCTGGAGAGTTATTTCTCCCGTCATGGAGATATCCCGGCGCAGCTTTTTTCCGCTGATGGCAGAATACAAGGCGCTGGCAATGGTAATCCCCGCCGATGGACCATCCTTGGGAATAGCACCCTCGGGAACATGAATGTGGATATCATGGTTTTGGAAATAGTCTTCTTTGATACCCAAATTAACGCTACGAGAACGGACAAAACTCAGGGCGGTCTTGGCTGATTCCTTCATGACTTCCCCTAATTTTCCCGTCAAAATTAGCTGCCCCTTTCCGGGCATGATGGTGGCTTCTACATTCAGCACTTCACCGCCCACCTGGGTCCAGGCCATGCCCATGGCAATGCCCACGGCAGGCTGTAGTTCATGTTCCCTCTGCTTGTAGCGGGGCACCCCTAAGTACTGATGCAAATTCTGAACAGTAATGCGAATGAGGCCCTGACGTCCTTCCACCACTTCCCGGGCCACCTTTCGGCACACCCGAGCCAAGTTGCGCTCTAATCCCCTGACACCAGCTTCCCGAGTGTATTCCCGGATAACCTTGCTAATGGCATGCTGGGAGAACTTCAGTTGCTCTTTGCTGAGCCCATGTTCTTTGAGGAGCTTTGGCACCACATGACGACGAACAATCTCGATTTTTTCTTCTTCGGTATAGCCGGAAATGTAGATGATTTCCATTCTGTCCTGTAAGGGCTGCGGAATGGGATGTTGGGCATTGGCAGTGGTAATAAATAAAACCTTGGATAGATCGAAGGGTACTTCGATATAGTGGTCGCTAAAAGTAACATTCTGTTCTGGGTCCAAGACCTCTAACAGGGCCGCCGAAGGATCGCCCCGGAAGTCGGTACTCATCTTGTCAATCTCATCCATGAGGAATACCGGGTTAGCAGTCCCGGTCTGGCGCATGCCCTGGATGATTCGACCCGGCATTGCCCCCACATAGGTACGGCGGTGACCGCGAATCTCGGCTTCATCCCTGACGCCACCCAGAGAAATGCGCACGAATTCCCGCTGCAACGAACGAGCAACGGACTTTGCCAAAGAAGTCTTGCCCACCCCCGGGGGGCCAATCAGGCAGATGATGGGACTGCGCAAGGATTTGGCCAGTTTGCGCACCGCCAAGAACTCCAATATTCTCTGCTTGACTTTGTCCAAGGCGTAATGATCCTGGTTTAAGATATTTTCTGCCTTTTTCAGATCCAGGCGGTCGCGGCTGTACTTGCCCCAGGGCAGGGCCAGCACCCAGTCCAGATAATTACGCAACACAACATTTTCCGGGCTGGCCGGTGGGGTTCGCTCCAGGCGATTGATTTCCTTTTCGATTTTTTCCCTTACATCATCGGAAATCTTGATTTGAGCTAATTTTTCCCGGAAGGCCTCCACATCGTCGCTGGCACCATCACCGTCACCCAATTCTTTTTGAATGGCCTTGATCTGCTCCCGTAGATAGTACTCCCGTTGGTTCTTCTCCATCTGTTTGCGAACCCGGGCTCCCAGCTTCTTCTCCATCTCTAACATTTCATTCTCTTTGGTCAGTATCTCTGTTAGGCGCTCTAGGCGCAGGGAAGCGCTGGATGCCTCCAGGATTTGTTGCTTTTGGTCAACCTTTAAGGTCAGATGCGAGGTCACCAAATCAGCGAGCCGCCCTGGCTCTTCGATCTCAGACACCGACACCAGCGTATCGGCAGGAATTTTTTTACTCATTTTTATGTAGCGCTCAAATTGATGTAATAGCGCGCGCATGTATGCCTCGGTTTCAGGGGTTTGGGTCTCATCTTCTTCCAGCACTTCGGCTTCCACCAAGAAAAAGGGTTCCCTGTCAACAAAGTTGGCAACCTTGGCTCTGTGAATACCTTCCACCAGTACCCGTACGGTTCCTCCAGGAAGCTTGAGAACCTGCTTGATGCTGGCCACCGTGCCCACAGAAAACATATCATCGGGCTGGGGATCGTCGAGATTGGCCTGACGCTGGCTGACCAAGAGAATTTCATTGTCGTCCACCATGGCCTTTTCCAAAGCGGACACAGACTTCTCTCGGCCCACATCCAAATGTATTATCATATTGGGGAAAACTAGTATACCCCGCAAAGCCAGCAAAGGTATAACCTTAGTATTAGTATTACTCATTGGTCCACCTCCATAATAAATCTTAACCTAATATTGGCAGAGAAACAAGTCATCCAGCACCTTGGGCTGTAACGGCTGCCAAACCCGTTTTATCACCGTACACCGGCGGTTTTGCTACGAGGGCCTTCTCTAGTATTTCATCCAAGGTATCCACCGGCACTATTTCGATTCCAGCATCTTGCCGAAACAAATTCAGGTAATTTTCCCGGGGAATAAACACCCGCTTTACTCCAGCCTGACGAGCGGCTTCCACCTTGGGAACTATCCCCCCCACGGGCTTCACCTTGCCTAGGATGGAAACTTCACCGGTCATGGCACAGGAATTGTCAACATATTTGTTGGTCACAGCGGAATAGATGGCCACTGCCATGGAAACGCCGGCAGAAGGACCGTCAATGGGTGCTCCGCCGAGAAAATTTACATGAATATCATAGTCACAGGGCTCAGCTTCCAAACGCTTTTGTAGTGCAGTGAGGACATTCTCCATGGAAGAGCGAGCCATACTCTTTCGCTTCATGGTCCGGCCCTTTCCGCCTCCCAATTCTTCTTCGTCGATAACCCCGGTCACGGTAAGCTTACCGGCCTTGGCTCCGACATAAACAGCGCTGGCCTCGATTTCCAGAAGTTTGCCCATATTGGGGCCCATCACTGCCATACCCGTCACCGTACCAATCTGCGGAGCAGGCGGCAAGGCCACCTGGGGCCGAGGCTGGATTTGACTGCTGTTGACAACCCATTCCACATCGGCAGCGGTAATTTCTGTTCGACCGTCATTTATCGCCAGCCCAGCAGCCACCTGAACAATATTCACAGCTTCGCGACCGTTGCTGGCGTAGGTGGATAGAACATTGGTGGCCGCCTCCTCCATGGGCATCCCGATTTTCTTTGTGGCATTCTCGGCAATCAAAGCAACTTCTTGAGGTAACAAGCTGCGAAAATATATCTCCACACAGCGAGAACGAATAGCTGGTGGAATCTCTTCAGGACGGCGAGTAGTGGCGCCAATCAGGCGAAAATCCGCCGGCAATCCCTTGGTAAAAATATCGTGGATATGCTTGGGGATATTTTCATCCTCGGAGCTATAGTAGGCACTCTCTAAGAAGACTTTGCGATCCTCCAGAACTTTGAGCAATTTGTTCATCTGGATAGGATGCAACTCGCCGATTTCATCGATGAAGAGCACCCCGCCATGGGCCTTGGTTACCGCCCCAGGTTTGGGTTGCGGGATGCCTGCCACACCCATGGCACCAGCGCCCTGATAGATAGGATCGTGGACAGAACCGATTAAGGGGTCGGCGATACCCCTTTCATCAAATCGGGCGGTGGTGGCATCCAACTCGATAAATTTTGCCGATACCGCAAAGGGAGATCGCGGGTTGGCCTTGGCCTCCTCAAGAACCACCCTGGCTGCCGCAGTCTTGCCCACACCCGGGGGACCATATATGATTATGTGTTGAGGATTGGCACCACATAATGCAGAACGCAGCGCTCGTAACCCATCCTTCTGTCCCACAATCTCGGAAAAATTCTGCGGCCTGGTCTTTTCAGACAGGGGTTCCGTCAGATATATCTCCCTCATCTTCTCCAACTTCTCCAATTCCCGCTTGGACTCCCGATCCACAGCAGACTTATTGGACTGTTGCCCTCGGAGAAGATTGAAGAAATACAAGCCTATGATAATAGCAAAAAACACCTGGATAATGGTGAATACACCCATGAGTTCGCCCATATGTATGCCCCCTTAAGAAATTGTCCGTTTTAGTATTGGCAAGGGGCATTCAAACTATCCAATGAATAGCAAAAGACGGGGGATACCCGTCTAGGCTGTTACATTTTTCTTTTTGCCTCGTTGATTTTTAGAAACAAAGAGGGGTTCCTCACCATCACTGACAACCTCCTGGGTGATGACGCATTTTTCGATATCATCCCGGGATGGAATATCGTACATGATGTCCAGCATGATGTTTTCTATGATGGAACGCAGGCCTCGGGCACCTGTGTCTCTGTCGATGGCCTCTTTGGCAATCAACTCCAGGGCCTCAGGTTTAAATTCCAAAGCCACATTGTCCAGGGCAAACATTTTCTTGAATTGTTTGACTAGAGCATTGCGGGGTTCTGTGAGAATCCGGACCAGGGATTTTTTATCCAAGGCGTTGAGACTGGTTACCACCGGCACACGGCCGACAAATTCGGGAATCAAGCCAAATTTGACTAGGTCGGTGGGCTGAATATGCTTGAGGGTCTCACCTATATTGGTCTCGTGGCGCTGATGAATCTCGGCACCAAAGCCCATGGTCTTGTTGCCAATTCGATTCTGTATGATTTTGTCGATGCCGTCAAAGGCACCCCCACAAATAAAGAGAATATTTGTGGTATCAATCTGAATGAATTCCTGGTGGGGATGCTTGCGACCGCCCTGGGGAGGAACGCTGGCCACAGTCCCCTCAAGAATTTTGAGCAAAGCTTGCTGTACGCCTTCGCCGGAAACATCCCGGGTAATGGATGGGTTCTCGGATTTACGGGCAATCTTATCAATCTCATCGATATAGATGATACCCTTTTCAGCCTTCTCCACATCGTAATCAGCCGCTTGAATAAGTTTGAGCAAGATATTCTCCACATCTTCGCCCACATAGCCAGCTTCCGTCAAGGAAGTGGCGTCGGCAATGGCAAAGGGCACATTCAAAATGCGGGCCAAGGTCTGGGCCAACAAAGTCTTGCCCACACCGGTGGGTCCCAAAAGCAGAATATTGCTTTTATGCAGTTCCACTTCATCGCTGGACTCAACCTTAATCCGCTTGTAATGATTGTACACCGCCACCGCCAGGGATCGTTTGGCGCGATCTTGGCCAATTACATACTGGTCAAGTATCTCGTTAATTTCTTTGGGCTTGGGCATATCCTCTAAATTGAGGTCGGTAGTCTCGTTGAATTCTTCGTCTATAATTTCGGTGCATAGTTCAATGCATTCGTCACAAATATAGACCCCCGGACCGGCAACCAGCTTCCGCACCTGTTCCTGAGGTTTGCCACAAAATGAACACTTCAGGTGCCCCTTATCTTCACTATACTTCATAGTTTCACCCCACTATTTGCCAGTCTTGTTTCGCTCCATAATGGCGTCTACGATGCCATACTCCTTGGCCTCATCGGCATCCATAAACTTATCCCGTTCGACATCGGTCTCTACCTTTTCCAGGGGTTGGCCGGTGCGCTCAGCGAGGATGTTGTTGAGGCGCTTCTTGACCCGCAGCAGTCGTTCAACCTGGATGTGCATGTCAGTGGCTTGCCCCTGGGCGCCAGCAGAAGGTTGATGAATCATAATCTCGCTATTGGGCAAGCAAAAGCGCTTGCCCTTGGTGCCTGCGGCCAAAAGGAATGCTCCCATACTGGCTGCCAAGCCAACACAAATGGTTGTGACATCTGGCCGGATGTACTGGATGGTATCATAGATTGCCATACCCGCAGTAACCGAACCACCGGGACTGTTTATATAGAGAAAGATATCCTTATCGGGATCCTCAGCCTCTAAAAACAGCAATTGGGCAATGATTAAATTGGCCACATTGTCATCAACAGCACTGCCTAAAAAGATAATGCGGTCCTTGAGCAGCCGTGAATAGATATCATAGGACCGTTCACCGCGATTGGTTTGCTCCACCACCATGGGTACCAATGGCATGTTATTTCCCCTTTCTACGAAATATATTATTCTTCCTTGCAGTTGGCTTTAGCCAAGAAATCAATTACCTTTCTGTGCAAAACTACCTGTTCAATACCGGCAATCTGACCACCAGCAGCCAGCGCTTTGCGCAGGCCATCGGCTTCCTGGTTATATGCCTTGGCCAACTGGGCAATTTCTTCGTCCAACTCGGATTCTTCCACATTGATATTCTCGGTGGAAGCCACCGCTTCCAGCAACAATTCCGTTTTGACATTCTTCTCTGCCTCGGGACGCATTTCCTCTTTGATATAGTCCAATTTCTTATTGGTATAGTTGAGATAATCGTCCAATTTTAAGCCTTGCTGGGCAAAGCGATTCTCCATTTGCCTGAGCATGCTGTCAACTTCATTGTCAATCATTGCATCGGGAATGTCAACCGAGGCATTTTCTCGGGCAGCAGACAAGACCTCTTCTCGCAATTTGCCTTCGGCCTCATTTTTAGCCCTGTCCTCCAGTCTTTCCCTAAGAAAATCTTTTAATTCAGCCAAAGTTTCGTGGTCACCCACATCCTTAGCAAATTCATCATCCAGAGCGGGCAATTCGTTGCGCTTTATTTCCTTGACGTCCACTTCAAATTCCACTTCTTTACCGGCCAGCTCTTCACTATGATATTCATCAGGCATGGCAAGTTTGACATTCACCTTGTCCCCAATTTTGGCCCCGATCAACTGATCTTCAAAACCGGGCACGAAGGAACCAGAACCCAAAGTTAGGGGGTAGTCGCTACCCTGACCACCTTCGAACTCTTCTCCATCCAGGCGCCCGACAAAATCGATTACCACTTGATCGCCCTGCTCAGCAGAACCAGCCTCCAAAGCAACTAACTTGCCCTTGCTGTTACGCAAACCGTCCAATTCCTTTTCCACATCTTCATCGGTGACTTGGACCTTTTCTTTTTCAAAATTCATGTCTTTATACTGACCCAACTCCAGTTGGGGCTTTACCGTAACGGTGGCTGTATAGATAAAGGGCTGTTGGCTGTCAATCTGTTCCACCTCAACCTCTGGCTGATCCACAGGCTCCAGTTCCTGCTCTTGAATGGCCTGGGGATAAGACTCCTGCAAAAGAATATTGGCTGCGTCTTCATAGAAAATCTCTATGCCATAACGTTTCTCCAATATGTTTCTAGGCACTCTGCCCTTTCTAAATCCAGGCAGCGAAAAATCCTTGCGAATTTTATGGTATGCCCGCTCAATGGCCTTTTCTACTTGTTCTTGGGGAAGTTCAACCTTAATTTCGACGACATTTGTTTCTTTGTTAGTCAATTCTACTTTCAAACTAAAAAACCTCCTTCTACAAAACATGCCAGTTAATTATAACATAAAGCTTTGCATAGACAAGCATTGCTACAAAAAAAACGCCGTTAAGGCGTCAATAGTCAAATGGAGCGGAAGACGGGATTTGAACCCGCGACCCTCGCCTTGGCAAGGCGATGCTCTACCACTGAGCCACTTCCGCGTGACTTACAGTCATAATTATAGACTGCTGCGCCAGCCTTGTCAAGCCCTTATTTTAGAAGTTGTCCTGTTAGGGTAATCACCATCCAACTGCTGGCCTTGAGGGATTCCTGGCCATTTTCTAAGACACCTTTGCCTGTATGCAATTCTGCCAGCTCAGGCAAGTCTTTGGGAAACTTACCCAATGCCGCCGGCAAATTGTAGTGTATCCAGTTTTTGGTGTCAAATTCGGATTTAAAGTCTAACCAGTTAGCTTTCACTAAAATACAAAAAAACCGGGGTTATACCCGGTTAATTGCAATGGTGCGAGAGGAGGGAGTCGAACCCTCACACCTAGGGCACTAGATCCTAAATCTAGCGTGTCTGCCAGTTCCACCACTCTCGCATGGTGAGCCATGATGGATTCGAACCATCGACACCCTGATTAAAAGTCAGGTGCTCTGCCAACTGAGCTAATGGCCCAAAATAAAAAATGGCTGGGGCGGCAGGACTCGAACCTACGCATGCGGGAGTCAAAGTCCCGTGCCTTACCGACTTGGCTACGCCCCAGTATTTAATTTGGGGTGAGTGAGGGGATTTGAACCCCCGGCCCCCAGAGCCACAATCTGGTGCTCTAACCAACTGAGCTACACCCACCACGTCTAGGCAAAAACTAAAAATCGAAAAAAAATGGCACGCCTGGAGGGATTCGAACCCCCGACCCACGGATTAGAAGTCCGTTGCTCTGTCCCCTGAGCTACAGGCGTATCTATTGCCCAGAAGCCACGGACAAAAACTACTATACCATCCCTGACGACTCAAGTCAATAGCATTCTTTTGGGAATTAAATGGAGCGGGTAATGGGAATCGAACCCACATAGCCAGCTTGGGAAGCTGGAGCTCTACCACTGAGCTATACCCGCTCAACTGCCTATTGCATTATTTATTATAGCTAAAAAAACAAATTTGTCAAAGGTCC
>Ga0079223_10000854_pt1 | contig 16963 bp, 14 predicted proteins | sample Stecom2011_FD_75072 | JGI IMG/M metagenome (GOLD analysis project Ga0079223, IMG submission 75072) | Agricultural soil microbial communities from Utah to study Nitrogen management - Steer compost 2011 | ecosystem: Environmental > Terrestrial > Soil > Agricultural land | place: USA: Utah... | reverse complement strand
TCAAGTCAAAGCCGTTCTTAATGTAGAAAAACGAAATCTTGGATTAGAGAACCGGCTGCCGCTTAAAACAGAAGGTTCAGAAGCAACGGTGGGTAATGTCGTACACTTCCTGCAGAGCGACTCCTTACTGGAAAAAACCTTGAACCGCCTGAACTACAACTCTGCTCCTTCGACGTACAAATATCGAATCCTCAAAACCCTGCTCAATATAGACAGGATAACTCCTGGCACATTAATCAGTGTTAGCCTGGTATATACTTCGCCGTATGAAGCCGCATTAATTGTCAATACCCTAATCGAAATCTTAATCGAGGAAGAAGAGGCAAAACACCGGAAAGAACTGGAGGAAACCAAGTCCGCTCTCACAGTTGAACTTCAAAACATCCGGGAAAAAATGACTGGATCGAAGAAACCGGTCACTATAACAAAACGTCCCTCAACCCCACCCACGACGAAAGCAAAAATCAACGAGTATCTACAAACAACAGAGGGCGATATCAGATACACCAAGGGAAAAATAGAAAAATACCTGTCCGCGCTCCATGAATTTGAAGTAATAGAGATGGAAAAAGTCTTAACCCCGAACCATTGGATCCTCCAAAACCAACGGGACCGCTTTCGAACGGCAGAAAAAAAGCTGGTCGAAAACTTACTCGCCGCAGGATGGAACAGCGCTCAAACCCAAAGCTCCTTAAGGGAAATCTGGAAACTGAAGACTAAAACAGCTGATACCTTCAAGCGTCACTACAACCGAAAACAGCCGGGACCGGACAACATAAAAAACGCCCTATACGTTTTTTTCATAAACCTGTATGATCTGCAATTCCGCCGGGAAGAATTAAATAATTACAAATATGAATCACCCGCGGTGACGGCTGTTTCCACCGACGACGGAAATTTTTTCGCAGAAAAACAAGTGAACTTGAAGGTATTGGAGGATAGGGAAATTAAAATCTTGCATAGCCTGGCGGAACTCGAAAGTATGGAGGAGCTTCTCTCCTCGGAAGTAAGTTGGGTGCAAAGGGCCACACCCCCGGAAAAACCGTTATTCCCTTCCCGCCCCCTGGTACTGGCTTTCTCTATAATTTCCGTCCTGCTCTTCGTCTTCTTAAGTATTAGTTTGGGCTATTCACATGATAAGAAGTGGAGCAAAGCCCGTGTGCACAGAGATCAGATGGATTCATGATTTACTCCAAACATAATGTCACGTACGGCTTTTATAATAATTTCGTAATGCCTTTATTTCATTGGACTTTGTAGCAAAATAAAACTCCCTAGTTAGGGAGTTTTATTTTGCTACAAAGTTTCTCGATCCTGCAAGACCCTATGAACCACAGATTTCACTTGTTCAAGCGTATCGACGGGGGTACGTTCCACGGGAAAGACTTGAGAAATAAAGACATCCCCTTGCCGCTCAAACGCAAACCTCTCAGTTTCCGGAATAAACCGGTTCTCTTCGGGATGAATATAAAAAAGGTCCCCGTTTTCATCTCTCCCCAGGTACTCCAGTTTCAAAGCACGATTTGCCCTTGGCCGCAGCACGATACGGATCTCAACAAGATCAACCACTCTGCATTCGGTTTTATAGGCAAATTCTCTCAAGTCAAATCCCTGGTTATAATAAGTATCATCAATCTTAAATCCCACAACTAGCATGCTTTTAACTCCTTTGAATTCTTCCCTTAAACACGATAAAATCCTAAATCTACGGTGTATATATATCTCCGTCGAACAGGGACGGTCTGTTGCTGCTCTGCTTTACTGTCAATCGTTTTCTAATAAACGTAAACTAAATTTTTCTCCCTGTTAATGAAGGAGAAAATATAGAAGGGGCGCCACCCATACCAGAGAAACCGTAGTCATAAACCAACATGTGTTTGCCAAATCCAGATCGAGATCATAAATTGTGGGAGGGACCAAGGCGGTAAATCCCGTAGGCATTGCCGAAAGGATCAGCACCACCTTTAATGGTATTCCCATATAGAACCGGCCCAATCCCAGGAGCGCCCCTAATCCTACGGCAAGGGGGGGCACACAGATAAATTTAATCGCGGCCATGGACAAACCTAGTCTTAAATAGCGTCGCATTTTCTTGAACTCCATGGAAAGCCCAATGGAGAACAAGAGTAGTAACGAGATAACCGGTATGATGAAGGCGTTGAATGTGGAATAAAACTTCGGCCTTAAAAAACCGCTGAGGTTCAAGGCAAATCCGAAAACAATACTAACCAAGGTAACCAGGACAAAAGGATCCATTACCACATTTTTAATTTTACTTAACCCACTCTCCTCAGCACCACGATGATCGCTAAAGGATTTGGCCAATGGAAATCCTATCCCGTAATTCAAGAACGCTTCAAAAAGTTTATAAAACGGTACTAAGGCAAATCCGGGTTCACCCAGAAAAGTGTAACAAATCAAGGCGCCGATCGCCCCCATATTGGTGAAAGCGCCACAAACAATAAAAGCTCCGGTCTGCTGTGGACTGAGTTTACGTAGAATGGCATAAAAAAATGCCAGTATCCCCCCGAAAAATAAAGCGGCTCCTCCCACGAACGGTAAAGCGATTATCTCCGGATGTCTCAAGTCTACTACCCAAATAGCGCCCATAGTGGCAATAGGGTTAAGTATTAAGATGGCGATTTTTTGCAATAGTTTTGTTAAGTCCGCAATCGACCTTCGGGCGCGTAAGACCCGTTTGTTTACTAAAATTTGATAAATATACCCTGTCACAAGTCCTACGGCGATAATTCCCAACGTGTATAAGAGTTTTTCCATTATTCACTGTCCTTTATCTAGGTGTCAATCCTTGCTAACTCTTATAATTCTATCTTATTTTTCCTTCAACTTCAATCGGTTTACTCACATACTCAGTACTTTTATAAGGGGATCTTAAAACTGATCCCGATTAGATTCCCATCAGTATACCCATATGCTAACTTCCCACATAGTTCCTTGACGATAGCCTCGACTTTTTTCAAGTTTTGGTTCTCTTCTTTTGACGCTGCAACCTCTCTTCCGGTGACAACGTCATTATTTCCGTAAAAAACAGTAAAGTGGTAGTAAGACGCCTCCTGTTCTATTAAGACTGTTACCTCCTTTACCCTGTCTTTCCGCATAGCCCGGTTATTAAAAAAATAACCAATTGCCAGCTTAAGGGCTTTGCCAATTTCAAAGGAATCATTCAATTCCTTTAGGGAGCGCCCCTGCGCGACTTGCACTTTAGTCTTGATTCCCAGTTCCCGCCCTTGAACAATCTCCTCTAGAAGAGCTGAAGCCAAGATCGGATTCTCAAAATCAAGCATTTTTGTATCAAGCATCTGGGTGGTAATATGGTCGATGAAACTATTGATTTTATCAGTTTGCCCTAATTCCACCATGCTTCTGAGCACCTGCAATTGATTCTTAAACTCCCGTTGTTCACCGGATAAGGATCCAACCAGAGCTGAATACAATTCCAACTGCTGCTGGAGGTGTTGCATTAATCTTTTTTGTTCTTCTCGTTTGCTGGCTTGGTGTTTGAAAATGTACATCACAAGGGCAACTAGAACTAAAAATAATTCGAGTAAGAAAAAAGCTAAAAAGGAACGGCTAGGAGCATTGATTATAAAGGATACATATTGAGTTGTTAATAACAGTATCACCGACAAAAGTGAAAAATAAAGCATTATACCAAAAAATTCAGACTTTCTTAATTTCTTTGTTGGATAAAAGCCATAATGCCATGAAAGGTTTATTATGATTAAAGGCAAAAGCATTTCAAAAAAAGCGCCTACCAAAATTCCTAAAGGGGTCTGAAAAAAAAACACTACTAAATTTGGGTTAAAATAAATAAAGGGTGCAGCAAAAATCAGACCTATAGCACCCAAAAAAAAAGTTAAGACAGCAGTTAATAGACTCCTTATGACTGACATTTTAGCCACAAAATATAGGATAAGATAAAAAACTACTAGATTGATGATACCAAAATATTCCTGGGGTATAAATATTTTCCCAACCATCGAATAAACTGCCCCCGGAATAACCCACGGTAAGAATTTATGCCATCTAAAATGAATTCCGCTTAATACCAAAGCAGCTTTAAGTAATAGTATCCAATTTATTAAAAAAGCTAATCCAATAAGCACTATATAATAAAATACGCCCTCATTCATTATATATAATAATATTTCCTTGGTCATAAAGCACCACCAAAAATTATTATGGACTGGTATTTACAAATTTTGAAAAACATACCAGTAACACTAAAAAAAAAATATATGTTAGTTATTATAACATTTACGTTTTAAAACACAATATCCTTTTATAAATGTATTATTCTTTCTCAGGCAATTGCGGTTGATAAAAAACAAGAAAACACGCTGAACTGATACTGCAGGCGGCAAAGACCATCACTAAACTAACTAATAACGTGGCCATCATCTTTTTCATTTAATAACACCTCCTTCCATTTAAGGTCCAATCCTCTTTCTTCTCTCTCTCTACAAAAGAGCACTGGGCGCGTTGATCTTGTTAACCAACGCAGATAAATCGGGAAAGTATTATTCTTAGGGAACCACATCTCCGCCATGGGGACCGTTCAAAGACCCCATTCTAAAACACTGGTTTTTTTTCCAGAAAACCCATGAGACGGTCTATTTTGTCTATTCCCACACCCGTAACCTCCAACAAATTTATCCCCTGAAACAACAGAGCGTAAAAAAGCTCATTTATTCCCGGGGTTGATGTACAGAACAAACAGGTTATTGAGACGGCAAACACTAAGACTCTGGAGAAAAAGGCCAGCTTTTCTTTTTGTCCTCCCGTTAAGGGTTTACCCTTGGCTTCGCAGGGAGCGTTTTTCCAGACGATAACATTGACTGTCGCCAAAAAGAGAACCCTTGAATAAACAGCGTATTGAGTCAATGGAAAACAAATGGCAATATAACTTAAGACCACTGTAACAAAGGCCCCGGCTACGGCGCACCGTAAGGGAGTGCTCATATGTAGGCCTCCGGTAAAACTCTTCAACACTGCTGAAGCCAGGGTAATCAGGAGGGCCGTCTTTAAAACGCCGCAAACCATGGAGAAGATAACGATAAGTGCTAAAGAAAGCGCGCCTGACAAAAGCAACTCTATAACATACCGGATTAACTCTTGTTTATAGGAATCCTTCACCTGGGCGGTTTGCGCCAATACAGCGGCCCACTCTCCGGCATATTTTCGAAAAAGCATTTCTCTCTCTCCTTTAATTTTGTCTTCATACTTTATATCGGTAACTCCAGAAAGATTATTATAGTTTATTTTAAACAATTTATATATATTTAAAATTTGTTATTTTTAGATACAATACTGTAAAATTCATCTCATTTCTACATGATTGTCTAAATTTACAGACAAAAACATACGCCTAAACGCTTTCTACGCATAAGAAATAACCGGCTAAGCCGGTTATTTCTTATGGATTCTATATTAGACGTAATCCTTAACTTCTTTTATAGACCCGGGGAACCCGGTCACTGATCATACAGACCACTTCATAGTTGATGGTATTCAGAAGCGAAGCCACTTCATCTACGGTAATCTCCTCTTGATTCTGTCTGCCAATTAAGACAACTTCTTCTCCCACCTCCACCTGGGTATCGCCTACATCAACCATGAACTGATCCATACAGATTCTTCCCACTACAGGATACGACCGCCCTTTAACCAACACTCTGGCCTTTCCGCTTAAGGCCCGCGCCCACCCGTCAGCGTAACCTAACGGCAAGGTAATGATGGTAGTTTCGGTCTTTGTGTGATACATCCGTCCATAACTGATGGCGGTACCGGGAGGAACCCTTTTTACTTGTGTGATCCGGGTTTTTAAGGAAAAGGCCGGCCTTAAGGGAAGAAGATTCTGATCAGCTATTGGTGAGGGATAAAGCCCGTAGAGCATGATTCCAGCCCGTACTAGATTAAAGTGGCTTTCGGGAAAACTGATTATCCCGGCGCTGTTCGCCAGGTGTTTTAGGGGAATCCTCATCCCCAACTCCTCCAGGTTTTTTAGAACTGTTCTAAATACAGATAATTGATGATCGGCGTAGGATTTATCTTCCTCATCCGCTGTGGCAAAATGGGAATATACTCCTTCCACTTCGAGTCCGGGCAGAATCGATAACTTCTGAAAAAAGTCCTCCGCTTCCTGAGGGTTAATTCCCACCCGACCCATACCTGTATCAATTTTCACGTGTATTTTCGCCTTGGTTTTCTGCTTCATTGCCGCCGCTGATAAGGCTTTCGCGCTCTCAAGTCCTGTAATACTGGCTGTTAGACCATATACACCAAATTCACCTGCCTGCTCGGGTAAGAGTGGGCCCAAAACCAAAATCGGCCCATTAATGCCCGCCTTTCTAAGGGCTATACCCTCTTCAGGAATGGCCACTCCTAACCAATCAGCGCCGGACGCTAAAGCCACCTCAGCCACTTTCACGGCTCCATGTCCGTAAGCCTCGGCTTTAACCACCGCCATAATCCGCGGTTCTTCCCCAATTATTCCCCTGATCCTGCCCAAATTGTATTTAATGGCGTCCAGGTCCACCTCTACCCAAACCGGTCTGGAGTTTTCTTCTTCGTACCTTCTCATAACCCACCCTCCTTTTCAACAACGCCTAGGCGCCACAATCGGCATCCCTCCTGATTCGAGCAGGTTCCGTTGGAAAAATTGGTTCTGTTGATCCGCATATACTCCCTTTCTTAAAGACCTGAGGTAATCTTAAAAGCAGATCACCGGCGATCATCCCGTGCTCTCCCACTTCCTCAGCGGTTAAATCGGCGGCCGCTCCGTGCAGATAAACGCCAAGGCATGCTCCTTCCATCGGTGAAAGTCCTTGGCCTAATAAAGCGCTGATTACTCCACTCAGGATGTCGCCCATCCCCCCGGTTGCCATTCCCGGATTTCCCGTAAAATTAATATAAATTGAACCACTAGGCGCCCCAACCAATGTACCTGCGCCCTTCAGGACTAATGTCACCTGCCAAATTCCAGCTTGCTCTCGCACTAACTCTAAACGATTTTTTTGAACCTCGGTAACGCTCAACCCAGTCAATCGCGCCATTTCTCCAGGATGCGGAGTAAGTATCAAGTTACCCTTTGCCTTAGCCCACCAATTTCCCTCGGCAGCTAGAATATTCAAAGCATCGGCATCGAGTACTTTTACCAAATTCTCCCGAGCCAGAAGGCCCAGGAGTAAGTCCCGGCCGTCAGGAGCTTGAGAGAGCCCCGGACCGATAATTACTACATCATACCCTTGCAGATCTGATTCTTCGAGCTCTCTGTATAACTGGGACCAGGTCTTGACCATGAGTTCCATAGGCTTATCGCCTACACTCAATTCATCACGGAGGCCAAGGGTGACAAGACCGGCGCCGCTTCTTAAAGCGGCCATTCCGGTCAGCAGCGGGGCGCCGGTAAGACCCGGACTACCTCCAATTACCAGCAGACGTCCGCAACTGCCTTTATGGGCCTCCCGTTCTCGCCGGGGAATGAGGCTTTCCGCCTCTTGCGGAAGATAGGTAAAGTGTTTAAGGTCATCACTATCCAGCAACTCTCGGGGTAATCCAATAGGGTCGACAATAATTTCACCGGCCAAACTCCGGCCGGGATAGATCCCAAGTCCCACCTTTGGCAAGCCAAAAGTCACTGTCTTCCAGGCCTTTACCACCGAACCACCGGCTTTGCCCGTATCCGCCTCCAGACCCGAAGGAAGATCCACTGCAACCACTGGCTTTTTTGTGGAATTCATCAAGTCAATCAGCCGTCCGTAATCACCTACGGCCTGCCCTCGGAATCCCGTGCCCAGGAGTGCGTCAACAATCAAAGTATAACTATTAATCCGTGCCGAGTCGGTAAGGAGTTCAGTCCTATCTTTCTCCTTTACTCCCAGATGAAGGGCGATCTCTCTGTTTCGACCAGCATCCGGAGGAAGAGGGGTCTGCAGTCCTGAATGAAAGACTGTAACATCCCAGCCCGCCTGGAATAAGAGGCGGGCCACCCCCCAACCGTCTCCCCCGTTATTGCCGCGCCCGCAAATGACACAGGTTTTTACGGGAGAAGGAAAGGCTTGTTTAATCACTTTATAGACTGCGGTCGCGGCATGCTCCATTAAAATAATGCCCGGGATAGAAAAGTCAGAGCTGGCTTTCCCGTCAATTTCTTTCATTTCTCCTGCTTTAACCAGTTTCATTACTGCTCACCCTCTAAAATAATCTGAGCGATAGCGTATTCTCGATCATGAGAGATACTGAGATGTGTGGAATTTATCCCCTTTTCCCCAATATGCTTAGCCAACCGTGAAGAGAGACAAAGGTAGGGCGCGCCCAATTCGTCGTTTCTCACCTCAAGATCCTGCCACTTAAACCCGCGGAAGCCCGTGCCTAAAGCCTTAAAAAATGCCTCCTTAGCAGCAAACCGCCCTGCTAATCTGTATACTGAAAGGCGACAATCCTTCCTCTCTATAGGTGAAAACACCTTTTCCAGCAAACTCTGGCCTCTGCGGTTCAATACCTCAGCAAACCGCGGAATACTCACTATGTCTATGCCCGTTCCTTTTATCATCTTTAGCCCCGCCCCCAAAAGCCTCATCTTATTGTTTGTGTGTTATGCGCCTTACAATTAAGATGTTAATCTATCTTCCGATTACTGCTTACTGCCTTTTTATATATGGAAGAGGAAATGTTTTCAAACCCTAAAGCCTTGTAGTTCAGTAGCGGTTCGGTTCCACCTACCATAAAGTATCCCCCGCTACGTAGGGACTGATAAAACTTTCGATATAGCTCATTTTTTGCCGCTTCGGTAAAATAAATAACTACGTTTCGGCAGATTATTAAATCATACCCTTCATCAAACTCCTCCAAAAGCAGATTTTGCTTTTGAAAAGAAACAGCCTGTTTTATAGAATCCGTGAGATAATAATATCCTGCCTTCTCCTGAAAATACTTATGAAGCAAGTTCCCAGGAAGGCTCTTAACCTCATTATGAGTATAGGCTCCGGTCTGGGCTTTGTTCAAAACAACCTGATCGATGTCTGTGCCTAAAATCACCGCCCGCGACAGGGCAGACAGCTCATTCAAGATAATGGCCACCGAATAGGGCTCCGCACCGTTGGAACACCCTGCGCTCCAAACCTTGATTTTCGGCCGTTCCTTTAAAAGTAGGGGGAAAATATCCTCCCATAACTCCATAAACCTTTCGGGATTGCGGAAAAACTCCGAAACATTGATGGTCAGCTTTTTTACGAACTCCTGATACTTAACAGGATTTGTATTAAGCAATTTCCAGTATGCGTCATAGTCCTCTACCCCCCACAGGGTCATTAACGAATTGATCCTCCGGTCCATCTGTTGACTTTTATATAGCGTAAGGTCAATCCCACACAGACTCGAAACTTTTGCTTTAAACTCTGTATAACTCAGTGCCATGCCAACGCCGTCCTTCACACTAAAATGCTTCATTCCTTCTTCGACAAGGCTGTTTTTTTTCCTCCCAAATATTCCGGAAGAGCCCAAAATCACTTTCATTTGCGGGTTAAACAAGAGTATTTTGGGGAAATTAGTATTGAAGGGGGTTAAGGTATGGAAAAGATAAAAGTAGGAGTAGTCGGTACCGGTCTGGCCTGGGAAAAGCTTCATTATCCGGCATTTCAGGAACTATCCGATTACTATGAGATTAAAGCCCTTTGCGACCTAGAACCCAATCTGGTTGAAAGCTGGGGCCGGCTCTTAGGCCTTGAACCTCAAGCTCTCTACAGCGACTACCAGAAAATGTTCGAACGTCCGGATCTCCAGGTCATCGACATCCTGGTACCGATCTCCGCCAACCACAGCCTAGCCCATGCGGCGGCCAGAGCCGGTAAACATATTATCCTGGAAAAACCGATGGGCGCAACCTACCAAGAGGCTTTGGCTACCCAGGAATTACCGCAACGCTATGGGGTTAAGTTAATGATCGCGGAAAACTATCGCTACAGTCATGAATTTAACATCCTACGGGATTTGGTCAAAGAAAAAAAACTGGGAACGGCGGTATTCTTTATTTATCACAATACCAGCTGTTTTCCATGCGCCATGACCAAAGATACCTACTCGGCAAAAGAGTGGCGCCAACACCCAACTTATCCGGGTGGAGATATTCTGGATGCCGCCATTCACAACCTGGCGGGTCTACGCCATGTTTTTGGCGCAATCCGTAATCTGCAGGCCTTCGGGGTTCCCCAAGATGATGAGTTCAGTCCCTACGCCGCCCTAACCGTTAATCTACAGTTTTTCAATGGTGTGTTAGGCGAATTCTCTTATTACCCAGCCGGACAGGAACCGCAAAAGCCCTTAATTGGCCTGAGGATCTTCTGTGCCAATGGAATGATCTATATGGAAAACACCAATTGCGGGGTAATTAACCTCTTCTATAACAACGGTGCACATGAAGAAATCAGTTTTCAACCCATGCGGGGCTACTACAATGAATTGCTTAATTTCTACCACCATCTGCTCGGCAAAGAAGCCCTCGGCGTTCCTGCTGAGATGGAACTGGGTGACCTGCGTACAGTCTTCGCCATTCTCCAGTCAATCCGAGAAGTGGATATTATACAGGTTGATCAGGTAAATGAGTATTCCTTAGTATAGTTCACTAGTCTTACTTCTCACAAAAAAGGCTAATGTTAAGGTTGGGTAAAGCGCAATTTTTTTTACATATCCTTTTCCTCTTTGCAATCTGGGGTTTAACATCTCCTGATATATTATGATCAGCATAAAACCTTTTCATTTTCCTCCCTTTTTATTATATTCATCAAGTGAGGCTGGACCGCATAACTCACTAACCTAAGTAAATAGGTTAAAAAGCCGAGTAAGCGGGGGCATCATACCCGCTGACGATGTGGTACCCAATAAAAAAAGCGCTACTACTAGCGCTTTTTTTATGCTTAAATGCATCTACACAACACACTGCTCTAGATTAAAGCCTGTTCGCGCAGGTTGTGCCTTCTAAACCACACCCGCTATTATGGAAATTCACCGCCCCATATGGGCATTTGAGTCTTCTCCTGATTCAGCCAACCCAAGACCAACCCGCTTTAAAACTTCTTTCAGTTTCAGTTGGGACAGGGACTCTAGTTTCAGATCATACTCGGTAAAGAGCAGGTTTTTGGTAACCCCATTGGGGACAATAACACAATACAACCCGGCGTTTTTTGCGGCAGGAGCGCCGGCATAAAACCATGATTAGAGCCTATTGATTAAGTCTGATGGAATTCCTAAATACGACGCGATATGCATCTTTTTCACTCTTTTCTCGATGCCGGGAAAATCAGCGAGAAAATCAGTGTATCGCGTCTGGTCATCTTTTAAGAGCAAGCCGCTTATTCTTTTTTCCTCACTTCTTTTATATCTTTTCCTGATCTCACCGGTCAACACATGCCAACAGGGATGACTTTCAAAAAGTTGATTTATATTGGATATTTTGGTAACCAGTAGGACTGAATCCTCGAGGGACTCTATGTAACTATGGACGCCAAATTTTAAACCGCAAAAATCTTGATGGAAGATAATTAAGTCATTTTCACAGAAAAAATGCTTAGTAAACTCCAAACCGTGTTCATCCACTTCAAAAAAACGCAACAATCCAGAGAGCACAAAACCTAAATTTTTTAATCCTTTACTACTTTTGGCAAAATAGTCGCCCTTCTTGATCTTCTTTCGCTTTAGTTTTTCCGTGAGTTTTGCCAATTCATCGTGGGGAATCTCTGCTAAGGAATTCAATGATGAAGAAATCTGATTAAGATACTTTTCTTTCATCGTAAATTCTCCTTAATAAAAACGTTCCCATCATGGCGAAATTATTAAAAGGCCGCTGTTCGTTGGTTGCTTTTAGATTACCATTAAACAGCGGCCAAATCAATATCTTAATCCTGTCTATGACTAATTAATAAGCCCGAGCGAACACCACTTCATGCTTAGCAGAACCGCCACAGCACACGCACTTTCCTTCGGTTTTTTCTTGGTCAAAAGGGATGCACCTGGCAGTAGCCCCGGTTCTTTCTTTAATCTCCTCTTCGCACTTTTGAGCGCCACACCACAAGGCCTTGATAAACCCTTGTTTTTGATCGAGCCGTGCGGTGAATTCCTCTATGTTCTCAGCGCTTTGAGTTCTTTCTTCCCTGTTCTGTAAGGCTTTTTGGTAGAGATTATCTTGAATCTGCTCAAGAAGTGACCCAATCTCCTCTTCAATGCGGTCTAGGGAGACGAAACTTTTCTCTCCGGTGTCCCTCCGGACCAATACCCCTTGATTCCTTTGAATATCCTTCGGCCCAATCTCCAGCCTAATCGGAACTCCCTTCATCTCCCATTCATTGAACTTCCAGCCCACAGAGTAGTTGTCCCGGTCATCCATTTTCACCCGGTACTGATCTTTAATTCTATCCATAATCCCCTGACACGCCTCTAGGACTCCGGGTTTATGTTGGGCTACAGGGACCATAATCACTTGTAAGGGCGCGATTTTGGGAGGAAGCACCAATCCCCGGTTATCACCATGCACCATGATAATTGCCCCAATCAGTCTGGTGGAGGCCCCCCAGGAGGTCTGCCAACAATATTCTAATTTCCCTTCTCTATTCTGAAATTTGATCTCAAAAGGAATGGAAAAATTTTGGCCAAAATTATGGGAAGTACCGGACTGCAACGCTTTCCCGTCATGCATCATGGCTTCAATCGTAAAGGTGCTAACTGCTCCGGCAAACTTTTCCTTCTCTGTTTTCTGACCTTTGATCACCGGAATTGCTAAATACTTCTCGGCAAACTCTGCATAGACATTGAGCATTCTGATGGTCTCTGCTTCGCTCTCCTCCCGAGTTTCGTGGACAGTATGCCCCTCCTGCCATAAGAACTCTGAAGTGCGCAGGAAGGGTCTGGTGGTCTTCTCCCAGCGCACTACATTACACCACTGGTTATAAAGCATGGGCAAATCCCGCCACGAACCCACCCATTTTGCATACATAGTGGAAAATAAAGTCTCGGAAGTAGGGCGAACACAGAGCCTTTCTTCCAACTCCTCGTCTCCACCCTTGGTCACCCAGGCCACCTCCGGGGCAAAACCCTCCACATGATCTTTTTCTTTATTTAAAAGCGACTCCGGAATAAATAACGGGAAATAAACGTTCCTGTGTCCGGTCGCTTTAAACATCCCGTCCATCACCGCCTGAATCCTTTCCCAGATCTCATAGCCATAGGCACGAATAACCATACATCCCTTAACTGAGCTGTAATCCACCAATTCCGCCTTAAGGATCACATCAGTATACCACCGGGGAAAATCCTCTTCCATGTTGGTGATCTCTTTTACAAATTCCTTCTCCGCCAAAACCGACTACCCCCTAATTTCTAATAAAATAACTAAAACTTTGCCAGTTCAAGACCGTACAAGCTGCATTCCCTTTTTTAATTCAGATTAAACGCTTTGAATATATAATTCCTCCACCCTTGCTCCGTCAATGATCTATCTAAAAACCCCTGACAGACAAAGCTCAATCCCACCGGCTCGGCCACGGAAACCAGGTGCTCTTTTGTATAGCAATACACAGTTCTTTGAAGTTTAGTATCACCCACCTCCAACAGGCTCCATTCTTCTTTCACTCCCATCCCGTCTTGGACAATTATCGCCGCATATCCGTTGTCCTTCAACACTCCGCGGATATTCTGCATAACTCCAGGCAATTCCCGAGGATTTATATGTATTAAGGAGGCGCAGGCGAAAACCCCGTCGAACCTTCCGATTCTTGGGTCCAGCCTCCGCAGGTCCATTACTTCGAACCGGCATTCCGGAGCGCGTTCCCGCGCAATTTCTATACTCTTTTCACTGAAATCCAGTCCAAGAACCCTAGCGCCGACCGCCATTCTCTTGCTTTCATGTCCCGGTCCGCATCCAAAATCCAAGACACTGGGGTTAGGCGGAAGAAGCCTCAGGAAGTCTTCGATGGTAGGCGTTAAGACTGTCTCATTATACCATTGATCGGCCGTCTCTTTTGCCGTTAAGTCATAAAAACGTTTTATATCATCACTCATATTCTCACCCGGCTTTGACTGGGAATACCCTTTTCAATATCCACTTCTTCCTCGTAGTCAATACCCACGCAGTTAAAACCGAAGAGTTTAAAAAAGTCATTTTTGTAGCCTTCCAGATCGGAAAGGCTTTGCAGATTTTCAGTGTCAACCTTCTTCCATAATTTCAGCACCTCGGCCTGAACGTCTGCCCGCATCTCCCAGTCATCCATGCGGATACGCCCCTCCTCATCTAATAATGACCGCTGTGTAGAGGAATAAAGCCGGTCCCGGAACAGCCGGTAAATCTGTTCAATACACCCCTCGTGAATTCCTTTCTCTTTCATGACTTTATAGAGAAGCGAAATATACAGGGGAACAACGGGTATGGCCGAACTGGCCTGAGTGACCAGAGCCTTGTTTACGGAAACATAAGCCTCTCCGCCGGTCTCCCTTAACATATCTGCTAATTCTGCGGCGGTCTGCTCCAAATCCTCTTTGGCCCGGCCAATGGTACCGTCTCTATACACAAACCTGGTGATCTCCGGCCCAATATAAGAGTAGGCGACAGTCAGGGCGCCCGGCGCCAATATCCCGGCGTTCTTTAGAGTCTCAATCCACATCCGCCAATCCTCACCGCCCATCACAGCCACTGTATGCTTGATCTCAGTCTCAGTAGCCGGCTCAATGGTGGCCTCGGAGATTATTCCGGTATGAAGATCAACGGTTTTACTGGTTACCGTCTGCCCGATGGGTTTCAGTACGGAAGAAAAGGTCTCTCCGCTGAGCGGGTGGGTTCTGCGGGGCGCCGCCAGACTGTAGACTACCAAATCAACACTACCCAGATCTCTCCGGATTAACTCCACGGTCTCCGTTTTGACTTCGGTGGAGAAGGCGTCTCCATTGATACTCTTGGCATAATACCCCTCGGCCCGGGCCTTTTCTTCGAAGGCTACCGTGTTGTACCACCTCGGAGAGGCTGTTTTATTCTTTGAGGCCGGTTTCTCTAGAAACACTCCGATTGTGGCGGCGCCGTAGCCAAAGGCGGAGACGATACGCGAGGCCAGGCCATAGCCGGTGGAAGCGCCGATTATTAAGACCTTATTAGGTCTTTTGACCTTGCCAAGTCTTTTGACCTTTTCAGAGCTTTTGACCCTTAAAGAGCTTTTGGCTTCGTCGAGACTTTTTCCCTTTTCAGGACCTTGAGGTTTTTCAGAGTGAGATCTTTCCCCCCCTTCCATACCCCCCTGCGACTCCACCCCGTACTCGCCGTGCTCGTGTAGACGAGCACGAACATATTTTATCTGCTCTGAAACATGCGCCGCGCAACCTTGCGGGTGCGCCGTAGTACAAATAAACCCTCTGAACTTCGGTTTAACTACCATCACATCCAAACCCCTTTTTAAAATAAGATGATTAGAACCACTATGTAGCTCTGGCAATACTCCGTAATCCAATAATATGTTTACCCGTCCCGGCTAAAATGATTATCACTAGTTTTGGGCCTTTATCACTCAGCCGTTTCCCGGTTATACAAATTTAACTTGGGTTCAAATCAAATATCCATTCATCCTGCGGCGCCTCCCCGCCCTCCAGCAGTAAGAGGCAACGGGTGGCGTATGGTTTGAGCATAAACTCGGACCCACCCGGCTGGATTCCGTGGCTTTTATAGTAATACCCTTTGCCTGTGGATCTTTTAGGTAAGATTACCCTCTGCGAGCGTTTCGTTAAATTACAGAGCGCTAAATAGCTTCGGCATTTTATTGTAAAGTATATCATATAAACCCGGTCAAATAAAACCCTTTCCACTGAAGCAATCGGCCTCTCCCAGTCATCGTGGTTTAATTTGTCCGGCGTCGGCTGGAAGACCCTTTGAAACAGGCGCCATTCCTCAGGAGAATAATTGGCTATATAATCCGAAGTGAAGAGCAGACCGCCGAAGATCAGGTTAATCAGAAACAGAGTATTTTTTTGTTCCTGTGACAGCCGCTGGTTTTGATTACGCAAAATAAAAACATCAGGATCGTTTAAGAAGGCCCGTCCCTGCAGATGTCTCCGGCCAATCGTATTGGTTAAAGAGTTAATGGTAGAAACCCTTTCCCTGTAGCGCAAAGCCTTCAATCCCCGGTCCTCCCACTGTAGGGCGATATCCCCTCCGATCCGGCAAAAATCAACCAACCCAAAGGCCGCCCCCAGCGGAACACCGCAGCCGAGGATAAGCTTCTCCCCTGCCAGCTCCCGCAGGAATTCCATGGCCTCGCGCATCACCTCTCCCCTGGTCTGATCCTTCCTGGGCGCCAAGGCCGCCGCATAGAGAAAATCAAGTTTGACCAGGTCATACCCCCACTCCCACAAGACAACATCAAAGACTTTCCGCAGGTAGTCACGAAACCCCGAGTTGTAAAAGTCCAAAGCATAGAAAAAACCGGTCCATGAGGTATTATATCCGGCCCGCGCCAAACGGCCTCTATGATCCCTGGCCACCCAATCCGGATGTTCCGCAAACAGCTTCGACCGGCGCTCACAGACGAAGGGGGCCAGCCAGAGGCCGGCCTGATACCCGCTGTCTTTGATCCGCTCCGCTAAAAAACCCATTCCCCGGGGAAACTTGTGATTAATCTCCAACCAGTCGCCCACGGCGTTTTGATAACCGTCGTCAATCTGAAAAAAATCAAGGGGAATATTTTTTTCCTGAAAGGCCTCTAGATTCTGGAGGATATCCCCTTCAGAAACCCTGGTGTAATAATTATACCAACTGGTCCACCCTACCCCCTGTATGGCCTGGGGTTTAGGAATACCCATGGCCGCAAAATACCGATCAAAGACCTCATTTTCTTCTCCTTGCGCGAAAAACAAGTCAAAAGCCTTATATGAACGGTTAATCAACAACCCGGCGCAGTCTTTCCGAATAACCAGG
>Ga0079223_10000853_pt1 | contig 16970 bp, 13 predicted proteins | sample Stecom2011_FD_75072 | JGI IMG/M metagenome (GOLD analysis project Ga0079223, IMG submission 75072) | Agricultural soil microbial communities from Utah to study Nitrogen management - Steer compost 2011 | ecosystem: Environmental > Terrestrial > Soil > Agricultural land | place: USA: Utah... | reverse complement strand
GTATTTTTTCGCTATATCCGCCCCGATGTTTACATGGGAACCTTCCATTTCATGATCAACAGCTTTGCCAATATCATGGAGCAACCCGGCTCTCTTCGCCAAACTGACATCGACTCCCAGTTCAGCCGCGATTAAACCGGCCAGGTGGGCTACTTCAATCGAATGTTTTAAAACATTCTGCCCGTAACTGGTGCGATAATGCAAGCGGCCCAAAAGGCGGATGAGTTCCGGATGCAACCCGTGGATACCAACTTCAATAACAGCCTGTTCTCCTTCTTCCTTAATCACATTATCCACATCTTTGCGGGCCTTCTCCACCATCTCTTCAATCCTGGCAGGGTGAATACGGCCGTCTGCAATCAACCGCTCCAGCGCCAGGCGGGCTACTTCCCGCCGGACAGGGTCAAACCCGGAAAGAATCACCGCTTCCGGCGTATCATCGATAATCAAGTCGATCCCGGTCAGGGTCTCTAAAGCCCGGATGTTCCTTCCTTCCCGGCCGATAATTCTTCCTTTCATTTCATCATTGGGCAATGAGACCACTGAAACAGTGGCTTCCGCCACGTGGTCCGCGGCATATCTCTGGATGGCTGTGGACAAAACCTCTCTGGATTTTTTCTCCGCTTCCTCCTTTATCCTAGTTTCCGCCTCCCGGATACGTACTGCCACCTCTTGTGTAAGTTCATTCTCCAGTTCTGCCAGGAGAATCTTCTTGGCCTCCTCAGCGGTTAACCCGGAAATAACCTCCAATTCCTCTTGTTTCTTCTTAATCTGATTTCTCAATTCAACTTGGAGTTTTTCTGTTGCTTCGTCCTTTTTGTTTAGGCCTTCTTCCCTTTTTTCCAGGATTTCCGCCTTGCGGTCAAGATTTTCTTCCCTCTGTAACAACCTCTTTTCCAAACGCTGAATATCATTGCGCCGCTCGCGGATCTCCCGTTCCAGTTCGTTTTTGATTCTTAAGGCTTCTTCCTTTGCCTCTAAAACAGCCTCTCTCTTCTGGGCTTCGCCTTCTTTCTTCGAATCTTCCAATATCTTCTTGGCGGTTTCTTTAGCCGAACGCAGCTGCATCGCTGCGCGAACATTCTCCAGGAACACCCCGCCCAGTACACTCGCGATAACTAAGAGCAAATATTTAATTATTGTCCAGACCTCTATTCCCTACACCTCCTCAGTCAAAAAGAACCCAAAAGCTAATAAAGCCGAGTAAGAACCCGGCTATTATCTCGTTCTTCTCGCTCTTAAATTGTATCTTTTTTAAAAAACACTGTCAAGAGTCCTGATCCTTCTCAAAGCATGCCTCGACACTTTCGGAAGGAAATCCGGCTGACAATAACTTCCGCGCCCACTTTAGTCTCTCCCGTCCTGTCGGCGCCCTTCCCTCCAAGCGTTCCCGGAACTTTTGCCACCAGGCACGCAAGATCTTCTCTTCCTCTTCCTGCGGATAAGCCCGCTCTATTTCTGTGGCAATGATTACCGGCGCTACGCCGGCTGTTTCCAGCCGGTGCCGGATAAACGCCCGGCTTTTTCCGTCCAGCTTAAGCCTTTCAATTTCTGCAGCTGCATATGCCCGGTCATTCAGATAGCCCCAATCCGTAAGCTTCTCTACGACCACCCGGATCTCCGTTTCCGTATATCCCTTCTTTGTCAACGCAGCGGTCATTCCCAGGCAGGTATAATCCTTCCGGCTGAGAAAAGCCAGCGCTTGTTCCATAGGGGTTGGCTTGGTCTTCATTTTTCTGTTTTTCTGGCGGCCTTATCTTTCTCCTCTGCTGCTTCTTTACGCCTTTCCCCGCTTGGGGATTCTTCTTTCTTGGCTAAATCCAATTTGGGGTAAAGGGCCTTTTCGATCTCCTCTACAAGCTCCGGATGGGCCTCCAAAAAGTCGCGGGAATTCTCCCGTCCTTGACCGAGCCGGACCTCGCCAAAAGAAAACCAGGCGCCACTTTTTTTGATGATATCATGCGTTACGGCCAGATCCAGCAGACAGCCGGTTTTGGAAATGCCCTTACCATACAGGATATCCACTTCCGCTTCTCGAAAAGGAGGCGCCACCTTGTTCTTAACCACTTTTACCCGGATCCGGTTCCCCACCAATTCGTTTCCCTGCTTCAGTGTTTCGGTTTTCCGGACTTCCAGGCGCACTGAAGAATAGAACTTCAATGCCCGGCCGCCGGGGGTAACTTCCGGGTTGCCAAAGATCACTCCGACCTTTTCCCGGATCTGATTAATAAAGATCGCCACTGTCTGCGATTTGCTGATAGCGCCGGTCAGTTTCCGCAGGGCTTGGGACATCAACCGGGCCTGCAGGCCCACATGGGTATCGCCCATCTCTCCTTCCAGCTCCGCCCGGGGAGTCAGGGCGGCCACGGAATCAACCACAACCACGTCCACGGCGCCGCTGCGGACCAAGGCCTCGGCAATCTCCAAGGCCTGTTCTCCTGTGTCCGGCTGGGAAATCAAGAGATTATCAATATCCACCCCTAAATTCCTGGCATAAAGAGGATCCAGTGCATGCTCGGCATCGATAAAGGCGGCAATCCCGCCTAGTTTTTGTGCCTCCGCCGCAATATGCAGAGCCACTGTGGTTTTTCCAGAAGCCTCCGGTCCGTAGATTTCGACGATCCTGCCCCGGGGAACACCCCCAATCCCTAAAGCCAAGTCCAGAGTAATTGCACCGGTAGGGATAAAATCCACTTGCATCCTGGCGCCTGCTTCTCCCAATTTCATAATGGAACCTTTGCCAAACTGCTTTTCAATTTGCAGCATGGCCATGTCCAAAGCCTTTTGTTTTTCATCCGCCGCCATTTATACCACCCTTTCCCAATTTCAGTCAGATACCTTCCGCTCTCTTCATGGTGCAATAGAGAACGTCACAAAAAAACCACCGGCCGTGCTTTTTTGCGCGGGCGGGCGCTGGCTGTTCATTCCTGTGCATGCACGGTCCCGCCGTAACAGCCTTTCGCCTCACAAACCTGGTTTTTTCCTCCCTGTTTTGCCGCGTTATTGGCCTCTTCCGCTTTGGCTAGGAGTTCCTCCCCGGTTACACCATCCTCGGGGCAACTGGCAACCCCAATCGAAATCGTTACCGGATAAGGCCAATCCTTACTTCCTTCTTCCACTGCCGCCCGCAGTCGCTCCCCTACTTCCACGGCAAAATGGCGGTCGGCATTCTGCAAAAAAACCAGGAATTCATCGCCGGACAACCAACGGGCTACCCGGTCATTATGGCGTAATGTTTTCTTGAGCAAAGTGGCAAGTTGCCGGATCATCCGGTTACCTTCTTGGTAACCGAGGAGGTTATATTGTTTTAAATTATCACCGTCAATCAATAATAAGCTGCAAGGCTCTCCGTACCGCCGGTATTCCTCAAGCATTTGCTCTAAAAACAGCTCCGCCGCCCGGTAATTGGGTAAACCGGAGATCTCATCATTAAGCGCAAGGGTAAATGCCTCATCCAGCAACCCCAAGGTTTCATAAACCCTTTCGACCATATGGTCAATGAGTTTCTCGGCCCAGATGGGAAGATGCATGGGAAACTCGGCATACCTGCAGTCGGCCAAGGCCAGATAGGCGGCTTTGAGGATGGTGGAAACGGATACGCCGTTCTTTCCGTATTCACCATAAGTTACTGTGCTGATGCATATTTCAGCACCCGATGCCGAGTGCCAGGAGGCTTTTTCCCGGAAAAGGACATCAATCTCGGTGGCCAGGTTTTCTGCTTCCGCCTGTGTCTTTTCGGGCAGGACAATAACAAACTCCCCGTCGCCAATACGAAAAGCTGCCATACGCTGGTAATCATCTCTGGCGATCTCCGCCCGCAGCAGGCCGGCTAACGCCCGGATACAGGAATCAATCGTTTTTTTGTCGTTTGTTTCATCCTTAATCAATTCTGTGAGATCAAGGGTGACAATAGTTCCTTTTGTGCCAAAAGCCGCACTGGTGGCTGCTTTCAGCATCGCAAAAAAATTGCCCAGCCCAGTCTGGGGATCAAGCAAGAAATTCCCCATTAACATCCTATGTACCTCCCGGCCTTCCGCCAACGCGACCGTTCACCGGTTTTGTACAAGAGCCGGATACGCCCGCAAGTCTCTGTATTATTTTGACATTTCTTCCATAATTCCTGCCTGGCTTTACAAAAATGAGCGCCCAACTATCACTTGGTATACCGGTCCGCTACTTTAAATGCGCCATAAGACTCGGGCTTAATCCGCGCCCCAAAGCCGCTGCCCACTACCATTCCTACTACTTCACGGATGATATCCTTTGTGCGGCCTTGTTTGCCAATATCCAAGTGGATTTCAATATTTGGGTCTTTCAAACCCGCAGTGGCCAACCTTTCCGTCAGGCGTGAGGCTACGCCCAAACTCCGCGCGGTTTCCATGAAAATCCTCTGTTTTAAACCAAGTTTTTTCTTGTCCCGCTCACGGGTGTAATAAAACCTTCCTCCTTTACCCTCCCGGAGAATAATGACTGCCGTAACATAACATATATCTTCGCGTAGTTGCGAATCGGTACCGACAATCAACTTGTAATTCTCTTCCGGCGCCTCTTTTGTAAAACCAATAATGTCCCGGAACATCTGTTCAAAGGTGAGCCGTCCTTTAGTGGGACTTATATAATACATGACCCTCTCCTCATTCTGTTAAATAGGACGCCAACGATAAAAACTCGTCAACCGAAAGATCCTCTCCTCTTCCTCCTGGGTCGAGACCCAAGTCTTGAAAGGCTTTTTGCAGGCGTTTTTCTCCCCCCAGTTCCGGGGCTATTTTCCGCAAGGCGTTGGCCAGGGTCTTCCGGCGTGAATTAAAGACGGTGCGTACCAATAATTTAAAGAGACGTTCCGTCGTCACGGAACCGCCTTTTTTCTTTGGCACAAGCCGCAGAATAGCCGAACTCACCTGCGGGCGGGGGAAAAATACACTGGGTGGTACGGTCCCCAACAATTCTACCCCGGCATGGTACCGGACCCCCACAGTCAGCGCCCCGTATTTTTTACTCCCCGGCGCGGCGGCAATTCGCTCCGCCACCTCTTTCTGGACCAAAAAAACCAGGAGGTTCCAGTTGATCCCGGACTCAAGGAGAAGGAAGATCAGCGGGGAAGTAATATAATAGGGGATATTCGCTACTACTTTAAGGTTCATCCCGGACTGCCCATTACCAAAGAGCGCCTGCAGGTCTACTCGGAGGATATCTGCAAAAACCAACCGGAGATTCTCTCTTTCCCCAAGTACTTCCCGGAGAACCGGCGCGAGGAACCGGTCTTTTTCCACCGCCGTCACCATTCCCGCCTGCTCCGTCAAGATCTTGGTCAAAGCCCCAATCCCTGCCCCCACTTCCAAAACGGAATCAGCCCGGGTAACCTCAGCTGCGGCTGTTATCTTCCGCAGCACATTTTGGTCGACCAAAAAGTTCTGGCCTAGTCTCTTTTGGGGCCTAATCCCATATTTACGCAAGAGCTCCTGAAGCACCCGGGGGGAAGCCGGGTTGAGTTCGCTGCCGGAAGAAGACAAGTGGTCTACTCTTTCCTGCGTTCCTGCATTAAGTGACTTCCAGGCCTGACCTTTATATATTCTAGTATCTCCTCTCCCACCTCTTTTATTTCCAGGGGATGAGTGAATTTTCGTTCCCCGCTTTCCACCAATGCTACAGCAAGAGACATTAAACCGCCGGTGGTCATCTGCCCTTCCCGGTCTTCCACCACCAATCCGCCGCGTTCCCGGTCTTCTTCCCGGTAATAACCGGAAATTTCCCGGTCGAAACGTTCAATAATCTTCTCCCCAACCTCTCTTCCGAGGTCCTGTGGTAGCATGACCGCAAAATGATCCCCTTGGATATGGGTGAGGAAAATATCGGGAGTAGTTAGTTCGTCGGTAATTTCTTGAATAATCCGGGCCAGCCATTGGACCACTTCATCCCCGGCGGAATACCCATAATATTTATTATAAATCCGGAACTCCTTGATATCGATAAAGAGAAGGGCAAAAGACCCTTCAGCCTGCAAGCGATCGTGGATCTCCTTGCGCAGGGCTTCCCAACCATAAAAACCCGGAATGAAACTGGACTGCAAAGCCCGGAGGGCTGCCATTATCTGGTGAACCTTAAACAATATTCCCCGGGGGTTAAAGGGTTTAACCAATTGGTCATCAACCCGTAAACCCAATTTGGCCAGATCCTTAAGATCAACAGCCTGGTCTGTCAGGAGAAGGATCCCCACCCGACGGGTTCTGGGGTTCAGCCGTAACTCGTAACAAACCTCCAGCCCGTCTTTTTCCGGCAGTTTTTGGTCGACAATTATGATCCCGGCATCGAATTCCAAGGCTTTTTCCAGCACCTCATCACCTTTAGTACAGGCCGCCACCTGATACCCGGCATTGGAAAGGCGGACCACCATTAACTCTGTTAGGTGTGAGTCAAACTCAGCAATTAAAACCCTCTCCAGGTTCATGCAATCCCCTCCCTCATCCCTCTCCCTAAGTGATTCGACTTTTCCGTTGTCATTCCTTCCGTCCAGATTAATATATAACCAATCTTTCTAGTTTCTGGCCGGAAAGACGGCTGCCGCCCGCGGGAAGAGCCGGAAGGCGTTTTCTGTGGTGGCCACGGCAAGCTCTTCCCGGTTCATACCTCTGATCTCCGCGACCCGCCCGGCGCTATGGAGAAGATATGCCGGTTCATTCCGCCTGCCCCGGTAGGGATGAGGAGTAAGATAAGGAGCGTCTGTCTCCAGAAGCAGCCGGCGGAGGGGAACAGCCTCAACTACTTCCGGCAATTTTCTGGCGTTACGGAAAGTGACCGGACCCCCGATAGAGATATAAAACCCCAGCGCCAAAAAGCCGGCCAGCATCTCCTTGCTGCCTGAATAAGCATGAAGTACTCCCCGGTGATTTTCCCCCGCCGCCTGCAACAGGCGGAAAAGGTCATTATGGGCCTCACGGTTGTGAATAATCACCGGCAAATCCGCTGCCTTCGCCAGGGCCAGTTGCCGCCGGAAAACCTCCTGCTGGCGTTGGCGGGGTGAATGATTGTAATGGTAATCCAGGCCGATCTCACCTACGGCCACCACCTTTTCTTCGGCAAATAACCGCTGGAGCTCTTTTTCCACTGCCGCATCATAGGTGACCGCATCATGGGGGTGCACACCGACTGCAGCATAAACCCCCTGGTGCCGCCGGGCCAATTCCACCGCCTGCACCGAGGAAGGCAGGTCATAACCGGGCACCAGGATATATCCCACACCCTCGTGCCGGGCACGGCCAATGACCTCCTCCAGGTCATCGCGGTAAGCACCGTCATTCAAGTGGCAGTGGGTATCAAAGAACTTCATCGCACCCGTGCACCACCGCCAACGGGTTTTTCCGGAACCACCAGCGCCAGTTCATCGCCGTTCGTGGCCGCCAGGAGCATCCCTTGGGAAAGTAGGCCGCGGATCTTCGCCGGTTTCAGGTTGGCAACCACCACAATCTCCCGGCCGATCAAGGAGGCGGGTTCATAGTGCTGCCCGATCCCGGCCACCAACTGGCGTTCCTCCCCGCCCAACTTGATAGTAAGTTTGAGCAGTTTATTAGTATCCGGGACCCTTTCCGCAGCCAAGACCCGGGCTACCCGCAGATCCACCCGGGCAAATTCCTCAATGGTGACGAGATCCGCGCCATCCGGAGTCTCAGCCGGTTTTGCCGGCGGTTTTACCCCCGCTTGTACTTTCGCCTGTACCTCCGCTGCCGGGGATCTTCCCTTTTCTCCTGCTGGCGCCGGTGGTTGATCGCACCTCGTTTTTTCCGTCTCTATTCTGGGGAAGAGGGGGTTGCCTTTTTTGACTTGCGTACCGGCGGGGAAACGCCCCCAGACCGCTTCATTTTCCGGATTCAGCGCCGCCGGATCGCCGTCCAAGCCCAACTGGGCCCAAATCTTCCCCGGAGTCTCCACTAAAAACGGGGTTAACAAAAGGGCGGTCACCCGGAGCGATTCGGCCATGGTGTAGAGGACCGTCGCCAACCGTTCCCGATTTCCCTCTTTATTCAACGCCCAAGGCGCCGCGGAATCAATATATTTATTGGTCTTCTCCACCAGCCGGAAGATGGCGGCCAAAGCGTTGGAAATCTCCAGTTTCTCTATGCATTCTTTCCTCTCCCGCAAGGCCGCTGCGGCCTGGTCAATCACTTCCCGGTCAAGGGCCTCATAGCCATTGGGTGCGGGAACCGTCCCGCCGGCGAATTTCTCGATCATCGCCACTGTCCGGTGGAGAAGGTTGCCAAGATCATTGGCCAGGTCATTATTGATCCGCAAAATTAAAGCGTCTTCCGAATAGACCCCGTCGGCGCCGAACGGCATCTCCCGCAATAAATAATACCTGACCGCATCCAACCCGTATTTCCCCACCAGGACTACAGGGTCAATCACATTTCCTTTGGACTTCGACATTTTCCCGCCCTCAAGGACCAACCAACCGTGGCCAAAAATCCGGCGGGGGAGGGGGAGGTCCAGGGCCATCAGAATAATCGGCCAGATAATTGCGTGAAAACGCACAATTTCTTTGGCCATCAGATGCACATCCGCCGGCCAGTACCTCTGAAATAGCTCCGGATCGTCCGGATAACCCAGGGCGGTTATATAATTGGTGAGCGCATCCAGCCAGACGTAGACCACATGTTTACTGTCAAAGGGGACGGGAATCCCCCAGGAAAAGGTGGTCCGGGAAACACAGAGATCCTCCAAACCGGGGCGGAGAAAATTGTTGATCATCTCATTTCTTCTTGATACCGGCTGAATGAACTCGGGGTGGGCTTCAATATGTTCCAGGAGCCGGCCGGCATATTTGGAGAGGCGGAAAAAATAACTCTCTTCATGAACAAGCTCAACTTCCCGCTCGCAATCGGGGCACCTGCCCTCCACCAACTGCCTTTCCAGCCAGAAAGTCTCACAGGGAGTGCAATACCAGCCCTCGTATTCGCTCTTGTATATATCCCCCTGCTCATAAAGGTGGTTAAAGATCGCCTGGACCCTTTTGACGTGCCGTTCTTCGGTGGTCCTGATAAAATCGTCATTAGTGATTTTTAAGAGTTGCCAGAGGGATTTAATCCCCTTGACGATCCCATCCACGAACTCCTGCGGTGACTTACCGGCTTCTTCCGCCCGGCGTTGAATCTTCTGCCCGTGCTCGTCGGTGCCGGTTAAGAAATAGGTGTCATCCCCAATCTGCCGGTGATAACGGGCCAGCGCATCAGCGATCACCGTAGTGTAGGCGTGCCCGATATGCAGTTTGTCACTGGGGTAATAAATGGGTGTGGTCAGATAAAACTTCCCCATTTCCTCTCCTCCCTTGCTTGTTGCTTCCTTGTTGCTCTTTCCTTCCGCGTGCGTGAACAGCGTGTGTTCGCATGCGTGGGCACATATGCGACTAATACCGTTAACTGGTCTTTTCGCACACGGTATCCCAACGGCCTTCATGAGTACGTTATCCGATGGCGCCACCCGGGTTTCTAGCGCACGGTATCTAAACGGCCTCCGGCGTTGGAATACTTGCGCCCGTGCGCATCTGTGCCAAAAAAGAAAAAACCTCTCGCCCAAAGAAACGCTCTTTGGGGGCGAGAGGAAGCTTCCCGCGGTACCACCCCATTTTTCCCTTTTTTGCCGCCGTTGTTATTTTTCGCCTTAGCTGCCGAGGTCGCGCAGATTCACGCGCGTGTGCGAGACCCACGTAAATCCGGTCAAAGAACAACGCCTGCAAATCAAGGGACTCTACGCGGATATTTCCAATCCGGCTTGTGGATAACGGACACCCCGTCAAGACCTACTCGCACCCGCATGACTGCTTTCAGCCCTGCGCTCCAGGGTCATTTTCAATGGTCTTCTCCGGCCGGCTTTCACTCTCCCGGCTCGCTGAACCGGCGAAAAACCACCTACTCTCCCCTGTCATTGCTTTAAAAGCTAGACTTTTCTTTTAACTATAGCCGCAGAAGATCTTTTTGTCAAGAGATTTTAATCTTCTTGTTACAATAAAATTTTCCATAAAAATGTTGACTTACTTTGGAAATTCAGGTATAATTATCTTGTAGTTTTATGTCGAAACATAACGAAAGGAGGAGGAAAAGGCATGATGAAGTCCACGGGCATTGTCCGTAAAGTTGACGAACTAGGGCGTGTGGTTATTCCGATTGAACTACGGAGAACGCTGCAGATTGAAGAGAAAGATGCCCTGGAGATTTATGTGGACGGGGAACGGATTATCTTGAAAAAGTACGAACCCGCCTGTATTTTCTGTGGAAATGCCGAGGGGATTAAGGTTTTTAAAGACAAAAACATCTGTCAGGAATGCTTGAAAAGTATGAAAGACGCTTCTTAAGCGCCTGCCTGCATTGTTTATTCCGACCAAATCCATAATTTCCACGGGAGAGTTTCAACTCTCCCCTTTTTTCTTCTCCAGGCAATACTGGTATAGACCCCGGCGGGAAATGCCCTCCCGGGTGGCAACTTCCTGAATAATTCTGGAGAATTTTTCTCCTTTTTTCTCTTTATCTACGATTTCTTCATATAATTCCTTGTATTTCGCGGTAAAGTCTTCCGGGGGCGCCGGGAATGCCCCGGCGACAACCAGGGTAAACTCCCCGCGGATCTCCCGGTCTTCCCATTCCCGGAGGGCTTGGGCGATAGTGCCCCGCCAAAATTCTTCATAAACCTTTGTCAGTTCCCGGGCAATGACAATTCTTCGTTCTTCGCCCAAGTATTCCTGTAAATCCTGGAGATCCGCCAGTAACCGGTGGGGGGAAGCATAAAGGACAATCGTCCGCTCCTCATCCTGTAAAGCAGATAAACGGGCGCGCCGTTCCTTATTCTTCCTCGGTAAAAAACCCTCAAAAACAAAACGGTCAGCCGGCAACCCAGAAGCAACAACCGCCGGCAAAAGGGCTGAAGCTCCCGGCACCGGGACCACCGGAATCCCGTTTTCGATCGCCGCTTTTACCAGTAAGAAACCGGGATCCGATATTCCAGGCGTCCCGGCGTCACTGATCAAGGCGATTTTTTTCCCTGCGGCTAAAAGTGCCAGCAGTTTTTGGGATTTCTTTTTCTCCTCTTCCCGGTAATAACTAATCACCGGCTGGTGAACGGCAAAATAGGCCAGGAGTTTTCTACTGTGTCTGGTATCCTCTGCCACCACCAGGTCTGCTTCCTTCAGGATCCGCAAGGCCCGGTGGGTGATATCTTCCATATTCCCCACCGGAGTGGCTACCAGGTACAAACAGCCTTGACCGGCAGCCGCAGTGGTCGCGCGCGTGGTTTTCTCTTTCATCCCCATCACCTCCTGCTTCTTCCCGCTTTACTGCAAAATCCGGGCGTAAAGATTTCTTTTGGAATCCGGGGGCGGAGGTTTCTTCCGGAACCCGGGCCCGGAGCCGCTTTCTGGAACGCCGGGGCTTTGGTTCGCCCGCGGCGCGCGGGCCGGGCGGATCCCTTGCCGCTGTCAAGAAAGAGGGGAGAAGAAACGGTCTTGAATAAAGATAATCCCGAAAAAAAGAAGATAAAAAATGGTCGCTTTGAGAGAATTCCAATTGAGGTGGGAAATTAGCCCCCATTGGACAAAGAGACGCTCGCCCAAGGCATTGGCGCTGATCCAAAAAAGCCAGTTGGCCCAGGCACGGGCGGGGAACTTTCGTTGAAAATAGACAGCCAGCCCGCCCTGGGGGGGAGCGATCCCCAAATCCGACCAAAGGCTGACGCCGCCAACAGTAGGACCGATATATACCCATTGCCGGTAGACCACACCCAAAAGATCACAGACGGTTGCCAAAAGGGCGGTAAAAATCACAGTACTGTAATAGTTCCGCCACTCCCCTTTGGGAACCAGGAGAAAAAAGGCGAACCACAATACCAATCCAGTAAATGCATACGCCATAAATCGTCACTCAAAACCAGAAAAATTTCTCCTACCGGGGAAAAAGGGCGGTAGTTTCCTCCGGCCCTACCAGAACTGGAAAAGTGCCGCCCTCAAGTATTCTTCCGCCGGGAGGCCCTGGAAAAAGTAGGAACTCCTCATCAAGAAGGTCTGTTTTCTCCCCCGGAAGCGTTTCCAGGTAACGAGCGAAATTTTCGACCACCGTTTTTTGCAGGTAATTAAAGCGCCCGTTTTCCCAAATAAAGGGATAAACTGCATTTTTAACAACTTTCGCCTCTCCCTGCAGGTACCCGAATAACCATATCTCATCGCCCGTCTTATATAACCTCAGGTCGTCATATTGTATGTCCCGGTCGTGAATCCGCCGCCACTTCCGGCCCTGTTTCTCCATGATATTCAGGTGTAGCCAATTCTTGCCGGTTTCAAAATCGTATTCCCTGCTCAAAACTAAGAGTTCGGACCGGCCGTCTCCGGTTATATCCCCAAGATAAACCCCGGACAGCGGGTTCCCGTCGCCAATAACCAAAGAGGAAGGGCCGAAGGTATCCAGGGAAATGCCATCCTCATGCCGGTAAAGAAAACCCAGGGAATACGCGGGCGGCCAAAAGGCTTGATCGGTTCTTAGCAAAAGCAGGGCTTCTTCGTTTCCTTTTCCGTCTTCCCAATAAACCCACTGGTGAATCCGGAGCGGCGTCATATACTTAAAGATATATTCAACAAGACGCCCGCTAAAATCCGGTTCCGGAATCCCACTGGTAAAAGGATTAATCTGCGGGCGGTTGAATGAGCGGAAAATTGACTCTTCATACCCTTCACGCAGCCAAACGGGCTCTTCGATCCGGTAATAAATACTCTTATACTCTCGTGTGTTCTGGTAAGACTCTTCCTTCACCAGTTCAAACCGGCCGACCTCATCATAGACTTCTTCCGGAACCGCCCGCCATTTTTTAACATTAACCTTGTTCTTCGCCCGGTCGGCGGTAATTACCTCATAATGATAGCTGAAATCTGTAAAATTGAACCTCTCGACAAATTGCAGATGAAAATCACCGTTAAAAACAGCGGCTTCCTCAAAAAACAAGCCGTTATTATTGAGGATGGCCAGTTTCAATGAGGATAAACGTTCCCCGTTCCCCAACAGGGCCAGATGGTTAAAGGCATTACCCGGTAAAATATATAATGATTTATAGAGGTTGCCTTCAGGATCCCTGGCCAACCCATAGGCCTGGAAAGGCAGGGGTGTCAATTGGTAACGGGCGTTTTCAAAATCCCAAGTAGCCTGGGCGGCAAGGAGTAAAACCCGCTTGGAATTGGTTTTGTCAGGAACCTGATAGGTGAAGACATAACTTTTTTCAACATAAGGGCTAAAGGCTGGATCCAAAACGATCTCCAGTAAAAAGGCGTTCTCCGGTAACAACGAGCTGATCGCCTTTTCTCCCTGGGGAATCTCCTGGAGGCTGTTCAAACTCTCGCCCCAGCAGTACTCAATATCCCGGATCTGACCGCCGGTATTGGCCGTGGGAGAAAAGAGACACGGACGCCGGCGTGACCGGGCAAAAGTAAGGTAATCTTTTTGCGTCATCCGGTAGGAGGTATCTATAGCCTCCAAAACATTGGTGCGGGGATTCCATATTTTACTCTGGATCGCCACTTCTCCTTGCTCCGGCCCATTGACTTCGTGGATGACCAATTTCCCCTGGTAATCTATGAACTGCAGGTCATATCCGGCACGGACCGAAAACATCTGGGAATAATGCTGGTTCCTGAATTTATACATGGTCATCTCCGCAGAAGAAGAATCCGCCGGCTGGAAGATGGTCCAAAACTCCAAAATTCCGTCCCCGTCCAGATCGGCGTTTTGTAAAATCCGGTAAGTATATGCCGTATCGCCGAAGCCGGCCCGGCCTTCGGTTTTGGGACTGCCGTCACCGAGATTTTTCTGGAAAATCACAGAATATCTCTGGTTATTCCCGCGGTCCAAAAGAATCAAGCCAAATCTGCCCCGCAGGGAATAAAGGGCCAAGTATTCCAGGTCATCGTCATGGTCAAACCGGGCGTCGGAGATGACCTGTATTATTTTGGAGCCTCTAGGCAAAAAATCCCCAAGTTCCCCCACGGTGGCACTGCCGGAACCAGCGGCAGTAAAGACAAAAGTCAGGAAAAGCAGGATAAAAAGACTTCCGCGGGCGCCTGGAGAAAAAACCCGGCAAAACCGGTTCATTACCATCCCTCCTTCTAGCCGTTCTATTATTCCACACTTTTGCCCGGCATCCCTGCCAAAGGCAGAAATACCTTTATTTACAAGCAAAAACCCGGGGTTTAGTCTGATCCACCTTTAATTTTACCGCTCAAACCACTTCCACCCGGTGGTAAGTCTTCTTTCCTTTACGCAGCAAGAAACCGTCGCCCCTGAAATCGTCCAGGGAGATGATGAGCCCTTGGTCGGAGACAACCTGCCGGTTCAGGGCAATGCCTTTTTGCTCGATCAGACGGCGGCCTTCTTTTTTTGAAGGAACCAAACCGGTCAACACCAGCAGGTCCAGAAGAGGAAGACCTTCCGGATACCGGGTGGCCTCCACTTGCGTGGTGGGCATTTTTCCGGCCGTGGCTTCCCCGCTGAAAAGGGCTTCCGCCGCTTTTTTTGCCGCGTCCGCTGCTTCCTCCCCGTGGGCTAGTTTTGTCACCTCATAGGCCAGTATTTTCTTGGCTTCGTTAATCTCTTCACCTTTCAAGGCGCCCAACCGCTTGACCTCCTCCATGGGCAAAAAGGTATACAAGGCCAGAAGCTTTTCCACATCAGCGTCGTCGGTGTTCCGCCAGTACTGGTAGAAAGCAAAGGGGCTGGTCCTGACGGGGTCAAGCCAGACGGAACCGGCCTCGGTCTTCCCCATCTTTTTCCCGGAAGCCGTGGTCAAGAGGGGCCATGTTAAGACATAGGCCTTTCCCCCTTCAACACGTCGGATCAAATCGGCCCCGGCCAAAATATTGGACCACTGGTCATCCCCGCCGACCTGGAGCTTACACCCGTATTTCCTATACAAAAACAGGTAGTCGTAAGCCTGGAGCAGCATGTAGTTGAACTCAATAAAAGACAACCCCCGCTCCATCCGGGCACGGAAGCATTCGGCGGTCAGCATCCGGTTGACGGAAAAATGAACGCCGATCTCCCGTAAAAATTCCACGTAGTTCAGGTGTAGCAGCCAGTCGGCGTTATTTAGCAACAGAGCCCGGTCGTGTGTAAAATCCAAATACCTGTCGAGTTGTTTTTTTATTCCCCGGACATTCTCTTCGATCTTCTCTTTACTCAGCATTTCCCGTAATTCCGTCCGCCCGCTGGGATCACCGATCATGGCCGTTCCTCCCCCAACGAGGGCCAACGGCCGGTGCCCGGCCCTTTGCAGGTGGGCGAGGGCCATAATCCCCATCAGGTGGCCGACATGAAGGCTGTCCGCCGTAGGATCAATCCCCAAATATACGGTGACCTTTTCGGTGGCCAGCAACTCCCGGAGTTCCTCTTCGAATGTTACCTGTTGCAGGAAACCCCGTTCTTCAAAAACATCCAGTACATTCTTGCTCATCGTCATCCCCCCGGTATTTTGCGCGCGCCCAGTTCTGGCAATAACATGCGCACGTGCGTCTTTAATTTGCCTGAAACCAAGGTCTTTTGCCTACGCAGTCCTTCCTTATCAGACTCTATATATAAACAAAACCCCTCATCCGGTTAGGGACGAGGGGAAAACACCCGTGGTACCACCCTGTTTGCCGCAATTATTCCGCTGCCGCGGAGGAATTACAGCCTCTTTACGGAGATAACGGTTCCTGACCGGAAAACCCTATTCCCGCCATGGGTTTCAGGTTTCCTCTCCCGGGGGTAACTTCGGAAAGGACAGGACCGGTTTGCACCACTCACCGGTTCTCTTGTTACCCGTTTTCTTTCCTACTTCACCCGTTCATTGAGTTTGCCGGACCTACGGCCCGATCAAATTTGCGCTTTTATGGATATAACCAAGTTTACCACAGAGAGCAATGCCTGTCAATAGGCGAGCCGCCCCGGATAGGCGCCCTTTCCGGCAATGGTATGTGTACTTGTAAAGTTTTACATCCTATATACCGAATTAAGAATAGAGGCAAATTTCCCATGAAAAGGAAAGGAGTGATTAGTAATGAAATTCCCTTCCGGCAAAAGACTTTCCGGGCATTGGAAAAAAATCCTGACCCTGCTGGGCTTGGCTCTTGTGTTCCTTGCGGTTCTGTGGATCCTTTGGGGATCGTTTTTGCCGGCCGCAGAGAAAAACAATGATACGATAAGCTCTTTCCTGGTCTGGGAAGAAACTGGAACTGTTCTTACGGCCACAGGACGGGAAGGGCTTATGGCATATATAGTCAGGGTTGGCAACGAACGGGAAGGCGGCCGCGGCCAAGAAAATGCAGGCCATCAAGAAGCCGCCCACGATGGGGAAAAGGCACGCAATGAAGAAGATGTATCCGGCCAAGAAGATACCTGCGATCGGTTCGAACTGCTTGTACAAAAGCTGACAACACACGGAGGTGCGTCCAACGGTACCCCCGCGCACCCGCAACCTCCTGCGGAAATTATTACCCAAAACCTGCCTGAGCTCGAAATACCAATGGAAAGAGCAGAGATCCATATGAACCTCACCCCGGACGGATCCGGGTTATGGCTCTCTCTTTTCAATAACGAAGGAAAAAACCAAGCGGTCTTTTTTGATCTGGAAAAAAGACAGGGTCAAGCCTTTTCTTTTACGGACCGGACAATAATGGGGAATATTACCCTTTCTTCGCTGGTGGAGAAGAGGCTCTTTTACCCCGCCGCCGGGAAGGACGGGAAGATCTTTGCCCATACCGACCGGAATACCCTGGACCTGCCAATAGAGCTTTTTGCCTTGGCGGACGCCAATTCCGTTACCGCCGGTTTTCGCCCCTGGTTGCAGGTGCTCCCCGGGGATGAGGAGTTTCTCTTTCTTGCCCCCTCTGAAGAGGGCGGCGCCGTGCAAATCTGCAAGCACAATGTGGCAGAAAACAGCAGGGAGCTCCTTTTCTCCCTGGCGGGGACCGCCGCTCC
>Ga0079223_10000852_pt1 | contig 16972 bp, 11 predicted proteins | sample Stecom2011_FD_75072 | JGI IMG/M metagenome (GOLD analysis project Ga0079223, IMG submission 75072) | Agricultural soil microbial communities from Utah to study Nitrogen management - Steer compost 2011 | ecosystem: Environmental > Terrestrial > Soil > Agricultural land | place: USA: Utah... | reverse complement strand
TTTTAACTTCCTGCTCCCTAAAAACGACCGAAGGGTTGAGAGAGATTCCATTTTTGGAAAAAGAGGTTGAAAATCCATATTTTGCGAATCCGAAAATTGATTATGTTTATAAGGCTAAAATAGACGTATATGGCAAAAATTTTGGAGGGATTTTAATTGTAAAAAAGATTGAACCAGCGATACACCGTGTAGTTTTTACTACAGAATTCGGTAGCAAACTGTTCGATTTTCAATATGAAGGAAACTCTTTTACAAAGAATTTTATAATTGAGGATTTGGATCGGAAGTTTATTGTGAATGTTTTAAAAGATGATTTTAAATTATTGATAAATGAAAGTGCTGAGGTTGTAAGTTTATATGAATCTGAAACCCAAAACGTTTTTAAAACGAAGACAGAATCCGGATTCAATTTTTATTTTATAGGAAGGGATTCTAAACAGCTTGAGAAAATAATCAATACCTCAAAAACGAAGGAAAAAGTTGAAGTTGATTTTTCTTTTTCATCAGATTCGCCTTCGAATATTGCCGATGAAATAGTGATAAAGCACATCAATATCAAATTGAAAATAGATTTGCAAAAATTTAAAGAAAATTAAAAGGACTATGTTAATAGAAGGATTGTACAAAGTGATTCAAGTTGACAAAACTGATGAAGGTATTTTGGCAAAGGTGCATCTCAATAAAGACCACGAAATCTTTAAGGGCCATTTTCCTGGAAATCCAGTAATGCCGGGAGTTTGTATGATTCAAATGATAAAAGAATTAACCGAAGATGCCCTTGGAAAAGATTTGTTTTTAACTGTGTCTTCCAATATAAAGTTTATGGCCATTATCAATCCGGAAATTAATCCTGATTTAGAATTGGCAATCGATATTAATGAGATCGATGACGAAGTAAAGGTCAAAAACACTACAACTTTTGATGAAACCGTGGCCTTGAAATTGAATGCTTCGTTTAAAGTTATATAAAATAAGGTGATGAAATTGAAATCTTTTTTAATCCTAATTCTTCTTATTTCCGCAGTAGGGAACGCCCAAGATTTGAATAAAATCCGCTTGCAGTATCCAAACGCGGTAAATAATAGTGAACTTGTTTCACAAATGGATAAAATGTTTGGGAATGCTACGTCAGAATCTGAAGGGACTCTATTGGCATATAAGGGGGCTATCTACACTTTGAAAGCAAAATTTGCCAAACAGCGAAACGAAAAGAAGGAGCTTTTTAAAGAAGGCGTGGGCTTTATCGAAGCTTCATTAAAATCCGATCCCAATAACATAGAAATCCGGTATATCCGTTTAAGCGTCCAACAAAACTCTCCGAAGTTTTTGGGATATCACAAGAATGTTGAAGAGGATAAAGAGTTTGTTTTAAATAATTACGAGAAGATTTCGTCAAAGGATTTACGAAATGTTATCTTGGATTTTATAATGAAATCAGGAGAGATTTCTGATGTCGAAAAAATTGAATCAGGTAAAGGATAACTTTTAAGCCACTATACCCGGCACGCTCTTTATCTAATTCTTAAAAGTTATATTTGTTCCTCTTTCTATCATTCTGCACGGCAATATTGGCCGTAAATTTGTTGTGAGAGTCAAGCGTAAATATCCCAAATGGACCAAGAACTACTTTCAGAAAAATTTAGAAGCCTGAAATGTTGCGTGATTATTCCCACCTATAATAATCACAAGACCTTACAAGGGGTTGTTGAAGGAGTTTTGGAATATACCGATCAATTAATTTTAGTTAACGACGGCTTTACAGATGGTACTTTGGAAGTATTGGCCAAGTTTCCACAAATTTTAAAAATTGACATTCCCAAGAATAGAGGAAAAGGCAATGCCTTACGGCAAGGTTTTGAAATGGCGGTAGATTTGGGATATGATTTCGCAATAACCCTGGACAGTGACGGGCAGCATTTTCCAGAAGATATTCCTTCTTTTATCACGGCTTTAGAAAACGAAGAAAACAAAAATGTTCTTTTTATTGGGGCTAGAAATATGGCTCAAGAAGGAGTGCCGAGAAAGAGTAGTTTCGGCAACAAGTTTTCCAATTTTTGGTTTTGGGTTGAAACGGGGATAAGGCTAACTGACACCCAGTCTGGCTTCCGAATGTATCCGTTAGGGGCTATGAAAGATCTTAAATTCCACACTAATAAATTTGAATTTGAAATTGAGACCATCGTCAAGTCCGCTTGGGCAGGGATTGAAGTGAAAAATATTCCAGTGCGCGTACATTACGATATGGAGGATCGAATATCACATTTTAGACCTTTCAGAGACTTTACGCGAATAAGTATATTAAACACTTGGTTTGTTTTCCTCGCTTTTTTTTATATTAAACCGCGAAACTTATATAGAAGATTAAAAAAAAAAGGATTCAAACGCTTCCTCTTCGAAGACTTGTTAGGAAGTGAGGATTCTAATGAGAAAAAAGCTTTCTCCATAGCCTTAGGCGTATTTATCGGATTATCACCGCTTTGGGGCTTTCACACCATATCTGTTATTTTTCTGGCCTTGCTTTTCAAATTGAATAAGGTCATTGCCTTTGCTTTTTCCAATGTCAGTTTGCCCCCTTTTATTCCCTTTATTATATTTTTCAGCTTAAAGTTGGGGAGTTGGATGATTGGAGAAAGTTTTGTGCTTTCATTCTCGGAAATAGATCCAAGTATGGAGCTGGTAAAGTATTTAAAATCCTATATTATTGGCAGTTTTATGCTTTCTGTTATCGGAGCTTTTAGCATCGGAATTTTAAGCTATCTTTTCTTGAACATAATAGAGAGAAAAAAGATTCTAAATAATGGGTAAGTGGTTTTTCAAATTATATCTGCGTTTGCAAAAAAATAGAATTTGGGCCGCCACTTTATTTTTATTATTGTTCGCTGCTCTTTCTTTAATGGTGTCCAAAATTCGCTTTGAAGAGGACATCTCGAAGTTGATACCTATAAGTAGTGAAAACAAGGATCTCCAGAAAGTTTTAAAATCGGTAAACTTCACCGATAAAATAATTGTCACCATCCATCGAAATGAGTCTGCCGAAATTGATGACTTATTTCAATACGCTACCGAATTTCTCGATAGTCTGAATTTACATTCCCGAAAATACGTCAAATACATTCGCGGCCACGTAGAAGAAGATGATTTGATGCGCACCATGGATTTCGTTTACGATAACCTTCCTTTATTTCTAGACGCAGAGGATTATAAAACAATTTCAGGCAAACTACAACAAGATAGTATTTCCGCTAGAACCGAAGCCAATTATCGCACCCTCGTATCTCCATCGGGAATTGTTTCAAAGGACATTATTTTGAAAGATCCCTTGGGACTTTCCTTCATAGCACTTAAAAAATTGCGACAATTAGCTGTAGCCGAAGATTTTCATTTAAAGGATGGCTTTCTCCTAAGTGAGGATGAAAAAAACATCCTATTGTTTATTACTCCTAGTTTTGGCAGCAGTGAAACTTCTGAAAACAGCAAATTTGCAGAGCAGCTTTACGGCCTTCAGGATTTCCTCGACAACAAATACCAAGGAAAGGTAAGCAGCGATTATTTTGGGGCAGCCCTAATCGCTGTCGCCAATGCGCAACAAATAAAAACTGATATACAGTTTACCGTGGGCATAACACTCTCCTTTCTAATCTTGATTTTTATAGTCTATTACCGAAAACTATTCGTCCCCTTAATTCTTTTTGTGCCAACGTTGTTTGGCGGATTGCTGGCTATGGCGTTGCTGTTTGTGATTCGCCCAGAGATTTCTGTGATTTCCCTTGGTATTGGATCTGTCTTATTGGGTGTGACCTTAGATTATTCCCTACATATTCTAACGCATATTCGGAATAATGAAACCCTGCAAAATCTATATAAAGATGTTACGGAGCCTATTTTAATGAGTAGCCTTTCAACTGCCATGGCGTTCCTGTGTCTTCTTTTTTTGGATTCGCAGGCATTACAGGATTTAGGGATTTTCGCCGCAATAAGTGTTCTGGGAGCTTCGGTTTTCGCCCTGGTTTTTATTCCGCTGGTTTATAAAAACACTAAGGGCAGAAAAGAGCAGATTACGTTTTTAGATAAAATTGCGGACCATAACTTCCATAGAAATAAATGGTTGTTATTCGGATTAGCAGCGCTTCTCATTATGAGTGTTTTCACCTACCATCGGGTGGAATTTGACAAGGATATTTCCAAATTAAATTACGAGCCAAAGGAGATTAAAGATGCTATGCACCGTTTGGATGCGTTGACGGATATTTCCTCGAAATCAGTATATCTGGCCACTTATGGAAAATCGGTAGAGGGTACCTTGCAGTTGAACGATTCCATTCATGAAAAGCTGGAACTTCTAAAGGAGGAAAACAAAATAGGTGGTTTTAGCTCTGTTGGCGCCTTAGTCCATTCGCAACAGAGCCAACGTGAAAAACTAGCGGAATGGAGCCGGTTTTGGAATGCCGATAGAAAGGAGACGGTAGAAACCGGACTTGTCGAGAGCGGTAATAAGATAGGTTTCAAACCTCAGACTTTTGAGAAATTCTATCAGTTTTTGGATAAGGGTTTCAAACCTCTAAGCCCTGAAGATTACCAGCAAATACCTTCCATGATATTGGAAGATTTTATAAGTACTGAGGCAAACTTCACTACCATTACCACCCTGATAAAGTTAAATAGCGATAATGCTGATGATATTAAAAACTATTTCGAAGAAATTCCGAATACAATTATTATCGATCGTCAGGATATGAATGAAACCTTTTTAGGGAACTTGAAGAACGACTTCTACAATTTGATAGGATACTGTATTTTGGCCGTTTTACTAATCCTTTTTCTTTTTTTCAGAAGCTTTACGCTGACTTTGGTTACCGCTACGCCCATTTTTATCACTTGGTTTTTGACTATGGGTATTATGGGATTACTCGATATTAAATTCAATATTTTCAATATTATAATCTCCACTTTTATCTTCGGTTTGGGAATCGATTATAGCATTTTTATGACCAAAGGGCTTTTAAAGGAATTGCGGACAGGGGAAAAAGTAATCGCAACTCATAAAACCTCAATCATGCTTTCGGTGCTGACTACCATTTTAGGAGTTGGCGTCTTGGTATTTGCAAAACATCCCGCGCTATATTCTATTTCTATTGTTTCGATAATTGGAATATTTTCGGCGATGCTCACTGCTTTTTCAATTCAACCTTTATTGTTTCAACTCTTTATTGGCAGTTCTAAGAAACGCCCCATAAACCCGCGGATGTTTGTGCATTCTGTATTCTCCTTTGGCTATTTTGGGCTGGGAGGAATTTTGCTTTCGTTATACAGTATGATTGTTATGCCCTTATTGCCATTCAGCAAAAAGAGAAGGACGGCAGGCTTTCACAAAATGATTTCGGCATATATGAAATCGGTGCTTTATACCAATCCTTTTGCAAAGAAAAAGATTGAGTATAATCAAGAAGACTTCTCAAAACCTGCGATAATAATCGCAAACCATACCTCCTTTCTCGATATTTTGGCGATTGGCATGTTACATCCTAAAATCTGTTTTTTGGTAAACGACTGGGTCTACAACTCTCCTGTTTTCGGAAAAGCCGTGCAGAACGCTGATTTTTATCCAGTTTCCAGCGGTATTGAAAAAAGCTTGGAACCGCTCGGAAAAAAAATAGAGGAAGGATATTCCATCATGGTATTTCCAGAAGGAAGTCGTAGTTGGAACAATAAAATAAGAAGATTTCACAAAGGTGCTTTTTATTTGGCGGAACATTTTCAAATGGACATCCTGCCAGTTTTGATTCACGGCAATAGTGAAGTAAACCCTAAAGGAAGTTTTATTATTAAAGATGGCAGTATAACTGTGAAAATTCTACCTCGAATTAGTCCAGAAAACACTTTTTTTAAAGGAAATCACACCCAAAGAGCTAAGAAAATAGTCCTTTATATGAGGAAGGAATTTTTGAGAATGCGAGAAAATATTGAAGGAGCCGATTATTTTCATCGCATCGTTCTACAAGAATACCGTTACAAAGGCGATAAATTATATCGCACCGTTAAAAGAGATTTGAAAGAACATGCGGAATCTTATTTGAAATTAATTTGGAAGGTAGAAAAACGCGGGAAAATTTCGCATATCTCAGATGGTTCTGGCCAAGTAGATATGTTGCTTGCCATGGATGGACCCGATAGAAAGATTTTAAGCTTAATTGAAAATGAAGAACTGGCAACCTTGTTGAACAACAGTTATTTGGCGAAAAAGTTCGGAAAGCTTTATTTCTCTCCTTCCATCACCGAAGTATTACCTCCGGAAACAGATACCTTGATTGTCAATACCGAAAGAATGCAGACGGAAATCATTGAATTTCTCGTTAGCACCAGAGTTAAAACCATTGTGTTAATGAAAAACTCTCTTATTGCTGAGGAAGAAAATATTCTTAAATTAGGCTATCAAAAGTATTTTGGAGATACTGATTTAAGTATTTTTAAATATTCTGGAAATTCCGCAAATGATTGAGAAATATGATGTAGTAATTATCGGCAGTGGCCTTGGAGGACTGGTCTCTGGCACAATTCTCGCTAAGGAGGGATATTCGGTTTGTATTCTGGAAAAGAATCAGCAGTTCGGAGGCAATCTTCAAACCTTTGTTCGAAACAAAACTATTTTTGATACCGGTGTACATTATATTGGCGGTCTTTCAGAAGGACAGAACCTTCATCATTATTTCAAGTATTTGGATATTTTGGATGATATTCCCCTAAAAAAAATGGATGAGGATGGTTACGATATCATCACGTTTGACAACGACCCAATCGAATATAGGCATGCCCAAGGTTATTCGAATTTTATTGACTCACTTATTTCCCAGTTTCCAGAGGAAGAAGTAGGAATCAGAAGTTATTGCAAAACAATGCAAGATACATGTGACAGCTTCCCTTTATATAGGTTAAAAATCGGAATGCCGTATTACGAAAACCCCGAGGTTTTTGAGGCGCGGGCCCAGGAATTTATCGAGTCTATAACCGAAAACGAAAAGTTGGCAGGCGTATTGGCAGGAAGCAATCTGCTTTATGCCGGGGAGGGCAAACGTACACCTTTGTATATGCACGCACTCTCGGTAAACTCCTATATAGAAAGTTCTTATCGGTGTATAAACGGTGGGAGCCAAATTACTAAAGCTCTACTAAAACGCTTTCGGGAGCATGGCGGAATTGCTTACAAGCGACACGAGGTAAATGGCATTCAAACCGAAAACGGAGAAGTATCTTCCGTAACCACTGTTAATGGTAAAACCATTAAAGGCGATATTTTTATATCGAATGTCGATCCAAAACTGACTCTTAATCTGGTTGGACCAGAACTTTTTCGAAAATCCTATGTCAGCAGAATCCAAGATATTGAAAGTACTATCGCGGCATTTAATCTTTATTTGGTTCTCAAGCCTAAAACATTTAAGTACCTAAATTACAACTATTATCATTTTAAAAATCCAGAAGCTGTTTGGAATGCTTTGGATTATACTGAAGAAAATTGGCCAAAAGCTTATATGATTTCTATGGGCATAAGCAAGGAGGACGAAGAATGGGGAGAAAGTCTTTCAGTTATGACGTATATGCGGTTCGAGGAAGTTGAGGCGTGGGGAGACACCTTTAATACTGCCGCCCGAAAGAACGATCGCGGGCAGACCTATGAAGAATTCAAAGCCCAAAAAGCCGAGGTTATTATAGCTGATTTGGAGAAGAAATTCCCTAATATTCGTGAATGTATTGAAGCAGTTTACACTTCTTCTCCCTTGTCATTCAGAGATTATATCGGCTGTAATCGAGGTTCAATGTACGGCTATGTAAAGGATGCGGCCAATCCCTTAAAATCGTTTATCTCGCCCAGAACCAAGATCAAAAATCTTTATTTTACGGGCCAAAGTTTAAATATGCACGGAATTCTTGGCGTTACCATTAGTGGAGTAGTAACCTGCTCCGAAATACTTGGAAGGGAATATTTGCTGAGTAAAATATTGGAAATTCCCCAAAAAGAGAAAATCAACTAAAGAGGGTGGCAGAGATGCTAAACAAATTAAGAAATCGAGAAGGAGATACCACTATGGAAAAGAGCAAACATGAAAAACCAAATATTATAAAATGAAAAAGAATATTGGGTTTTGGTCGTGTCTCTTTTTATTAGTTCTTTTAAATTCTTGTGGAATTAAGAAATCAATCCACGACCGCCCGGATATTACGGCTTTTGATGATAACATACCCGAAAGAGAAAAAATAAACGACTCAACCTTTGTGGCAGGCAACAATTTTTTACTTAAGAATAAACAAGGTCAATGGGAAATGTACGTCGAGGGCGATGCGCTTCAAATTGGAGAAATAACAGGGAGCTTGACAAGGGAATTGATGCAAAAGCAGGAAGAAAGCTTTTTTAAAAAAGTGGAAAAGCTAGTGCCTTCAAAAAGACAACAGCGATTGCTTCGGAAATTCTTAACCTGGTACACCCGCAAAATGTACCTCCATATACCTGAAGAATACAAGACTGAAATTTACGGACTTTCTCAATATTCTTCATCCGCCTACACTGAGTTGGGCGATCCGTATTTGCGGTTGCTCTATTTGCACAGTGCACACGATATTGGTCACGCGATGAAGGATTTGATGTTGGTAGGCTGTTCTTCCTTTGCAGTATGGGGCGATAAAACTGCAGATGGAAAATTGCTCGTCGCCCGTAATTTTGATTTTTACGTGGGAGACGACTTTGCGAAAGACAAGATAATCGCATTTATAAATCCGTCCACAGGCTATAAGTTTGCTTCTGTAACTTGGGGTGGAATGGTAGGGGTGGTTTCAGGCATGAACGAACAAGGCCTTACGGTTACCATAAATGCAGGCAAGTCGAGAATTCCCTTTAGTGCAAAAACGCCAATTTCAATTGTTGTACGTGAAATTTTGCAATACGCTTCAACTATTGAGGAGGCCGTAGCAATTGCCAAAAAACGGGAAGTATTTGTTTCCGAAGCTATTTTAATTGGAAGTGCAAACGATAATAGGGCGGCTATAATTGAAGTTTCCCCTGAAGATATGGATGTTTTCGAAGTAAAAAATTCCGATGTCTTGATTTGCTCTAATCATTTTCAAAGTGAATCCTACCTAGAGGATAAAAGGAATATAAAGTGGATTGAAGAGAGCCACTCGAGTTATCGTTTTGCACGTATGAAAGAATTAATTTCGGAAGCTGCACCGGAATCTAAAAACAATATAACGATCGATGTTCCCACAGCGGTTTCAATTCTTAGAAACAAAGAAGGTTTAGGAGATAGGAAAATTGGATACGGCAATGAAAAAGCGTTAAACCAGTTGTTGGCACATCATGGGATTGTTTTTAAACCGGAGGAAAAACAACTTTGGGTTTCTTCAAATCCGTATCAATTAGGCGAGTTTGTAAGTTATGATCTCGACGAAATATTTTCGAATAGAATAGGAAATGCTTCTCGAACCAGTATCTCAAATGCTAAGTTAAACGTTGCCGAAGATCCATTTGCCCATTCCGTGGAATTTCGTGATTACGAAGAATATCGCGTTTTGGAAACAGAGATGGAAACGGCGATTAGGAAGCGAGAAACAGTTTCTCCAGAAACTATTAACACCTTGTGGAGAAAAAATCCAGATTACTGGAAGGCCTATTATTTAATTGGAAAGTATTACATTGGAAAAAAATATAACGCGGCCGCGAAACAAGCATTTGAAACGGCCTTGACCAAAGAAATAACAACTGTTCCCGACAGAAGGAATATTGAAAAATACCTTAAACAATTGAAAAGGTAGATGAAAGCATATAGAAAAGAGAATAGAAAGAGATTTAAAAAAAAGTATTCAGAAATTGGACGATTTCATGGATTTTCCTTCCGTCGTGATTCTTGTTTCCCTTAAGTCCTGATTCCAAAAAAATATGATTCCAGAAATAGAAAAAGCATCAGTAGTGGCTATTAAAGCCTTTCAGGAAAAAAGACTGGGAGAGACACTTCAATATTTAAAAGCGCGATCCCCATACTACCAACGTGTTTTCACGGAGAACAACATTCAAATTTCGGAAATACTATCTTTGGAAGATCTTCATAAAATTCCAGTCACTACAAAGGATCATCTTCAGCAATTTAATGATGATTTTATTTGTGTTCCTCGACTTGAGATAATTGATTATGTCACAACATCTGGAACCTTAGGCGACCCGGTTACTTTCGCGTTATCGGATAAGGATTTGGATCGCTTGGCGTATAATGAGGCTATTTCTTTTGAATGTGCTGGTGTGGGGAAAGAAGATATTTTGCAATTGATGACCACTATGGATCGACGATTTATGGCGGGATTGGCATATTTTTTAGGCGCTCGAAAATTGGGTGCGGGAATTATCCGCGTTGGATCTGGAATTCCGGAGTTGCAATGGGATTCTATTCTAAAATTTAAACCGTCATATTTAATCACCGTTCCTTCATTTCTTTTAAAGTTAATTGAATCGGCCCACCAACGTGGCATCGACCCAAATGATACTAGCGTAAAAGCCGCGATTTGTATAGGAGAACCAATTCGTGAGCAGGATTTTTCCTTAAATATTTTATCAAAGAAAATTAAAAAAGATTGGAATCTGGAGCTTTTTTCTACCTATGCTTCCACCGAAATGAGTACCGCTTTTAATGAATGTGAATATCATGTTGGAGGACATCATCATCCAGAGCTACTAATTGTTGAAATCTTGGATGAAAATAATAAACCAGTTGCTTCAGATGAAGTGGGTGAGCTTACTATTACTACTTTAGGAGTAGAGGCTATGCCCTTGTTGCGGTTTAAAACAGGCGATATGGTTCAAGCCTTTAGAAATCCTTGTGGGTGTGGCAGAAACACCTTGCGACTAGGACCTGTTGTTGGCCGGAAAAAGCAAATGATCAAATACAAGGGCACCACCTTATATCCACCTGCGATGTACAATATTTTAAATGGTTTTTCTGAAATCGAAAGCTATATTATCGAGATTTTCCACAATGAATTGGAAACGGACGAGATTTTGATAAAAATTGCCTCGGCAAATATTTCAGAAGAATTATTGCAGGACATTCGAGATCATTTTAGAGCAAAATTAAGAGTAGCCCCAAAAATAGAATTTGCTTCAATCGAAGAAATCCAAGCTTTGAAAAATCCAATCCTAAGTAGAAAACCTGTTGACTTTCTAGATCGGCGACCTATATTCTAAATGTAATCACGGGCATATCTGCGTGGTTTACCATATCCTCACTGATACTCCCGTTAAAAAAGTGCGATATTCCCTTGCGGCCGTGGGTTCCCATTCCGATTAATTGGGCGTCGATATGCCTGGTGAAATTCAAAATTCCTTTTTCCACCGAAACATCGTTATAGATATTCAAGGTGTAGTTTTCCAATCCCATCCCACGAATAAATTCCTCCATAATGGCCTGCCCTTTGGCTGAAGTTTTAAAATTTGAAGGAGTGTTTACTAGAAGTAAATGAATTTTCGCCCCTATTTTTTTGGCAAATTTCTGAGCTCGATCAAAAGCGCCTCGGTATTCTTCAGAAAAATCTGTGGCAAAAACGAAATCTTTAATATGAAATTCGGGATGATAGTTTTTGATGACTAAAACGGGGATCTTGGAAGTTCTCACTACTTTTTCAGTATTACTCCCAACAAACATTTCCTTAAAACCACTTGCCCCCGAGGAACCCATAATGATTAAGTCTATATTGTGTTCTTGGCAAGCAATTTCAATGTCTTCATAAATTTCGCCCTTGCCTATGGTTTCTTTAATAATAATATCTTTCAAAAAGGGACTTTCTTTTAATTCCATAAAACGCTTTTCTGCAAATTTTATAAAAAAAAGTGATTCAGGTAAACTTCCAGAACCACCTGATGTAGCAAGGTAGAGCGGCATTTCAAGAGAGTGAATAAGAAAGATTTCGCTATGGTATTTTTTTGCGATTTTGACCGCTACTTTAAGCGCATTTTCCGCTTGTTCGGAAAAATCGGTAGGAACTAAGATGCGTTTCATTGGGTTAGAGGTTAGAGGGTTGTTTAGTGTAAAACTTTTAGAACCATCAAAATACAAAAAAAATGCATTGCAATGCTTTTCATAGTTTTAAAAAATTGTTCTATATTTGCACCGAATTTGATACCAAAATATCTGAGGGGACTAAAAGTCCCCTCTTTTTATAGCTAAAATTAATGAGGGAAAAAGTTGCACAACTACTAGAAAGTGCGCTGGAAGAAAACGATTCCCTGTTTTTGATTGATCTGAATATTTCCAATGACAACCAAATTCGGGTAATCCTGGACGGCGACAATGGCGTGACGGTGGAAGACTGCATGGCAGTGAGCCGCGTAATAGAACATAATCTTGATCGCGAGGAGTTCGACTTTTCTTTGGAGGTGAGCTCCGCTGGAGTTTCAGAACCCTTGTTTTTGCCTAGACAGTATATTAAAAACTTAGAACGAACATTAAAAATAAAGACTAAAACAGATCAAAAAATTGAAGGCAAGTTAATTGCAGCCGACCAAGAAAGCTGTACCTTAACTTGGTCCGCACGCGAACCAAAGGAAGTTGGCAAAGGAAAAATAACGGTTCAAAAGGAGATAACCCTACCGTACAATGATATTATGGAAGCAAAAGTTATTATAACATTTTAATCGAATAGATATGGAAAATATAGCGCTAATCGATTCTTTTTCGGAATTTAAGGATGATAAACTGATAGATAGGGTAACGCTTATGGCGATACTGGAGGAGGTATTCCGCAATGCTCTTAAGAAAAAATTTGGCAGTGACGATAACTTCGATATAATTATTAATCCAGACAAAGGCGATTTAGAGATATGGAGAAACCGTGTGGTAGTTGCTGATGGAGAAGTGGAAGACCCAAACGAGGAGATATCCTTGAGTGCCGCGAGAAAGATAGAACCCGATTTTGAAATTGGAGAGGACGTTTCAGAAGAGGTAAAACTTATTGACCTTGGCCGCCGTTCAATTTTGGCACTTCGCCAAAATCTTATTTCAAAAATACACGAGCACGACAACACCAACGTTTATAAGCAATTTAAGGAGTTGGAAGGCGAAATATACAGCGCGGAGGTACATCATATTAGGCATCGCGCTATTATTCTTTTGGATGACGATGGCAATGAGATCATCCTTCCAAAGGAAAAACAAATCCCTTCAGATTTCTTTAGAAAAGGAGATAACGTTCGAGGAATAATCGAGAGCGTAGAACTAAAAGGAAATAAGCCGACTATTATTATGTCGCGCGCAAATCCAGTTTTTCTAGAGAAGTTATTCGAGCAAGAAATTCCAGAGGTTTTTGATGGCTTAATTACCGTGAAAAAAGTTGTCCGTATCCCTGGCGAAAAAGCAAAAGTAGCGGTAGATTCTTACGACGATCGAATCGATCCAGTAGGTGCTTGTGTTAGGATGAAAGGATCCCGAATTCACGGTATAGTTCGTGAACTAGGTAATGAAAATATTGACGTAATCAATTACACTACTAACCTAACCCTATATATTACGCGTGCTTTGAGCCCCGCTAAGGTGACTTCCGTGAAAATTAACGAAGCCACAAAACGTGCTGAGGTAATTTTGCGACCCGAAGAGGTGAGCAAGGCTATCGGCCGTGGCGGGCATAATATTCGGTTGGCTGGACAGTTAACTGGATATGAAATTGATGTGCTTCGTGAAGGTGCTGAGGAAGATGTAGAATTGAGCGAATTTTCAGATGAGATTGAAGGCTGGATTATTGAGGAATTCCATAAAATTGGACTCGATACAGCAAAGAGTATTTTAGAACACGACATTAGCGAATTGGTGAAACGAACCGACTTGGAAGAAGAAACCATACGCGATGTAATTAATATATTAAAGGAAGAATTTGAAGAGTAGTTAAAACTTTAATTACTTTTATACAGATTTTTTAAAAAGAAAAAGGAGGAAAAAGCATTTATGGCTGAAGTAAAGACGAAAAGACTAAGTCAGGTATTACGTGAGTTCAATATCTCGCTAGATCGTGCTGTGGAATTTTTAGGTTCCAAAGGTTTCGAGGTGGACGCGAGTCCCAATACCAAAATAACAGGCGAAGAATACGGAGTTCTTTTTGAAGAATTTGAAACCGACAAGAGCAAAAAGTTGGAATCCAAAGAGGTCGGGGAAGAAAAGCGTAAGGAGAAGGAAGAGTTGCGTTTAGAACGCGAACGTGAAATTGAAGAAAAACAGCGCAAGGAAGATGCATCGCGTGTAATTCGTGGTGAAGCCAAACTCCAAGGTCCGAAACAGGTTGGTAAAATCGATCTCGAGACGGGCAAAGCTAAGCCGGTAGTGAAAACTGAGAAAGCTCCTCCGGTTCCAGTGGAAACGCCTGTTGAAATCAAAAAGGAAGAAAAAGTTGAAGCTCCTCAAGCTGAAGAGCCCAAAGCTGTTGAAGCCGAGGCTCCTGTTGAAACTCCCGTTGAGACTGTCGCTGAAACTCCAGTTGCAACATCGGTAGAAAAGCCGAAGAAGAAGGAAGTAGAGAAAGAAAAAAAGAAAGATGAGAAGCCTTTAGAAAAAGCAAAAGAAGTCCCTGTTGTAAAACAGGAGGCAGCAGCAGAAACTCCTACGGAATCCGAAACGGTTACTACTCAGTATAGGAAATTGGAAGGGCCTAGTTTTACGGGCCAGACCATAGATCTTACCCAATTCAAAAAGCCGGAAAAGAAAAAGGATCCCAAAGCGGATGATAAAAAGGATAGAAAAAGTAAGAGACGCCGCATAAGCAAGGAAGCCCCTCGGGCTGGTGCTGCTGGAGCAGGCGCTCCTAGAGACGGCCGTGGAGCTCCCGCTAGAAAAAGCAGGGGCGCAGTTCCGAAAGAAGAGCCAAGTGAGGAAGAAGTGCAAAAACAAGTTCGTGAGACTTTAGAGAAACTTCAAGGAAAATCTTCCAGAGGTAGAGCCGCCAAATACAGACGGGAAAAAAGAGATTTCCACCGTCAAAAATCTGAAGTTGAACTAGCCCAACAAGAAGCGGAAAGTAAATTAATTAAGGTCACGGAATTTGTTACGGCCAGTGAAATGGCTACGATGATGGATGTTCCGGTAACCAAAATTATCTCGGCCTGTATGTCGCTTGGGATGATGGTTACAATGAACCAACGTTTGGACGCCGAAACCCTGAGTATTGTAGCCGATGAATTCGGTTTTGAAGTAGAGTTTGTAACTGCCGATATCGAAGAATCTATTGAGCGGGAAACAGATACACCGGAAGAATTAGAGCCTAGAGCTCCGATAGTTATGGTGATGGGACACGTGGATCACGGAAAAACATCACTTCTGGATTATATTCGTAAAGAAAATGTGATTGCCGGAGAATCTGGGGGTATTACTCAGCATATTGGTGCCTACGCAGTAGTGTTGGACAATGGTCATAAATTAGCATTCTTAGATACTCCAGGTCACGAGGCGTTTACCGCTATGCGTGCTCGTGGAGCTCAAGTTACCGATCTTGCAATTATTGTTGTTGCGGCGGATGATGATATTATGCCTCAGACCAAGGAAGCTGTTAGTCACGCTCAGGCAGCTGGCGTTCCCATCGTTTTTGCGATAAATAAAATAGATAAACCCACAGCCAATCCAGATAGAATTAAAGAAGGACTTGCCCAAATGAACCTTCTTGTGGAGGATTGGGGTGGGAAAATCCAGTCCCAAGATATCTCTGCCAAAACTGGAGAAGGTATTAAAGAATTGCTTGAAAAAGTTCTATTGGAAGCAGAATTGCTAGAGCTAAAAGCAAACCCTAACCGTATGGCTAACGGTACAGTTGTGGAAGCCTTTTTAGACAAAGGTCGAGGCTATGTTTCTACTGTACTTGTGCAAGGCGGAACATTAAAGGTTGGTGACTACGTTTTAGCGGGACAACACAGTGGAAAAGTTAGAGCTATGCAGGATGAGCGAGGTAAAAACGTTCTGGAAGCAGGTCCATCCACTCCCGTTTCTGTACTAGGTTTGGACGGAGCGCCACAGGCTGGGGATAAGTTCAACGTATTTGATGATGAACGGGAAGCCAGAACTATCGCTACCAAACGAACGCAATTACAGAGGGAGCAAGCTGTTAGAACTCAGCGCCACATTACTCTTGATGAAATTGGAAGACGAATAGCTCTAGGTGATTTCAAGGAATTGAACATCATTCTTAAGGGAGACGTGGATGGATCAGTAGAAGCTTTGACAGATTCCTTCCAGAATCTTTCAACTGAAGAAATTCAAGTGAATATTATCCATAAAGCTGTAGGGGCGATTACTGAAAATGATGTGTTGTTGGCTTCGGCTTCCGATGCCATTATTATAGGCTTTAACGTGCGCCCAATGGGTAATGCCCGTCAAATTGCCGACAAAGAGGAAATCGATATCCGTACCTACTCTATCATTTACGACGCTATCAACGACTTAAAAGATGCAATGGAAGGTATGCTTTCACCAGTGATGAAAGAAGAGATTACCGGAACCGCTGAGGTTAGGGAAATCTTCAAGATTTCGAAGCTGGGAACCATTGCCGGGTGTATGGTTACCAACGGAAAGATATTCCGAAACTCAGGTATCCGTCTTATCCGCGAAGGTGTGGTAATCCATACTGGAGAGCTCACATCTTTAAAGCGCTTTAAAGACGACGTTAGAGAAGTTGCTAAAGGATACGATTGTGGTGTTCAGATGAAGAACTTCAACGACCTAGTAGAAGGAGATATTCTTGAGGCCTTCCAAGAGGTAGAAGTTAAAAAGAAGTTGAAATAAGCAAACTATAAAATCACTTTATAAACGACCTGAGAAACTAATTTTCAGGTCGTTTTTTATATTAAAGTTTCTTGTGGCAGTTAACGAGAAGTCTTTTAAATTCTCGGCGCAAAGCACCGATTACAACTGATTTTATTTAATGATAACCCAACAGATAAAGGTCGTCCCGGATGGTTTTGAAACTG
>Ga0079223_10000849_pt1 | contig 16980 bp, 12 predicted proteins | sample Stecom2011_FD_75072 | JGI IMG/M metagenome (GOLD analysis project Ga0079223, IMG submission 75072) | Agricultural soil microbial communities from Utah to study Nitrogen management - Steer compost 2011 | ecosystem: Environmental > Terrestrial > Soil > Agricultural land | place: USA: Utah... | reverse complement strand
GGTTAGATTAAAGGGAGGTGATTTTATACTGGTCGGCTGTGGTGGAGGACCAGGAATAGGGTATCGTACTGAAAAGGAAAATGATTGGGATAAGGTCAGAGAGAAATATCCCGAATCAACAGGAATCAGTCCTTTATGTATAATTGACGGTAATCGCAAATTCCTTCATTTTCCAAATGAGAAACCGAATAATCTTTTCTATTTACGTCCAAAAAAATATGATGATTCAATTTCATTAATGACATCAAGATCACTTGATTCGCTGGATGATGCAGAAAAGGTATTAAGATATCGGAAAAAAGAATGGAAAGCTTTTATTAAAGAGCGTGAAAAGCTTTCAAAAGAAAACCCCGGAAATAAAAAACGAAATGGGGGTATTGATGAATAGCATAAAATTAAAAAATCATAGTTTGTTAGTGCTGCTTATACTTCTCGCGATACCTAAAGTAAATGTACTTGCAGATAAACATTTGGAAATAGGACCAATACAACAAGATAAAACGAATTGGTGTTGGGCAGCTTGTTGTGAGATGATTTCTGATGCTTACAAAATGACGAGATATGGCAATTATGGTAGTTTTAATCAATATGAAGTTGCAACTTGGGCAGTAAATGGCAATAATAGTACTAATTTTTTATTTGGTTATCCAAAATCTGTTGATAAAGTGCTGGAGCATTTTGGCCCGATATTTTCCAATCCCACACCATATAATCCTGCAACAGGGGGAGGTAATTTAACGAAATATGATATTGCATTGGAGATTAACCAGGGCCGGCCATTTATAGCCGGTTGGGAAAGGACTGATGCACCCGATCATTGTGTACTTGTTAATGGATACACTGGATCTGGAATAGGTTCCGATGTAGTTAAAGTAAAATATCTTGATCCTTTTTATGGTGATGAAAGATCATATACATATGCTGAATTTGTCCAACAAGGTGATTTTCAGAAATGGAAAGAAACACTTCGTTTCACTACCAATCCTCGAGAACCAATACCTACTGGTATAGGAACTGCCCATGTTGTATTACTTCAGGAATATGACTGTACTGAGGAAATTACACAGTCACCACAATCTTTAACTTTTCGGGCAATAAAATGGGGTGATACTCCAGTTTCGTGGGAGTGGAAATTAGTATTTCCACATATAAATGGAGATGCAATAGTTGCATCGTGGAATACCAGCACTTCTCAGGATGATTTAACATGGAATATAACGAATTTTACCATGCCTTCAAATTATGATTGGATATATCAGAATGATGGCAGGGTTGCCGGAAGAATTGAAGTAATTTGCATGGATCCGGATTATCATTTTGATGCAATAAATATTATTTACGTTCCTGGTGACATCTATCCCGGTATTTTGGTTTACAAAGATCAGGTTGTAAATAATAACAAGCCGGACGTGCGGGCTCATCAAATATTGATTGCTGAAAATGATAATTTTATGCCTGGAGGTAATATCTCGTTAAAATCCGGTGGAAGAATAGATATTAAAGATGGAATAACTATTGGAAATGGCAGTCAGGTTGATTTTATTATTGATCCATCTTTGCGTTAAATATATAAACAGGATGGCAAATTCATATTTGCTATCCTGTTTATTGTATTATGGATAATACTGTTTGGAAAATTAAAATCTATTTAGTGCAGCAAACAATTCGATATAGTAAAGATATTCTTTATTCACTACCCGCTAATCTCCCAATCCACCAAAGCTCCGGACTGCCGGTTCACCAGAAGTTTCATGCTCGGGATCGTGGGTGCAACCCGGCTTGTGCGCTCGGCGTGACAGATTATTCTTAATATTAGTAGTTAGCTTGTGCGCTTCGCTATCATGATTACTCTTATCTTTATTATCTAATAATTTGGCTATGTACTCTTCCTTACACAGCAGGTGTCTTTGCTTTCTCAGGGTAAAATAAAAAATTGGAATTGGTTTTTTTAACTGGTATCATGCCACCGATTAATAAAATTGCCATTGCAACACAAAGATAAGCATCCGCAAGATTGAAGAAAAATGGCCAGTTAAAAAATGAGCCCAGATGAATATGGATAAAATCTATAACATATCCAAAACAGAATGTATCAATGAGATTTCCGGCAGCACCTGCCCAAATAAGGTAAAAAGGAAAAAGTAATCTGAAAGGGCCTTTTCGGGACATAAAAATAAAAATGGTTACAAAAAGAAGTATAATAACCCTGAATCCTGTAAAAACGGTTCTGAAAACTTTTGAACCTGTATTATTAAGAATCCCGAATACCATTCCTCTGTTTTCAGAATAACCAACTTCAAGGAAATTATTTATCAAATAGACAGGCTCTTTTCCTTTGAGGTTAGTTTGAGCGAGCTGTTTTGTATAAATATCCAGAAATAAAATCCCGGAAAGAAGAAGCAGCATTAAAATGTATTTAACCAGGGTGTTAATATTTTTTTTGTATGTATTACATGTACAAGGTTTTTCCTGTATTTGCAATTTCAGAGTTTCATCATTGTCTTTCATATCTGTCTTTCTATTCCTGTTTATTAAAAAATATAATGCTGATTGTTAAAAATACTATTTTGAACTCTTGCTGTGAGTTATTGAAATCGATTGTATAACATTGGTTATGTCGTAAATTGCTGTATAATATTAGTTTGAGCGGTCGCCAAACAAAAAACTGCTGCTTCGATTCCTGAAAAGAGTTGCGAAGTTTTTTATCAATTTAGTAATGATAAACAGCATTAAGTCCGAAATGATCTTTGCACAGGAAGAAATCAAAAGATATTGGATTTATGTCAATACCTGCGCCGCCGGTAAAAATATTTTTATACTCCAGTTCGGCTATGTCTTCAATCAAATCACCCGGACCACGGTTGTAACCACCCCGAATGTGAAACCGTTCAGAAATTGATACCTGGATACCGCATTGGAAAATAAAACGTTTTTTTGTTTTCTTGTCCAAAAGACCATAAATTTCCAGATCCATTGGAATACTAAGTGTTACCTGGTTTTCAAAATTAATATGATAATTGGTTCCAATTGATACTGTACGATGTTGTTTCTGGGACCATCCTTTTGTTTTTGAAGTTTTGTTTTCATAATTTTCTTTCCTGAATTCAATAGCAGAATCTGCTGATACTGTATCTGTAGAATCGATTGTGAAAAGTACCGGATTTTTCTCGGTTCTGATATATCCGAATAGATTACGCAGTGTCAGGCCAAAATCAATATTATTCCAGGCATCCTTTTGAAAAAAACCGATATCTGTAAGAAACCGGTTTTCTGACATAGTACCTTTTTCTGAATATGGTTCAATGTTTTCGGTACCCTTTATCTGTTTGTTTCCGGCAGAATCAACAGTGAGCTGCCAGGTATGCAGTGGTTCAAGCGACCTGTTTTTCCAGGTAAATCTTTCATATCTGAAATTTACTCCAAAGTCAACAGGACCTTTACCGTGTGATTCACTGAAGAGCTGCCCCGAGAGGTTTACTGTTATATCATGTTGATCCATTCTGTTTTTTCCAGACATAGTACGGTAAAACAAACCCAGGGCTCCTTCATTTGTTGAATAACTTATCCCTGCAGGCAGTATATACCGGTTGAAAACTGAATCACGTCCGAACCCGACTGATATGGAACCATGAGGTTCTGATTTTGATCTTCCGTTTGAAAAAACAAGTGCCGGATTAACAAGCCCACCCGAAATATCAGAAAGTACTGCAATACCGGCATTTCCAAGACCGGCTGATGCCGCGCTGGTATAGCTGTTCTGGGTTGTGAATAACAGATCCGCTTTTTGGGATAAGGCATTGAAGGTTAACACACATAATAAAATCAGTATTCGTAATATCATAAATTCCTGATTGTGATAATTTTATAAATTTTGAATCCTGTTTTGTAGACAAAAATATATTCTTCTTGCAATAATATGTAACTTGTTATATATTTGAGATCATATCTCAAATATTGGTACGTAATAGAATATGAAATTTCAGTAAAAATAATGCATTGTTTGGGTCTGGTTGGGGATAATCTGGAAAAAAAGAAATGGAGAAAGCAATTAAAATATTCAGGTCTCATATAAATAAGAATAAAGATAATTCCTGTAGTTTTAGAGATTTACTGAATATGAAATGAAAAATTATTTACCAGACGAGACATAAATTCCTTATTGAATCGAAATAATAACATGGTTACATTGGATTTACAGTCACTTATTATCCGGTTCAGGGAATATCTTCAGAACAAAGGGTTATCATACACACCGCAGCGCAGGGTAATATTTGAGTATCTCAGTAAAGAAAGATCCCATTTTAATACAGAAGAGCTGATTGCATCTTTAAGGGAAAAGAGATTTAAGGTCAGCAGGGCAACAGTTTACAGGACCCTGGGACATCTGGAAGATGCAGGTTTTCTTCGCCAGGTAGCACTGAATTCCTCACAGATTCATTATGAATTTATTGCCAACACAAAACATCATGAACATGTTGTATGCGAATCGTGTGGTTCGATTATTGAATTTTCTGATCCTCAGCTTGAGGAGAGAATAGAAGCTGTTGCAGCCAAACACAATGTATCAATAACCCGTCATAATGTACAGATTTTTGGAATTTGCCGGAGGTGCCGTGAACAGGTTAAAACATAAGCGAATTCTCTCTGAATGCATCGCTTTTCTTGATTCCAATGGAATTGAGGTTAATGGGGATATAGAGAAACTTATAGGTTATTTTTTTGAAACTGAAAAACATATGTCTATTGAAGACATGAAAAGATATGCAAAGGAAAATGGAAGCCGGATTTCTGAATCTGTTATAAAGAATGCTTTCAATCTGCTTGTGGAATATGGTTTTGCTTCAGAAAAGACTTTCAGTGACAACGTACAAAGATATGAGCACTTGCACCCTGGTGAACACCATGACCATTTTTATTGTATCAGATGTGGACGAATTATTGAGTTCTGTTCACCGATTATTGAACAGGCCCAGGCTCAGGAGGCTCTTAACAGAGGCTTCTACATTTTTTCTCATAAGATGCAGATATATGGGTTATGTGACAGGTGTATAAAAAAGCCAAAAACATTTTCAATCTCTTTAAGCATGATTGAGAGTGGTGGAAAGTTTCGCGTTGTAGCAATCGATTCTGCAGAGAATTCAATGTTTTCAGGAAGAATAATGGATATGGGTATTATAGCAGGGGCTACGGGCGAAGTGATTGCAAATCATGGAGGACGTCTTGTGCTTTTGGTTAATGGTATCAGGGTAGCACTTGGTAAAGGTATGGCAAACAGAATAAGAGTTGTTTTAATCTGAGTTACTGATTTTGTGGCAGTTGTTTTGAATATAGAAAAATTATCTGATCTTGAAATCGGAATATTGTGAAATGATAAAAAATATGGATAGCAGTATGAAAAAGTCGGAAGTCATAGATCTCAGCAGATGTATTGAGGGAGATCTGGTCAAAATTGTAAGGATCAGGGGAAATAGCCTGATCAGAAAACGTCTGGTTGAGATGGGGTTTTTGCGTGGCAGGCTATTAAAAATTATAAAATATGCTCCGCTCAAAGATCCTGTTGAGGTTGAGATTGGTGGATCGCATGTAAGTTTAAGGGTTTGTGAAGCAGCTGGTATTGATGTAGAACCTGTTTATTGATTGGAGTGATAAATGAGGCCTCTCTCTTTTTCCCATACATTGAGACAGAATCTCAAAAAAAACGTTTCTTGTGAAAAAAGTACCCGTCCCTTTACTGTTGCATTAGCTGGTAATCCAAATTGCGGGAAGACATCGTTGTTTAATGCAATTACCGGGGCACATCAGCATGTAGGAAACTGGGGCGGGGTTACAGTAGAAATGAAAGAGGGCAGTGTTACCTGCAACAAAGATGAGATCCGGGTCGTGGATCTTCCTGGAACATATTCCCTGACAGCGTTTTCTTTAGAGGAAAGTGTTGCAAGGGATTTTATTATTCACGAAAAACCGGATGTTGTTGTAAATGTAATTGATGCAACTAATCTTGAGCGTAATCTATACCTTACAGTTCAGCTTCTTGAACTTGGTGTTCGTCCTCTGCTGGCTTTTAACATGTGGGATGAAGTCCGTAATAAGCAAATAAAGATAAATACTAAACTTCTTTCGGAACTTCTTGACGTGCCAATTGTTACAACAATTGGAAAAAACTGTACAAATATAAAAAACCTTCTTGACACTGCTGTCTTAATGGCAAAGGAGGGACGTGGCAAATATAACAGGCAGATAAGTGAATTCCCTGCCGAGGCAGCACAGGTAATTGACAAATTGATATCGGTTCCGGTTATGAACAGTTTCGGTGTACCTGCGCAGTGGCTTGCAATCAAGCTACTTGAAAATGATTCAGAAGTTTGTTCTGCAATAAAGGAGGCTGAAGGAGGAGCTGAAGTTCTGAAAATTGCTGACAGGGGCAGGGCAAAGATAGAACTGATTCTTGGTGAAGATGCTCAGAGTATTATTGCCGAAGCAAGATACGGATTTATAGCTGGGGCTTTAAGGGAGACTGTAAGAAAGCCGGTGCGTAACAGGGTCGAGATATCTGATCAGATAGACAGTTTTATTACTCATCCGATTTGGGCGTTTCCTGTTTTTTTTCTTTTTATGTGGCTGCTTTTTCAGGCTACCTTTGTTATTGGTGCCTATCCTCAGGGATTACTTGAGAACGGTGTGGAATTTCTACGTGAATCCGTTTTTCATTTAATGCCTGATACGGTTTTACGAAGTTTGATAATTGATGGAATAATTGGAGGAGTAGGAGGAATAATTGTTTTTCTTCCAAATATTCTTATTCTCTTTTTTGGCATTGCAATAATGGAAGATTCGGGATATATGGCGCGGGCTGCCTTTATAACCGACAAGGTAATGCACAAGGTGGGGTTACATGGCAAGAGTTTTATACCCATGTTGATGGGAATGGGGTGTAACATTCCGGCTATTATGGCTGCAAGGACTCTGGAATCAGAAACAGACAGAAGAAAAACAATACTTCTGGCACCTCTGATCAGTTGCTCTGCCAGATTACCGGTTTATGTGTTATTTGCAGGTGCATTATTTCCGAAACATGCGGGAAACATCGTTTTTCTGTTTCAATTTGTTTTTGGCACGCTTTCATTTTTCATTATGGCATATATTTTCAAAAAAACATTGTTCAAGGGGGATGAGCAACCGTTTGTAATGGAACTTCCGCCTTATCGTCTGCCGACTTTCAGGTCTGTTTTGATCCATATGTGGCAGAGGGCAGAGCATTTTCTTAAAAAAATAAGTGGAGTGGTTCTGGTTTTCTCCATTATTTTATGGGTTTTAAGTAACTATCCTGTTAACAGTGAAATTGAAGAAAATTATAATGTTAAAATTGATTCTGTTAAAATTTCAACAGAACTTTCTTCAGAACAAAAAGAGTCCAAAATAGGAGTATTGGAATCCGAAATGAGACTTGAGCAGTTGAAGTATACCGGAATCGGACGCATTGGTATGACATTAGAGCCATTTTTCAGGCCGCTTGGATTTAAATGGCGTGAGTCTGTATCCCTTCTGACAGGTTTTGTAGCCAAAGAGGTTATTGTAAGTTCCATGGGAGTCCTTTATCTTGCAGATAATTCTGAACTTGACAGGGATCAGAGGCTTAAAACTGCGATTACAGATCATTTTACTCCGCTTAAAGGGTTCGCTTTTATGCTTTTTGTTCTCCTGTATACACCATGTGTAGTTGCACTCATAACGGTAATCCGCGAATTAAAAAGTGTAAAATGGTCGATTTTTTCTGTCGTATACCAGATAGCTCTTGCATGGATAGTGACATTTGCTGTATACCAGGGTGGAAAACTGATCGGATTGCAGTAGTATTGATCTGACAGTTGGTAATTTTTTTGCATGCAGTTTATTATGGTTTTATTTCAAACTGTACCTGACCATAATGGAATCAGGTTAGCTGGTACAACAAGTTTATTTCTCGTGACGAATGAATAAAGCTGGCTTTTAGTTTCTTTTAACAATATTTAGTGTCTTTCCGGGATCGCTGAACCCCTTCGATTTCGAGGGAGTATTCTCAGTGTTATCTTCAGTTTTCATGAACATTTGCAAATAACTGGGTTCATTGTTTTAATGAAGAGGTTTTTATGGCAGAAAAAATCAGTATTATTGCCCGCAAACTTGGAATTGATGAAGATGCTATTTTGCCGCATGGACATTATATCGCAAAAGTTCCTGTAAAAGAGTATGAAAAACGGATTGATGGGCCGGATGGTAAACTGATACTGGTCACTGCGATGTCGCCTACACCACAGGGAGAGGGTAAGACAACTACAACCATAGGGTTGGGTGATGGGTTAAGCAGGCTGGGAAAAAAAACAGCTGTTTGTCTAAGGGAGCCGTCTATAGGGCCTTTTTTCGGTATCAAGGGTGGGGGAACTGGATGCGGGAAATCTCAACTGTTTCCATCTGAAGCTATAAACCTTCATTTTACAGGTGATATGTATGCTGTGGAAAAAAGTAATAACCTCCTTGCCGCAATGTTAGATAACCATCTTCAACATGGAAATGAACTTGAAATTGATCCCAGAAGAATCCATTTAAAGAGAGTTATTGATTTGAATGAGCGGGCTTTGAGAGAAATAGTTATTGGTCTGGGGGGAACAAAAAATGGCATACCACGAAAAGATGGATTTTCAATAACTCCTGCTTCGGAAATAATGGCTATTTTGTGTTTGTCAGAAAGTTTTTCCGATCTGGGCAGACGACTTGAAAATATGGTTGTTGGTTTTACTTATGATGGCAATCCGGTAAGGCCTCCTGATGTAAAAGCGGTTGGTGCGATGCAGGTACTGATGCGTGATTGTGTGAATCCCAATCTGGTTCAGACCCTTGAAGGTACACCTGCGTTTGTACACGGAGGACCCTTTGCAAACATTGCCCAGGGAACAAATTCACTGATTGCAACCAGAATGGCTTTGAAAATGGCGGATTATGTTATTACTGAAGCAGGATTTGGTACTGATCTGGGTGCAGAGAAATTTTTTCACTTGAAATGCCGCAATGCACAGCTTAAGTCTTCTTCTGTAGTTATAGTAACTACACTCAAAACACTCAGGTATCATGGTGGGTTTACAGATGATGGCGGACTCGGAAACCTGGCAAAACATATCGAAAACATTCGTCATTTTGGAATCGAACCAGTCGTGGCCCTTAACATGTTTGCTGATGACAATCAGGATGAAATTGATCAGATAACAGAGTTCTGCAAAAAAATCGGAGTAAATGCTGTTGTGTCTAACCATTTTGAACACGGGGGTAACGGAGCAGCTCTTCTGGCAGAAGCAGTTCTTGAAAATATAGCTCTCAACCGCAGCTGTAATTTCAAATATCTTTATGAGACGGATTCACCTGTTGAAAGAAAAATTGAAATTGTTGCACAAAAAATGTACGGAGCTCAAGGTGTTGATTTTGACAGAAATGCTCTTTGCGATCTGAAACTGTTAAAGCAGAATAACCTCGACAAATTACCTGTATGTATTGCTAAAACACCACTGTCGCTTTCTGATGATTCCTCACTTAAAGGACGGCCTCAAAATTTCAGAATCACTGTAAATGAGTTGAGGATATCATCAGGAGCCGGGTTCATTGTTGCAATCTGCGGATCAATCATTACAATGCCCGGACTTCCTAAAACTCCTGCTGCCGCAAGAATTTCTGTTTTATCTGACGGGTCTGTTGGTGGAGACATGTGGATTAGTTGATTCCTGGTTTAATTGTATATCGAATGAGCTGCACAGCCGCACTACCGCAGAAAGAGTTTTTATGCCTGTGAAGGTCATAAGGTAATTGTGAATTGTGAATTGTAAAAAAAACTACAATCGTTGTCGTGTAATCGTTGTCGTAATCGTAATTCTATAATTTTATCTTATTGAGCTGTTCTTAAAAATTCGAAAAATTAAACTCGAAATCGACAAACAGAACTAAAGAATAAATTGAAGGTATAATATTAATCAGTATTCTTTCCATTTTTGTATCGATATCAAACACAGAAAAAGAAAGGATACAGATTCGATTTCGACCCCGAGCTCCGAGTTTCGAGCCCGAGGGGAATTTTAAACTCGATTTTTTCCTCAGTTTTGTCCCCAAAAGCTATAATTCTAAAAAACAGAATTTTTATTGAAAATGAATACAGGGTATTGCGCATATCACGAAAAAATAATACAATATGTTGAGTTATTTTTAATTTAAAAGATTAAATAATCTGTATATTGATATTTTAAACGATTAAGATCAATATTTTTTTCAAACAGTTTTATTAGAAAACATGTGCTTGACTACAAACCCAATATATTGTATCTTGAATGAGTTACGGTATCAATGTATGGTATAATATAGCGAATAAGAATTTTCAGTAAAACCTAAAAGAGGGATTATTTCAATGATATTACGGAAGCTTTCAATCTATGGCTTCAAATCATTTGCTGATAAAACAGAATTACGGTTTGGTAGTGGAATGACCGCTGTTATCGGACCTAATGGCTGCGGAAAAAGTAATGTTGTGGATGCAATTCGTTGGGTGTTTGGAGAACAGAAGGCATCGATGTTGCGTAGCAGCAGTATGCAGGATGTCATTTTTTCCGGTACTCAGAACCGTCATCCACTCAATTTTGCAGAAGTAACGCTTACCATTGAAAACAATAAAGGGATTTTGCCGGTTGAGTACAATGAAGTCTCGATAACAAGAAGAGTTTTTCGAAACGGTGACAGTGAATACCGGATGAATAAAGTTCCATGTCGGCTTCGTGATATTCATAATCTTTTTCTGGATACTGGTGTTGGAAGCAGTGCATATACAACTATAGAGAACACCATGATAAATTCGATTCTCAGTGACAAGGCTGAGGAACGTCGTATTCTTTTCGAAGAGGCTTCAGGAATTGGTAAATACAAGACCCGAAGAAAAGAGAGCTTACGTCAGCTTGAAAAAACGAGGCAGGATCTTTTAAGGATTAACGACAAGGTTCAGGAAGCAGATCGTCAGGTACGCATGCTCGCTCGTCATGTTGAGAAAGCAAAAAGGTATAAATCGTATTATGAAGATCTCAAGTCGCTTGAGGTGGGTTTTGAAAACCGCAGGTATGTGATACTGGCTGAAGCGATGAAAAAGAGAAAAGAAACTCTCAATGAACTTGAAAGCAAAAGAGAGACTTTGCGTGCCCAGATTCTTACTGCTGAATCCCGTATTGAAAAAATGCAGCTTTCAGCTCTGGAAAAAGAAAACGAGCTCGAAATCGCATCAAGAAATGTAAGTGAATCGAATGAGAAAATAATTCGGCTGGATCGTGATATTTCTGTTAGTACAGAGCGTTTTAACAATCTGAATCAGAATTTAAACCGTTTTGATCAGGATGTTCAGAGTATAGAGTCTCAAATTGAAGAAAATCTGAAACTGAAAACACAGATTGAGAAGAGTATAATAGAGCGTGAAACCCAGCTTCAAAGGAGTCTGGAACGAGTAAATGGCGCTACAGATGAGCTTGAAAGATTTGACCAGAAAATGCAGCTTCAACGGGATAAAGCTGATCAGTTTGGTCGGGATCAGATTGAATTGATCAACAATCTGGGAGAATCCCGAAATGTGCTCAGTACTTTGAAAACGGAACTGAACAACACTATTGATCGCAGAGAACGTGGCAATCGCGAGTTACAGAATCTTGAGATCCGTTATGAGGAATACCAGGATGCTATTGATAAGTGTAAAGAACAGTTACTTGTTGTGGATGAAGAGAACCGGAATCTGATGCAGTCACGAGAGGTCCTTCTTTCACGTATTGAAAAAGAAGACCAGAGATATCAGAAGCTTATAGAGCAGGAAAAACATCTTGAAGCCCGGATAAGCAGCAGTAAATCACAATTGAAATTTCTGGCCGGACTGGAATCAGCCTATGAGGGGTATGAAGCAGGTGTGAGGGAACTTCTTAAGCGTAAGTTGCCAGGTGCACGCGGTATTATTGCAGATCTGATTTCTGTTTCTGATGACAGTATGGTTGGAATCGTTGAAAAGATCCTTGGGACAACTATTCAGACAGTTGTTTTTGATACAGAACTGCAGCTAAGGGAAACTGTGAAACTGTTAAAGGAACAACAGGTTGGTGAAGCAAGTATGGTTTCGCTGGAGAGAATAGCTGCTTTGCCGCAAACAGAAAAAAACAGTACAGAGCAGGATGGAGTAAACCTCCGTTCGATTGTTAGTGTAGCGGAAGGCTGTGATGTTTTGGCTGACAGGTTATTTGGGGATATATTCATTACAGATGATTCAGATCAGGCTCTTCAAAAATCACTGATGTCCATTACCGGGAAATTATATGCAAGCAGGGACGGAGTTATTTGCCGCAATAACGGAACGGTTATCGCCGGGAAGTCAAAAAAAGAGAAAGCCGGGATTCTTCAGAGAAAACAGCAGATTGAAAAATTGACGACAGATATTGTCAAATTTGAACAGCAGTATGCGTCTGTTATTAGTGAAAAGGATAGCTGTATAATCGACAGGGATGAAGCTAAAGTTGCTCTTATCGAAGTTGACGAAAAGCTGAATCTGGGCCAGCGCCAACAGCAGGAACAGCAAACCAATATCCGGCATTATGAAAATGAGATGCAAAATATTCTTACCAGAATTCAGGCGCTTAACCCTGAGCTGGCTGATATTGATACCAGAATAGGTGAGCTGGAAGAAAAAATTTCGTATCATGAAGCTGAGGTGGAAACATTTGAGAGTCGCCGTGACAGTCTTGAGGAGCAGGTTGAAGCTTCGCGTCAGGAAGTCCGTAACATGGAAGAGCAGAGACGGCTCCTTGTTGAACATCACAAAAATATTGAACTTGAAGTTCAGGGGTTAAAAAACAGAATTTCACAGGGTAAACAGGATATTGAGCGCTTAACAAAAGATGTCAAGGCTCTTTCAGACCGCAAGGAGTCTAAAGCACAGGATAAGCAGAAAGCGATCTCCGAGATAGCAGATATTGAGGTCCGTTTGGGATCGCTTGGTGAAGAACTGGAAAAACAGCGTGACGAGCGTACTAAACTGGAAGAAATCAGGGATAATATCCGTGAGCAGTACAATGGACAATTGATCGAAATCGACGAAGTGAGAAAAGGGGCAAAGTCCGGAAATTCTGAACTTGAAGAAATATCAAACTATGTACACGATCATGAAATCAAGATTACACGTGAGGAACAGGAGCAGCGTCGGATCAGAGAGAAGATCTGGGAGGCTTATGAAATTGATCTTGAATCGCCTCCTGAACAGTTGCCGATACTGGATGAGGAAGACAGTGATGTAGTGCAGAATATTTCAATGCTGAAAGAGCGTATAAAACGTGTCGGTCAGGTAAACATGGCTGCTCTGGAAGATTATGAGACTGAAAGTCAGAGGCTAAAAGAGCTTACGGAACAGCGGGATGATTTACAGACTGCTGTTGATGACCTCGAAAAGGCAATTAAAAAACTGGATAAAGAAGCCAGAGCACAGTTTATTTCTACTTTTGAACAGGTACAGAAAAATTTTACCGAAATGTTTACTACTCTGTTTGAGGGTGGTGAAGCGCACATTTCCCTTGAGGAAAATATTGATCCGCTTGAAGCTCCGATACATATAAATGTGCGTCCTGCCGGTAAAAAAATGAGAGGCGTGCAACTGCTTTCCGGTGGTGAACGGGCTTTGACTGCAATTTCTCTTTTGTTCGCGCTGTATCTTGTTAAACCATCAGCTTATTGTATTCTTGATGAGCTTGATGCGCCGCTTGATGATGCCAATATAGGGAGATTTGTCAAAGTACTGAAAAAATTTGCCGAAAAAACACAGTTCATCGTTATTACACATAACAAAAGAACCATGGAAGCGGCTGATCTGCTTTATGGTGTTACACAACAGGAAAAAGGTGTATCCACTATTGTGTCTGTTAAGTTTGATGAAGCAGAACTTCAGGCTGCCTGAAAAAATTATTCCATTAAAAAACGTATGACTTTTGTTAAACAGGAAAACATGATATAACATGTTTATTGGCAGAATTCTGGTTTAGTATCCTCATTCAGGAATTCTACTATTTGCAAAAAAATGTTGCATACGCAATATGTCAAATGATGAATCAGATCCGGTTAAAAGATGTTACTGTCTGGTAATAGCTTGTCTGGAAAATCAAAGCAGGGGAGTCTTCTGTTATGGCGATAAAAAATGTGATTTCTGATATGGATGGTGTGATTTATCGGGGAAAAAAGCTTATTACAGGTGCCGAAAAGTTTGTAAACATGCTTGTTTCCATTCAGACCAGGTTTCTGTTTCTGACAAATAATTCAGAAAAAACTCCGCTTGATCTTAAGCGAAAACTCAATGGTCTTGGTATTAAAGGGCTCAGTGAGGCTAATTTTATCACCTCTGCCATGGCCACTGCTGCATTTTTGCATAATCAAAAACCTGCAGGTACAGTTTATGTTGTAGGTGGTGGGGGATTGATTAATGAACTCTATAAAGCCGGTTTTTCAATATCTGAGCATAATCCCGACTATGTTGTGGTAGGCAAAACTGCATCTTTTAATTTCGAGATGCTTAAAAAAGCAATGTCACTTATTATAAATGGAGCAAAATTTATTGGTACCAATCCTGATGTGGTTGATCCGGCTGAAAACGGGTTTGAGCCGGCCTGCGGTGCTCTCCTTGCATCAATAGAGATTGCAACACAAAAAAAGCCCTATATAATTGGCAAACCAAATTCCCTTATGATGACTATTGCGTTGAATAAACTCGGCGTTATGGCTCATGAAACACTGATGATTGGAGACCGGATGGATACCGATATTGTTGCAGGAATGGAAGCAGGGATGAAAACATGTCTGGTATTGAGTGGTGTAACTGGGCGTGAGACTCTTGACCAGTTCCCATATAAGCCGGATTATATTTTTAACAATGTTGGTGAAATAGATTTGGAAAAACTGGACTGATTTTATGGAAATCTCAATACCCACTCTTTTAAGAATCAAACCAAATGCTCTGTATAAACTTGGTAAATATTTAAGAAAAGAACAGTTTGTCCGGATTGGCCTCTTTTATGGAAGCGGGCTTAAGGAGATGTTTGAAGAGCAGCTTAAAATTACATTCGATTCATCAGAGATTGAATTGGTGTATGAAGATGTAGTTGAAACAAATGCGATTGAGGAGATTTACAAAACTGCTTATTCTCTTCCCGAAACTGTGCAGGCGATTGTAGCCATTGGAGGAGGAAAAGTAATCGATTACTGTAAGTATATTGCTTTTATGCTCCAGATACCGATTATCAGTGTACCGACTTCAATTTCAAACGACGGTTTCGCTTCACCAGGAGCATCACTTTTTGTTAATGGAAAAAGAAAGTCGTTAAAGGCAAAAATACCGTTTGGTGTAGTTATTGATACGGAAATAATACGCAAATCTCCATCATACTATACTTATTCTGGTATAGGTGACCTGATTTCAAAGTATACAGCTGTTTACGACTGGAAAGCTGCGTATCGTGTCAGGCAGGAGCCTGTTAATGATTTTGCTGTATTAATTTCAACCAATGCTGTTGAAAACATGGTTAACTATAAGAATAAAGACATAGAGGATCTGGAATTTTTACGTCTGATCTGCGGTTGTCTTGTTATGAGTGGTGTCGCAATGGAGGTTAGCGGGTCGAGCAGGCCGGCGAGTGGAAGTGAGCATTTGATCTCCCATGCTTATGACATGATTGCGCAAAAACCCTCTCTTCATGGAATTCAGGTTGGTGTAGCAACTTATGCTGTCAGTTGGCTTCAGAAAAATCCTGAACACCAGACTATTAAACGGGTTCTTGAAGAAACCGGGTTTATTGATTATGTTTCGAAAAACTGTTTAAAAAAGTCCGATTTTATTGATGCAATAAAATTCGCACCAAATATCAAACATAATTTCTATACGGTGCTTTCCGAAAGGGAAAACATCAAAAAACTTATCGATTATGTAGAAACAGATGAATACTTTGGGAAACTGATTGCAGAGTAAAAAAGATCATTTGAAGAAGCTGTAATAAAGGTTAATGATCTTATTAGCCCTGACTCTCTTGACATATGGCCCACCCCTATAATCATTATGTCCCAATTCTTAATTAAAGCGGCTCGCAGAAATGGTTTTTATTATCCCGGATAATATTCTCTGTAAATCTTCAAAGTCTCTTTCAGTACTTTTTGCGGATCAGTTGATTGCGTAAATTGTCGTACCATACAGAAATTTTTCGCGCCGGCTTCAAGAACAGCTCTGAGATTTGCAAGATTAATTCCGCCTATTGCAACTGAAGGTACCAAAGAGATTGAAACCATTTTTTTCATTCCTTCAATACCGATTACAGGGTCCGGTATCTTCTTTGTTGGTGTAGGGTAAACGGGCCCGACACCAATGTAGTCGGGTTCAAGATCGCATGCCATAGAGGTCTGTTCCGGAGAATGGGTTGATAACCCGATTATTGCTTTTGGTCCAAGAAGTTTTCTGGCATCAGCGTAAGGCATATCGTTTTGGCCAAGATGAACTCCGTGTGCCCTGCATTCATATGCTATATTGATATAATCGTTAATGATCAGTTTCGTTTCTGTATTTTCTGTTTTTTTTATAAATATTTCTGCAATTCTGCGCACCTGATCATCAGTTTCGTTTTTTATCCTGAGCTGCACAAATTTTATACCGTAATCTACAAGAATTTCTGTGCATTTTTCATATCCTGCCAGAGGATCGGTAAGAATTGCGTAAAAACCAAAATCAGTAATATTATTCATATAAGTTCATTTTTTTTGTAAATAATGAGACCAGACTGGTCGTATGATTGAATATCATTTTTTAAAGCATAAATATACTCTTTTTCTTAGAGTCAGGGTATCCAAAATCGGCACCGGCACCGGAATCGGCATTGGATCTTGTGAAAACAGGGAAAGACAGCTTCGATCCCGACCCGGAGTTCC
>Ga0079223_10000846_pt1 | contig 17007 bp, 15 predicted proteins | sample Stecom2011_FD_75072 | JGI IMG/M metagenome (GOLD analysis project Ga0079223, IMG submission 75072) | Agricultural soil microbial communities from Utah to study Nitrogen management - Steer compost 2011 | ecosystem: Environmental > Terrestrial > Soil > Agricultural land | place: USA: Utah... | reverse complement strand
TGGTTGCCGGCGTTATGCGCGAGCCCTGGTGGTCGTTCCTGCTGCTGATCACCCTGGCCAAGGGCGGTCGCTACCTGGTGCTGGCCGGGCTGACACTGGGCTGGCTGGGGCAGGGCGGTTGAAGGTCGTAAACGCGACACCCGGCCGAAGCCGGGTGTCGAAAGGGCAAGAATGCTACTGCCGCTGTTACTACTGTTGCTGCTTCAGACGTCCAGATTCGATACCGCCAGGGCATTGGCCTCGATGAAGTCGCGGCGCGGCTCCACGGCGTCGCCCATCAGGGTGTTGAAGATCTGGTCGGCGGCAATGGCGTCCTCGATGGTCACCTTGAGCATGCGGCGGGCGCTGGGATCCATGGTGGTTTCCCACAGCTGCTCGGGGTTCATTTCGCCCAGGCCCTTGTAGCGCTGCACACTGTAGCGCTTGCTGGTTTCCGCCATCAGCCAGTCGATGGCCTCGCGGAAATCGGAGACTGCCTTGCGCCGTTCGCCGCGCTTCACGTACGCACCATCCTCCAGCAGATTGCCCAGCTTCTCGCCCAGCGCCACCACGCTCTTGTAGTCGTTGCTGGCGAAGAAGTCGCGGTTGAAGGTGATGTAGTTGGACAGGCCGTGGGCCTTGATCTCCACCTCGGGCAGCCAGAAGCCGCGCTCGCGATCCTCGCGCAGCTGCAGGGTGTAGACCGCCTGGCCGGAACGCTCGTCGGCGCTCAGCCGCGTGCGCAGGGCATCGAGCCATTCCTGCATGGCGCTCTGGCTGGAGAACTGCTCCAGGCCGATGGCCGGCAGGTACATGAAGTGCTCGGTGATTTCCTGCGGATACAGGCGCGACAGGCGCTTGAGGGTCTTCATCACCGCGCGATACTCGTTGACCAGCGCTTCGAGGGCCTCGCCGGAGATGCCCGGCGCGTTCTCGTTGACGTGCAGGCTGGCATCCTCAAGGGCCGTCTGGGTCATGTATTCCTCCATGGCCTCGTCGTCCTTGATGTACTGCTCCTGCTTGCCCTTCTTGACCTTGTACAGCGGCGGCTGGGCGATGTAGACGTAGCCGCGCTCGATCAGCTCCGGCAGCTGACGGAAGAAGAAGGTCAGCAGCAGGGTGCGGATGTGCGCGCCGTCCACGTCGGCGTCGGTCATGATGATGATGTTGTGGTAGCGCAGCTTGTCGATGTTGTACTCGTCACGACCGATGCCACAGCCCAGCGCGGTGATCAGGGTGCCCACCTCCTGGGAGGAGAGCATCTTGTCGAAGCGCGCCTTTTCCACGTTGAGGATCTTGCCCTTGAGGGGCAGGATCGCCTGGGTGCGGCGGTTGCGGCCCTGCTTGGCGGAACCGCCGGCCGAATCACCCTCCACCAGGAAGAGTTCGGACAGCGCCGGGTCCTTTTCCTGGCAGTCGGCCAGCTTGCCGGGCAGGCCGGCGATGTCCAGGGCGCCCTTGCGGCGAGTCATTTCCCGCGCCTTGCGGGCGGCCTCGCGGGCCCGGGCGGCATCAAGCATCTTGCCCACCACCGCCTTGGCATCGTTGGGGTTTTCCAGCAGGTAGTCGGCGAAGAACCGGCCCATCTCCTGCTCCACGGCCGACTTGACTTCGGAGGAGACCAGCTTGTCCTTGGTCTGCGAGCTGAACTTGGGATCCGGCACCTTGACGGAAATGATGGCCGTCAGGCCTTCACGCGCGTCGTCGCCGGTAGTGTTGATCTTGAACTTCTTGGCCAGGCCCTCGGCCTCGATGTAATTGTTCAGGTGACGGGTCAGCGCCGAGCGGAAGCCGGCCAGGTGGGTGCCGCCATCCCGCTGGGGAATGTTGTTGGTGAAGCACAGGATGTTCTCGTTGAAGCCGTCGTTCCACTGCAGGGCCACTTCCACGCCCACGCCGTCTTCCTCGCGCTCGGTGGCGAAGTGGAAGACGCTGTTGACCGCGGTCTTGTTGGTGTTCAGGTATTCGACGAAGGCCTTCAGGCCACCCTCGTACTTGAACAGCTCCTCCTTGCCGGTGCGCTCGTCGCGCAGCACGATGCCGACCCCAGAGTTCAGGAACGACAGTTCACGCAGGCGCTTGGCGAGGATATCCCAGCTGAAATGGATGTTGCGGAAGGTCTGCCCAGAGGGCTTGAAGTGAATCTGGGTGCCGGTGCCGTCGGTGTCGCCGACCGCGGTCAACGGCGCCTGAGGCACGCCATGTACGTAGGTCTGCTCCCAGACCTTGCCGGCGCGGCGAATGGTCATCACCAGCTTCTCGGACAGGGCATTGACCACCGAGACACCCACGCCGTGCAGACCGCCGGAGACCTTGTAGCTGTTATCGTCGAACTTACCGCCAGCATGCAGCACGGTCATGATCACTTCGGCGGCAGATACCCCTTCTTCCTTGTGGATGTCCACCGGAATGCCACGGCCGTTGTCGCGCACCGTGATGGACTCGTCGGTGTGGATGGTGATGCTGATTTCGGAGCAGTAGCCAGCCAGCGCTTCGTCGATGGAGTTGTCCACCACCTCGAACACCATGTGGTGCAGGCCGGTGCCGTCATCGGTGTCGCCGATGTACATGCCGGGGCGCTTGCGCACCGCATCAAGGCCCTTCAGCACCTTGATGCTGGAGGAATCGTAGGTGTTTTGTTCGCTCATGCTTCACTCCGATGTTCTTGGGTGATTCGACCATGTTCCACGTGGAACATGGCAACCGGCGTTTCCGTTCGCCAGCCATCCGTCAGTACGTGGGCTTCGACACAGGTGATGAATACCTGACAGTGCAGCTCCTCCAGCAAGCGACACAGGGCGTGACGGTGTTGCTCGTCCAACTCGGAGGGCAGGTCATCCACCAGATAAATACAGCGCCCTTGCTTGGCCTGATTGAGAAGATGTCCCTGGGCAATGCGCAATGCGCATACCACCAGCTTCTGTTGACCGCGGGACAGGATGTCGGCGGCGTTGTGACCGTCCAGGCGCAAGCGAAGGTCAGCGCGCTGGGGCCCCGCCTGGGTGTGTCCGAGTGCCATGTCCCGCTGAATGCTGCCTGCCAGCACCTCCTGAAGATCGCGGTCCTTGTCCCAACCGCGGTAGTAGCTAAGGGTCAACCCGGACATGTCCAGCAGCTGCGCCAGAGTGTGCTCGAAGGCAGGCTTCAGGGCCTGCAGGTAGGCGCGCCGATAGGCATCGATTTCGTCGCTTGCCAGGCACAGCTCGCGGTCCCACGCAGCCTGCGCGACGGCGTCCAGTCTACCATGCCGGAGCCACGAATTCCGCTGCTTGAGCGCCTTTTGCAGGCGCTGCCAGGCACCCAGGAAGCGAGGTTCCACGTGGAACACGCCCCAGTCGAGAAACTGCCGGCGCACCTTGGGCGCACCCTCGAGCAGGCGGAAGCTATCCGGGTTGATCAGCTGCAGCGGCAGGGTTTCGGCCAACTGGGCGGCACTGCGCGCGTTCTGGCCGTCGATGCGAATTTGCAGCTCGCCGCTGCGCTCGCGTCCCACGCCGACGCTGCGGGTCGGCCCCTCGGGCAACTGGATCTCGCCGAACACGGTCAGCGCCGATTGCTCAGCCTGGATGACTGGTTGCAGGCGCTGACTGCGGAACGAGCGGGCCATACCCAGCAGATGTACGGCCTCCAGCACGCTGGTCTTGCCGCTGCCGTTGGCACCGTACAGGATGTTGATACGAGGGGAGGGGTGCAGGCTCACCGGGTGCAGGTTGCGCACCCCGGTGAGCGAGAGACGAAGCAGGGACACTTCGGCAGAGCCGATGACAGAAGGGTTACAGACGCATCGGCATGACGACGTAGGAGGAATCGTCGTTGTCGGCTTCCTGGAGCAGGGCGCTGCTGTTGGCATCCGACAGCACCAGGCGAACCTGGTCGGCGCTCATCACGCCCAGCACGTCCAGCAGGTAGGTGACGTTGAAGCCGATCTCCAGCGGACCGCCCTGGTACTCGACCGCCACTTCCTCCTCGGCCTCCTCCTGTTCCGGGTTGTTGGCCTGCAATTTGAGCAGGCCGTTCTCCAGCTGCAGGCGGATGCCCCGGTACTTCTCGTTGGACAGGATCGCGGTGCGGCTGAAGGCCTCGCGCAGCAGCTGGCGATCGCCGACCACCACCTTGTCACCGCCGCGGGGCAGCACGCGCTCGTAGTCCGGAAACTTGCCGTCCACCAGCTTTGAGGTGAAGGTGAACTCACCGGTGCTGGCCCGGATATGGTGCTGACCCAGGGTGATGGCCACCTCGCCGTCCTGCTCGGTAAGCAGGCGCGCCAGTTCCAGGATGCCCTTGCGCGGCACGATCACCTGATGGCGATCGGCATGCCCGATGCCGGTTTCCAGACTGCACAGGGCCAGGCGGTGGCCGTCGGTGGCGACGGTACGCAGGGTTCCGCCGTTCACTTCCAGCAGCATGCCGTTGAGGTAGTAGCGCACGTCCTGCTGGGCCATGGCGAAGCTGGTGCGCTCGATCAGCCGGCGCAGCTTGCTCTGCGCCACGCTGAAACCGAGCGAGCCGGGGCCTTCCTCGACGCTGGGGAAGTCGCCGGCGGGCAGGGTGGACAGCGCGAAGCGGCTGCGCCCGGAACGGATCAGCAACTTCTGGTCATCGACGCGAATGTCGATCAGCGCGTCGCCCGACAGGCTCTTGCAGATGTCCATGAGCTTGCGCGCCGGCACGGTGATCTCGCCGGGCTCGGCGGGCTCCTCCAGAGTGACCCGGCCGACCAGTTCGACTTCCAGGTCGGTGCCGCTCAGCGACAGCTGCTGGCCCTGAACCACGAGCAGCACGTTGGAAAGAATCGGCAGCGTCTGACGGCGCTCGACAACGCCGGCCACCAGTTGCAGGGGTTTCAACAGGGCTTCGCGCTGAATGGTGAAATGCATGGTGGGATTCCTTGCGAACGGGTGGTATCAGGTGGTCAGCGTGCGGAGTAGGTTCTTGTAGTCCTCGCGGATATCCGCGTCGGACTCCTTCAGTTCGGCGATCTTACGACAGGCGTGCAGCACCGTGGTGTGGTCGCGACCGCCAAATGCGTTGCCAATCTCCGGCAGGCTGTGATTGGTCAATTCCTTGGACAACGCCATGGCCACCTGACGGGGCCGGGCAATGGAGCGCGAGCGACGCTTGGACAGCAGCTCGGTCAGCTTGATCTTGTAGTACTCGGCCACCACACGCTGGATGTTGTCGATGCTCACCAGCTTGTCTTGCAGGGCCAGCAGGTCCTTCAGGGACTCGCGGATCAGCTCGATGCTGATCGGACTGTTGGTGAAGTGCGAGTGGGCGATCACGCGCTTGAGCGCGCCTTCCAGCTCGCGCACGTTGGAGCGGATGCGCTGGGCAATGAAGAAGGCCGCGTCATGGGGCAGCTCGATGCGGGTCTGCTCGGCCTTCTTCATCAGAATGGCCACCCGGGTTTCCAGCTCCGGCGGTTCGACGGCCACGGTCAGGCCCCAGCCGAAGCGCGACTTCAGGCGCTCTTCCAGCCCCTCGATCTCCTTCGGGTAGCGGTCGCTGGTGAGGATCACCTGCTGACCCCCTTCGAGCAGCGCGTTGAAGGTGTGGAAGAACTCCTCCTGGGAGCGCTCCTTCTTGGCGAAGAACTGGATGTCGTCGATCAGCAGGGCGTCCACCGAACGGTAGAAGCGCTTGAACTCGTTGATGGCGTTCAGCTGCAGCGCCTTGACCATGTCGGCCACGAAACGCTCGGAATGCAGGTACACCACCTTGGCGGCGGGATTCTTCTGCAACAGGTGATTGCCCACCGCGTGCATCAGGTGAGTCTTGCCCAGGCCGACGCCACCATAAAGGAAGAGCGGGTTGTAGCCGTGCTTGGGGTTGTCGGCCACCTGCCAGGCGGCCGCACGGGCCAGCTGGTTGGACTTGCCCTCGACAAAGTTCTCGAAGGTGAAGGTGCGATTCAGATAACTGGTGTGCTTGAGGGCACCCTCCACCTGCACGTTGCGCTCCACCGCCCGAGAGGGCTGCACCACGACACTGGGCGCGGAGGGGGGAGGCGCCACCACGGCGGCAGGCGTGGCGACGCTGGGCGCGCCATCCAGGGTGCTGGCCGGTACGGGAGACGGGGCCGGCCTTTGTGCCGCAGCCGGCCGGGCGCTGCGCCGGCTGCCAATCAACAGGGACACTGCCGGCGCCTGACCGTCGCCACGCTCGCCGAGCAGTTCGATCAGACGCCCCAGGTATTTCTCGTTGACCCAGTCGAGCACGAAACGATTGGGTGCATAGACTCGCAACTCATCGGCATCCCCCTCGACCTGCAGCGGGCGAATCCAGGTGTTGAATTGCTGGACCGGCAGCTCATCACGCAGCAGCTCCACACATTGCTGCCAAAGTTCCACTGACACGGATACCCCCAAGCCTCGAAGGCGTAAAACATGGTCGCCAGACAAGCCGGCATTGTAGCGAGCGGGGGGGGCGTTATCCACAACTAACCGGGGTCGGGAGCCGACCCGGCAGACGAACCGGCGCCCAGGGGCTGGTCCGGGAAAACCATGTTGATAAATCCGGTATGACTCTGTGGGCAACAGGGCGAACAACCGGTGATCGGGGGGCGCTGTGGGCAACCAGGCGTTCTGTCCACGCCTTGTGCGCAGCTTGCCCACGGCTCGCCCAGCGCTTTTCCGCCGGGTTGTCCCTGGTTCGGAAAGCCTCTGCCGCCGACCGTTGCACCAGTTATCCACAGCAGGAGCGGGCCCCAAGAAACATAATCAACACGGTCTTTTAAACCTCTCTCTCTTTATCTTCTCTACTGCCAGCCTTCCCGGCTGACCGGAAATTGACCTGCTCCCGCGCTTTCTCTAGAATTGCCGGTCTCTTTAAACGGGGGCCACTTCCGGCCCGTTAGTGACCACCAGGTAATCCATCATGAAACGCACTTTCCAACCCAGCACTCTGAAGCGCGCTCGCGTTCACGGCTTCCGCGCCCGCATGGCCACCAAGAACGGTCGTGCCGTTCTGTCGCGTCGTCGCGCCAAGGGCCGCAAGCGCCTGACCGTCTGATCCACGCAGCACAGGTTGTGGTGAGTCGAGGCTTCGGCCGGGAAAAGCGCCTGCTCAAACCCCGGCAGTTCAAGGCGGTTTTCGACTCACCCGACGGCAAGGTCGCGGGCAGGAGCGTTCTGATCCTGGCCCGTGCCAACGGTCTGGATCACCCCCGCCTCGGGCTGGTGATCGGCAAGAAGAGCGTCAGGCTCTCGGTCGAGCGCAACCGTCTGAAGCGCCAGATCCGCGAAACATTCCGCCAGCAGCAATGCGAGCTGGCTGGCTGGGATGTCGTGGTCGTGGCCCGCAAGGGCCTCGGCGACCTGGACAACCCGGAGCTTGCCGGCCAGTTCATCAAGCTCTGGAAGCGTCTTGCCCGGCTGCCACGCCCCCAGGACGGTTCCCATGAGCCACAGTTCGCGGATGCGTAAGCTGATCGTTGCACCGATCAGGTTCTACCGCTACGCCATCAGTCCCTTGATGGCCAGTCACTGTCGTTTCTATCCGTCCTGCTCCTGCTACGCCCAGGAAGCCATCGAACAGCATGGTGTCCTGCGTGGCGGCTGGCTGAGCCTGCGCCGACTGTCCCGCTGTCATCCCTGGAATCCGGGCGGTTACGATCCGGTTCCACCTGCTTCCTCCCCCCGACCCCCTTCGATGGCCGAGTAACCATGGATATCAAACGTTCGATATTGCTCGTCGCCCTGGCAGTCGTCTCCTATCTGCTGGTTCTGCAGTGGAACGAGGACTACCGCCAGGCGCCACAGCCGCCGGCACACAGCTCCGTTGCCGCCACCCCCGCCAGCGATCTGCCGGATGAGCAGCCCCGTCCGGCGCATGATGACGTACCCGTGGCCGAGCAGCAGCAGCCGCAGCCCAACCAGGTGGCCGACGGCGCCGCTGGCGAACTGATCCGCGTCCGCACCGACGTGCTGGAGCTGGCCATCAACCCGGTCGGCGGCGATATCGTGCAGCTGAGCCTGCCCAAGTATCCGCGCCATCAGAAGAATCCCGAGGTGCCGTTCCAGCTGTTCGACAACCGCGGCATGACCTATCTGGCCCAGAGCGGCCTGCTCGGCGAGAAGGCGCCGGACAGCGCCAGCGGTCGTGCGCGCTGGAACGCCGAATCGCGCCACTACCAGCTGGCCGACGGTCAGGACCAGCTGGTGGTCGATCTGACCCATGCCGATCAGGGTATCCACTACACCAAGCGCTTCACCCTTACCCGCGGCAGCTACGACCTGAAGGTCGAGTACCTGGTCGACAACCAGAGCGACCAGCCCTGGCGCGGCACGCCCTACGCGCAGCTCAAGCGCGACAACAGTCCGGATCCGTCCTCGACCACCGCCACTTCCGCCACCTACCTGGGCGCGGCAATCTGGACCCCCGAGGAGAACTACAAGAAGATCTCCATGGGCGATCTGGATGACAAGCCGCTGCGCACCAGCGTTCAGGGCGGCTGGGTCGCCTGGCTGCAGCACTACTTCGTGACCGCCTGGATTCCGCCGGCGGACAGCCAGAACAGCGTCTACGGCCGCAAGGACAGCCAGGGCAACTACATCGTCGGTTTCACCAGCCAGGCCCTGAGCGTGCCGGCCGGTGCCCAGGGCGCGACCGGCATGACCCTCTACGCCGGCCCGAAGATCCAGGACGACCTCGCGGCCCTGGCGCCTGCCCTCGACCTGACCGTCGACTACGGCTTCCTGTGGTTCCTGGCCCAGCCGATCTTCTGGCTGCTCGAGCTGATCCATGATGTGCTCGGCAACTGGGGCTGGTCCATCGTGGTGCTGACCCTGATCATCAAGCTGATCTTCTTCCCGCTCTCGGCGGCCAGCTACAAGTCCATGGCCCGCATGCGCGCCGTGTCGCCCAAGCTGCAGGCCCTCAAGGAGCAGTACGGCGACGATCGCCAGAAGATGTCCCAGGCGATGATGGAGCTGTACAAGAAGGAAAAGATCAACCCGCTGGGCGGCTGCCTGCCGATCCTGGTGCAGATGCCGGTGTTCCTGGCGCTGTACTGGGTGCTGCTGGAAAGCGTGGAAATGCGCCAGGCGCCGTGGATCCTGTGGATCACCGACCTGTCGATCACCGATCCCTACTTCATCCTGCCGATCGTCATGGGCCTGACCATGTTCATCCAGCAGATGCTCAACCCGACTCCGCCGGATCCCATGCAGGCCCGGGTGATGAAGCTGCTGCCGATCATCTTCACCTTCTTCTTCCTGTGGTTCCCCGCAGGCCTGGTGCTGTACTGGGTGGTCAACAACATCCTGTCCATCGCCCAGCAGTGGTACATTACCCGGCAGATCGAGGCTGCGGCCAAGTAAGCCGGCGCCATTCGCCCCAACCCTTGCAAACGCCCCGTTCATCGGGGCGTTTTGCTTTGTGGAGAACCTGTTGCATGCACAGCCGTGACACCATCGCCGCCGTCGCCACTGCCCCGGGCCGTGGCGGGGTCGGCATCGTGCGGGTCTCCGGACCCCTGGCCCTGTCCATCGCCGAGGCACTGGGCGGCCGCACGCCACGCCCGCGCCACGCCCACTACGGGCCCTGGCGCGACGCCGACGGGCTGGTGCTGGACGAGGGCATCCTGCTGTTCTTCCCCGGCCCCCATTCATTCACCGGAGAAGACGTGCTGGAACTGCAGGGCCACGGCGGCCCGGTGGTGCTGGACCTGCTGCTGGATCGCTGTCTGGCCCTCGGCGCACGTCAGGCGCGCCCCGGCGAGTTCAGCGAGCGCGCCTTCCTCAACGACAAGCTGGACCTGGCCCAGGCCGAGGCCATCGCCGACCTGATCGAGGCCAGCTCCGCCCAGGCGGCACGCAATGCACTGCGTTCGCTGCAGGGCGAGTTCTCGCGCCGCGTGCATGACCTCAGCGAGCAGCTCATCCAGCTGCGCATCTACGTGGAGGCGGCCATCGACTTTCCCGAGGAGGAGATCGACTTTTTGGCCGATGGCCACGTCCTGAAGCAGCTGGAGGCCATTCGCGACGAGCTGGCCCAGGTCCAGCGCACGGCGGGGCAGGGCGCGCTGCTGCGCGACGGCATGACGGTGGTGATCGCCGGTCGCCCCAACGCCGGCAAGTCCAGCCTGCTCAACGCTCTGGCCGGCCGCGAGGCGGCCATCGTCACCGACATTGCCGGCACCACCCGCGACCTGCTGCGCGAACATATCCACATCGACGGCATGCCGCTGCACGTAGTGGATACCGCCGGCCTGCGCGACACCGAGGATCAGGTGGAGCGCATCGGTGTGGAAAGGGCGTTCAAGGTCATCGAGGAGGCCGACCGCATCCTGCTGCTGGTGGATGCCACCACACCGGAAGCCGGCGATCCCTTCGCCCTCTGGCCGGAATTCCTGGCACAGCGGCCGGCGCCGGACCGGGTAACGCTGATCCGCAACAAGATCGACCTCAGCGGCGAGCCCGCCGGCCTGGAGCAGGGCAGGGATGGCCACGTGACTCTCTCGCTGTCGGCACGCAGCGGCGCGGGATTGGAGCTGCTGCGCGAACACCTCAAGGAGTGCATGGGCTACCAGCAGACGGCCGAGAGCGGCTTCAGCGCCCGGCGCCGCCACCTGGAAGCCCTGCACCGGGCGGCCGCCCACCTGGATCACGGCCACGCCCAGCTGACCCTGGCCGGTGCCGGCGAGCTGCTGGCCGAGGACCTGCGTCAGGCCCAGCAGGCCCTGGGCGAAATCACCGGCGCCTTCACCTCGGACGACCTGCTGGGACGCATCTTCTCCAGTTTCTGCATTGGCAAGTGAGGCGCGGACAACCCTGTGCATAACCGGTCCGCAACCCGGTCGACAACCCTGGGCAAAAGCCGGTGCACAGACGCGCTGTGCACAAACGGCCGCTTTCTCCCCAGCTTGCCGACCGCTTCTCCCCCGCTTCGACGCAGCTTCGGCACAGGGTTATCCTTCCGGAAAAGGCCTTATCCAGGGCGCTTCCCGTGGGTTATCCACAGAAAGGCAGGGCATTAAACATAGCTTTAAGAACAAGCTCTTTAAAAAAATCATTCATGAATCTATTTCTTGAGGTTCACGCCGGCCGTGCCGACGGCATGGCTTCATTCGAGCGTGGCCAACGCCTATACTTGCCGGCTTCCCTGATTTCCTGGCGCCATGCCACGAGGTGACCCTGGTGGACTACCCCTCCCGTTTCGACGTCATCGTGATCGGCGGCGGCCATGCCGGCACCGAGGCCGCCCTGGCGGCCGCCCGCATGGGGGTCAAGACCCTGCTGCTCAGCCACAATGTGGAAACCCTCGGCCACATGAGCTGCAACCCGGCCATCGGCGGCATCGGCAAGAGTCACCTGGTCAAGGAAATCGATGCCCTGGGCGGCGTCATGGCCCAGGCCACCGACCTGGCCGGCATCCAGTTCCGCGTGCTCAATGCCCGCAAGGGCCCGGCGGTGCGCGCCACCCGGGCGCAGGCTGACCGCGCCCTGTACAAGGCAGCCATCCGCAGTGTTCTGGAAAACCAGCCCAACCTGTGGATATTCCAGCAGTCGGCCGATGACCTGATCGTCGAGAACGACCAGGTGAAGGGCGTGGTGACCCAGATGGGCCTGCGTTTCCTGGCGGAAAACGTGGTGCTCACCACCGGCACCTTCCTCGGCGGACTTATCCACATCGGCCTGCAGAACTACTCTGGCGGCCGTGCCGGCGATCCGCCGTCCATTGCCCTGGCCCGCCGCCTTCGCGAGCTGCCGCTGCGCATCGGCCGGCTGAAGACCGGGACGCCGCCGCGCCTGGACGGCCGCAGCATCGACTTCTCGGTGATGACCGAACAGCCTGGCGACACGCCCGTACCGGTCATGTCCTACCTGGGCCGTGCCGAGCAGCACCCGCGCCAGGTCAGCTGCTGGATCACCCACACCAATGCGCGCACCCACGAGATCATCGCCGCCAACCTGGACCGCTCGCCCATGTACTCGGGCATCATCGAGGGGGTCGGGCCGCGCTACTGCCCGTCCATCGAGGACAAGATCCACCGCTTCGCCGACAAGGACAGCCACCAGGTGTTCCTCGAGCCGGAAGGGTTGTCCACAAACGAGTACTATCCGAACGGGATATCCACATCGCTGCCCTTCGACGTGCAGCTGGACATCGTGCGTTCCATCCGCGGCCTGGAAAACGCCCACATCGTGCGCCCGGGCTATGCCATCGAGTATGACTACCTGGATCCCCGCGACCTCAAGTCTTCCCTGGAAACCAAGGTGATCGCCGGGCTGTTCTTCGCCGGGCAGATCAACGGCACCACGGGCTACGAAGAGGCCGGGGCCCAGGGCCTGCTGGCCGGCGTCAACGCGGCCCTGCGCGCCCAGGGCCGCGAGGCCTGGAGTCCGCGCCGCGACGAGGCCTACCTGGGCGTGCTGGTCGACGATCTGATCACCCTGGGCACCCAGGAGCCCTACCGCATGTTCACCTCGCGCGCCGAGTACCGGCTGATCCTGCGCGAGGACAACGCCGACCTGCGCCTCACCGAGAAGGGCCGCGAACTGGGCCTGGTGGACGATGAACGCTGGGCGGCGTTCGAGGCCAAGCGCGAGGCCATTGCCCGCGAGGAACAGCGTCTGAAGAGCACCTGGGTGCGCCCGGGCACGCCGCAGGGCGAGGCGATCGTCGAGCGCTTCGGCACCCCGCTGACCCATGAATACAACCTGCTCAGCCTGCTGGCCCGCCCGGAAATCGATTACGCCGGGCTGCTGGCGGTGTGCGGCGACACCGAGGTAGACCCGCAGGTGGCCGAGCAGGTGGAGATCCGCACCAAGTACGCCGGCTACATCGAGCGGCAGCAGGAGGAGATCGCCCGCCTGCGAGCCAGCGAGGAAGTACGCCTGCCTGTGGATATCGACTACGCGACGATTGCCGGCCTGTCCCGGGAGATCCAGCAGAAGCTGTCCCAGGCACGACCGGAAACCCTCGGTCAGGCCGGACGCATCCCCGGTGTGACCCCGGCGGCCATTTCCCTGCTGCTCATTCACCTGAAGAAGCGCGGCGCGGCGCGCGGGCTGGAGCAGAGCGCCTGATGGTTACCGAGCGGCATGCGGAAGAGCTGCGCCAGGGCGCGGTACAACTGGGCGTGGCGGTCAGCGAGCGGCAGCTGGAACAGCTCCTGGCCTACCTGGCCCTGCTGATCAAGTGGAACAAGGCCTACAACCTCACCGCGGTGCGCAACCCGGACGAGATGGTCTCCCGTCATCTGCTCGACAGCCTGAGCATCGTGCCCTTCGTGAGCCCGCTGGGCGAACGCTGGCTGGACGTGGGCTCCGGCGGCGGCATGCCGGGCGTGCCGCTGGCCATCATGTTTCCCGAGCGGCAATTCACCCTGCTCGATTCCAATGGCAAGAAGACCCGTTTCCTCACCCAGGTGAAGCTGGAACTGCAACTGCCGAACCTGGACGTTGTCCACAGTCGCGTCGAGGCCTTCGCGCCGGAGCGGCCGTTTGCGGGCATCTGTTCGCGGGCCTTCAGCTCGCTGCAGGATTTTGCCGACTGGACCCGTCACCTGGGGGATGCCGAGACGCGCTGGCTGGCCATGAAGGGCGTCCATCCGGACGATGAGCTGCAGGCCTTGCCGGAGGACTTCCGCCTGGAAAGCTGCCAGGTGCTGAGTGTCCCCGGTTGCCAAGGTCAGCGCCATCTGCTGATACTGCGCCGCACGGTCTAGACAGGGGAATGTGATAGCCATGGGCAAGGTATTTGCCGTCGCCAATCAGAAGGGTGGGGTCGCCAAGACCACCACCTGCATCAATCTCGCCGCCTCGCTGGTGGCCACCAAGCGCAAGGTGCTGCTCATCGACCTCGACCCCCAGGGCAACGCCACCAGCGGCAGCGGTGTGGACAAGTCGGCCCTCGAGCTGTCGGTCTACGACGTGCTGGTGGGCAACTGCAGCGTCGACGAGGCCCTGCAGCACAGCGAACACGGCGGTTATCCGCTGCTGCCCGCCAACCGCGACCTGACCGCCGCGGAGATCGAGCTGCTCAAGCTCCCCGGCAAGGAGCTGCGCCTGCGCGATGCCCTGGCGCCGGTGCGCGACCGCTACGACTACGTGCTCATCGACTGCCCGCCGACGCTGTCCATGCTGACCATCAACGCGCTGGCCGCCGCCGACGGGGTGATCATCCCCATGCAGTGCGAGTACTACGCCCTGGAAGGCCTGACCGACCTGGTCAACTCCATCCAGCGCATCGCCCAGTCGCTGAATCCGAAACTGAAGATCGAAGGCCTGCTGCGCACCATGTACGATCCGCGCATCAGTCTGGCCAACGAGGTGTCCGAACAGCTCAAGGCGCACTTCGGCGACCGGCTCTACGACACCATCATTCCACGCAACGTGCGGCTCGCCGAAGCGCCCAGCTACGGCATGCCGGCGTTGGCCTACGACAAGCAATCCCGCGGGGCCCTGGCCTACCTGGCACTGGCCGGCGAACTCTCGCGCCGCCAGGCTGCCGTCCCCGCCTGACCCAAGGAATCCGCATGGCGATCAAGAAGAAAGGTCTCGGACGAGGGCTCGATGCCCTGCTCGGCGGAGCCAGCGTCTCCGCCATGCAGGAAGAGGCCGTCCAGGCCGATCAGCGCGAGCTGCAGCACCTGCCCCTGGATCTGATCCAGCGCGGCAAGTACCAGCCGCGCCGGGACATGGACCCCGAAGCCCTGGAGGAACTGGCACAGTCGATCCAGGCCCAGGGCGTGATGCAGCCGATCGTGGTGCGCCCCATCGGTGGCAACCGCTACGAGATCATCGCCGGCGAGCGCCGCTGGCGGGCCAGCCAGCAGGCCGGCTTGGAAACCATCCCGGCCATGGTGCGCGAGGTGCCCGACGAGGCCGCCATCGCCATGGCGCTGATCGAGAACATCCAGCGCGAGGACCTCAACCCGATCGAGGAGGCGGTGGCCCTGCAGCGTCTGCAGCAGGAGTTCCAGCTGACCCAGCAGCAGGTGGCCGATGCAGTGGGCAAGTCGCGGGTCACCGTCAGCAACCTGCTGCGCCTGATCGCCCTGCCCGAGGAAATCAAGACCCTGCTGGCCCACGGCGACCTGGAGATGGGGCATGCCCGCGCGTTGCTCGGTCTGCCGGCCGAGCGCCAGGTGGAAGGGGCGCGGCATGTTGTCGCACGCGGTCTGACCGTGCGCCAGACCGAGGCCCTGGTGCGCCAGTGGCTCAAGGATAAGGACCAGCCGGCCCGCGAGGAACGCCTCGACCCGGATATCCAGCGCCTGGAACAGCGGCTGGCCGAGCGCCTGGGCTCGCCGGTGCAGATTCGCCATAGCCAGAAGGGCAAGGGGCAACTGATCATCCGTTACAGCTCCCTGGACGAGCTGCAGGGCGTGCTGGCGCATATCCGCTGAAACAATTCTCATCCGACAACAGTCGGAATTCCACCTAAGGCGGTTGAGTGCCGAGGGTGTCCACCCTATACTCGCCCCGCATTTTTCGGCGGTGAGCCGCCGAGCCAACAGGAAGATCGGTGAATTACCGCAACAAGAAGCCGTTGCACCGCCTGCCGGTTTTTCGCGTGCTGAGGGTGCAGGCGCTGATGACGCTGCTGGCGACCCTGGCAGGACTGGCGGCCTTCGACTGGCCCACGGGCTATTCGATACTGCTCGGCGGACTGATCGCCCTGTTGGCCAATGTGTATTTTGCGTTCAAGGCCTTTCGTTATTTTGGCGCGCGATCGGCCCGGGCCATCGTCCAGTCGTTCTGGGCGGGAGAGATGGGCAAGCTGATTCTGACAGCGGCGCTGTTTGCGCTGGTGTTCGTGGCGGTGAAGCCCTTGCAGCCGCTCGCCCTGTTTGCCGGCTATTTGCTGGTGCTGGGCACGGGAGCAAGTGCATTGCTGCTGCTGAGAAACAATCCGAAGCATTGAGCATTTTGAGGCGACTATGGCAAGCACCCCGGCTGAATATATTCAGCACCACCTGCAGAACCTGACACTGGGCAAGTTGCCGGCAGGCTATGTCCGCGCCGATGGCAGCGTGCTCGACCAGGCCACCTGGACCATCGCCCAGACCGGCGCCGAGGCGCAGGCCATGGGTTTCATGGCCGTGCACCTGGATACCCTGGGCTGGTCGCTGCTGATGGGTTTGGTGTTCATTTTGCTGTTCCGTTCGGTCGCCAAGAGCGCCACCGAGGGCGTGCCCGGCAAGCTGCAGAACCTGGTGGAGATCACCGTCGAGTTCATCGAGGGCATCGTCAAGGACACCTTCCACGGTCGCAACCCGGTGATCGCCCCGCTGGCCCTGACCATCTTCGTCTGGGTGCTGCTGATGAACAGCCTCAAGTGGATTCCGGTCGACTACATCCCGGGCATCGCCTCCATGCTGGGTCTGCCGGCCTTCAAGATCGTGCCGACCGCCGACCCGAACGGCACCTTCGGCCTGTCTTTGGGCGTGTTCATCCTGATCCTCTTCTACAGCGTCAAGGTCAAGGGCGTGGGCGGTTTCGCCAAGGAACTGGGTTTCACTCCGTTCAAGCACTGGTCGCTGATTCCCTTCAACCTGTTCCTCGAAATCCTCGGTCTGCTGACCAAGCCGCTGAGCCTGGCTCTGCGTCTGTTCGGCAACATGTACGCCGGTGAGGTGGTGTTCATCCTCATCGCACTGCTGCCGTTCTACGTGCAGTGGACCCTGAACGTGCCGTGGGCGATCTTCCACATCCTGGTGATCCCGCTGCAGGCGTTCATCTTCATGGTGTTGACCGTGGTGTACCTCAGCGCTGCCCATGAAGAACACCACTGAGCAACGCTCGACCCCTTGCAATCCCTAACCCCTTAGCTTCAGGAGCTTTACATGGAACTCGTCTACATCGCCGCCGCTATCATGATCGGTCTGGGTGCTCTGGGCACCGGCATCGGGTTCGCCATCCTGGGTGGCAAGCTGCTGGAATCCACCGCTCGTCAACCCGAGCAGGCTCCCCAGCTGCAAACCAAGACCTTCCTGATGGTCGGTCTGCTCGACGCCGTTCCGATGATCGGCGTTGGTATCGCCATGTACCTCATCTTGGTTGTTGCCGGCTAATCAAT
>Ga0079223_10000845_pt1 | contig 17014 bp, 10 predicted proteins | sample Stecom2011_FD_75072 | JGI IMG/M metagenome (GOLD analysis project Ga0079223, IMG submission 75072) | Agricultural soil microbial communities from Utah to study Nitrogen management - Steer compost 2011 | ecosystem: Environmental > Terrestrial > Soil > Agricultural land | place: USA: Utah... | reverse complement strand
GTATTCTGATCTTTTCCGAAGAAGTTGTCGAAATCAAGGATGGCAAAAAGTCCATCAGCGAACGGCGAATTTTCCCGGGTTACGTACTCGTCGAAATGGACTTGACGGACGAAACCTGGCATCTGGTTCGAAACACGAACCGGGTTACCGGCTTTTTGGGCGGCTCCGGTAATCGTCCCACCCCCATCTCAGACAAGGAAGTTGAAAAGATCCTGTCTCAAATGGAAGAGGGCGTCGAGAAGCCCCGGCCAAAAGTATTGTTCGAAGTTGGCGAACTGGTGCGTGTCAAAGAAGGTCCATTTGCGGATTTCAATGGCAACGTCGAAGAAGTCAACTACGAAAAGAGCAAGGTGCGTGTATCGGTCACTATTTTCGGCCGTGCCACACCTGTCGAGCTCGATTTTGACCAGGTAGAGAAAACCTGATTGTTATCAACCCCCGGGGAGCCGCTCTGCTGTCTGAACGGCGCTATCACCCGCAAGGAGCATAATCATGGCGAAGAAAATCGTCGGCTTCATCAAGCTGCAAGTGCCAGCTGGTAAAGCTAACCCTTCCCCTCCAATTGGCCCGGCCCTGGGTCAGCGTGGCCTGAACATCATGGAATTCTGCAAGGCGTTCAACGCCCAGACGCAGAACATGGAACCCGGCCTGCCTATTCCTGTTGTCATTACGGCGTACGCAGATAAAAGCTTCACGTTTATCATGAAAACGCCGCCGGCCACCATTCTTATCAAGAAGGCCGCCGGTATTCAAAAAGGCTCGGCACGTCCGAACCTCGACAAGGTGGGCAAGCTGACACGCGAGCAAGCTGAAGAAATCGCACGTACCAAAGAACCTGACCTGACTGCTGCTGATATGGACGCTGCCGTGCGTACGGTCGCCGGAACAGCTCGCAGCATGGGTATCGAGGTAGAGGGGGTATAAGTCATGGCCAAACTTAGCAAACGTGCAGCGGCCATTGCCGCCAAAATTGATCGCGACACACTTTATCCGCTCGAGCAAGCGCTCAGCCTGATCAAGGAAACCGCAACGGCCAAGTTCGATGAGTCCATCGACGTGGCAGTGCAACTGGGTGTCGACCCCCGTAAATCCGACCAGATCGTACGTGGCTCGGTTGTGCTTCCTGCCGGTACCGGTAAAAGCGTTCGCGTTGCCGTGTTCGCGCAGGGCGACAAGGCCGACGAGGCCCGCGAAGCCGGCGCTGATATCGTGGGTCTGGAAGATCTGGCCGAAAACATCAAGGCCGGTCAGCTTGATTTCGACATCGTGATCGCTACGCCCGACACCATGCGTGTGGTCGGCGCCCTGGGTCAAATCCTTGGACCCCGCGGCTTGATGCCCAATCCGCGTGTTGGCACGGTCACCCCTGATGTCACCACGGCAGTCAAAAACGCCAAGGCCGGTCAGGTTCAGTACCGTACCGACAAGGCCGGCATTATCCACGCCACCATTGGTCGTGCTTCGTTCGAAATCGACCAGCTGCAAAGCAACCTGTTGGCCCTGATCGACGCCTTGGTAAAGGCGCGTCCTACGTCGGCCAAAGGGGTATACCTGCGCAAACTGGCTATTTCGTCCACGATGGGCGGTGGCGCCAAGGTAGAAATCGCATCCCTGCCCCAATCGTAATCCGGGGCAGGTCCAGAACTTTGGGCTGTGCTCGGCCTGTGCCGGGCATTGCTGTCAAAGACCGCTGGAGCCCAAGGGGTTCGGACAAGCGCCTTCCAGCGCCTTTTCCAAACACCATAGGGCTTAATTCCGAACGGCCTGTTTTATTTCAATACGGGCAGCTCAGGTCCAGCGTAGACGGCGCCCATGGAAGAATTCGTCAAGAACTCGACCAGGTGCGCCGCATTCGGTTGGTGTTCGGGTTACGGCCCGGACATCGTTTATAGGAGTGTTCAAACCGTGAGTCTCAATCGTTCTGAGAAGGCGGTAGTTATCGACGAAGTCAAGGCCGAACTGGCCAAGGCACAAGCGGTAATTATTGCCGAATACCGTGGTCTGGACGTCGCCTCTGCAACCGTATTGCGCAAACAAGCGCGCGAGTCGGGTGTGTATCTTCGTGTCCTTAAAAACACGCTGGTACGCCGTGCTTTTGCCGACACGCCGTTTCAGGATCTTAACGACCAACTCGTTGGTCCCCTGATCTACGCGATCAGTGAAGATCCCGTCGCGGCAGCAAAAGTGCTGTCCGGCTTTGCCAAAGAAAATGAAGCTCTCGTCATCAAAGCTGGGGCAATGCCCAACAGCCTGCTGACCGTCGACGGCGTAAAGGCTCTGGCCACCATGCCCTCGCGCGAAGAGCTTCTGGCAAAACTGCTGGGAACCCTTCAGGCACCCATCGCGCAATTTGTGCGTACGCTCAACGAAGTCCCAACCAAGTTCGTACGCGGCCTCGCAGCCGTACGCGATCAGAAGGAAGCGGCCTAAGTGCACTTCCGGGCTTCGCCACAGAGCGATACCAACCTGGCATCTATTTAAAAATCTGGAGTTCTTAAAATGGCAAGTAAAGCTGAAATCCTTGACGCTATCGCCGGCATGACCGTGCTCGAGCTCTCCGAGCTCATCACCGAAATGGAAGAAAAATTCGGTGTTTCCGCTGCTGCTGCTGCAGTTGCTGTTGCTGCCCCCGCTGCTGGCGGTGCTGGCGAAGCTGCTGCTGAAGAGCAAACCGAGTTCACCCTGGTTCTGACGGACTTTGGCGCTAACAAAGTAAGCGTCATTAAAGCCGTTCGTGAAATCACGGGTCTGGGCCTGAAAGAAGCCAAAGACCTGGTCGATTCCGCACCGAAAGAAGTCAAGGAAGGACTGTCGAAAGCTGACGCTGAAGAAGCTCAGAAGAAGCTTGAAGACGCAGGCGCGAAAGTCGAGCTCAAGTAAGACGTTTTTCGTCTGCCCGGGAAGCGCCAAGGCCTTCCCGGGCTTTTGCGTCTCCAGAAAACCTGTGGTTTAGCACCGCACGCAACGCCCGGTCGGGTAGTTTAAAACGCCCAACTGACCGGTAAAGAAGTAACTTCAAACGGGGTCAACCGCCCGCTACAGGGTGCCGAGACACGTTTTCTGGAGTCGTAAACCAAGGCCGTGGTTGACGGCCACTGTAACCCTAGAGTCGGAGTGCTCATGGCTTATTCGTACACCGAAAAAAAGCGCATACGCAAGAGCTTCGCCAAACGAGAAGACGTTCAGGACGTCCCGTTTCTGCTGGCGACTCAGCTGGAATCATACAAAACTTTCTTACAAGCCGACGTCCCGCCGTCGAAACGCAAGAACGAAGGCTTGCAGGCCGCCTTCACATCCATTTTCCCAATAGTAAGCCATAACCAGATGGCCCGTCTTGAGTTCGTCAGCTACGCGCTGGGCGAACCCGTCTTTGACGTCAAAGAGTGCCAGATGCGTGGGCTTACGTTCGCATCCCCGCTGCGTGCCAAGGTTCGGCTTGTACTGATGGACCGCGAAGTCCGCACGCCCACTGTCAAAGAGGTCAAAGAGCAGGAAGTTTACATGGGCGAAATGCCGCTCATGACCGAGACCGGCTCCTTCATCATTAACGGTACCGAGCGCGTTATTGTTTCGCAGCTGCACCGCTCACCCGGCGTGTTTTTTGAGCACGATCGCGGAAAAACGCACAGCTCCGGAAAGCTGCTGTTTTCGGCGCGCATCATTCCCTACCGGGGTTCCTGGCTCGACTTCGAATTCGATCCCAAAGATCTTCTTTTCTTCCGTATCGACCGCCGTCGCAAGATGCCGGTCACGATTCTGCTGAAGGCGATCGGCATGACGCCGGAAGCCATCCTTGCCTACTTCTCTGATTTCGACAACATCGAGCTCCATCAAGAAGGCGGCATGCTCGAGTTTGTGCCCGAGCGCTGGAAAGGCGAAGTGGCATTCTTTGACATCGCCGACCGCGAAGGCAATGTAATTGTCGAAAAAGACAAGCGCATCAACCAGCGGCACATTCGTGCGCTGGCCGAAGCCAAGATTGATTACGTTTCGGTTCCCGAGGACTTCCTGATTGGTCGCGTGTTGGCAACGAACATGGTCAACCCTGAAACGGGTGAAGTGATCGCCAACGCCAACGACGAAATCACGGAAACCATTCTGGCCGAGTTGCGCGAAGCCGGCATTCGCAATATTCAGACGTTGTATATCAACGAACTGGATCGCGGCGCCTATATTTCGCAAACGCTGCGCATGGACGAGACGGTCGACGAACAAAGCGCCCGTATTGCCATCTATCGCATGATGCGCCCCGGTGAGCCGCCAACCGAAGATGCGGTTGAGGCCCTGTTCCAGCGCTTGTTCTACAGCGAGGAAACGTACGACCTTTCGCGTGTTGGGCGTATGAAGGTGAACAGCCGCCTGGGTCGTGGCGATGATGCCGACGGTCCCATGACTCTCACCAACGACGACATCCTTGAGACGATCAAGGTGCTGGTTGAGCTGCGTAACGGTCGTGGCCAAATCGATGATATCGACCACTTGGGCAACCGCCGCGTACGTTGCGTTGGCGAATTGGCCGAAAACCAGTTCCGTGCCGGTCTGGTTCGTGTCGAGCGCGCGGTTCGCGAACGTTTGTCGCAAGCCGAATCCGAAAACCTCATGCCGCACGACCTGATCAACTCCAAGCCGATTTCGGCCGCTGTGAAGGAGTTCTTCGGTTCCAGCCAGCTATCGCAGTTTATGGACCAGACCAACCCGCTGTCCGAAATCACGCACAAGCGACGCGTATCGGCCTTGGGTCCGGGAGGGCTTACACGTGAGCGTGCCGGTTTTGAAGTACGCGACGTACACCCCACGCACTACGGCCGCGTCTGCCCCATCGAAACGCCGGAAGGTCCCAACATTGGTTTGATCAACTCGATGGCGTTGTATGCCCGTCTGAACGAGTACGGCTTCCTGGAAACCCCGTACCGCAAGATTGTGGACGGCAAAGTCAGCGACCAGATCGAATACCTGTCGGCCATCGAAGAAAGCAAGTACGTGATCGCTCAGGCAAACGCGGCGCTGGACGAAGAAGGCCGTTTTATTGACGACCTCGTTGCATGTCGTGAGGCCGGCGAAACGCTGATGACGTCGCCGGACAACGTACAGTACATGGACGTGGCGCCGTCGCAGATTGTTTCTGTAGCCGCATCGCTGATCCCTTTCCTTGAGCATGACGACGCAAACCGTGCCTTGATGGGTGCCAACATGCAGCGTCAGGCCGTTCCTTGCCTGCGTCCCGAGAAGCCGCTGGTCGGAACCGGTATCGAGCGCACCGTTGCCATCGACTCCGGCACGGCCGTACAGGCCAAGCGTGGCGGGGTGGTCGACCACGTCGACGCCCAGCGTGTTGTGATTCGGGTCAATGATGACGAGAACGTCGCTGGTGAAGTGGGTGTCGACATCTACAACCTCACCAAATACACCCGGTCCAACCAGAACACCAACATCAACCAGCGTCCCATCGTGAAGCGCGGGGATACAGTTGCGCGCGGCGATGTGCTGGCCGACGGCGCGTCCACCGACCTGGGTGAACTGGCTTTGGGTCAGAACATGCTGGTGGCGTTTATGCCCTGGCACGGCTACAACTTCGAAGACTCGATCCTGATCTCCGAAAAGGTCGTGGCCGACGATCGTTACACCTCGATTCACATCGAGGAACTGACCGTAGTGGCCCGCGACACCAAACTGGGCGAAGAAGAAATCACCCGAGACATCAGCAACCTGTCGGAAACGCAGCTGAACCGTCTCGATGATTCGGGCATTGTCTACATTGGTGCCGAAGTCCGCGCCGATGACGTGCTGGTGGGTAAAGTCACACCCAAGGGCGAAACCCAACTGACCCCTGAAGAAAAGCTGCTGCGTGCCATCTTTGGCGAAAAAGCGTCCGACGTAAAAGACACGTCGCTGCGCGTCCCGTCGGGTATGGTCGGTACCGTCATCGACGTGCAGGTCTTTACCCGCGAAGGCATCAAGCGTGACAAGCGCGCTCAGTCGATTATTGACGACGAGCTGCGTCGCTACCGCCAAGACCTTAATGACCAGCTGCGCATTGTTGAAAACGACGTTTTCGATCGTATCGGCAAGTTCCTGGTCGGCAAGAAAGTCAATGGCGGCCCGCGCAAGCTGGCTAAGGGTTCGGAAATCACCCGCGAGTACCTCGACGAACTGGCCAACTCAGACCGCTGGATGTGGTTTGACATCCGCCTGTCGGATGAAGAGCACGCGCTGGTGCTTGAGCACGCAAAAGAGTCGTTGGAACAGAAGCGTCACCAGTTTGACGTTGCGTTCGAAGAAAAACGCAAGAAGCTCACGCAAGGTGACGAGCTGCCGCCGGGCGTACTCAAGATGGTCAAGGTGTATCTGGCCGTGAAACGTCGCCTGCAGCCGGGTGACAAGATGGCTGGACGCCACGGTAACAAAGGTGTGGTCTCACAAATCACACCGGTCGAAGACATGCCACACATGGCAGACGGAACACCGGTGGATATTGTGCTGAACCCGCTGGGCGTACCCTCCCGCATGAACGTGGGCCAAGTGCTTGAAGTTCACCTTGGCTGGGCCGCCAATGGCGTGGGCCACCGAATTGCTGATCTGCTCGAGAAAGAGCGCGCCGCCCAGGTAAGTGAAATCCGCGAATACCTGCACAAGGTGTACAACGTGACGGGTGCGGGGGCCGATCTTTCCGGGCTGAGCGACGACGAGATCATCGAGCTGGCCAAGAACCTCAAGAACGGTGTACCGGTTGCAACCCCGGTCTTCGACGGTGCCGACGAGAACGAGATTCAGGAAATGCTGAAGCTGGCCTATCCGGACGATATCGCCGAGCAGCTCAAGCTGACGCCGGATCGCACGCAGGCGTGGCTCATCGATGGCCGCACGGGCGAGCCTTTCGAGCGTCCAGTGACGATCGGTTACATGCACTACCTGAAACTGCATCACCTGGTTGACGACAAGATGCACGCGCGTTCAACTGGACCTTACTCGCTGGTCACGCAGCAGCCGCTGGGTGGTAAGGCGCAGTTTGGTGGACAGCGTTTCGGGGAGATGGAGGTTTGGGCCCTGGAGGCTTACGGCGCCGCCTATACCCTGCAAGAAATGCTGACCGTGAAGTCCGACGATATCAGCGGCCGCACGAAGGTGTACGAAAACATCGTCAAGGGCGACCATGTTATCGATGCAGGCATGCCGGAATCATTCAACGTTCTGGTCAAAGAGATTCGATCTTTGTCGCTGGACATGGATTTGGAGCGTAAATAATGAAAGCGCTACTTGATTTATTCAAACAGGTCTCGCAAGACGAGCAATTCGATGCCATTCGCATCGGCCTTGCATCGCCCGAGAAAGTGCGGTCGTGGTCGTTTGGTGAAGTGCGCAAGCCCGAGACCATCAACTACCGCACCTTCCGTCCTGAGCGTGACGGCCTGTTCTGCGCAAAGATCTTTGGCCCCGTCAAAGATTACGAGTGCCTTTGCGGTAAGTACAAGCGCCTGAAGCACCGTGGTGTCATCTGCGAAAAATGTGGCGTAGAGGTCACGGTTGCGAAGGTCCGTCGCGAGCGTATGGGTCACATCGAGCTGGCCAGTCCGGTGGCGCACATCTGGTTCCTCAAGAGCCTGCCGTCGCGCCTGGGTATGGTGCTCGACATGACGCTGCGCGACATCGAACGGGTACTGTATTTTGAAGCCTGGTGCGTGATCGACCCTGGCATGACGCCGCTCAAGCGCGGCCAGATCATGTCCGACGACGACTTCCTGGCCAAAACCGAAGAGTATGGCGATGATTTCCACGCCCTGATGGGTGCGGAAGCCGTGCGCGAGCTGCTGCGCAGCATTGATATCGACCGCGAAGTCGAGAACCTTCGCGCCGAGCTTAAAACCACCGGTTCCATGGCGCGCATCAAGAAGATTTCCAAGCGCCTGAAGGTGCTGGAAGGCTTCCAGAAGTCTGGCATCAAGCCCGACTGGATGATCATGGAAGTGCTGCCGGTGTTGCCGCCGGATCTGCGTCCGCTGGTACCGCTGGATGGTGGCCGTTTTGCGACCTCCGACCTGAACGACTTGTACCGCCGCGTCATTAACCGCAACAACCGTCTCAAGCGCCTGATCGAACTCAAGGCGCCGGACATCATCCTGCGCAACGAGAAGCGCATGTTGCAGGAAGCCGTTGACTCGCTGCTGGATAACGGTCGTCGCGGCAAGGCCATGACGGGTGCCAACAAGCGCCAGCTGAAGTCACTTGCTGACATGATCAAGGGTAAAAGCGGTCGTTTCCGTCAAAACCTGCTGGGTAAGCGTGTCGACTATTCTGGCCGTTCGGTTATTGTGGTGGGCCCGCAGCTCAAGCTGCACGAGTGCGGCTTGCCCAAGCTGATGGCGCTCGAGCTGTTCAAGCCGTTTATTTTCAACCGTCTGGAAATGATGGGCCTGGCTACCACCATCAAGGCGGCCAAGCGGCTGGTCGAGCTGCAAGAGCCGGTGGTGTGGGACATTCTGGACGAAGTGATTCGCGAACACCCGGTAATGCTAAACCGTGCGCCCACGCTGCACCGTCTGGGTATTCAGGCATTCGAACCCGTTCTGATCGAAGGTAAGGCCATTCAGCTGCATCCGCTGGTTTGCGCGGCCTTTAACGCCGACTTTGACGGTGACCAGATGGCGGTACACGTACCGCTTTCGCTGGAAGCTCAGCTGGAAGCCCGCACCTTGATGCTGGCATCCAACAACGTGCTGTTCCCGGCCAACGGCGAACCGTCTATCGTGCCTTCGCAAGATATTGTTCTGGGTCTGTACTACGCCACCCGCGAGCGCATCAACGGCAAAGGCGAAGGCATGTTCTTTGCCGACGTTACCGAAGTCAAGCGTGCCTACGACAGCAAAGTGGTCGAACTTCAGACACGGATTACCGTGCGTCTGAACGAATACGAGAAAGATGAAAACGGTGAATGGAAACCGGTTCTGAAGCGCGTGGAAACCACGGTAGGGCGCGCCCTGCTGTCGGAAATCCTGCCTAAGGGGCTGCCGTTCGCGGTGCTTAACACCACGCTCAAGAAGAAAGAGATTTCTCGCCTGATCAACATGTCGTTCCGCCGTTGCGGCCTGCGTGCCACGGTGATTCTGGCTGACAAGCTCATGCAGTCGGGCTTCCATCTGGCGACACACGGCGGTATTTCGATCGCCATGGGTGACATGCTGGTACCCACCGCCAAGGAAGACATCCTTGCCGAAGCCAGCAACGAGGTCAAAGAGATCGACAAGCAGTATTCGTCCGGTCTGGTGACGGCCCAGGAGCGTTACAACAACGTGGTCGATATTTGGGGCAAGGCCAGTGACCGTGTCGGCAAGGCCATGATGGAGCAACTGGCTACCGAGCCGGTGGTAAACCGTCAGGGCGAAGAAGTGCGTCAAGAGTCGTTCAACTCCATCTACATGATGGCTGACTCGGGCGCGCGGGGCTCGGCCGCCCAGATCCGTCAGCTGGCGGGGATGCGTGGTCTGATGGCAAAGCCGGACGGCTCTATTATTGAGACGCCGATTACCGCCAACTTCCGTGAAGGCCTGAACGTCCTGCAGTACTTTATTTCCACTCACGGTGCTCGTAAGGGTCTGGCCGATACGGCGCTTAAAACGGCTAACTCGGGTTACCTGACACGTCGTCTGGTGGATGTTACCCAAGACTTGGTCATTACCGAAGATGATTGCGGTACCACGGCCGGCTACACGATGAAAGCCTTGGTCGAAGGCGGCGAGGTGATCGAACACCTGCACGATCGTATTTTGGGTCGCGTGGTGGCCGTTGATGTTATCCACCCCGATACGCACGAAACGGTCATCGAAGCGGGTACCTTGCTGGATGAAGACCTGGTTGAGCTGATCGATGAAATCGGCATCGACGAGATCAAGGTACGCACGCCGCTGACATGTGAAACGCGTTATGGTCTGTGCTCCAGCTGCTACGGACGCGACCTGGGCCGCGGTACCAAAGTCAACCGCGGTGAGGCCGTGGGTGTCATTGCTGCCCAGTCCATCGGTGAGCCTGGCACGCAGCTGACCATGCGTACCTTCCACATCGGGGGTGCGGCATCGCGTGCAGCCATGGCAAGTGGCGTCGAAACCAAAGTGGCCGGTACGGTCGGCTTTGAAATCGGTCTGCGTTATGTGACCAACCCGAAAGGCGAGCGTGTGGCCATTTCGCGTTCCGGTGAAATCGTCATCTTCGACGAAAACCGTCGCGAGCGCGAGCGCCACAAAGTGCCGTACGGTGCCACTATTGATGTCGGCGACGGTGATGCGGTCACGGCCGGACAGCGTCTGGCTCACTGGGATCCGCTGACACGTCCGATTATTTCCGAGTATGCCGGACGCGTCCGCTTCGAGAACATCGAAGAAGGGGTCACGGTGGCACGCCAAATGGACGAGATCACGGGTCTGTCCACGCTGGTGGTCATCACGCCCAAGACACGTACTGGCCGCACTATGACGCGTCCGCAAATCAAACTGCTTGACGAAGCGGGTGAAGAGGTACGCGTGGCGTCCACGGATCACGCGGTCAACATCTCGTTCCCGGTGGGCGCACTGATCACCGTTCGCGATGGTCAGGAAGTCAACGTGGGTGAGGTGCTGGCACGTATCCCGCAAGAGTCACAGAAAACGCGTGACATTACCGGGGGTCTGCCGCGGGTTGCCGAGCTTTTCGAAGCCCGTTCGCCCAAAGATGCCGGTGTATTGGCCGAAGTTACCGGGACGGTTTCGTTTGGTAAGGAAACCAAAGGCAAGCAGCGTCTGGTCATTACCGACCTTGACGGTGTCAGCCACGAATTCCTGATCTCCAAAGAGAAGCAAGTGCTGGTTCACGACGGCCAGGTGGTTAACAAAGGTGAGCTGATTGTTGATGGCCCGCCGGATCCGCACGACATTCTGCGCCTGAAAGGCATTGAGGAACTGGCCCGTTACGTGGTTAACGAGGTTCAGGACGTCTATCGCCTGCAGGGTGTGAAGATCAACGACAAGCACATTGAAGTGATTGTGCGTCAAATGCTTCGTCGTGTGAATATCGTTGATCCGGGCGACACCGACTTCATCACCGGTGAACAAGTCGAGCGTTCGGAACTGCTGAACGAAAACGATCGCATGATTGCCGAAGACAAGATTCCCGCCACGTACGAAAACGTACTGCTGGGTATTACCAAGGCATCGCTGTCTACGGATTCGTTCATTTCGGCGGCGTCGTTCCAGGAGACCACACGTGTCCTGACCGAAGCAGCCATTATGGGCAAACGCGACGACTTGCGCGGTCTGAAAGAAAACGTGATTGTCGGACGCCTGATTCCCGCAGGTACCGGCATGGCCTACCACACCGCACGTCACGAGAAGGAAGCCTACGAGGCGGCCGAACGTGAAGCGGCGCGTGCGATGGCTAACCCGTTTGAGGACGCACCCGCCGACAGCACGCCGGATGCATCGTCCGATGTGTCGCCCGATGCGGAGGTTGACGAAGCGGCCAAGCCCGTCGACGAATAAGCTCGTCGGACAATTGATGTAGTACTGCATCGCTTGCGCCTCGGGCACGAACGTGTCCGGGGCGTTTTTGCTTCTGGCCGCAAGCGTGGCATGATGCAGTATGTTGTGGTGGCGGCATGCCGCGTTTTATCCAAAGGTGAAGTCAATGGAATTACCGCGTTCAGCACAACTTGCCAGCGAGTGGACCGCGTTGCTGGAAGCCCACTCGCTCGATGCGCGGCGCACGGCGCTGCGTGTTGCCAACAATAACGATCAACGTCTGGCCACGCATTTTTATGATGTGATGCTGAACGACAAGGTGGCCTCACAGTTTTTAACGCACGAACAGGTCAAAACGGCGCTTCATGCATCCATGGCCAAGTGGGTGGCGGGCATCTTCCAGCTAAAGCCCGACGACGACCTGGAAACTGTCGTGCATCACCAGATCTATATCGGTAATGTACATGCGCGGGTAGGGGTACCGGTACACGTGGTTTTACGTGGCGCACGTGCACTGAAAGACTTATTTGTGCGTTTGATTCATAACGAGGTTCAGCATGGCCCCGACGCCATGGATGTGCTGGCATTTATCAATGACAGCATCGACTTTGCCATGGAAATTATGGCGGGTGCCTATGCCAGCTCGTACGACCGCAGTACCCGTGCGGATGAGTCATACCGGCTGTTCTCGCTGGCGCAAGATGTCACGGCCGAAAAGGCCACCCGGCGCGCGTCGTTGCTGAACTGGGAAAACGACATCATGTTTCAGCATGCCCTGGCTACCGAACCGGTGCGGTTACCCCGTCTGGGCGAATCCGACTTCGGCCTGTGGTTTAAGCACAAGGGCGCACATGTCTTTCAGTCTAATTATGAAACCAGTGTGATCCTGAACACTATAAACCGCATCGATAACCAGATCTTGCCCGTCCTGGGGAGCGAGGAAAGCGCGGACGATGCGGTTGAAGCCCGACAGAGCCTGCGTGACTTGCACGAACAGGTACGGCTGATTTCCTCCCACCTGGATCGCCTGTTTGATGAGCGCAACGAGCTTGAGGCAGGCCGTGACTCACTGACGCGCTTGCTGAGTCGCCGTTTCCTGGATGTGATCCTTGCCAAAGAGGTCACTTATGCCCGCCACAGCGGGACCAAGTTTGCGTTACTGGCGCTGGACGTTGACCATTTCAAAGAAGTGAACGACACGTGGGGTCACGAATCGGGCGACCTGGTGTTGCAACAGCTGGCGGCAATTTTGACCGAAAACACACGTGGTGGCGATTACGTGTTCCGCATGGGTGGTGAAGAGTTTTTGGTGTTGCTGGTCGATGTGCAACCCATGGGTGCGCAACGCGTGGCCAATAAGTTGCGCGAGCAGGTGGCACAAGCCGAATTTCGTATCGCCAACGATCAGATCATCAATATTACCGTTAGCGTGGGTGTGGCTGTTCATGACGGCCACCCCGACCATGCCCGTATTTTGCGGGCTGCTGACGACGCCCTTTATCAAGCGAAAAACGCCGGTCGCAATAGTGTGGTGATTGCTTAGCGACAAGTATTGGTGGCGCCGCCTAAGAAACTATTCATCGCGGGGCGGAACCGCGGCGGGCAGGTAAAGGGTAAATCGCGTGCCCACTCCAGGCTTGCTTCGAGCGGTGATGGTGCCGCCATGTCGTGCCACCACAGTCCGTACAAATGCCAGGCCCAAGCCCACACCGCCAGGGTTATCCGGGCGGTTCTCGTCGATGCGGGTAAAAGGTGCAAAGGCATTGGCCAGGCCGGCATCATCCATGCCGTAACCTTCGTCATCAATGCTGGCAACCCAATTGTTGGCGTCACGCCGGAGCGCCCATGTCACTGTGGTGCCCGATGGGCTGTATTTCAGAGCGTTATCCAGCAGGTTGGAGCAGGCGCGTTCCAGTAAGCCGGGGTCGGCCTGCACCCATGCTCCGTCGGTCAGCGCGTCGCTATTTATCGTGATGTTTTTATGTTGTGCGTGTACCCATGCTCCGTCGCATGCCTGCCGAATCAGTTCGGCAAGGTCGACCGGCACAAACTGAAGTTCAATGGCTTCGGCTCGGCTTAACGCAACGAAGCCATCCACCAGCGCGAGTGTTTTTGTAGCGTAAAAATCAAACTGGTTCAGGGTGTCGGGCGACAGCTTCTGTGGGCTCGCACTACTGCGTTGCAAGTCCGTCAACGCCAAGATCGAATTTAGTGGTGCTCGCATGTCGTGCGACAAAAACCGCATGGTTTCGTTACGGAGGCGCTGTGCCTGGCGCATGGTGTCAATGGCACCGTGCAATTGCTGCATCCGCGCAAGCAAGGTCTGGTCTTGAAAGCGTCGGGGGGTTGTGGCCGGGGCCCCCGCCTTGCCGCTGTTGTTACCGGTTGCCGAAGCGTGTTCCCCTTGAAGCATCGAAAGCTCTTGATCGATGTGACGCAGGGCGGCATGCTGGCTGCGCCAGCTCCACACCGGGTAGGCAAGCAGGGTTACGATCAGCGCCGCCGATGGCGGCACCCAGACCAGGCCAAAATGCAAGAGCAGCGATACCGTAGCCAGCCAGCAGATCAGCATCAACAAGTTGAAGGCAAAGGCCCGCTGTGGAGACAAGTACCGAAATGCGAGGGCGCTAAATAATACCGGTATCAAACCCAGTAAGGCCTGTACAAACCGGCCTGGTTGCGTGACCCATTGATCCGACAAACCGTTATTCAGGATGTTGGCCAGAATTTCTACACCGGGCATGTTGCCCCGTGTGCTGGAATACGGCGTGGCAAAGATGTCCCCCACACCGGAACTCCACGCGCCCACCAGCACGTATTTGTCGCGGAAGGCATCCGGCGAAATGCTCCGATCAAGCACACGGTTATACGGAACCACCGCCTGCCCGCTGGTAAAACGCGAAAAGACGATTCGGATGGATTCCGTACCGTACCGTGTGCGTAAGTGATCGGCGTTGTCACTGTGGCTCCCTACCTCCAACAAGGCTAAGCTCAAGTGATCCACCGTGGTGCTACCCACTTGTTGTTGAAGTGCAATCGAACGTACGACGCCGTCGTCGTCCGGTTGGATATTGATCGTGCCCACGTTGGCGGCCGCGTCGGCCAGCAGTGGAATGGGTGGCAGCATCGTGCGACCGTCCAGGCCAATCACCAATGGCAATACAACGCGACCATGCGCGCGGATCGCGTCGGCCAACGCGGCGTCATCGTCCGGGTAGGCCGGATTGGGTTCGCCAAATACGACGTCCAGCGCCACTGCCCGGGCTTCAGAAAGTTGCTCGAGCAGCATGGCGTGACGGTTGCGACGCCAGGGCCACTGGCCGATTTCCTCGATGCTGGCGTCGTCAATGGCCACAATGACGATCTCATCACTTGCGGATTTATTGACTAGCCACGGTGCCAAGCGGTCATATAAGATATTGTTCAGGCCTTTAAGCCCCAGCGTGGGCGCAAAATAGCTTAGGCAAAAGGCAAGCACCAACAAGGCCCCGGTGCTAAGTAGCCATTCAGCCCGCATGCGCGTGTGCAAGCGCGCCTGCAAGTCCGGCAACGGGTGAGCCGTCAGCCCGGGTGTTGCCGGCGTGTGCGGGCGGTGCATGTCAGAAGTCAGTCAGCACGACGACATCACCGTATCCGGTTTGTATGGCATCGCCGGCCCCACTAATCAGCACGGCACGCCCATCCACTTCAAGGGTGGCGTCTGCGCTCATCAGGCCCAGGTCGTCAATGGCGCGCACCAATACATACCAGGTACCGGCGCCGGGCGTGTGATAGCGAACGGGCCCGTGCGTGACGATGTCAGACCAGACGGGCTGCGTGCCGGCGGCATCGCCCGCCACCCTGATTTGGTAATGGACGGCCCCGGCAACCGGCTCGATATTGATGGACCGCGCACTCCCGGGCGCATCGTTAACCCGCAATGCGGGGGGGGCAAGCAAGGGCCGCGCCGGAAGAATCTGACCATCGGCCGTAACGGCAATACCATGGTTGCTACTTACGCGAGGCCCATCGGCGCGTTGGGGTCCCATTTGTACGGCCCCGGACAGCACCTCGGTGCGGGCTCCGTGGTTATCAGTACGTACACGCCAGCGCGTGCCGCGAACCCCCGTTATGCTGACCGGCGTGCGGACCTCGTAGCGCCCTACACCTTGGCCATCAGGAGCCACGCTGGATTCAAGATCACCGCTTTGCAGCGACAGGATACTGTCCAGCAGGCCGGTGCCCATAAAAGTGCGCAGCCGTTCGATGCGCAAGGAAGTGTCTGGCGGCAGGGCCGCCACCGAGCCATCGGGAAGACGAAACGTGACAAAACTGTGGGCTGCCGTCGACAATACATCGCCCTCGTTAAGGGCGGCTTCTCGTTGCGCAGGCTGCTGGTTCACGAACGCCTGCCCGATAATGTGCGTCATGATGGCTTGCGCTTCGACCTGGGGAATCAATGCAAACGGAATCCGGAGTTCAAGGCCGATGGGCAGGGCATAGGGGTCAGCTACATTGTTGAGCGACTGTAAGGTGCTCCAGTTGTCGGGCGTGCCGGTGAAGCGTGTTGATAGTTGGATCAGGGTGTCATTGGGCATGACACGATAAATGAAGTCGTCGCCGCGTGCCCCGGACGGTTGCGCCCATGCGCTGGTGACCCCGACCAGATAAACAAAAAGCGAAACTAGAACAAGGGATAAATTCTGACGGACCGATGACATAGATAGACACTGCCACTATAAAAGTTCAAGCCGGTAGCCCAGCGCATACGATGCATGCAGCCGCACCCCGTTTTCCGGATGCAGTGCGAGTTTGCGGCGGATATTCGACAAATGGGTGTCCAGCGTGCGGGACGTGGCCGGGATATCGCGATTCCAGACCGACATGCTGAGCACATCGCGTGAAAACAGTCGTCCGGGGTTACGGAAAAACAACAAAGCCAGTTCGTATTCTTTTGGCGCCAGTTCTACAATATTTCCGTTCAGTGCAATCGTGCCCGCAGCGGGATCGATCTGGTAGCCAGCGCACGTAAAGGCGTCTTGTTCGGTAACCAGGCCCACGTTGCTGCGGCGTAACAAGGCGCTGACGCGGGCCACAAGTTCGGCGGGCCGGATGGGTTTTATCATGTAGTCGTCGGCCCCCGCACGCAAGCCGGTTACCAGGTCGGCTTCGGTTGTGCGACTGGTTAAAAACATGACGGGCAGCGTGTAGCCTTTGTTGGTGCGGATCCAGTGCAAGACATCCAGGCCGCTGATGTCGGGCATTTCCCAGTCCAGCACAATCAGGTCGAAGGTAACTGATTTTGACAGTGCGGCAATCAGGTCGCGCCCCTGCGTGTACAGTGCGCATTCGTAGCCGTTGTCAACCAGCGTATTTTGGATCAATTGGCCCTGTGCGGCGTCGTCTTCAAGCGAGGCGATTTTCATGGATTATCTATTCTTTTGCGGTGACCAGGCGGGGGTGCGATCGCAAATCTTGCCAATTATAACCGATACATTTGAAACACACGTACAGCATTGACTTCCCAAGGTTTGCGGTGTTATGATGGCGAGCTT
>Ga0079223_10000844_pt1 | contig 17019 bp, 32 predicted proteins | sample Stecom2011_FD_75072 | JGI IMG/M metagenome (GOLD analysis project Ga0079223, IMG submission 75072) | Agricultural soil microbial communities from Utah to study Nitrogen management - Steer compost 2011 | ecosystem: Environmental > Terrestrial > Soil > Agricultural land | place: USA: Utah... | reverse complement strand
CGGCGATCATGCAGTTCAAGGGCTTCGTGATGCAGTCGCTGGAAGCCTGGTTCCGCCTGGCCACCCAGAACGGCAAGGAGGGCGTCAAGGCCGTGGCCATGTCGCTCGGCTTCATGGTGCTCATGGGCGGACTCTGGGGCCTGCCGGGCGCCGATGACCTGCGCGACCTGATCGAGAAGGCCTACAAGCAAGTGACCAAGCAGGATCTCGACCTGAAGACCGAGCTGCGTCGCTCCATGTACGAGCTGACCGGCCAGCGCTGGATCGCCGAGGTCGCCTCGAAGGGCGCCACCTATCCCTTCGGCCTCGACCTGTCGCGCGTCGGCATGGGCGGCATCGCGCCGGACTCGCCGCTGCAGGTGTTCGGCATCCCGGCCGACCTGATCGTCGGTCGCGGCAGCCGCGCGTTCGGCAAGGCCAACGAGGACGACTATTACGGCGCCGTGGCCGAGTTCCTGCCGAACTTCCTGAAGAACCCGGTCACCGCTTACGGCTGGACCCAGAATGGCGTGCGCGACGGCGCCGGCCGCCTGATCCTCGACGAGTCCGAGGTGGGCAGCGGTGAGGTCGGCATGAAGTCGCTGGGCTTCCAGCCTTCGCGCATCACCGACATCCGCGAGTACACCTACGCCCAGCGCCGCATGGAAACGGCCAACGACGAACTGAAGCGCGACTATGCGTCCCGCCTCGCCAAGGCGATCGTCAAGATGGAGAAGTACCCGGAGAAGGCCGCCGAGGCGCAGAAGGAGTACGCGGAACTGATTGCCGAGCTGCAGGCGCACAACGCGCGCTATGCGGGCCGCCCGGAATACCAGATCTTCATCACCCGGGAGTCGCTCCAGCAGCGCATCAAGCGCGAAATGGGCGGGGCGAAGCAGACCTGGGGCCGCGAGCGCAAGCAGGCGCGCGGCGCTGCGGCGGACCTGCGGGAGGTGTTCGGCTTAACGGAGGACGTAGAATAGGACCGGCAGAGCAAACTGGATGCCGAAGAAGACAATGGCCGCGATCACAAGCGGCCACTGTTCCGCCTTGGTGAGCATGCCGCGGTGCAGGTATTCGACGTTGCGGGGCTTGCGCATGACAGTTCCTTGGGTGGGTTTTTGGTAGGATAACAGGGCCGCACGAATTGATGCCGCCGAGAAACTGGGGTCCGATCTGGTCATCGGCGGTTCAGGAAAGGGCGCGGCTCCCTGCCTGGACCTCACGCCGGTGTGGCAGTCACCGAATCGGACTTTTTCTGCCTACCTCCGCTTCTTGCTCTCCATCTGGCGTACCGCCTCGCGCACCATCCAGAGCCGCTGGATCTCCGCCTCGGCGGCCTTTTCCACGGCCTCGCGGATGAACGACGCCTTCGAGCGGATGGCCTTGTTCTGCAGCAGGTATTCCAGCTGCAGGTTCAGGGGCTCCGGCATGGGCAGGTTCAGGTGGATCTTGCGCGCCGGGTCGCTGCCGACCCATGGGCGGTCGGGGTCTCGTTCTGAATCGGTCATGGTTCCTCAATCGTGGTGCAGGACAGTGCTATCCAGCATGGACCAGTGCAGCGCCAACGCAAGGCGTGCCGCGTCTTCTCTGGTTCCGTATCCGCACCGCTGGCGCTATCATCGAACCGCAGATTTGCGCCCAGGAGGGGCGGTATGAATGAAGAAGTCCGGCAGGTGGCCGAGGCGGCGAAATCGCCGGATACCTACCACTGGCTGACGTACATGTGGGTCTGTGTCGTCTCGGGATGGGGCGGCCTTGTCCGCTTCCTGAACTCCATGCGAGACCGCAAGGAGACGGCGCGCGAGGCGAGCCTGACGCTGATCACCGGGCTGGTGACCAGCACCTTCGTCGGCGTGCTGACGTTCTGGATGTGCGAGATGGCGGGCTTCCCGCCGCTGGCGACTGCGGTTTGCATTGCGATCACCGGCCATGCCGGCGCCGAAGCCTTGCGCGCCATTCAGGACGGCGTGTTGAGCCGACTGGTCGCGGCATGGAAAGCGGCCACCACCAACCCAGGAGAGACGAAATGAGCAAGTTCAGGCTGTCGCAGCGCTCGCTGTCGCGCATGGAAGGCGTGCATCCCGACCTGGTGCGCGTGGTCAAGCGTGCCATCGAGCTGACCGAGATCGACTTCGGTATCACCGAAGGCTTGCGCACCAAGGAACGCCAGCGCGAACTGGTGGCCGCCGGCGCCAGCAAGACCATGAACAGCCGGCACCTGACCGGGCACGCCATCGACGTAGCAGCCTATGTCGGCGGCGAAGTGCGCTGGGACTGGCCGCTCTACATCACCATCGCCGAGGCCTTCCAGCAGGCGGCGCGCGAGCTGGACGTGCCGATCATCTGGGGCGGCTGCTGGTGCCGGCTGGATCTGGTCATGGACATCGACCAGTCCATCGCCGACTACACCGCACGCAAGCGCCGCGAGGGCGGGCGCCCGCTGCTCGATGGTCCGCATTACGAGCTCGATAAGCAGGCGTATGCCTGATAGCACCGCATCGCACGGGATCGCACCATGCTGAAGAACCTGATCGCCAAGGCGCTGGGGGGCGTGAACCTCTACCTGATCATCGCCAGCGCGGCCTTCGCCGCCGGCTGGCTGGTGCGCGGCTGGTTCGAGGACAGCCGCAACCTGGCCATCGAGCGCGCCGCCGCGGCCATCGAGCAGCAGGCCCTGGCCCGGGAATCCGCCATCGCCGCCAAGGTGGAGCAGCGCCTGGCCGAGCTGAAGGCCAACCAGACCGTCATCGACCGAGGGATCATTCGTGAAACGGAAAAGCCTGTGTATCTGCGCGTGTGCCTTGAGCCTGACGCTATCGGGCTGCTTAACGCCAGCGCGCAAGGAGCCGCTGCCAATCCAGCAGAACCTGCTGGTGAAGTGCCCGGAGCACCTGCAGCTGCTGACTGACGGCACCGGCCGCGACGTGGCGCTGACCATGAGCGCCTGGGCCGTCACCTATCACGAGTGCAGGACCCGGCATAACGGGCTGGTGGATGCGCTGAAGGAATGAGAAAGGCCCGGATCAGGTCATGCCTGCCGGGCCTTTTTCATACCAACTCAACATCGCCGACGAACACGACCATAGTCCCGTCTCGCGCATGAGCGTGGACATACATGCCATCCATGCGGTCGAACTCGAAGATCACCGGGTAGCCAGGAATGCGGAACAGGTCGCCCCGGCGCAGGTCGTAGGGCGAAATCACTCCCCCTCCTTCGCAGCCATGGCGGCGTCGATGGCGGCATCCAGGTCATCGCCGTCGATTTCCTCCGAGTGCGTGTAGGCCACCGCGCTCATGCCGTAGTCCATCGCGCCCAGCCCCCTCACGACCGCAACGTCGTCGGATTCGCCCTTCCGCAGCCACCGATACCGCTCCGCATCCTTCCGCAGCGCCTCGACCTCGGCTCGGAGCGCCATTTCACGATCAACCACACGCATCACGTCCTGGCACGACGCACTCATGTAGTCGGGATGCATGTCGCGCGCTTTGGCTGCCGACTCCGGCGTGTTGGCCAGCGCAACGACACCGCAGGCGGCCAGCTGCATGCGCAGGCGCTCGGCCTCGGCGCGGAGCTGGTCGCGCTCTGCAGTCGCTGCGGAAAGTTCCTCGCGCAACTGTTCCACCAGGCGTTTCGAGTGCCTTGCGATTTCGAATGCGTCAGGCTGATGCTTCGCCTCCGGCGGCTCGCAGCTGCTGTAGTATCCTACATTCGCGTCCTTAAGCACGGACGCCTTCTTGAAATCAGGAGTCACCTTCCTTCCCCCTTGCGCCTCACGGGCGCTTGTCATTCTGCTGATTGATGGCCGTGCATTCGTAGACCGTATCGCCGACGTAGAACTTGCCGAGCTTCCTGCACTCATCGGCAACCGTGTTGTGGGCGTGAATCCACCCAAAGAGCCAGCCAATCAAAATGCAGATGATCCACGCCATCACGTCAGCCCTTATGTCATCAAAAGAATTCCAGTCTCTCATCGCCATAGCGGAGCACCTCACGGCTGGCAGACTTCCAGCACCTTCAGTTCATGCTTTCGCGCGACGCTCAGCGCGGCCACGGTGAAGCCTTGCGGCCTGGCCGGGACGACAGCGTATGGCCCGCCGCTGGCACTGGCCATGAAGGCGGCGCGGCGCACCGCTTCAAGGGCGTCGTCGTAGCGCTTCACTCCAGCGCCTCGCAGGCATCCTCGATCAGTGCAAGCTGCTTGCGCACGGCCTCTTCCGCCATGGCCTGGTCCATCTTGGCGAATGCCTCGTCGCGCTTCTCCCAGCCGTCGTCTGTGTCCTTGAATCCAAGCCCGATGCGGCAAACGCCAAACCCTTTCGGCTCGAAGTAGATGTTCAGCGCTGGATTGCACTCATCGTTCGTGTCGCGCATGACGAGGATCTGGCCTATGCCATTCGCGTAGAAAATCTTGGCGAAGTCGGAAGAGGACGCTTGGCTGGTGACCGAAGCAATCGGGCTTGCGTGGGGGTTCTGATTGTTCATTTTGCTGCCTCATGCGTATTGAGACAGCGCCGGGATGTCCGGCAGGCCGCGTGCGCAACCTGGATGCCGTGGAGCAGAGCCCGTTCACTGGGGAGGGTGTGGCCGCCCGCGCAGTCACATTGCCAGTATACCTCGACCACCTATCGCCTTGGCAAGCACAGCAAGGATGGGCTTGTGGGTGGTCTGCATCGAATCACCGTGGTTCAGGAATCGAACCACGGTTAGCGCAGTCGGACCAGCTTGGGAAGATCAGGCCTGCCCGGTGCTGCCGAAGCCGCCCTCGGCGCGCGCGGTCCAGCCCAGATCCTCGACCTCGGTCAGGTGGCGCTGGTAGCACATGGTGACCACCATCTGCGCGATGCGGTCGCCCGCGGAGAAGGGCACGGGATTCTCGCCCAGGTTGACCAGCAGCACCTTCAGCTCGCCGCGGTAGTCGCTGTCCAGCAGGCCAGCCATGACGTGCAGGCCATGCTTCACGGCGTGCCCGGAACGCGGGCGGATCAGTCCCATGAAGCCATCCGGCAAGGCCCAGGCAAAGCCGGTGCCGATCAGCCGGCGCTCGCCCGGGTGGATGGTGAAGGCTTCCGTGGTGCGCAGGTCATAGCCTGCGGCGCCCATGGTTTCCTGTTTCGGCAGCGGTAAATCGTGGCACCCGATGCGTTTGATGTTCATTCAGTGGTGTTCCTTGTGGTGGGTTATTTGATGGGCTTGCGGATGGCCTGCCAGCCCTTGCAGGTGGCGCACTGGATCAGCCGGACGCTCTGGAAGAACACCCCGGTGCCCTGCAGCTTGTGATCGCAGCGGCATTCCTTCGGGGTATCCTCGCCGGAGAACAGGCGTGCGGCCTGGCGTTGTTCTTCGGTCAAGCGTCACCTGCCTTGGCCAGTTCGGCGCGCAGCCGCTCGATTTCCTCATAGGCCTGGGTCAGCTGGCGGTTCAGGTGGTGCATGCTGTCGATGATGATCTGGCGCTCGGCGTCATCGTGAAAGGTGCGCGAGATCCGGCCGACGATCTCGCTGTTCATGCTGCGCTCGTTGGTGGTGGCGGCCTCTGCGATCTTGTCGCGCATGCCATCGGGCAGGCGGACGACGAACTTGTCGGCGGTGCGGGATTTGTAGGTCATGGGCTTTTGCCTCGTTATTGGGGCGCCGGAGCGCCCGGTGGTTATCGTTCAATCTCGGAAATGCCGACGCCGCTGATGCCCAGGAAGCGTCGGCCGGTGGCCTTCTCGGTGACGACGTAGATGCTGCGCCGGGCGCCGTGCGCAACGGAGTCCGCGAAGACCCCGCCGAACTCGACCGTGTAGAGATCGGCATTGGCCAGCGGGTACGGCTCGGACGCCTTGCCGGCGTGGAAGGCTCCTATGGCGATCAGGGCGCCAAGGAAAAAGCCGATGGAGAATTTGGTCATGGTGTTGGCCTCGTGGGGCGCCGGAGCGCCCGGGTAGTCGGGTGGTTAGCGCTTGCCAGCTTCGAGTATCGGCAGGCCAGCATCGGTCGGCACATAGATGACCTGCGGCGCGCTGCCCTGGCTCAGGCCCTGAATCCACAGGTAGCGCAGGTAGCCTTCCGGCCCGCCAAGCCCGTCTGCAACGATGCGGTTCGCCTCGGCCACGCCCTTCGCGCGCAAGACCTCGGCTTGGTTCAGATACTCGGCGCTCTCCAGCTTCTGCTTTGCCTCAAGCGTGGAGATTTGCCGGTTGAATTCGGCCTGCCGAAGCTCTGCCTCGCCAGCAACGCCGGCGCGCCAGCGGTTCCACAGGGGAAGCCCGAAGAACAGGCCGCCGATGATGCTGACGATGACGATTGCGATCAGGATGAACACAGCGGCTTCGCCGCGCTGATTGGTTTTCATGGGTGTTTACCTCTTGCTTGTTGGGGCGCCGGAGCGCCCGGGGTTTGGTGTTGGTTATGCGGTGACCAGCTCGCTGCCGCGATACTTCAGGCGCGGCTTTGCCTTGGGCGCCATCCAGCCGGGGAGCGCCGACTTCGGCGCGTTGTCGTAGCGCACCGGCATGATGAGCGCGACGAAACGCTCGCCGATCTCCAGGTTTCCGCATCGGGCAACGGCGGCGCATTCGGTGCCGTTGCCATACAGGCGGACAACAGGCGCGCTGTCGTCCGGGTCCATGATGCGCAGTGCTTCAGATACGGAAGCGACGTAGCTGGCATTGAGCGCCGGAATCGGCAGGTCTTCAGCGGCGGTTAGCGTGCTGACCACCTGGCGCCAGTCCGGGAACTTGCCGTCGATCAGGCGGATCTTCGAGGCGTGCAGGACGACGGGATCGAAGGAGCCATCCGGCGCGTGCTCGCTGGCGAGGCTGTGGGTGAGGATCGCGCCGCCGTTTCCGATCCAGAGCTTCCCGGGAACGGTCATGCGCTTTGCGCTGCCCTTGGACTTGCAGGCGGAGATCAGGCCCTTGGTGATCTCGCCGACGATGATCGGCTCTTTGCACATGCCGTCCGGGTCATGGATGGCGGCCAGGCGGTGGCCGTCCGAGGCGACGATGACGGCGCCCTTCTCAGGGTGCGGCTCGATGTAGACACCCTGCAGGTAATAGCGAACGCCATTTTTGGCAGCGAACAGCTCGATGCCTGCGAAGTAGCGCGGGTTAACGCAAGCGAGGAATTCCATACATTGATGCCTCGTAGTGCTGGGCCGGGCGCGCCGGCCGGGTTTTAGTAGGTGATGGTCACGGCCGGGATGCGGCGCTGGGCGATGGCGGTGATGACCAGCTTTGCGCAGTCTATCGGCACGCCTTCATTGACCAAGGCATTGAGCGCGGCGGTGTTCACCTTGCGGCGGTGCTCGCGATCAGCCTCACGTCGGCGGGCGGCCTCTTCGGCTTCGCGCTGTTCGGCGGCGATGCGCTGGCGCTCAGCTTCGGCGGCCTGGGCGGCGCGCTGCTCTGCCTGCTGGCGCTCCAGCTCAGCACGCTGGGCGGCCTCCTGGGCTTCGCGCACCTGGCGCTCGGCGGATTCCCGGGCTTCGCGGGCGGCGCGCTCGGCAGCCTCCCGGGCGATGCGCTCTTCGCGTTCCTGCTGCTCGCGGGCAGCTGCCTCGGCGCGCAGGCGGGCCAGCTCGGCCTGTTCGGCTTCGTACTTCCATCTGGCAAGTCGGGCTTCGCGAAGAGCGGCCAGGGCGGCCTCCTTCGCTTCAGCAGCCTCCGACTGAAACTCCTCCCAGCTCTCGTCAATGGTCAGGCCTTCCAGCCACTCGATGTTGGTCTGAAGCTCGGTGCTATCCAGATCCCGGCATTCGAGCCGCAGATTGATCTGCCGGATGGCCTGCTGGTGGCGCTCGATCCTGGCCTTCTCTGCATTCTCCCATTCGGTCAGCGGCCGGCGCACCTCGTCACGCAGCTGGTCCAGGAAGTCGCGGGCCTGCTTGCGGGCGGCGTCGATCTTCTTCGGGATCTCCTTGTACTCGTCGACCAGCTCCTTGCCGACGCCATCCAGGTAGGTCTTGGACTTGGACACCTTGTAGGCCAGCGACGCGATGGCATCGCGCCCCTTCTTGGTGGACAGGTCGGGGACGATGCCGGTCACGGCCGCCTTGATCTGGCCCAGGTAAGGCTCCAGCCCGCCTGGCTTGGTGAACACTTCCAGGGCGCTTTCCTTGGGGACGACAATCAGTTCCTGCTGTACTGCTCCGCTCATGTCTTGATGCCTCGTGGTGGTGTGGTGTTGTGCGGTGTGGTGCTACTCGGCCCCGGACTGTTCCAGGGCCACGATGTCGTTCATCCGGTAGAAGACCTCGCTGCCGATCTTCACCTTCGGCGGCGTGCTGCCGGCCTTCTCGCGTTTTTGCAGGGCGCGCACGCCGATTCCCCAGCGCTCGGCCAGCTCCTTCTGGGGGACCAGCCCGCCGCCCTCGAACTCGACGATCGCCGACAGCATGTAGCCGCGCAGGATCGGGTTGTAGGTCGGCGGCAGTCCCTTCTTGCGGCGGTTGCGCAGCACCAGGGGAGAGATGCCCCAGCGGGCGGCCAGCTCCCGGGGGGAGAGCGGCCGGTCGTCCTGCTGGTTCACGGTGGTTTTAGTCATGCTGCTGTTGTTCCTGTACGTGTTGAGGTTCGTCGAACTCCACCGGCTGCACCTGGGTCTGGGTGTGCATGCCGAGGATGCTGTTCAGCCGCGCCGGTTGGCTCGGGCTGGATGCCAGTCGCGGCGCCTGCTGCTGGGCGACCTGCGGGGTGGAGTCACCGAAGTCGAAACCCATAGCGTCGTTGTCGTGCTGGATCACACGCTCAAGCGCCTCGTCGGTGGGCAGCTGCTTGGTTGCGCGCTTGATGACCGCCTTGATCGAGAACTGGTCGTACCACTTGGTCCAGCCCGGGCCGTTGGATGCCTTGGATGCCTCGCGCACCTTCTCGATGTCGCGGCGGGTCATGACCTCGCGCTTGACCTCGCCATTGGACAGTTTGATGACCACGTAGGCCCCGATGATCGGGCCAGGGTCTTCCATGCCCATGTAGGGGCGATGGACGATGCGCGGATTGTCGCCGCGCTCGTACTCGAAGTGATCCTTCTCGTAGACGGCCGCGCCGTCGACCATGGAGATCATTCCGGTGCGGTACATGACCTGGATCAGGCCGCGCACCATGGGCATGTACTGGGCTCGCTTCTCCCAGCGGTCTGGCTGGCCGCGTTCGCTGACCTTGCAGTTGTAAGGCTGCACCAGGGCTTCTTTGCCATCCGGCAGCAGGCCATCCTTCGCGGCCTGCATGAAGGAGGCGTAGAGGCTGGCCGGCGTGCATTGCAGCAGCTCCGGGTTCAGGTTCACGGTGGTGATGGCCGTGCGGATGAAACGGTCGGCGTCGATGCCGCGCGGCAGCTGCTTGGCGATGGCGTCGCGCTGGGCGTTCAGGGTGTTGCTGAACTGGACGGCCGGGCTCTTCGGGCGATCCACGGCGGGTTCGATCTGCTTGTCGGTCATTCTCAATGCCTCGGTGCGGTGCCGCATGGTGCGGCACTATCGGTCAATGTGGGTGACGTAGATCACTTCGTAGGCGCGCCTGACTTCAGGTTCACTCGGAAGTCGCGGTAGCCGGCACGGCCGCCGACGTAGGAGCCGACATCGGCCTCGGTGATCAGCTTGCCCTGGCTGCCCTTGGTCTTCGCGGCGCTGATGGTGAAGCCGGAGCCAACCACCTTGGCGGCATTGCCGATCAGCAGCAGGGCCTCGGCCTTGGCGGCGTCCTTGCGAGCCTTGGCCGCCTTCTCGTCGGCAGCGGCGGCGGTGTAGGCGGCGACCAGTTCGGCCAGCCGGTTGTTGCCGGTCATGTCCAGGGTCTCGCCATTGTCATTGGCGAATAGCCTGGCGATGGTGTCACCGTCCTTGCTGTAGTCCGGGTCCGGGGCCTTGCCGATGTCGACGGAGTGCCAGAACGTGGCGATCTTGTCGCAGATCAGGCCGCCATAGTCGCGATTGCGCAGGCGATGGAAGGGGCGGGGCGTGTTGCCGCCGACCAGCGGGGCGATCAGGGTCCAATCGAGATCCGCCACTTCCTGCTGGTGCTGGACCTGCAGCTCGATGTGCGGCGGCGCCTCCATGTCCTCGCCGTCTGCGATCCAGCCGCGCTTGAAGGCCAGGCCGTCGACGTTCTTAACCTCCATGATGCCGGGGCCGTGCTCGCGGAACAGCTCGCGGTAGATGTTGTCCGGCGCGCCCTCGCGCAGGCCGATGATCTTGAAGTCGAAGGACGATCCCATGCGCAGCTCGGGAATGCGCACGTAGACCTTGAAGGGCTCGACGATCAGGCCGAAGTCTTCGGCGATGCCCATGGCGATGGCCGACTCCAGGCGATTGCCCCAGACCATGCGCTGGTTTACCTCGAACTCGACCGGGAGCTGGCCGGTCTTGCGATGCCACAGCTCGTACTCGGTCAGGTAGGGCGAGCAGCCGAACAGCGCGGCGGTCTCGGTGGATGTCACGTCACGCTCGCGGAGCGCAAGCCATTCGGCCTCGCTGGCGCACTCGATGATTTCGCGGTTCATTTGATGCCTCATTGCGTTGGTGTGGTGCAGCACCGTGCTGCATAGTGCGGATCATTGCCCATCCGGTTCGTTTTTGCAACCGTCCTTTTCGCGCTTTGTGAAAATATCTTCGCCGCCAGTCGGATCACATGCGCGCCAGCAGCACCGGCGTGGCCCATTCCAGGCGCACGGAGTCGGCCGAGACCGGGCCGGAAAGGTTATAGGTGCCCTCGCGATAGCCGCGGCGGACAGTGGCCAGCACGGTGTCGCCGCCCTTGATCCTGGCCAGGCAGAAGCGGCCCACGGCATCCGGTTCGATTTCCGTCGAGCGCATGCAGAAGACGACCCAGCCATCCATCCAGGCGTTGGGCGTGTCCGCCGTCCGGGCCTGCACCGCGATCAGATCCTCCGGCAGGCTCGCGTCGGGGGAGGTGACCCGCTCGATCACCCCGGCCGGGTACAGCTCGACCACGCCCCTGCCGTTCATGGCTCCGATCACCTCGACGCGGCGGCCATTGGCCCGGACCATGCCGACGCCGGCCGCTTCCGCGATGCGATGCAAGGGAGCCCCCAGGATCTCCGAGAGCTGGACCGCCTCGTCCAGCTGCATCCTGCGCTGGCCCGAGAACATCAGCGACAGCTGGGAATGGGTCTTGCCCATCCGCGCTGCCAGCGCCCGCATGGACAGCTTCTTGCCGGCCATGAGGGTATCAAAGAAACGCCTATCCACTGGCATGATTCACCTCGTTTGGTTCTGGTATCGCAACGCCTGGGTCGGAAAACAATCCAGATGCTTGACGCCGTTGGTTCGTTTCTGGAACCATAGTCGCCACAAATCAAACCGCAAGGAGACCCGATGAAAATCACTTCGCCAGCCCAGATCGACGGGGCGGTGGCCAAGGCATTGAGAGTGCAGGCCGGGCATAGCCAGAGAGAATTCTGGGGAAACCTGGGTGTCAGTCACACCCGGGGCTGCAACTGGGAGAAGGGGCTGAACCGGATCGACGAGCCGATCAAGCGCCTGATCTACCTGCACCACGTCTGCGGCCTGCCCCTGGACCTGCCGCACGACACAATGCTGGCCCTGGCAGAAACTGCCCGCCGCGCCGGCATGGGCATCGCCACCCTCGATCAGGCGATCACCCTGGCCGAAACCGCAATCGACAACCTGAAGCGCTGCAAGGCGCTCGTACTGGAGGCCTGACATGGCTCAACTGTTTGACGTGGCCCGCATCGGCCGCGATGCCGTTCTTCGCTTCACACCGAACGACGGCACGGCCGTGGTGAACCTGGCGCTGGCCTGCGACTACGGCCGCAAGGACCAGCAGACCGGCAAGCGCCCGACCCAGTGGATAGACGCAACGCTCTGGGGCAAGCAGGCGGAGGCGCTGGCGCCCTATCTGCTGAAGGGCCAGCAGGTGGCGGTCACCATCGACGACGTGCATATCGAAACCTACCAGGGCCAGAACGGGCCGGGCCACAAGCTGGTCGGCCGCATCAGTCACATCAAGCTGGTCGGCAGCGCGCCGCAGCAGCAGGCCCAGCAGCAGGCGCAGCGTCAGCCGGCACCCCAGCAGCAGCGCCAGGCCGCTCCCCAGCAGCAGATCCCGGACTATGACACGTTCGACGACGATATTCCGTTCTAAATCAATAACTTACGCAATCCAATACGCGGGCGCTCCGGCGCCCGATCCCAACGCAGTAGAAGTATTGAGGCATCAATTTCATGAAAATCATCCGCAACGCCATCGTTTACAAAGCCCAACTGCCGCGCATCGAGCTGCTGGCCCAGCACCTGCAGGAGCTGCCGTTCGAACCCCTGGGCGAAACCTTCATCTGCCGCGCCGGCTTCATCCCGAACCAGGTCACCGGCGAGCTGGTCACCCCGATCGAGGGCGGCCTGTCCTTCACCCTGCGCTATGACGAGAAGATCCTGCCGAAAGGGCCGGTGAAAGCCGCTGTGCAATCCGCGCTGGACGCGGAAGTTGAAGAGCTGGGCCGCAAGCTGAGCAAGGACGAGGCGGAAGCCATCACCGATCGCGTGATGACCGACCTGATCGCCAATGCCCTGCCGAAGACCACCATCGTGCACGCCTTCTACGCGGAGGCCGACCAGTTCCTGGTGATCAATACCACCAACAAGAAGCTGGCCGGCATCCTGGTCGGCGAGCTGGTGAAGGTCTGCGGCAGCGTCACCACCACGACCATCCACATCAGCGACATCAAGGGCGGCCTGACTGCACGCCTGCGCAAGTACCTGATCGTCGATAGCAGGGCCTTCGAGGGCTTCACGCTGGGCGACTCCTGCCTGCTCAAGCACAAGAGAAACAAGGCCAGCTTCGACCTGGACAACCTGGACGATGCGCGCAAAGGCTTGATCGAGGCGCTGGACGCGGAGATGCAGGTCGAGCGCCTGGAGCTGGCGCATGGCGAGATGTCCTTCAAGCTGACCAAGGACTTCCACCTGCGCGGCCTGGAGTTCTTCGGCGAGCTGACCGAGGACGAGCTGGCCGAGCGCGAAGACCTCGACGCCGCCATGCTCTGGCGCACCGAGGCCAGCGTGCAACTGCTGCAGCTTGCTGCCGCCATCCGCGCCCTGTGCGATCTGCTGGGCTACAAGGAGCCGGAGACCAAGCCGGCGGCGGTCGAGCAGGCGGACGTGCTCAGCACCGCAGCGGGCCGCACCGCACAGCACGATGCCGATCTACAGGAAGCGGCGGAGGTCTGACCCATGCGCGTGACATGGCAGTACGGCATGAAGCGCGCGCACACCATCGGCACGGCGCCCAAAAAGCCCGTGCCCTGGTACGGCGAGCTGTGGGGCGTAAACACCCGGGGCGAGCGCATCGTGCAGTCCTGGCGCAGCCCGAAGCCGATCACCCTGGCCGAAACCATCGACGTGATGCACGCGCTGGTGGACGAGATGGTGGCGGAGATCGGCCGCGAGGGCGCGGGTGCCGGCTGGTGGGTGGCCTGCCGATGACCAAGCTCTACCTGCGCAAGATGCCGGGCGGCATGCTGGTGCCGGACAACGACGAGACGGCCGAGTGGCTGCAGAAACTCCCGGTCGGCCAGGTGCTGGCCGGCGAGTTCCGGCGGCCCAGGAACTACCGATTCCTGCAGAAGACCATGTGCCTGTTCCGCTACTGCTTCGACCACTTCGTCGATCAGCACGAATGGAACGAGCAGTATCGAGGCATGAAGGTCGAGCCGTCGTTCGAGCTGTTCCGCAAGCAGCTGACCATCCTGGCGGGGCACTACGACGCCACCTACGACATCCGCGGCAACGTGCGGCTGGAGGCCAAGAGCCTGAGCTTTGCCAACTGCAGCGAGGAAGATGCCGAGCGGATCTACTCGGACGTGATCGACGCTGCGCTGAAGCAGGTTTTCAAGTTCTCGATCAGTGAAGCCCAGCTTCGCAAGATCGTCGACGACATACTGGCTTTTGCATGAGGTAAGCCATGACCAAGGAAGAAAAAGACCACCTGTCCAAGGTGGCAGACCTGGGCTGCATCGCCTGCTACCTGCAGGACACTCCCGGCACACCTGCGGAGATTCATCATCCCAGGGCCGGCAAGGGTACGGCGCAGCGGGCCAGTCACTTCGACGCCATACCGCTGTGCCCGGCGCATCATCGCGGCACCCAGCACCCGGCCGTGCCGAGCATCCACTTGGCGCGCCGCGCCTTCATCGAGCAGTTCGGCACCGAGGCGGATCTGCTGCGGTGGTACGCGAGCGCCTGGGGGTGACGGCATGAACCTGCAACCCCAATGGCGCGACCTGCTGGCGCGCATCGCGGCCACCGATGCCGTGCGCAACTTCGGCCACACCTGCCGACTGGTGCGCCTGGAGGGCAACACCCTGCACCTGGAGACGAACAAGCCCTACACCAACAGCGCCGCCATCAAGCTGGTCCGCGCGATCGCCGAGAGCTCTGGCGCGCCCGTGGCCCTGAACATCCGTCGGCTGCCGAGCCCGAACGGCATCCGCTACTTCAGCCAACCCGAAGAGAGAAAGACCGCATGAACGCACCCGAGATCCTGACCAAGGCTGCCGGCCACCTGGCCGACCGCGCCGTCACCTACGACAAGCCCGAGGGCGAGCGCTCGATGGCGCTGACCGTCGCGGTGTTCAACCAGTTCCACGGCACCAGCCTGACCGAGGCCCAGGGCTGGCACTTCATGCAGATCCTGAAGGACGTGCGTCTGTTCTCCCGCCCGGGATACCACGCCGACAGCGGCGAGGATGGCGTGGCATATGCTGCGCTGAAGGCCGAGGCGAAGGCGAAGGAATGCCTGGCGATGGCCATAGCTGAGAGGGCCACCACGATAGCCAAGGTGAGCGATGCGGTGACCGCGTGCCTGGACGTGGCAGAAGGCTGGAACATGAAAACTGCCGAACAGATTGATCCGGCCGTCGTTCAGCACGTCGAGCTGTTCAACGCCATGACCATGAAGGGAAAGCGCGAGCCGGTAGGCCCGGACGTTGAGTTCGACCAGTCCGGCCGCATGGACCCCATCGGCCAGAACGGAAACACCGGCGAGCACTACGACCTGCCCAGCACCGACGCGCTGGTCGATCCCACCGGCAAGCCCACCTGGGACATGGCGCCGATCTGGGCCAACTACCTGACCCAGGACGCCAGCGGCGTGTGGAAGTGGTGGAACAAGATGCCCGTGCCGGGCAACAAGGCCTGGTCCGGCATCGGCATGAGCGCCGAAGTCAATTCCGGCGAGGTGCGCGGCAACTGGTTCGAGACGCTGGAGCATGCGCCCGGCCAGACCAAGACGGAGAAGCGGGCATGATCGTTCTCGGCATCGACCCGGGCATCGGCGGCGCGCTGGCCGCCCTGCGCGACGACGGGGGATACATCACTCACCTGCCCATGCCCACCATCAAGGTAGGCTCCAAGAGCCGGGTGAACGGCGCGGCGGTGGCCGCCTTCTGTCGAGCGTTGCTGGAGAACCACGGCCAGGTCCACGCCTTCCTGGAGCAGGTCGGCTCGATGCCGGGCCAGGGGGTGTCGTCCATGTTCACCTTCGGCCATGCCGCAGGCCTGGTGGAGGGCGTGATTGCCGGGGCCGGCATTCCCCTGACCCTGGTGACGCCGCAAGCCTGGAAGAAGGCCGCGGGCCTGATCGGCCAAGACAAGGACGCCGCCCGGTCCCGCGCCGTGCAGCTCTACCCAGGCCTGCGCGTGCTGGACCAGAAGGCCAAGGGTCAAGCCCTCGCGGATGCACTCTTGATCGCCCGGCATGGGCTTTCGCTTGTCTAAACTGGTTCGACAGTCTAACCAATTGTGTTAGCATCGAACCGTCTGGCTTGTTCAGCAGGCAAAAGGAAGCCCCGGCGGACCTGAGAACCCGACCGGGGCGAGTGCCCATTGAGAAGTTGGAGCAAGCAGTATGCTACCGAACGCAGTCCAATCCTTCCAGTTTGACCATCTTCCTGTCCGCGTTGTCCTGATCGAGGGCGAACCCTGGTTCGTCGCCAAGGACGTTGCCTCCCTGCTCGGCTATGCCGATACCAAGAAAGCCGTCTCGGCCCACTGCAAAGCAAGCATCCGCATTGGGGAAGGGGGGCGAATCACCCCCCTTGTCGATCTCCACCCGCAGACCGTTCTGATCCCGGAGCGCGATGTCTACCGCTTGGTGATGCGCTCCAACCTCGCTTCGGCCGAGCGATTCGAGGAATGGGTGGTCGGCGAAGTGCTGCCGTCGATCCGCAAGACCGGCGGCTATTCCAAGCCAATGAGTCAGGTCGAGCTGCTGGTTGCCCAGGCCCAGGCACTGCTGGAGATCGAGCGCCGCACGCTGGCCACCCAGGAGGCCGTTGCTCAGATCGAGCAGAAGGTCGAGCGGCTGGAGCAATCCAGCGTCTGGGACCACTGTCCGCAGAACTGCGAGCCGATCACCCGCATCCGCAAGCGTATGAGCGAGCGGTACGGCCTGCCCCCTCACATTGTCGATACCGTCATGCGCGGGCTGCCGCTGAGTCCGAAGATCGCCGGCATGGTCCGCAACAATCACGAGGATGCGGACGGCCAGCACTATGCCGTGTGGGCGGTGGCGGACGTGACCCGCGTCTTCAAGCGCTTCGTGGCGGAGTGCGAGCGCGTCAGTACCTGGTTCGCCACGCATCCTGACATCGAAGGCCGCTTCAAGCTGGCCCCGGAGGTGGCGGCATGAGCCTGGAGCAGATCGGCCAGCTGGCCATCGACCTGCATGTCGCCGCCAGCGCCCGCAAACTCGCCAAGCACGAACTGCGCGAGCGGTACGCGGAGTTCTGTCTGAAGTCCGGGCTCGGCGCGGATGCGCTCATATCCAACACCCACCCGCTGTATCCGGTTATGCAGGAATTCGCCGCCGAACAGGTGGAAGCCTACAAGCGCGCCAAGCTGGACGAGTACAACCTCAAGCGAAAGCTGGAGCGAGCGATCCGGTCGCCGAAGCGCAAGGCGACATTGCCTGCAATGCATGGAGTTCCCTCCGGTGTGTCGCGCAAGGTGGCGCATGGCGATGCCGTGCAAGGCGGTGCCGTGTGATGTTCGGCAGCGTGTGCAGCAGGCCCTGGAGG
>Ga0079223_10000840_pt1 | contig 17058 bp, 13 predicted proteins | sample Stecom2011_FD_75072 | JGI IMG/M metagenome (GOLD analysis project Ga0079223, IMG submission 75072) | Agricultural soil microbial communities from Utah to study Nitrogen management - Steer compost 2011 | ecosystem: Environmental > Terrestrial > Soil > Agricultural land | place: USA: Utah... | reverse complement strand
GTGCCAATACTTCTGGAGTTAATTGCGCTCTAGAAATGTATTTTGGTACATTTTTAAGTGCTTTACCCAAACGACCTAACTCAATATTGTCTTTTTCAATAACGGCGATTCTTGCCTCAGTTTCTGAAGCGATAAAATCAGCATCAAAATCTTTGTAAGAAAGCGTAGTAGCTCCCATTGAAGCAACTTGCATAGAGATGTCTTTTGCCAATTCTTCAGCATTATCAACAGCTTTCGACAAACCTGTTAAGGCAGCAATTTTGTTAACGTGTACGTAAGACCCTACGAATGGAGCTTCTAATATTTCAAAACCACCGATTTCAATTTTCTCACCGATAACACCAGTTTGCTCAGTTAATTTTTCGGCAATAGTCATTCCGCCAAAATCTGAAGCCAAAAATTCTTCTTTTGAAGATGTATTTAATGCAACCTCAGCCATTTTGTTTGCCATTTCAACAAATGAGTCGTTTTTAGCAACAAAGTCAGTTTCACAGTTCAAAGAGATGATAACACCCTTAGTATTATCACTGTTTAATTTAGCTGTTGCAACACCTTCACTGGAATCGCGATCTGCTCTTTTTTCAGCAATTTTCTGACCTTTTTTTCTAAGGATAGAAATTGCTTCTTCCATATTTCCTTCTGCCTCAACTAAAGCTTTTTTACAGTCCATCATTCCGGCACCTGTAGCTTGTCTTAGTTTATTTACTTCTGCGGCTGTTATTTTTGCCATTGTTTTAAATTTTATAGGTTTAATATTAAAAAAGTCGTTCAATTAATTTTCAACAAAGAAAAGAACCAAACGACTTTTAAACTTTAAAATGTTGTTATTATTCTTCTTCGTTAAGAACTTCCTTCTTAGATTTTTGACGCACTGGCTGCTTTGCTTCTTTCATAGCTTCTACATCTTCTTTATCAGTAGATGGCACCTCAGCTTTTTCTTTCTTGCCTGGTTTTGCGTCTTTGTCTTTTTTGGCTGCTTTTTCCATTTTTACCTCATCGTCTCCATCATCAGAACCTCCAGATTTTCTTTCAGAAAGTCCTTCAATAATCGCTTCAGAAACAACACTCATAATAGCTTCAATAGATTTTGAAGCATCATCGTTACTTGGTATTACGTAATCAACCTGACGTGGATCACTGTTAGTATCTACCATTGCGAAGATTGGAATATTCAATTTCATTGCTTCTGCAACTGCAATGTGCTCACGTGTAGTATCTACAATGAAAAGTGCAGCAGGAAGACGGCTCATATCGGCAATAGAACCTAAGTTTTTTTCCAATTTAGCGCGAAGACGATCTACTGCCAAACGCTCTTTCTTTGAAAGCGTCATAAAAGTTCCATCTTGCTTCATTCTGTCTATAGAAGACATTTTTTTAACAGCTTTACGGATAGTTACAAAGTTAGTAAGCATACCACCTGGCCATCTTTCAGTGATGTAGGGCATGTTTGCAGCTTTTGCTTTTTCAGCAACTATGTCTTTTGCTTGTTTTTTAGTAGCTACAAAAAGGATTTTGCGACCACTAGCTGCAATTTTCTTTAGAGCCTCGTTCGCCTCGTCAATTTTTGCAACCGTTTTGTAAAGATTGATAATGTGGATTCCATTACGCTCCATATAGATATATGGTGCCATGTTTGGATTCCATTTGCGCGTAAGGTGACCAAAGTGCACACCTGCGTCAAGTAATTTTTTTACTTCTACTCTTTCTGCCATTTTTGTTTTAGTTTACGTTCTGTGAAAGGATAGCCAACCTCTCCGCTAGGCGGATATGATTTAGATGCTAAACTAACTCCGCCGTGGCGGATAACAGCTTTTTTAATTAATAATGATTATGAACTTTCAACTGTAATTGGGCACCTCCAAAGAGATACCCAATCTAGTTGAGTAATTTATTTTCAACAAGCACTCGTATCCAAGGTTATCGAGCCAAGCCGAAGTATTAACGTTTCGAGAATTGGAATTTCTTACGAGCTTTCTTCTGTCCGAATTTCTTACGCTCTACCATTCTTGGGTCTCTTGTAAGTAAACCTTCTGGTTTCAAGATGCCACGGTTTTCATCGTTAAGCGTACACATAGCGCGTGAAATTGCAAGACGAATTGCTTCTGCTTGTCCTGTAATTCCTCCACCAAATACATTTACTGTAATATCGAAAGTATTTTCGTTTTCTGTAAGTACTAAAGGTTGTTTTACTTTATACTGAAGCGTTCCTGTTGGAAAATAATTCTCCAATTCGCGCTTATTAATAGTAATATTTCCTTTTCCTTCTTTAAGGTAAACTCTTGCAACTGCAGTTTTTCTTCTGCCTATTTTGTGAATTGTCTCCATTATTTGCCGTAGTTAAGGTTAATAGTTCTAGGTTTTTGTGCTTCTTGACCGTGATTGGCATCTGCATAAACCTTTAAATTTCTGAACAATACTGCTCCTAATTTGTTTTTAGGCAGCATTCCTTTTACAGCTTTTTCAACAAGCCTTGTAGGATCTTTTTTGTACATCTCTGCAGCGGTAAGGCTACGTTGCCCTCCAGGGTATCCTGTGTGGCGGATGTAGGTTTTATCATCCCATTTGTTTCCAGAAAGGCTTACTTTACTGGCGTTAATAACGATTACGTTGTCACCACAATCTACGTGAGGGGTGAAACTTGGCTTGTGCTTACCGCGCAGTAAAACTGCAATTTCGGTAGCAAGACGACCCAATGCCTGGCCGTCCGCATCTACCACTAACCATTCTTTTACAACGGTTTGATTGTTGGCAGATACTGTTTTGTAACTTAATGTATCCATTTAGTTTTTGTCAATTGTTAATAAATCATTGTTTTCTCACCCTCAAACAAATAGGTTTTGTCTAAGAGGGGTGCAAATGTAGTGTTATTTATTTGAAATACAAGGGATGAAAATAAAATTTTGAAGCTAATGCTAGCTCAAAGAATGACCTTCATAAAAATTAATTTTACGCAAAACCAAAATCTATTTGAAAAGCAGCTTAAAATCCTTGCGCCTTAGCGGGTTTGTGAAATTTAAGAATTTCTGCAAAACCATTAAGGCGCAAAGTGAAAGATTAAGTTCTATTCTAAAGTGACTATTAAATCGCCTTTCATTACCATAGAGCCAGGCTTGAGCGAAACAGATTTTACCTTTCCATCTTTATTGGCCGTAATGGTGGTTTCCATTTTCATGGCTTCAATAATAAAAAGATGGTCGTTCTTTTTAACTTTCTGTCCTTTTTTCACCAAAACCTTATAAAGACTTCCTTGTAATGGGGTTCCGTATTGATTCGGATCCTGTTCATCGGCCTTTACATTTATTTCTTTATTTACAACTATGGATTTATCCTTTATTTCCACAAAACGATTTTCTCCATTTACAGAAAAGAATACAATTCTAATTCCGTCTTCATTGGGAATTCCAACTGAAAGAAGCTTAACCAGTATCGACTTACCGGGCTCCAACTCAATTGTGGCTTCTTCTTGAAGTTTCATTCCATAAAAGAAATTTTCTGTAGACAGAATAGTTGTATTTCCGTAAAGTTTATATTTCTCGTGGGCATCTTCAAAAACCCTTGGATACAGTATGTAAGAAAGGAAGTCTTCAAACTCGAGAGATCTTGAAAATCCTTTCTGAAACCTTTTCTTAAAAGCATTATATTCTACATCAAAATCTATTGGGTCTAGATGAGCATTGGGTCTTTCGGTGTAGGCTGGAGTGTTTTTAAGAATTATGCTTTGAAGTTTTTTTGGAAATCCGCCAATAGGTTGTCCTAAATCGCCTTTAAAAAAGCTAATTACCGATTCTGGAAAAGAGAGCGATTCGCCCCGTTCCATAACATCTTCTGGCTGAAGGTTATTCGTTACCATGAAAATAGCCATGTCTCCTACCACCTTTGAACTCGGTGTAACCTTGATAAGGTTTCCGAACATTTCATTAACCTTTCCGTACATTTTTTTCACCTCATCAAAACGATCTCCTAGCCCTAAAGCTTCAGATTGCGGTCGAAGGTTTGAATATTGTCCGCCAGGAATTTCGTGTTGATATACCTCTGCAGTTCCCGATTTAAGGCCAGATTCAAAAGGATAATACTTTTCACGAACGTCTTCCCAATAATTGGAAAACTGATTCAATTTATTAATTTCGAAATCGTGCTCACGCGGTTGGTTTCGCATCATCTCGACAATAGAGTTGAAGTTTGGTTGCGAAGTAAGACCCGACATTCCTCCCAAAGCAACATCAACAACGTCTACTCCTGCTTCAATTGCCTTTAAATAGGTTGCAGATTGAACAGAGGAGGTATCGTGCGTATGCAAGTGCACAGGAATATTCAAGATGTCTTTTAAAGCAGCGACCAGTTCACTTGCAGCGTATGGTTTTAGCAACCCTGCCATATCTTTAATACAAATAATGTGCGCGCCGGCATTTTCAAGGTCTTTTGCTAGTTGGGTATAGTACTTTAAAGTGTATTTTGTCTCTTTTGGATCTAAAATATCTCCTGTATAACTAATAGCAGCCTCGGCTAATCCGCCCGTTTTCTCTCGAACAAAATTAATACTAGGCTCCATAGCTTTTACCCAGTTTAGCGAATCGAATATTCTAAAAATGTCGATTCCGTTTTCCCAAGATTTCTCGATGAATTTTTCGATTAAATTATCCGGGTACGCTTTATATCCAACGGCATTTGAACCACGAAGTAGCATTTGGAATAATATATTCGGAATTCTCTGCCGTAATTCACGAAGTCGAGACCAAGGGCTTTCATTTAAAAACCGAAGGCATACATCAAAAGTAGCACCGCCCCACATTTCAATACTAAATGTGTTGGAATGGTTTTTAGCAAAACTTTCGGCTACCTCCAACATATCATAGGTGCGCATTCGCGTTGCCAATAAAGATTGGTGCGCATCGCGAAATGTAGTGTCGGTATAATGAATTTTCTTTTCGTCCATTAACCATTTGCTAAACTTTTCCGGACCCAATTCGGTTAACATATCTTTCGTTCCTTTTGGGTAATCGCTCAAAATGTCAAATTTTGGGACTTTTGGTGTTCTAAAAACTCTGTTTTTATCAATTGTCTTTACATCTGGATTGCCGTTTACAATTACTTCACCTAAATAATTAACAATTTTTGAAGTACGATCTTGCGGAAGTTTGATTTCGAATAACGAAGGTGTATTCGCTATAAAATTAACTGTAGCCTTTCCGTTTTTAAACGTTTCGTGCTGAATTACATTTTGAAGAAAATGAATGTTTGTTTTAACTCCGCGAATACGAAATTCTTTTAATGCCCGTATCATTTTTCTTACAGCTCCGTCTAAAGTTCTTCCGTGGGCCGAGACTTTTACCAACATGGAATCAAAAAACGGACTTACATTATAAGATTGATATATACTACCCGCATCCAATCGAATTCCCATTCCAGAAGCACTTCTGTATGTGGTTATTGTGCCGTAATCTGGCGTAAAATTGTTTGCTGGATCTTCAGTCGTAAGGCGACATTGCATTGCAAAACCATAAGTAGCAAGTGTTTCTTGATCGTATATTTTAATTTGTTTATCAGATAACTTATAACCTCCCGCAACGAATATTTGAGTTTTTATTAAATCAATACCAGTTACCATTTCTGTAACAGTATGCTCTACTTGAATTCGGGGATTAACCTCGATAAAAAAGACGTTGTCCGCTTTATCGACTAAAAACTCAACAGTCCCTACGTTGTTATATTTAACCTCGGAGGCGATTTTAACTGCATATTCGTAAATTGAATCCTTAACTTTTCTAGAAACATTAAAAGAAGGTGCAACCTCAACAACCTTTTGGTGTCTTCGTTGTACCGAACAATCACGTTCAAATAAATGTCGGATATTACCGTGGTTGTCAGCGACTATTTGAACTTCAAGATGCTTGGGGTGTTCTACATATTTCTCCAGAAACATAGTGTCGTCACCAAAAGCATTTAGCGATTCACTTCGAGCAGAATCAAAATTATTACTTAAATCATCATCGTTTCTAACAACTCGCATTCCACGCCCGCCACCGCCAGAAGCAGCTTTCAACATTATAGGGTAACCAATGGTCTTAGCTTCTGAAAGGGCAACTTTTAAAGATGTAAGTTTTTTGGTATTGCTTTTTATGGTTGGAACATCACATTTTTCGGCTATTTTCTTAGCAGTAATTTTATCGCCCAATGCGTCCATTACTTCAGGATCGGGTCCTATGAAAATAATTCCGTTTTTTGCACAATTACGGGCAAATGCTGAGTTTTCGGATAGAAAACCATAGCCAGGATGAATGGCATCTACATTTTTTGCTTTTGCTATTGCAATAATTGCATCCCCGTCTAAATAAGGCTTTAACGGCTCATTATTTTCACCAATTTGATACGATTCATCCGCCTTATATCTGTGCTGCGAATAGCGGTCTTCATGGGTGTATATTGCAACTGTGGTAAGGTTAATTTCGGTACAGGCACGTAAGATTCTGATAGCAATTTCGCCTCGATTGGCAACTAGAACTTTTTTAATTTTCATGAAGGCTTTTATTAAGGTTTATAAGATAAAGTCGTAAAGATAGGGAACACAGACAAAGGCTTAATATAATTTTCCAAATTTTTAAAATAAATATGCTAGTATAGGTGTAATTTAGAATACCTATACTTACATAAATTAAAAATTTGGCAGTTTGTGTAGAGTATTGATAATTTCAATAAAAAAATTAACAATCTAATTATGAGCCTGTTCTGACTCTGCGTAAATGAGGGTTTTCATTTTTATAGTTTCGAATTACAAAATCTAAAGCACTAGTAAGTACTTCACCCATATTGGTAGATTTTTTAAAATTTACATCGCCCGTTAGTTTAAACAAATCCATTTTTAATTGTTTTACTTTTTGCGGAGAAGAAACGCTATCGTTTCGTAAGCAGTTCATTAATCGTTTTAATCGTTTCCGCTCGCTTACCGCACGTTTTGCCAATAACGACCTTTCTTCATTTTCGTATTGATCAATGGATGCCTTTTGAAGTAGGCTCAAAGTCATTTCTACAAGTTTAAAATTTTCTTTAAGAAATTGTGGTTTATATACTTTTACGTTTCCCTCATAACATTGTTGGTCGAAATCGATGGCGCGAATTCGATATTGTATTCGGTCAAAATCGTGGGTAAGTACTACAACATAGTTATAAGATCGCATATCGCCTAATAGCCGCACAAAACAACGTTCATTGAATTTCACAAATTCCTTGGCGATTTCCATTTTATCTCTTTCGTTACAATTATCCAAATAGTTCTCGATAAAATCGTCTCCCGGGATGCCTATAATATGTTCTTCGATTAATGTGTTTTTGTGTACGAGAAAATTAATATTGTTTGGAGAGAGGATGCTTTCTAGCTCTAACCCGTAAATACGAGAGGCATCGGCTGTTTTTATGTATAAGTAAATATAATTATCGTTAAGAACATTTCGGACTTTAACACGGAAAGGCTTTGAATTTCCGAAGGTGCAAAAATCTACACTGTCAATATTTAGGTAAGGCAGAATAGTATCGCTACCGTCGGATTGTAAAATGGAATATATCTTTTTTAAGCTGTGATTTATTTCCTCAGTTTCAAATTCAGAATAATATACACTAACCCACAGGGTGTCTTTTCCATTTTTGTCATAAATAGAAACAGAGCCTTGAAAACGAAGTAAATCGTCATAATAAACAGGGATTTGAATCGTGCGGCCGTGACGGTTAAGATATTTTGAAAGTGCTTCGGTAATTGGATACGTCGGCTTTTTTTTTGAAATGAGTTTGTTTGACTTGTCCATGAAATAATCAAATAAGCCCTAAAGATACAGATTTAGAGCACGGATGCAATTTTAGTTAAGGATAGCCGTACCTTATAAAAAAGTGGTTCAGCCGAAATGACCTTAGAAAACGTGAAAAACCCGCATCCAGAAATTATCCCGCAATAATGTTGAATATAGTTAAACGCTTCGAAACAATACCTACAAGATACAAAATGGCACCTTGCAGAATACATAAATCAAAGATCTGGAAATACAGAGTTCGGGAGATTTTGGTTAAAGCCCTCTGGATTATGATTTCCCAATCCACGAAATAAAGCACTGTGTTTATTCTGAAAACAGTCGTAAAAGTATACCCTCTCCAGTAATCTATTCTTTGATAAATTTCTTTACTTCAACATTACCGTTTTCGGTTTTAATATTCAAAAAATAAATACCGCTAGATAGGTTTGAAACGTCTATGGAAACTTGCTTTTCAAACGTTGCGTTTTGGGCACTTAAAAGCTTACCTTGAATATCGTAAATTTGGAGGTTTGTGTTTCCAATGGAAGCTGGCGAAATCAAAACCAAACTTTCTCCGACCGGGTTTGGGTAAAGGGAAAACGATCCACCGTCATTTTCAAGAAGCCCCATGGCGCAGTCTTCTGAAAAAATCACATCAGCCTCCCATTCAGAATAAGGAAACTGATTGTTTTGAGCTGCAGCAGTATCATCAACCATAAAACAGGAGGTTGGCTCACAGGGAAACCCTTCGTCAAAGCTACATTCCACAAAAACATCGGTTAATATAACATTGTTGCCCGACCGTAGATCAACACTAGTCAAAACAACAAGATTAATTAACTGAAGCTTTGCCAAAAGCGGACTTTGACTTAAATCAAGTGTTTCTATTCCGTGGTTATCGGCTGGAGACGGATCTCCCAAAACCACTTCTATAAGGTTTGGTTTATTGGTCAGGTCCAATTCAGAAAGCATGGAATAACTGCTGCGCACAATTTCCAGGTTAACATTGTTCGTTATATCCATATTCCTAAGATCGGTATTGTGATTAAAAACCAATTCCTTTAAATTCTCATTATTCGAAAACGAAAGAGATGTGCCATAAAAAGAGGAAACGTCAAGATTTTCCAATGCCGCGAAATCTTGTATTCCAGTAAGGTCGGTTATTCCCACATTGCTGATATCGAGAGTAAGAACGGTTTCTATATCACTTGTTAAAACTTGCCCCTTAACCGTCCCGTCGCTGTCAATCCCCAGATTGATAAGAGCCTGTTCAAAATTTGGATCGGGAATGCTGGTTGTTTGGGCATTTAGGGCTGTTGCAAAAAAGCTGAAAAGTAAGACAACCAAAGTTGTCTTTATCGGTAATTTGTAATATGATTTCATAATACTGAGTTTTAAGATTATTGTTTTGCAAGATTTTTTGAATCCTGTATTTCTCCATTGCACACTAAAAATACGGAGTACAATCCAAGTGGGTGATTAGACATGTCAATGGTAATTTCATTAAGCGTAGGGTCGAGGATATAATTGACTGATACGCCCGTAATTTGGTTCAGTACCATAATATAGGCAGAAGCTGCCCCGTCTGCTCTATATTCAATGGTTACATCAGCACTCGTGGGGTTGGGGCTCATACTAACAATTCTGTAAGGTTTTACCGTTACAACAACCTCATCGTAGTCTTTTAAACCGTCTAAATCGGAAATGATTTCCAGTTTGTACTGTTTTGTGAGTTCTGGCGATACGGTTAAACTAAATCCTGTATGAATAAGATTACCATCGGGATTATACCAGTTATAAACAGCGGTTTCATTTATATCAGCCGCCTGAAGGACAATACTGTCATTTCTATCAATTTCGTGATTATGTCCTGCATCTGCGTAAAAGGCACCTCTGGGCTGTTTTCTTATCTCAAATGTTGCACCCCCCATAATCTGGTTTGTAGCTTTTTCTCTTTGTACAACATGGTACGTATAAAACTCCTTATTAGTCAATTCCTTCGTCAAAAAGTTAAAGCTAATATTTGCAGTGCCATATTCATTGGGCAGTAATTCAATATCATCTAACAACACATTGTTACCCATTGCTATTACTTTTTTATCTTTGGCTGTAGTGTTAAAATTGTTTCCATTTTTATCTCCTCGTACCCAGGCATCATATAGAACATCGTCCATTTCTATACCTATTTCGGCTTCTTGATGAATTGCCTTTCCAGGTTCATTAGCATCCGACATTAGCTCAAGACTATAGGACTTTGATGTGTTCGAGGGATTACTTACTCCAACGACTGCATCTACGTTTAGTGTAAGTGGCGCAACACGGATTACGACAGTATTTTTCCAAGCGATATTGTTGTTGTTCTTTACATTGTCATGTATAAAAGAACCTTCAGCAAAAGTCATAGGGTCATCGTTAGACTCAATACGGGCCAACAAACAGAAATACCAAGGGCTTGAAGTAATACCCATATATTCCAATGGATTTGGCACGAGCCATTCAAATTCTAGAATAGCGTCTTCTCCAGGAGCAAGAGGAGGAATAGAGACCGTACCCAGTTCTCCACCCATTGGCACATTGTTAACAACTACTTGCCCTGTCCAATGGTCGTCCCAGTTTAAAGCCGTGTTATTCTTTGCCCAATATAGTTTTAACTGGTCATTGCCAGACGAAGTGCCACATCCTTTATTTCTTACTTTTATATACATAATTAGGATTTGTAGCATGGTACTTAGGATTTTGATGTTCTTGGATTAAAGTACCGTCGTTTTGATTCCTTACCCAAATATCCTTACTGTTCCAAAAAGTGTAAGCATGAATATTAGGCTCTTGTCCAATATCGGATTCCGTGTCCCTAACGTACAGGTCAATATTGTTGTGTGCCATAACTGGCTCAAAAACCTGTGGATTATCTTCAATGGTCTCATGCACCCGAATACTCTGTCCCGTTGTAAACAAATAGCCGCAACCAGAAGTTGAATATGCCATGATGTTTTGAATATCGGCTTGGGTTACTTGATAAGGTGTGCCCCCACAATCCTTAAAAAAAGGAGAGCTAATAAGATTGACTCTACTATCGGGAAGATATGTACAGTTCTCAATATCATAATATGAGTCCATAACCGCAGGATTATACCTCAAATGATTTATTTCGGTTTGGGTAAATCCATAATCAGCAAGAGCTTGTGTTATGGCTGGAGCTATAAATAAACTGCCAAAACCATTGGCTCTTAAAAAAAGCTCTCTACCATCCCACCAAGAACTTACAAGACCGCCCTCATGTACTGCATAGGCAAAATGATTGGTTTGCTCCCTTTGGAAGTTAGGGACCGCATTGGTGTCAACAACTTCATCTCCTATTCCAAGTAAACCAGCATTGTATTCGGGATTATTAGGGTCTCGGGTAACGTGTTCGCAATTATTGGGATTCGGTCTTTCATTACTATTGCCAAACGTATGAAACAGTTTAAAACAATGCCCTATCTCGTGGTATAACGTCCTACTATTGCTGTTTCCTACTACACCCGAGATGATAGCAACACTGGTCTGTAAAGCACTTGATTGCCCAGATCCTCTTGACAATGCGTGAGGCGAATAAATATTAAATGCATCTGCACGTACCTTTCCGTTGGCATTTGCGTAGTTTTTTATTGCACTCAAATTAGAGCCATCATGAAGAGTATCTGAGTTAATGGTATCCATACCTACCAAGTTAAAACAAATTTTCATAGGCGCATAATGTTCATTCAACAAAGCTACGCCTTCCTTAACTCTTTCTATGGTAAGAGGCCATCCCGGTTGCGTATACGAACCATCACTTTTATTAATTCTCCAAAAGAAAATATTATAGGATTTAGACGGAAAATTGTTTAAGTGTATGGGGTCAATCGATTTACTGTAAACTCCCGGTGGGTCAGATATGGTAATGGGCGGTGTTGCGCAGAAATCATCTGTTTGGGCAAAACCAAATAGGCTTAAAAACAACAGAAATAATGGCAAAAATCTGACGTTGCGAGACGTATGGACGTGTGCGCGAGTGGGCGAGTGAATCCATAAGTGCTATATCTTTGGGGTTAATTAAATGTTAAAGTTATGATAAATTTTCTAACTAACAAAATAAAAAGGATTTTTTTGTATTTTTTTAAACCATTCTGTCAATGAGATGGTGGTAACGAAATAATTTAATTTATCGTTAAACCAAACCAACCTCAAGCAATTATGTTGTTTGGGAAAAGCGTTAATAATAATTCCTACATCTTGCTTATTCAAGCAAAAACTACTTTTTTCAATAACCCGCACCGCATCAAAATTTTTCTTTATTTTTGCCACAGCAAACCCAAAATATGCAATACAAAAGAATTCTTTTAAAACTATCTGGCGAAGCCTTAATGGGCAATCAGCAATATGGAATCGACCCGCTTCGCCTTAAGGAATACGCCCAAGAAATAAAGCAAATTACAGATAAAGGTGTAGAAGTTGCCATTGTTATTGGCGGCGGAAACATTTTTAGAGGTTTGGCAGGAGCCAGCAGCGGTATGGATCGCGTACAAGGCGACAATATGGGAATGTTGGCAACCATTATCAACGGTCTAGCATTACAAAGCGCCTTAGAAAACGAGGAAGTACCTACTCGTTTGCAAACTGCAATTAACATTAACGAAGTAGCAGAACCTTTTATTCGTCGCAAAGCAATACGTCATTTAGAAAAAGGTCGTGTGGTAATTTTTGGTGGAGGTACTGGAAATCCTTATTTTACAACAGACTCGGCTGCCGTTTTAAGGGCTATTGAAATAAATGCCGACGTTATCCTAAAAGGAACCCGTGTAGATGGCATTTACACTAGCGATCCAGAAAAGGACAAAATGGCGACAAAATTTGATTTTATAAGTTTTGAAGATGTTCTGCAAAAAGGTCTTAAAGTAATGGACACAACAGCCTTTACACTAAGTCAAGAAAACGAATTACCAATAATTGTGTTCGATATGAATACGAAAGGAAATCTTTTGAAAGTAGTTTGTGGAGAACGTATTGGAACCAAAGTTAATTTGTAATAAAATACTATTTTTCCCGAGTATTTAATGATTTTTACTCGCGATAAAATTATATTAAACTTGTAACCTTAAGCGAAGACGAAGCTTGAATTTTTAACCTTATGGAAGACGAAATAGATTTTATAATTGACGGTACCCTTGAAGCAATGGGTAATGCTCTTAAGCATTTGGAAAAACAATTTGCGAACATACGTGCAGGTAAAGCATCACCAGCAATGGTGGGCAGTGTAATGGTAGATTATTACGGCAACCCTACTCCGTTGAGCCAAGTGGCAAACGTTAGTACTCCTGACGGCATGACTATTAGTATTCAGCCTTGGGAAAGAGGAATGATTAACGAAATTGAACGCGGAATCCACCTTGCAAACCTCGGATTTAACCCAATGAACAATGGCGAAAGCGTAATCATTAATGTACCACCACTTACCGAAGAACGCAGAAGAGATTTGGCAAAGCAAGCAAAAGCTGCCGCAGAAGAAGCCAAAATTGGTGTCCGTAATGATCGAAAAAATGCAAATAATGACCTAAAAGGACTCGATATTTCTGAAGATCTTAAAAAGAATTTAGAAGATGATATCCAGAAAATGACCGATAAGCACATCAAAAAAATTGATGACTTCTTGGCTGTAAAGGAAAAAGAAATAATGACGGTGTAAGCTATGCTTCCGTTAAACTTATTACAATAAAGCGGCTATTATGCCGCTTTGTTTTTACCTTTAAAAACACACTCCCTACGTTCCAATATGCAAAAAACCCTCTTTTTTGTTTTCTCGCTCATCGGACTACTTGCTTATGCTCAAACTCCAGCCATTAAGACAAGTGATACGATTATTAATGTTGAAAATAAGAAAGAACACCCGCTTTCAACAGGTTATTTCCCAATAGGGTTTTTCGATATTGATCTCAAAACACTTGTAAAATACAACAATTACGAAGGGGTACGATTGGGCATAGGAGGTCTTACAAACGACAAACTTTTTGAAAATTATAAACTAGGTGGATATGTAGCGTACGGGTTTATCGATGCCAAAGTAAAGTACGGATTGGGAGCCAGTGTGCGAGTCAATAAAGAAAAAAAAACCTGGATTAAACTCTTTTATGCCGATGATATTAAAGAAATTGGCACATTCGATTTTCTTACCGATGCCCGCGTATATTCCATCTTCGAACCTCGTTTGATAAATATTATTCAATTTTATAAATATCGGGAATACTACGCCAACATTACAAGCGAGCTCTCCCCGAAACTACTTTCCGAATTCCGTATAGCACATAGTAATGTTGAAAATATCGAAAACTATTTTTTTATAGATAATAGCAGAGTTTATCACAATTACAAACTATCGGAAGCGTCCTTTTCTTTTCGGTATAGCCCAAAAACAAACTTCTTTACCAATGAAGATGGGACTCGTGAGTATTTTGACGGTCTTCCAAAAATTAGTGGACAAGTTACTCAGGGATTTAAAGGGGTTGGTGAAAGTGATTTTAATTATACCAAAGTCGGACTTAAATTCGATTATTTCATAAAACGAAAAGATCTTTCTTCAACAAATATTCTCTTAGAAGGATTATTGGCAATTGGCGATGTTCCGCTTACCCATCTCTTTCATTCATACCCTAACCAACCTAATAAATTAGACTGGACAGGACGTTTTTCTGTTGCAGGGGTGCAGAGTTTTGAGACGATGCATTTTGGCGAATTCTATTCAGATAAGTTATCGATGCTACAAATAAAACACAGCTTACGCCGTTTTAAACTCACTGAAAAATGGAAGCCTGAACTCGTTATTATCACGCGACACGCAATGGGTGATATAAGCAAAATCGATAAGCATTTTGGTATTCCTTTTAAGTCTTTAAAGCACGTTTATAACGAATCTGGCGTTGAATTAAATAAAATTATTTTTGGCTTCGGACTGAGTTTCGCATACAGATACGGGTATTACCATTTGCCTTCTTTTGAAGAAAATGTATCGTTTAAATTCACTTTTAATTTGAAGGTATAAAGAACGAATTTTTTACTTAGACAACCTCAGCAACAACAAAGGTGCTTCCTCCAATGTATATAAAGTCGTCATCAGAAGCCGCCGCTAAAGCAGACTTATACGCTTTTTGAACCGAGATATATTCCTCTCCCTTTAGCCCAAATTCCAATGCTCGAACCGTTAATAATGATGCGTCTAGTCCGCGAGGAACATCTGGCTTACAGAAATAATAAACAGCTTCTTTCGGGAAAAAAGGCAAGATAGAAGCAAGGTTTTTATCATTTACAACTCCAAGAACAATGTGTAGTTGTTTGTAGGTTTCCTTTTTAAGTTGATTCATTACAATACGCAATCCGTCTTCGTTGTGCGCAGTGTCGCAAACCACTTTCGGATTCTCATTTAAAATCTGCCAACGCCCCATTAAACCTGTATTTTCAATACTTTTTAACAAGCCATTCTGTATGTTTTCTTCAGATATATTCCATCCATTTTGCTGTAAAACTCGTATTGAAGTCAAAACAGTACGGATGTTTTTTTGCTGATAAACTCCTTTTAAATCTGAAGGATAATTTGGAGTATCATCTTTTTCGGCAAAAGCTATAGGCGCATTTTGTTCTAAGGCTTTACGCTCAAAAACAGGTTTTGTTTCGGGAAGGGTTTCTCCAATGATTACTGGCACTTCTTTTTTGATGATTCCAGCCTTTTCAGCCGCAATTTGACTTAGGGTGTTTCCCAAAAACTGTGTATGGTCTAAACCGATATTTGTAATTATTGAAATTTCGGGAGTAACAATATTTGTGCTATCTAACCTACCACCCATTCCTGTTTCTATGATTACAATATCAACTTTTTCACTTCTGAAATAATCAAAAGCAAGTCCTATTGTCATTTCAAAAAAGGAAAGTTGATTGCGCTCTAGATATGGTTTATGTTTTTCAACAAATTCGCAAACAGTCTGTTCGGGAATCATTTTTCCGTTAATTTTTATCCGTTCACGAAAATCCTTTAAGTGAGGCGAAGTGTAAAGCCCAGTTTTATAACCTGCTTCTTGATAAATTGAAGCCAATAGATGGCTCGTACTTCCCTTGCCATTAGTGCCGGCAACATGCACACTTTTAAAGCTTTTTTCAGGATTGTTTAAATAACGGGCAAGATTAATCGTTGCTGATAAATCGGCTTTGTAGGCAGATTGCCCCACCCTTTGGTACATTGGGAGTTGCGCAAAAAGCCACTGTATTGTTTTGGAATATTTGATGAGAATAGAATTAGAGCTACAACAAAATTACTCTGAAAGGCTGAATCTATAAACTATTTTACCGATTTGTTTTGCTGGTGCTTTATCGTCGGGATTAAATTTTGTTGCCATAGCAGCACGTTTTGCTGGCTCGGTAAGACATTTAGAGTTGTTTGTAGTTCCACGAACTCCTGGAGTAGCACTGGTTACGTTTCCGTTTCTATCCACTTCAATACTAACTACCACAATACCAGCTTCGTTACATTCTTGCACAAATTTTTCCTTGTTCAGTGCTTTTCTTCCACCTAACTGATAGTTACCATCGCCATCCAAACCTTTGCCTGTACCGTAGTAAGCACTTGCGTTAGGGTCGCCATCTGGATCTCCTTTATCTCCAGGCTTACCGTCATTACCTTCTCCCCCTTTTGCCGTTCCATCGCTCTTAGGACCATTCAAAAAACTGGAAAGCGCATCTGTGGTAGATTGATCTGGCTTTGGATCTGGTTTTTTTTCTTCCTTTTTAGGTTCTTCTTTTACAGGCTTTACAGGAGTTTCAGTTTGTTCCTTTTTAGGTTTTTCTTTTTTAATTACAGGAGCATCTTCAGCATCCTGAGTCACAACTTCTTCTTTAATTTCAGATTTTGGTTGTGAAACTGGTTGCGAAGTAGTTTTTTGAGGTGCTGATTGTATTTTTTCGGTTGGCTGAATTTTTCCACTACCTACGTCAGACGTTCCAAAATTAACCGCAATCCCCTGCTCTATTGGAGGGTCGAGATATCTCATTCCAACAAAAAACAACAAAATAAGAAGAATGACGTGCACGATTACCGTGATGGTCATACTTTTTCGTTTATGTTCTGTGTCTAAAAGTTTCAAAGGTTTGCGGTTTGTGGTTTGAAAGAAACGGGGTTAATGGTACTGCGATAAACGACTTTACTTTATCAACTTTATTTGGGCCTAACGGCTAGTACTACTTTAAACTTATTTTTATTTGCAATATCCATTACAAAAACAGC
>Ga0079223_10000839_pt1 | contig 17061 bp, 13 predicted proteins | sample Stecom2011_FD_75072 | JGI IMG/M metagenome (GOLD analysis project Ga0079223, IMG submission 75072) | Agricultural soil microbial communities from Utah to study Nitrogen management - Steer compost 2011 | ecosystem: Environmental > Terrestrial > Soil > Agricultural land | place: USA: Utah... | reverse complement strand
CCTGAGCTTCGTGGCGGACGGCACCAGCATCGTCGAACAGAACTTCGATTTCGACCTGCTCACGCCTGCCAAGCTGATGGAAAAGGCGATCGGCCAGACGATTACGCTGGTGCGAACCAATCCGGCAACCGGGCAGGAGACGCGCGAGCGGGCGACGGTGCTCTCAACGGCGGGCGGGGTGGTGATCCAGGTTGGCGACCGGATCGAAGTGCTGCGCGACGACGGGCTGCCGGTGCGGGTGATCTTCGACAGGGTTCCGCCGAACCTGCGTGCACGACCCACTCTGTCGGTGACGGTCGACAGCCGCCGCGGCGGCGCCCGTCCGGCATCGATCCGCTACCTCACCCCCGGCCTCGGTTGGGGGGCGGACTACGTCGCGCTTTACGACGAACGGCGCGGCACGATCGACATGCAGGGCTGGGTCACGCTGACCAATAGCACCGGCACCACGTTTCATTCGGCCAATGCGCTGCTGGTGGCGGGCAATCCGAACATGAGCGGAGGCTCGCGGGTGGTGCGAGGCCGACCGGTGTTACCACCCGCGCCTGCCGGCACCCGGATGGTTCCGGGCACCGAGACGGCGGATCGGGAGCAGATCGGCGATTTCTACCTCTATCCGATCGACGAGCGGACCACGATCGCCAACAACCAGACCAAGCAGGTCAGCTTCCTCGATGTTCAGGGCGTCGCGGCGCGCAAGACTTATGGTCGCACGGTCGGCTGGCTGAGTTCGGACGCGCAGCCGGTCAACGTGCAGAGCCAGATCGCCTTCTCCTCCAGCCGAGACGGCGGTCTGGGCGATGCGCTGCCGGCCGGCACGGTGCGATTCTATCAGCGGGACGCCGCGGGCAACCCGCAGTTCATCGGCGAGAACGGTATCGGCCATACGCCGATGGGCAGCGAGCTGACCCTGTCGACCGGGGATGCCTTCGACGTCTTCGCCCAGGCTGAAGTCGAAAGCCGTGACCGGATCACCGCAGCCGACTACGAACGCAGCGCGCGCTACCGCGTGATCGAAAACGGCGAGGTTGTGCGCGAGGTCGAGGTGGATCGCACGGTCGATTACTGGCGTACGACGATGCGCTATACCTTCACCAACGCCAAGCCGGAGCCGGTCGAGGTCGAACTGGTCCAGGCCGGGCTCGACCGCGGCTGGTGGGGCCGCGACTTCCGCGTCACGAGCGAGGACGTTACCGGGCAGCAGCTCAATGCCGACCGGCGCAAGTATGTCGTCACCGTGCCCGCCAACGGGCGGCGTGAGGTGCGGGTGACGTACGAGACGCGGTACTGAGGCGAAGGCGGTGCGCCGCGTCGCTCTCATTCTCGGCCTTCTGGGAAGCGTCTGGTCCGGAGCCGCTGGAGCCCGGGAGGCGGTCGACGCCTCTGCGCCCAACGCGCTTGCAGTGACTCTCTATCGCGATCCGGCTCGCGGGGTGGATCAAGCGATGAACCGCGATTGGCCGCGGGGCTTCGCGATGATCACCGAGACCCGCACTGTGACCCTCCCGCCGGGGGAATCGACGATCCGTTTCACCGGGGTCGCCGAAGGGATGGTGGCAGTCAGCGCGATCGTCACTGGGTTGCCTGGAGGCACGATCGAGAAGAACCGCAATGCCGACCTGCTCAGCCCGGCGGCGCTGGTGGATGGTACGTTGGGCAATCGGGTGGTCGTCACGCGAACCAACCCAGCGACAGGCGAGCCGGTGGCCGAAGAGGCGATCGTGCGAACGCGCGCCGATGGCGGACTGGTGCTGCAGACGGCGGAAGGGTTCGAGGCCGTGCGCTGCTCGGGGCTGCCCGAGAAGCTGAGCTTCGACCGGATCCCGGCAGGGCTTTCGGCGCAGCCGGTGTTCAGCGTCGACACGCGCGACCCGGACGGCGGGACTTATACGGTGGAGCTGACTTATCTCGCCTGGGGGTTCGATTGGCAAGCGCACTATGTGGCGACGCTCGATGAACCGGGCCGCGGCGACGCGGTCGAGATGAGGCTAATGAGCTGGCTGACGCTGCTCAACGACAACGGCCAGAGCTTCCCGGATGCCGAGCTGCTGGTGGTGGCGGGTAAGCTGAGCGTCGTGAGTGATTTCCAGGGTCTGGCCGATCCGCCTGAGGCGCGACCGTTGCAGCTGACTTGTTATCCGTTGGGAAGCACCGCCGCCGGGTCACCGCCCGACTATTCGGCGCCGCCACCGCCAGCGCCGCCACCTCCGCTCATGGCAGCCATGGAATCGATCGTCGTGACCGGCGCGCGCCAAGCGGATTTCGCGGCCGCCGCCCCGGAGATGAAGGCGGTGGAAGAAGCGCTCGGGGATCTCAAACTCTATCGGGTCCCGGAGCCAGTGACTGTCGCCGCCAAGAGCCTCAAGCAGGTGGCCTTCCTCGACCAGGAGGCGGTGCAAGCACGGCTGCTCTACAAGATCGCGTGCTCTCCTGGGGGCGCCTACGATGAGGCGCGACCGGCGACGATGCTGCTCGCCACGGTGAACGACAAACGTCATGGCCTCGGCATGGCGCTTCCGATGGGCGGCATCACGATCTTCGAACCGTCGCCGCTGGGCGAGCAATTGGTCGCCGAGGAACGGCTGCGCGATTATGCCGAAGGACAAGATATCGAGCTGTCGCTGGGCATCAGCAGCCAAGTTTTTGCCGAGTGCGAACGGCAAGCATCGAACGAGACTGGCGATCCGTCACAATGGAGCTCGATGCGTTTGACGTTGAGCAACGCCAACCGCAATCCGGCACGAGTTCGGGTGGTGCTAGGGGCATCCGGCGACTGGGCCGCGCGCGGCATCCAGGGCACGCAGATCAAGGACGGGGACATGATCGTTGAGGTCACAGTTCCTGGCAATGGCCGCCGCAGCCTAGAGTGGGAGACGCGCCGGGCCGGGGCAATCTAACGAGCTCTCGGAAAAGTGCGTTCCCCGCTTGTTCTTTTGGAACAAACGGAATACATAGCCATCCGTTGATGAGTCGATCCCCACTCTAGGCAACTGACGGAGGCCATGTCATGGCGGCGGAACTTAAGCTGGTTGAGAAGGAATCCAACGTGGACCGTCAGAAGGCGCTCGAGGCCGCTCTCGCGCAGATCGACCGCGCATTCGGCAAGGGCTCGGCCATGAAGCTCGGCCAAAAGGAAGCGATGCAGGTCGAAGCAGTTTCGACCGGATCGCTCGGGCTCGATATTGCGCTTGGTGTCGGCGGTTTGCCGCGTGGCCGGGTGATCGAGATCTATGGTCCGGAAAGCTCGGGCAAGACGACTCTGGCTCTGCATTGCATAGCGGAGGCCCAGAAGATTGGCGGCACGGCCGCGTTCGTCGATGCCGAGCACGCGCTCGATCCGGTTTACGCCAGGAAGCTCGGTGTCGACATCGACGAACTGATCGTGTCCCAGCCGGACACCGGGGAGCAGGCGCTGGAGATCGTCGATACGCTGGTGCGCTCGAACGCGATCGATGTGCTGGTGATCGACTCGGTCGCCGCGCTGGTACCTCGCGCCGAAATCGAAGGCGAGATGGGTGATTCGCACGTCGGACTCCAGGCCCGGCTGATGAGCCAGTCGCTGCGCAAGCTGACCGGTTCGATCAGCCGCTCGCGCTGCATGGTGATCTTCATCAACCAACTGCGCATGAAGATCGGCGTGATGTATGGCAATCCGGAGTCCACGACCGGCGGCAACGCGCTCAAGTTCTACGCCTCGGTCCGCCTCGACATTCGCCGCACCGGGCAGATCAAGGACCGCGACGAGATCATTGGCAACGCCACGCGCGTCAAAGTCGTCAAGAACAAGGTCGCGCCGCCGTTCAAGCAAGTCGAGTTCGACATCATGTACGGACAAGGCATCTCGAAGATCGGCGAAATCCTCGATCTCGGCGTCAAGGCCGGCGTGGTCGAGAAGTCAGGGAGTTGGTTCTCCTACGACAGCATCCGCATCGGCCAGGGGCGGGAGAACGCCAAGCAGTACCTCAAGGACAATCCCGAAGTTTGCGACAGGCTGGAAGCCGCCATTCGCGGCCGAACCGAACAGGTCGCCGAGGAGATGATGACGGGTCCGGACGCGGACGACGACGCCTGATCCTCAAGAGGCGCGGTCGGCTGAACAGGACCGGCGGCGCTTGCGGAACCGGAGCCGGTGCGAATGTCCTACGGGCCCGCGCCGGCTTCTTCGCGTCCGGCGTGGTTTGCCGTAAGAGGGACTGCGGCGAAGCGGCCGCAGCAGGAGATGGACGGGCATGGAAGGCAAGGCCGTGACGGTGGGGACCGACGAATGGGTCGGACGCACCGGCGATAGCTGGGCAGCCGAATGGCGTCGCACCGATCGCAGCTTCAGCGTGTTGACCGAACGCCTGCTGCAGCGCAGCCGCGACTACACTTTCCGTTCGGCGCTCGACATCGGCTGCGGCGCTGGCGAGCTGTCGGTGGCAATCGGTCGCGGGCGGCCGCAGTGCCAGGTCGTCGGCGTCGACATCTCGCCGCAGCTGGTTGCCGTGGCGCGGGAACGCGCCGGCCATCATCCGAACGTCTCGTTCGAAGTGGCCGATGCGGCTGCTTGGCGAGGCGCTGCCGACTTCGCCCCCGAGCTGCTGGTCTCGCGCCATGGCGTCATGTTCTTTGCCGATCCTGTCGCTGCTTTCGCCCATCTGCACGAAACCTCGGCTCCCGGGGCAGCGCTGCTGTTCTCCTGCTTCCGCGCCTGGGCGGACAACCCGGCCTTTGCCGACGTGGCCGGACTGCTGCCGACCCCGCCGCCACCCCCATCCGACGCTCCCGGCCCGTTCGCGTTCAGCGATCGCGCGCGGGTCAAGGACATCCTTTCGCGCGCCGGATGGAGCGAGATCGCCTTCGAGCCGTTCGACTTTGCGATGATCGTCGGCGCCGGGGAGGATCCGGTTGGCGATGCCGAAGCCTACTTCGCCCGGATCGGGCCAGCCGCGCGGGCCTTGCACGAGACGACCGAGGATCAGCGCCAGGCGTTCTGGGCGCGGCTGCGCGAGCTGGCCCAGGCGAACCTGCGCGATGGGCTCGTCTCACTCCGCGCGGCGGCCTGGATCGTCAGCGCCCGCCGCACCTAGCGCGCGGTTTTTCGCACCATCGCCGGACAGCTCCGTCAGTCCCGGCTTTATCCGCTTGTTTCGCCTTGCCGGCGCCCCTAATTCGCAGGTCCCATGCACTCGACAAACGATATCCGCCGCGCCTTCCTGGATTACTTCGCGGCCAACGACCATGCGGTCGTGCCTTCGGCGCCGCTGGTGCCGTACAACGACCCGACGCTGATGTTCGTCAATGCGGGCATGGTGCCGTTCAAGAACGTGTTCACCGGCCTCGAGACGCCGCCGAGCCCGCGCGCGGCCAGCAGCCAGAAGTGCGTGCGCGCAGGCGGCAAGCACAACGACCTCGACAACGTCGGTTACACCGCGCGCCACCTGACGCTGTTCGAGATGCTCGGCAACTTCAGCTTCGGCGACTACTTCAAGGAGCAGGCGATCGAACTCGCCTGGGGCCTGGTCACGCGCGAGCTGGGGCTCTCGCCGGACCGCCTCACCGTCACAGTGTTCCACACCGACGATGACGCCTGGAACCTGTGGAAGAAGATCGCGGGCCTGCCGGACGAGCGGATCATCCGCATCGCTACCAAGGACAACTTCTGGGCCATGGGCTCGGACGGGCCGTGTGGGCCTTGCTCGGAAATCTTCTGGGACCACGGGCCCCACGTGCCGGGTGGCCCGCCGGGATCTCCCGACGAAGATGGCGATCGCTTCGTCGAGATATGGAACCTGGTGTTCATGCAGTACATGCAGGAAAACGACGAGATCGTCGGCGACCTGCTTCGGCCGAGCATCGACACGGGCATGGGGCTTGAGCGCATTGCCGGCGTGCTGCAGGGTGTGCATTCGGTGTTCGAAACCGACACTTTCCGCAAGCTGATCGATGCCAGCGAGACGCTGACGGGCACGCGCGCTCAAGGCGAGCAGCAGGCCAGCCACCGGGTGATTGCCGACCATTTGCGTTCGACCAGCTTCTTGATTGCCGACGGCGTGATGCCGGCGAACGAGGGCCGCGGCTACGTGCTGCGGCGGATCATGCGCCGCGCCATGCGCCACGCGCACCTGCTCGGTGCCAAAGAGCCGCTCATGCACCGGCTGGTCCCGGCGCTGATCGAGGAGATGGGGCACGCTTATCCCGAGCTGCCGCGCGCCGAAGCGCTGATCACCGAAGTGCTCGAGCGCGAGGAGATGCGCTTCCGTCAGACACTGGCCAATGGCCTGCGGCTGCTCGACGACGCGACGGCGGGTCTGGGCGCAGGTGCCAGCTTGCCCGGTGAGACGGCGTTCAAACTCTACGATACCTACGGCTTCCCTTATGACCTGACCGAGGATGCGCTGCGCACGCGCGGCATCGGCGTGGACCGCGCGGGTTTCGATGCGGCGATGGCGCAGCAAAAGGCTGCGGCGCGAGCCGCTTGGAAGGGTTCGGGCCAAGCCGCCGACGGCGAGCTGTGGTTCGACATTGCGGAGCGGGAAGGCGCCAGCGAATTCACCGGCTACGCCGCAACCACCGGCGAGGGCCAAGTGGTGGCGCTGGTCGTGGACGGCCGCGAAGTTGAGCAGGCAGAAGCCGGTGCGGAAGTCACGGTGCTGACGAACCAGACACCGTTCTACGGCGAGAGCGGTGGGCAGATGGGCGACATCGGTGTCATCACGACCGACGCCGGGTTGCGTATCGCGGTGAGCGACACGACCAAGCCGCTCGGCCGGCTTCACGCGCATCATGGACGAGTGGAGCGTGGCACAATTGCTATAGGCCACACGGTGCATCTGGCGATTGACGCTGAACGCCGCGACCGCATTCGCGCCAACCACTCGGCAACGCACCTGCTTCACGCGGCACTACGCAACCGGCTCGGCGATCATGTGACGCAGAAGGGCTCGCTGGTTGCGGAAGACCGGCTGCGCTTCGACTTCTCGCATCCCAAGCCGCTCAGCGCTGAAGAGATCGCGGCGATCGAAGCCGATGTAAACGCTGAGATTCGTCACAACGAGACTGTCAGCACCCGGCTGATGAGCCCGGACGAGGCCATTGCGGCTGGCGCGATGGCGCTGTTCGGAGAGAAGTACGGCGACGAGGTCCGGGTCTTGGCGATGGGGCGGCCCGGCGAAAGCGGTCTGAACTATTCGGTCGAGTTGTGCGGAGGCACGCATGTGCGCGCGACCGGTGATATCGGCCTGTTCCGGATCGTGTCGGAAAGCGCAGTGAGCTCAGGCGTCCGCCGTGTCGAGGCGCTGACGGGTGAGGCGGCGCGTCGGTGGGTCGTCGGACGCGAGGAGGTGCTCAAGGCCGTCGCGGCTGCGCTGCGCACCGCGCCGGAAGATGTCGAAGCCCGCGTCGCGACGCTGCTGGACGAGCGCAAGCGGCTCGAGCGTGAACTCGCCGAAGCCAAGAAGCAGCTAGCGCTTGGTGGTGGGGGTGGTGCAGCAGCGCCTGCAGCCGACGAGGAGATCGGCGGCGTAAAGTTCTCAGGCCAAGTGCTGCAAGGACTCGAGCCGAAGGCTCTGCGCGGCCTGCTCGACGATGCGAAGAAGCGGTTAGTATCGGGCGTGGCGGCAATTGTTGCGGTGAATGAAGGACGCGCGGCGTTCGCCGTCGGGGTTACCGACGATCTGACTGATCGCTTCAGTGCGGTCGATCTCGTGAAGGTCGGAGTCGCGGTGCTTGGCGGTCAGGGTGGCGGCGGCCGCACCGACATGGCGCAAGGCGGCGGTCCGGACGGCACAAAGGCCGACGAGGCGCTCGGGGCCGTCCGCACCGCGCTGGCGAGCTAGAGCGATTCAACCGGGTATATGGCTGCCCGCGGGTTAGGCTCCGCCAGACCGGCTCTACCCGCGCTGAGTGCTCGCCCCGCGCTGAGCCGGCTCGCTGCCGCGTGCGGTATCGCCTTTACCCTTGAAGTCGTCTTTGCCCCGTTGTTCGCCTTTGATCGAGCCGTGCTCTTCGCCCGTCTGCTCACGCGGGGTCATGCCAGGCTTCGGACTCTTGGGATCGTTGCCTTCCGTCATTGGAAATCTCCTTCCCACCTCTAACGGTTAAGGAGGCGGACGGGTCCGTCCCTTTAGAGGCCAATGCCACTCCCATAGCGGGCTCTTCTAGCCGCCGCCGGGGCCGCCCCGGATCATCGGTGCCTTGTCGGGCCCGGTGCCGCCGCCGTGGCTGTCTTCGCTCCACCCGATCCGGTAGAGATCGAAGCGGCGATCGGCGAGGTTGCGCACCGTGCCTTCGGCGCGAGCCCACGACAGGTCGGCGAGATTGACGTCGCTGATCGTCAGCGTCTCGACGTTCTCGGTCGCCTCTGCCGCGATGCCATCGCGGGCGAACGGGAAGTCGCAAGGCGTGAGGATGCAGCTCTGGGCGTACTGAATGTCCATGTTGGCAACGTTGGGAAGGTTGCCGACGTTGCCGCTCATCACCACGAAACACTGGTTCTCGATGGCCCGCGCCGCACAGCAGTAGCGCACGCGCATGTAACCCTGGCGGCTGTCGGTGCAGAACGGGACGAAGATGATCCGGGCCCCTTCGTCCACCAGGCGGCGGGCCAGCTCGGGGAACTCGCTGTCGTAGCAGATCAGCACGCCGATCGGGCCGCAGTCGGTCTGGATTACGTCCAGCGAGTCGCCGCCCTTGATGTTCCACCAGTACGCCTCGTTCGGCGTGGGGTGGATCTTCTCCTGCTCGTGGATCGAACCATCGCGCAGGCATACGTAAGCGACGTTGTGGATGTCGCCGTCCTCCATGCGGGTTGGGTGGGAGCCGCCAATGATGTTAATGTTGAACTTGAGCGCCATCTCCGAGAGCGCCGTCCGAATGCGCGGGGTGAACCGGCTCAGAGCCTCGATCGCTTCTATCGGCGAGAGCTCCTTCTCCTCGGCGCTGAGCAGCATGAGCGTGAACAGTTCAGGGAACAGGATGAAGTCGGAGCCGTAATCGGCCGCCACGTCCACGAAATATTCGACCTGTCCGATGAACTCATCGAAGCCGTTCACCGCGCGCGCCTGCAACTGGCAAGTGGCGATGCGAACGCTCTCGACGCCTCGCGGAACCCGGAATTTGCCGCTTTCGTCCTGATCGACGAACGGATTGCGCCAGATGAGATGTACCGAATAGCTCTTTGAACGGACATCCTGAGGAAGGTAGTCCTTAAGCAAGCCGATCGGCTCGAACCCGTTGGCAAGTTGGAAGCGCAGCACCGGATCGTGTATGCGGCCAGCGATGACCTGCTGGACATAATCCTCGGGGCCGTCGACCCGGCGCGCGAACCGCGTGTAATTCGGCATTCGCCCCCCGAAGACGATGCCTTTCAGCTCAAGCTCTTCAGCGAGCGCGCGGCGTTCCTCGTAGAGCCGGCGACCGATGCGGGTGCCGCGTACCTGCGGATCGACGCACATCTCATAGCCGTAGAGCCAGTCCCCATTCGGATCGTGGCGCGAGCCGTAACCGTTTCCGGTTATCTCATCCCAGCTATGCGGTCGCAGCGCCTTCTCGCCCGAGAGACGCATGGAGGCACAGTAACCGATGAGGGCGCCGTCGAGCACGGCGACGAAGCAGCCCCGCGGGAAATTGTTGATCTGGCCGCGAATCTGGCCCCGCGTGTAGGGAGGGAAGTCCTCGTAAACGCGGCGGACCAGACGCTCGATGTCGGCGACATCGCCCGTCTCTGCCTGGCGGATCTCGAGACGGGCCGCTGTCATGCCTAGCTCCTCAAGCCCAAGTAGCCATTTCGGCTTCGAGGTTCTGAACGATCGCCTCGAAGAACTGCTCCGTGGTCATCCACGGCTGATCGGGACCGATCAACAACGCCAGATCCTTGGTCATCTTTCCGCTTTCGACGGTTTCGATGCAGACCTTTTCGAGCGTTTCGGCGAACCGAACCACGTCGGGCGTGTTGTCGAACCGGCCGCGGTAGATGAGACCGCGCGTCCAGGCGAAGATCGAGGCGATCGGATTGGTGCTGGTGGCCTTGCCCTGCTGATGCTGCCGGTAGTGGCGCGTGACGGTGCCGTGAGCCGCTTCCGCTTCCACCGTCTTGCCGTCCGGGGTCATCAAGACAGACGTCATCAGGCCGAGCGAACCGAAACCTTGTGCGACTTGGTCGGATTGCACGTCGCCGTCGTAGTTTTTGGCAGCCCAGATGAATTTGCCGCTCCATTTCAGCGCCGAGGCGACCATGTCGTCGATCAGACGGTGCTCGTAAGTGATGCCCGCTTCGGCAAAGCGTGCAGCGAAGCCTTCACTCTCGAAGACTTCCTGGAACAGGTCCTTGAAGCGCCCGTCATAGGCTTTGATGATCGTGTTCTTCGTCGAGAGGTACACCGGCCAACCCCGGTCGAGACCGTAGTTGAAGCTGGCGCGAGCGAAATCGCGGATGGAGTCGTCGAGATTGTACATCGACATGGCGACGCCTGGCGCCTTGAACTGATAGACCTCGCGGTCGATCGTCTGCCCATCTTCACCTTCGAACACCAGGCGCAGCGTGCCGGCGCCTGGCACCAGGAAGTCGGTGGCGCGGTATTGGTCGCCAAAAGCATGGCGGCCGACAACGATCGGATCCGTCCAGCCCGGGATCAGGCGCGGCACGTTTTGAATGACGATCGGTTCGCGGAAGATGGTGCCGCCGAGGATGTTGCGGATCGTCCCGTTGGGCGACTTGTACATGTCGTGCAGGCCGAATTCCTCGACCCGCGCCTCGTCCGGCGTGATGGTGGCGCACTTCACGCCGACGCCGTGCTGCTTGATCGCGTTAGCCGCATCGACCGTGATCTGGTCGCGGGTCTCGTCGCGCTTCTCGATGCCGAGGTCGAAGTACTTCAGGTCGACATCAAGGTAAGGGAGGATCAATCGTTCGCGGATCCACTGCCAGATGATCCTTGTCATCTCGTCGCCGTCGATCTCGACGACCGGGTTCACGACCTTGATCTTCGCCATTCGGGGATTCCTGAAACTTGTGCTGAAAGAGTGCCGCGTCCCTTACGAAGCCACTGCGCGGGGCGCAAGGGAGGGGGCCGAAACGCGGCTGGCTTCAGCGAGCCAGCGTAATGCCGCCGGCGCTTGCCCGGCAACCTTCAGCCCGAGGCGGGCAGTCACCGGATGTTCCGCGATTTTGCGAGCCAATGTCGCGGCGCGAATAGCTGGAGCTGCGGCAGCGCCGAGCCGCTGCTGAAACAGCTTCGAGCCGTCCGGCCCGTGCTTCAGCCAGGTCTGCGCCGCAAGAATACCGCTGGCGACGGCGATGGAGATGCCTTCTCCCGCGAGCGACGGAATGACAGCGGCTTGGTCACCGAGCCGGAAAAGCCCAGGTGAGGCGCGGCGGGCGAGCCAGCCGTAAGGCACTGCTGCGATGGCTTCGATCGCCGCCTGGTCCCACTCGTCTCCCAGCCGCGCCTGAAATGCAGGATTATTACGAGCGAGTGACGCCACGAGATGGCGCGGGTTGCCGCCGCTCCCCGCCAGCATCGACTTGCGCACGGCAAGGCAGACGTTTGTGGTCCCATCCTCCTGAAGAACGAGCCCCGCGTACCCTCGTTCGAAGAGATGCAACTCTATGGTGCCAGCGAGCGAGCCGAGGCGTGATGCGGACCGCGGCAGGCGTAATCGGAGGCCCAGCGTTGCGTCGCTCGCCGAGCGGGGCCGGCCCGCACCGCGCAGATCGTGCTTACCAGTGGCGAAAAACAGCCCATTGCCGGTCCAAATTCGACGCCGACCGATTGCCGTTAGCCCGTCCAGTTCACGGATGCTGTCAATCTCGATCTGACATCCGGCAGCTATCGCTCTGGCGCGCATCGCCGTATCGAGTGCCTGACGAGAAATGGCGAGGCCGGGCTCAGGAAGCGCCGCGGTGGCCTCACAGGGGGCCGCGAACAGCGCAAGCCGGTGCACCGAGACCGCCCCAAGCGCCCGCAGATCGATCCCGAGACAGCTGAGTTGCTGCCTTGTGCGCCAGCTGAGAAAGCCGCCGCAGAGGGCATCTGGCACTTCTGCGAAGCGGTCGATCAGGACCGGCCGGTGTCCTGCTTCGGCGAGCACGATAGCGGCTGCACAGCCCGCCGGTCCGGCGCCGACAATCAGCGGAGGCGTTGGACGCATAACCGGAATGGAAAGCAGCGTTGAACCTTCGCGCCCACGATGCTCTCACTGGCAAGCATCGTCTGCCATTCATGAGGTTTGAAGCTCCGCGCGATCGACGTTCGTCCATCGAGGCGAACGATGCGGTGCCATCGCATCAAGCCAGCAAGAAGCGGCCACCCATTGTAAGCGAGGGCGTGCCGGTGGAGGTCGTTCACGAACCAGCCTAGAGCGGCTTCGGCTTCCATGAAGCGTACGAAAGCTGCGAGCTGGTTCTCGGTCATGTGGTGAGCGACGAGGCTCGATATTATGCAGTCGAAACCTATGCCTTCTAGATCCCGGTAGTCGCCATAAAGATAAGTGATGGGGTCACCCGGCGGAGTTTTGGACGCTGCATGGGCTTTGCTGCGCGGGTTTAGATCGATCCCGGTCAAGCGCGCTTCAAGCCCCCGGCGTCTGGCCCACCTTGCAATCGTGCGCAGCATGTCGCCATCTCCGAAACCGACGTCGAGCAAGCTGAACCGTGTGCGGCCGCCGAGAGCACGAGTTAGGAAGGAGAGCGTGGGGCGGTAAGCCAATGTAATTCGATTGACGCGCGCGAGGTCCGCGAGAACGGCTTGATAGGTCCCGGCCTCAAGCGCTGGGTCGTCCATGAGCTCGGTCGCGTCGAGGCGGTCAGCCAACATCGCCGTTCGTCCAGCCGAAACGCAGCCCTTCCATCGCGAGCCCGGGTCCGAAGGCCAATGCAATTCCGGTTGCTGGTTGCTGCGCCCACAACGCCTTCAAGACAAACAGGACCGTGGCGGAAGACATGTTGCCAAAGTCACGGAGCACCGCGCGCGATGCGGCAAGCTTCTCGGCCGGAAGGGAAAGGCTTCGTTCGACGGCATCGAGGATGGAGCGGCCGCCGGGATGTATGGCCCAGCCTTCGATTGCCTCCACACTTGCCTCGCCGGTGACCGTCAGCTGCACCTCTGCATCACTCAGCGCCTCTGCCAGACGAGCCGGAACTTCGCCGGAGAGCTCCATCGCAAACCCGGTGTTCCCGATCGTCCAGGTAATGAGATGCTGACTGTCTTCGAGCGTGAGCGACAGGCCCTGCCCCAGCGCGAGCCCCGGCTCTTCGGCAGTGACCAAAGCCGCCGCCGCCCCGTCAGCGAATTGCGCCATTGCCATCAGGCTCTCGAGGCGATCAGTCGGCTGCAGGTGCAGACTGCAGAGCTCAACCGAAACGACCAAAACTCGGGCCTGAGGCTCGGAGCGGGCTAAATGGGCGGCAGTTCGCATAGCGGTGACGCCCGCGTAGCAGCCCATGAACCCGATCAGGACCCGTTCCACCGACGGGGCGAGGCCCAAGCGCCGGGCGATGACCTGATCCAGACCCGGTGCAGTGAACCCGGTGCAGCTCGCCACAACCAAATGGGTGACTTTGCCCAAATCACCCAGGCCGCGGACAGCTTGGAGCGCGAGTTCCGGTGCCTCGCGGGCATAGACTGCCATACGGTCGGCGGTCGTTGGCGGTTCGGGCGCGTCGTAGAAGCCGCCTTCTTCGCGGTAGGTGTCGGCATCCGAAAGAACCGTGAAGCGCCGCTCGATTCCCGAGCGCTGCATCATCCGCTTCAACAAGCGCGCTTCGCGACGGTACTGTAGCTGCCGCTCGGCCCAGGAATAGTACGTGGTGTCGCACTCGCTGGGCGGCACGGCCGTAGCGATTGCGTTGATGCGCGGTTGCAGGCTCTGCACCACTGTCTAACGGCCGAGGTGGCTCAAGGTGCCGGCATTGGCAGATCGACCCGGGCCAACACGGGAAGCGCCTGTTTAACACGCCCGCGCGCGGTGCCTTAACGTGAGCATTAGACGGTCAAGAAAAACCCCGCAGATCCGAGGATCTGCGGGGTGTTCGAATGGTGGGCGTAGGAAGGATTGAACTTCCGACCCCTGCGATGTCAACACAGTGCTCTACCACTGAGCTATACGCCCCTACCATTCCAGGCTGCCGGCGTCGGGCGGACGGCAGGCGCGCCATCTAGCGCTGCCGCCTTGCGCTGACAAGAGGGCTAAGGGCGGAAGTGCGCTTCCGTTTTCTCGTCCTCGAAGATGCGATCAACTTCGAGCACCAGGTCTTTCAGATGAAAGGGCTTCGACAGCATTTTCGCGCGGGGCGCTTCGCGGCTGGCCTTCAGAGTCACCGCGGCGAAGCCGGTGATAAACATCACACGCGTACGCGGGCTGATCTCTGCGCAACGCTGTGCAAGTTCGATTCCGTCCATTTCTGGCATCACGATGTCGGAGAGCAGCAGATCGTAATCGTTCGCTTCCAGAAGCGGAACCGCTTCGGTGCCCCGATCGACTGCATCGACGCCATAGCCGGCCTGCTGCAGCGCACGCACCAGGTAGGTGCGCATCGCTTCGTCGTCTTCGGCCAGCAGGATGTGGATCATGGAAACCTCAATACGTTTGATCGAGGCCGTTCCATAATCGGCGCGGGCTTAAGAATCTCATAGATTATCGGGCCTGACCAGCTTTGACACAGGTCGGAAAGAAGGCCAGCAAAACACCGTGACCGATGATCTGGCAGCAGACCGCGACTCGCGCGTCGTACCGGGAGGTTCTATCCTGGGAGCACCGGGAAAACCTGCCTTCACGACAGCTCTAAGAGAACCTGCGCATCTGCCGGTCTTGATAGCAGTCCCTCACAGTGGCCGCTGTTATCCGCACGAACTGATCCTGCAGATGCGTGATCATGCCGCCGCGAGCATCCGGCTTGAAGATCGCTATGCAGACCTGCTCGCTAAAGCCATGGCCCAAGAGACGAGCGCTGGCTTGCTCCTCGCCAAGGCTCCTCGCGCTATGATCGACCTCAATCGTGATCCGGACGACGTCGATTGGGAGATGGTGGCTGGCGGCTCTCCCGTACTGCGTCATTCCGCTGCAGGACGGCGCGCGCGCAGCGGGCTGGGCCTCGTGCCGAGACGGTTGCCAGGCCGCGGCGAGCTTTGGAAACGACCGATGAGCCAGGGGGAGCTCAGCGATAGAATTGAACAGGTTCACAAACCTTACCACGCTGCGCTTGCCGATTCCCTTGAGCGACTGCGCGATCAATGGGGTTCGGTGCTGCTGATCGACTTACATTCCATGCCGCCGTTAGGCCCCAAGCAAGGCAGCGACGGTGCGCCGGATTTCGTGATCGGCGATCGCTTCGGCGCTGCGTGCGATGCGCACCTTGCTGCAGCAGCGATTGATCACTTGTCAGCCGCGGGACGCAAGGTCGCCCATAATCGGCCGTATGCGGGCGGTTACGTGCTTGACCGCCATGCTGCGCCCGCGCGCGGTATCCACGCTATACAGGTCGAGATCTGCCGCTCCATCTACCTTGACGACAAGCTTCAGGAACCGCGTCCAGGCCTCGGCAATGTAGTGCGGGTCCTGATAGGATTGGTCCGCCGCATGGTAGACGAACTGGCCGAAAGCCGTGGTCTGAGCCAAGCAGCGGAATAGCGCGGCGGCAGCCAAGAAAAAACCACCCCGTGCAATGCACGAGGTGGCCAAGGTTCAGGGAGGAGGTACGCCGAAGCGCACCTATCCGACCGGGCCATGAGGGAAGCCCGGTGGACAAAACTTATCTAAGCGCAATCGCGGCGCCTTCAAGGGGGTCTGGACCGTGCCAATGCGATCCACCTTACGCCTCGAACGTCTCCACTCACTCACCGCGAGCGCAGTTATCGGTAACTCGCCCAAGCCAAGGAGAGCCAAAGCGGCGCTGGTCGTACCGCGCTTGAACTGCGCTCAGTTAACCGTGGCGGGCGCGTTGGCTACTCCTGGGCCTTTTCCCTGCTCCGTCTGCTTCGCAAAGATAAAGCGCATCAGGTCGAGCGACATCAGGTGCGCATAGATCAGCGGAAGCAGGCCGTTTTCATTCCAGGTCTTGAGCTTGCCCGCCTCGATCTCCTTGAGCTTCTCTTGGTTTACCATCTGGAAGCCTCGATAGAGGTAGGGGTTATCCGGCTTGTCGTTCTGCTGGATGGCAACTTCACCCTCCATCAGCAGACCCGCGTCGGTCAATTCCTTAACGAAGGCTTGGGTGCGGGCACCCGCTTCCTCGAACTTCTCGCAGAAGTCCAAAACACTCTTGGTGTGCTCGGTGGGCTGGTTGTCGTCGAAAAGAGCCTCGCCTTCGTCGAATTCGCCCAGGATCTCCGAACTTGGGTCGAAGCACAGCGACATCTCTTCAGCATCCGGGCGAAGCCGCGCCAGAAGATAAGGATAGCGGCGGATGTAGGCTGGAACATAAGCATCACCGCGCGGAGTGCCGTCTTCGTCGAAAAAGACGTTCACGCCCTCATTCAAGCCCATCAGCGCCAAGGGCACCGGGTTGTCGCCGGCTGAGAACACGATCGGAAAGTGGCGCTGGGCCAGCGGAAACTCCTCCACCGTCAGCGGGATCGCGTGCTGGTTGCCGATCCATGCCGCCTTGTCGATAGAACGCGAACGCCAATTAGCGTGGTCGCGGCTGTTGAGGGGCATCAGGTCCTTGTAAAAAAGGGGCAATTGGGCTTGCGGCTCGCTGGCCATGGGTCACTCTCCGGTATGGGTGGTCATAGTGAGGGACGCAAAGCCCCAGTCCAGTTTCGCGCTTTAAACAGGCAGTCCTTCAATCGCAAGGCGGCACGAGCTTGCCCGGATTGAGCAGGCCTTGGGGGTCGAGTGCGTTTTTGACCTTCTGCAGTATCGCGAGATGAGCAGGATCCGCCAGGCGGGCGAGTTCGTCTCGTTTGAGCTGGCCGATCCCGTGCTCCGCACTGATCGAGCCGCCCCACTCCGTCACCAGATCGTGAACGAACGCGCTGATCGCGTGGCCTTGGGTCTTCTCCCATTCGCCGCGCACTGCGCCGGCTGGAGCCAGTACGTGGAAATGGACGTTCCCGTCGCCAAGATGGCCGAAGGCGACAGCTT
>Ga0079223_10000836_pt1 | contig 17082 bp, 15 predicted proteins | sample Stecom2011_FD_75072 | JGI IMG/M metagenome (GOLD analysis project Ga0079223, IMG submission 75072) | Agricultural soil microbial communities from Utah to study Nitrogen management - Steer compost 2011 | ecosystem: Environmental > Terrestrial > Soil > Agricultural land | place: USA: Utah... | reverse complement strand
ACCTGTCTACTGTATTCATTTTTTCACCACCAATAAAGTTTATGCGTTAAAAGTTATTTGATAACCCATTTTCCACAAAACTGAAATATTGGTTTTTACCAACAATTATATGATCAACAAAAACGATTCCGATTGTCTTAGCTGCCTCAGCAATTTTTTTTGTCATTTCAATATCGGCTCTACTCGGGTTAGGATTCCCTGAAGGATGATTATGGGATATTATAAAACCATAAGCATTATGTTTTAATGCCCATTTTAATACTTCACGTGGGTGGATTATAGTTTGATTTAATGTACCCATTGTGAGAACTTTGTCAGTAATTACTTCACTTTTAGCGTTTAAATAGATACAAACTAATTTTTCCTGATTTAAATTTTGCATGTTTTCTTTGAGAAAATAAAAAGAATCTTTTGGTGAAGTAATTGTATTTTCAAGTTGCCTAGGTCGATTCATTCTCTTGCCTAACTCAGACACTGCTAACAATTCAATTGCCTTTGCTAGGCCAACCCCTTTGATTTTTTGTAATTCTGTAACAGTAGCCTCATTAATCTGACTTAGATCATTAAATTCTATTGTTAATTCTCTCGCGACATCTAAAACAGAAATATCTTTAGTTCCCGTTCTAAGGATGATTGCAAATAATTCATAATCAGCCAGATTCTTCGCACCATATTTAAGCAATCTTTCCCGAGGACGTTCTTGAATCGGGATTACCTTGTTCTTATATTTCATAAAAAAAGCCTCCGTATATATTATTAAATATATTAAGGCTTTTTACTAATATAATTCTTCATATAAAATTTTATATGTCTCTAAATGTAACGCATCTAAAATTTGTGGGTTTTCAATCGTATATAGTAAATTTATATTTAAAACAACTTGCAAATCTATTGGATTCAGCGCATACTCTTCAGCAATTATAATTTTCTCACCATTTATACTATTAATTAACATTGTAATTGCATATTCATAAAACATCATTTTTTCTTCATCATTAATATAGCGATTAGGCCAATCCATGATATATTCATTCTTAACAAGAGGGGTAAAGCCCATCGCTTCAAATTCCTCTTTTTTTGCTTCAATTTCATTTTTGTCTGTTTTTATTGAGCTATAAACATAATATACATTATTGTTTTCAATTATTTCATAAACGATATTGCTATCTTTAAAAGTATTTTGAATATCTTTTAAATTATTAGATCTAGCAATTTCTAAGATATAAATATTACCTAAGGTTGGATTATCAATATCTATTGGGTTAGTTTTCTCACTATTAACACGCATCCCAATAAAATATCCAAATAAACAGCCAACTATAATTCCAATTAGTATTGCAAATAAATCTATATCCTTCTTCTTCATATCTCCACCTCAAAAACATTATAAAGATAAAAGATAGAAAAGACTGTCGAAAATAAAAAATATTTTATTTTATTTTTAATTCATAGCACATCAATAACTTTATTTACTATTATTAAAAAGAAAACCCCAATTAATGGGGGAACTTTTTATCAACTATAAGATTTCTAATTTCACTAATTAAATATAAACTCCCACAAAAAATCGTGATTGTTTCTTTATTTTCCAAACTCAGATTAATTATTTTGTTCAGATCATTAATTATCTTTTTATTTTCATGTTTACTTAAAGAAAATAAATATTCACTATCCACACTGCGCTGATTATGAAATTGTGTAAAAATTACTTCATCAACATAATTTTCTAAAAAACTAATCATTTTATCTTTTTCTTTGTTACTAGAAACCGCAAAGACTAATCTAATATAGTTGTTTTTTAAATTTAATATGAAGTTTGCTAATTTACCAATGCCGCCAATATTATGAGCACCATCAAGAATAATTAGTGGGTTATTGTTAACTATTTCTAGCCTTCCTGGCAAATTTGCTTTTTGAAGTCCTTCGTAAATACTTTTGTGACTTACAGGATGACCTTTAATATTTCTCGCGATTTCTATAGCTAGTACTGCATTTAGAGTTTGATGTTTACCTAATAATTGTAGATTGACATTTTCAAAATCTTGATAAGTAAACTTTGTATACTCCAATTTCACCTCAATATCTTTAATTGTTTCTTCTTCGATAAGCAATAAAGGTGAATTTTCCTCTTCGGCTTTATTGATAATTTTATCATTAAATTCAGAGTTTTTAAAAGTAATAAATGGAATATTGTTTTTAATTATTCCTAATTTATTATCCCAAATCTGCGATAAAGTGTCACCCAACATTTGTATATGGTCATAAGAGACATTTGTGACAGCTGAAATCAAAGGAGTAATTACATTTGTACTATCTAATTTACCACCAATACCAACCTCACAAATAACAAGGTCTACATTTTGATCAGCAAAATATAGAAACATTAATAATGTCAAAAATTCAAAAAAACCAGGTTGGCGCATGTTATGTTTTTCCAAGTCTTCATATCTAGACAAGATATAATTTCCATATTTTAATAAATCCTCATCACTTATGTATTTATCATTCAAAGTAATTCTTTCATTAAATTTGATGATATACGGTGAGGTAAAACTACCAACTTTATATCCTGCTTCAAGAAGGATATGCTTTAAAAAACTAATGGTAGAGCCTTTACCATTAGTTCCGCCTATATGAATGAAATTACTTTTATTTTCGGGATTACCAAAAATCATGCATAATTTCCTCATATAAGAAAGAGATTCTTTTTTTTCATTGCGTCTTTGATTTTGGATAAACTCAACTAACGCATTTATATCATTAAACATTAAATTTTAAAAACCTTTCTATGTCTTTAATAACTAAATTATGATATTTTACAAAACTCATTATTTCAACAAGTTCATACTCTTGCTCTTTTAAATGGCGATTTAATTTTGACGCCAGATTATAAAGTCTTTTTGCCCCTAGATTTAAAGAAATACCTTTTATTTTATGGATTAATAATTCAATTTCTGAAAACTCTTTATTCTCAAGATGATTAATAATTCTTTGATTGAGATCTTTATTTTCCTCATGATATGTATTAACCAATTTTTTATATATTCTTTTATTGTTTAATAATGTAGACAATCCTGCATAAATATCAAATGTATAGTGCTTACTTAATATATCTTCAATTTCATTATTTAAATCATCTATATGAATTGGTTTTTTCAAAAAACCTTGTAATCCATCAGATAACAAATAATTATAATGTCCTTCCACACCATCATATCCTGATAATACACATGCTAATACAAAAGGATTTATATTTTGAAGATGGTGGAAAGTTTCTGCGCCATTAATTTTGGGCATCATCATGTCTAGAATAACAAAATCTATAAGCGAATGGTTCTTTCGATAATAATTAATTGCTTCTTCGGGATTACAAAACCCAACAACATTATAGCCTATTTCCTTTAAAGATTCTTCTGTAATCGTTCTAACCATTTTTTCATCATCTACAATCATTATCCAATAATCTTTTGGAACTATAAAATAATTCTCCAATCTTTACCTCCTCGAATAAAATGCATATAGCATTATTAGTTATAATCTTACTAAAATTCAAAAAGATATGCTGTCGAAATATGTCATAAGTCCAACAATAATTTTTCTATTTCGGCTAATCTTGACTTATAATTGGCTAATTTGCGTCGTTCTTCTTCAACTTTTTCTTTTGGGGCTTTGCTAACAAAATTAGGATTATTAAGCATTCCTTCACAGCGTTTTATTTCACTTATAAATTTCTTTCGATCGTTTTCCAGTTTTTCCCTTTCCTCTTCGAGATCTACTAATTTTTCCAAAGGTACTACAGCTATTATTTGATCCATAACTTCTACTACACTTTTCTTTGTCTCAACTTCATGAGTAGTCACGACTAAATTATCATAATTAACAAATCTTTGTAGGTAATGCAAATTATCATTAATAAAGTCAACAATTTTTTGATCTTTGGTTTGAATGAAAAGATCAATTTTCTTTTTATTTGCCACTTGTTTAACAGCTCTTGTATTTCGAACAAAAGTAATAATATCATAAATTAAGGTTGTTTTATTAGCATCTTTAAATTTAAAGTCTTCATTTATTTGTGGCCACTTGCTAACCACAATGCTTCCAGAATTAAATTTTTGGTAGATATCTTCAGTAACAAATGGAATAATTGGATGTAACATCTTTAAAATTGCTACCAATACATAATTTAAAACAGCACAAGTATTAAGCTTTTCCGCTTCTGATTTTCCACCAAATACAACTTTGCTCATTTCTAGATACCAAGAAGCAAACTCATCCCAAACAAATTTATAGATTGTTTTTTCAACTTCACCAAAATCATATCTAGCAAAATTTCTGTCAATATCAGCAATTACTTCGTTTAAACGATTTAAAATCCATTTATCAACATTATTTAATAAATCTAAATTAATTGCTTCTTTTTGATAATTATGTTCATCAAAATTCAAACCTATAAAGCGAGATACATTCCAAAGTTTATTTATAAAATTCCAAGTTGCTTCCATTTTAGTATCTGAATAACGAATATCTTGTCCTGGTGCAGATGATGTTGTAAGAAAATACCTTAAACTATCCATTCCATATTGATTAATAGCATCAATCATATCTACGCCATTTCCAAGGGATTTACTAATTTTTCGTCCTTCTTCATCGCGAATTATACCATGAACTAAAACATCATCAAACGGCTTTTTACCAGTCAAATAAAGCGATTGAAAAACCATTCTAGCTACCCAAAAAAAGATAATATCATAGCCAGTAACTAGAACATCAGTAGGAAAATATCGTTTATAATCTTCAGTCTCTTCAGGCCATCCAAGAGTTGAAAAAGGCCAAAGAGCGCTTGAAAACCATGTATCTAATGTATCTTCATCTTGTTTCCAACCATCATCCTCTGGAGGATTAATTCCTACATAAACTTCATCTCCACGATAATATGCTGGTATACGATGACCCCACCATAATTGACGAGATATACACCAATCTTGGATATTATTAAGCCAGTTTAAAAACACATTTTCAAAGCTTTCAGGAATAAAATTAATCTTATCTTCAGAAGCTTGTAATTTTAAAACTTCTTCAGCAAGACCATCCATCTTAACAAACCATTGTTTTGACAATCTTGGCTCAATCATTACTCCCGTTCTTTCTGAATGACCAACAGAATGAACCATTTTTTCAATCTTAGTACATAATTTACTTTCAAGCAAATCCTCTACTAAAGTTTTCCTACAAGCAAAACGGTCCATACCTTGATATTTACCCGCTAAATCATTCATTGTGCCATCTTCATTCATACATAAAGGACGTTTAAGATCATGTCTTTCACCAACCTCAAAATCATTAGGATCATGAGCAGGAGTTACTTTAACAACCCCTGTACCGAATTCAATATCAACATAATCATCGGCAATTACAGGGATTTTAATTTTTGTTCCCGGAATATAAACTTCTCTACCAATATACTTCTTATATCTTTCATCATCAGGATGAACCATTAAAGCTTGATCAGCAAACATAGTTTCCGGACGAGTTGTAGCAATTTCTAAGCCACCTTCCCCATCAACAAAAGGATAGATAAAATAGTAAAAGGCACCTTCAATATCTTCATATTCAACTTCAATATTGGAAATTGCTGTTTGACTTTGAACATCCCAATTTATTATTCTTTCACCACGATAAATCAAACCATCTTCATACATCTTTACAAACACATGATTTACTGCTTGATTTAATTCTTCATCCAAAGTAAAACGTTCACGGGAATAATCTAGACTTAAACCCATTAAGCCCCATTGATTTCTGATTAAATCTGCATATTCTTCTTTCCATTGCCAAGCTACTTCTAAAAACTTTTCTCTACCTAAATCATAACGAGAAACACCATGCTGTTTCAAATTAGCTTCAATTCTTGCCTGGGTAGCAATACTAGCATGATCCATTCCCGGCAAATATAAAGTGTCAAATCCCATCATTCGCTTACGACGAATAATTATATCTTGTAATGTATTATCCCATACATGACCTAAATGGAGTTTTCCGGTAATATTTGGTGGTGGGATTACAATAGTATATGGTTTTTTACTCAAATCACCTGCGGTAAAATACCCCTTGTCCATCCATTCTTTATATTTTTTTGCTTCTACATCTTTAAAATTATATTTTGTAGAAAGATCTTTTAATTTCATAATACCATCCTTTCAATAAAAAAAGTCCTTAATCTAAGGACTATATATAGCGGTACCACCTTAGTTCACATAAAATTATCAATATTTTATGTGCACTCAATCCTTTTAACGCAAGGGCACGAACAAAACTACTCTTCTTTCATAATGTTAGCTCCGAGGCTACCTTCATAATATTTATTTAAGGTATTTCACCAAGCTACCTCTCTCTAGAAAATTAAATATTACTAATCTTCCTCTTCTTCGCTTTTTTAAATTATACAATAACTATCTATTTAATGCAAGATTTGACCTAATGAAAACGTTTTTTAGGCTTATAGATATCGCCATTTAATCTTAACTCACCACGTGGTGATAAACTAATATTTAATAACTTTACACCCTCAGGCATAGTCAAACGTTTATATTGTTGCGAAAAGAATCGAGCAAAAAAATTCTCAACATAAGTTTTCGCATCATCAATAGTTAACTCAAAAAACTTATTTAATAAAAAGACGATTCTTGTTTCAGTATCACCACAGAACAAGAAACGATACAAGATATAATCATTTATTTCATACTTACCTATTACTTCTTCAGTTAACTGATTTTCACCCGTAAGTTCAGGTGATATTGGAGCATTTAACACTTTCTCTAAATCATCTGAAACTATCGGAAATATTTCCTTAAAATAATTAGTAACAGCTTTTACTACAGTTTTAGTAATTCCACTATTAACTCCGTACATTGCCATATGATCACCGTTAAAGGTCGACCAACCGAGAGCAATTTCCGACATATCTGAAGTACCTAAAACAATAGCATCTAGTTTATTTGCTATGTTCATTAGCGTATAAGTTCGATAGCGAGCCTGAATATTTTCATAAGTAATATCCTTAGAGCCATCATGTTTAATAGCTTTGATTTGATTTTCAATGCTTGAATTAATATCAATATCCTTCATCGTAACTTTTAATTTTTTCATTAATGAAATCGCTGTTTGATAGGTATTTTTACTAGTGTTATCCGAAGGCAAAGTTACACCGATAATATTTTCACGATCTATTTGATATTTATCGCACATGTAGACGCTAACTAATAAAGCTAATGTTGAATCCAAACCACCAGAAACACCTAAAACAACTTTGTCTATTCCAATATAATCAAGACGTTTTTTCAAGCTAACTGCCTGCATGTCAATTATATGATGTAATTCTTCATCGGTTTTAGGGACAAAAGGAAATTTATCAATTTCATTTTCTTCAAAAACAAAATCTTTACTTGGCACTAAATGATAAGGGATCTCACATAGTTCTTCAACTTTTCCATAAGTGTTTTTGACCCAACTACTTGATCTACGCAGATGATGAAGCATTCCTAAGTCAATATCTCCATAAGAAATGTTACTTTCTAAAGTAATTATATTATCATCAAGAACCTTATCACCATTTTGATATATCATTTTATGGTTACTAAAGACAACTTCACTAGTTGATTCACTAGCATTTGAGGATGTATAGACATATGCTCCTTTACTTTTATAAGTGATGGTTTGGGCAATATGTGTGCGCACTTCACGCTTACCAATTACTTCAGGACTAGCGCTTGGATTGAAAACAATCATAGCGCCATTGGCATACAAAACTTCGTGCGGCGCAAAAGGTGCCCAAAAATCCTCACATATTTCAACACCAAAGCTAACCATTTTATCTTCATTAGTAAATACAAAGCGTCCAAAAGGAATCTTCTTCCCAAAAAGATCTATTGAATCACAAGTTTCATCATAGCCAGAAACAAAATACCTTGATTCATAAAACTCATATGTATGTGGTAAATATGACTTTGGAACAATAGCAAGAATTTCATCTTTCTGAATAACTGCAGAACAGTTAAATATTTTATCTTGAATAATAAAATATGTACCAATAATTGCTACGCCCGAATAAGGGTTGTTTTGTAGTAAATATTTAAGAGCATCGCGATTATCGCGATATAAATATTTTTGAAAAACCAGATCGCCAACTGAATAACCACAAATTGTAAGCTCTGGAAATACAGTTATCGCTGCTTGGTTCGCTTCTGCTTCTTTTAATAATTTTACAATTTCTTTAATATTGCTATCAGCGTCACCAACTTTAATTTTTGGACTTGCTACAGCTACTTTTACGAAGTCATGGGCATACATTCAATTCACCTCATATAATTTATTTTTTTTAATATATTCATCTATAGATTTTAATAAATATTTATTATCACTACTTCTACGAAACAATGATGAAGAAATATTGATTTTTTTAAAATCACTAGCAATTACAAAGTTATCACTATGAGCTTTTAATATTTCATTTTTATTTATTGTATCTTCTATATTATAACCACTTCTTGGAAAAACAATAAATTTATTTTCAATAATAATGTTCGGAAACTTAATCCATTTATCTATTTTAGCTAGACTGTCAGCACCAATAACAAAATAAGGATTATTAAATGCCTGTAAAATATAATACGTTCCTTGATATTCATTTAAATGCGCTTCATAATCTGATACTATTATATGCTTTGAATCAATTTCATTACATAATAATTCGAGCATTTTAATTCTATCAGTAATCGGCACTAATTCTTTTTTAAAATAATAATTATTTGTTGGGAGGAGAATCAATTCACTATTGGGATATTTATTTGTTAAATATTTTACAATTTTAAAATGAGCAAGTGTGGGAGGATTAAAGGCACCTCCATATAAAATACGCAAATTAATCGCCTCCAATATATACTTATTATACCATGTTTTACCTAATATATAAAGTTTTTATTTTCATGAAAATTTGCCTATTGATATCTACTTAATATTTTATTGAAATATTTCCCTCGCTCTTCATAACTTGAAAATTGATCAAAGCTTAAACTACCCGGAGAAAATAATAAAATTTTGGCATCTTTAGTATTTAAATTGGCAAAAACCTCGTCTAAAGTTTCGTAAGTGTAGGAGGCATAAGCTTTTTTAGAAAAAAAATTATGCATTTCCAAACGGTTTTCGCCATAAAAATAACATCTTTTTATTGTTCTTAAATTGTTGAAAATTTGAAAATTACAATTTTGTGATTTACCTCCTGCAATTAAGATAACTTCTGTATCATTAAAACTTAACAATGCATTATACAATGCTTTAAAATTTGTTGATTTAGAATCATTATAAACATCTAAATCGCCTAGTTTTCCGCAATATTCTAAACGAAACTCAACGCCAATAAATTGCGATAATTTTCCAATATTACCGCGATAATACAAAATTATTGCTATTGCTGCTAAAACATTTTCAATATTATGCTTACCGATTAAACTAATATCTTTGATACTCGCTATTTTTTTTCCTTGATAAACAATATCATTTTTTTCAAGATGAATCCCGACCTTTTCTTCACGAGAAAAAGGTATTTTAATTCCTTCGTAAATATTGACTAAGCGTCTTAACAATTTATCATCATAATTATAAATAATAAAATCATCTGCACTTGAGTTTTTAATTAAGTTAAGCTTACTACGCAAATAATTACGATATGTTTTATGATATTCTAAATGAGTATTATATAAATTTAAAATTACATTGTATTTACTTTTAAATCTATCAACATGCTCTAGCATGAAACTTGAAGCTTCTATTAAAATGTCTTTATCTGATTCAGTGAAATCAAATAAAGGAACTCCAACATTTCCACCTAAATCAATATCATCAATTAGGTGTTTAAGTAACGTTACTGTTGTGGTTTTTCCATTTGAACCGGTAATCGTAATAAAGGTTTTATTTTTATTAACTCTATAAAATAATTCTAAATCGCATATGATTTTTTTAGCCTTTTTTAAAAGAAAATGTTCATTTCTAACACCAGGACTTTTAATCACCACATCTATCTCATCGATATTTATTGGGTTTTTATTGCTCACATCATCATAAATAACAAAATCAATCCCTTGGGATAAAAAGTATCTGGCCACACTATGGTTACTTTTTCCCATTCCTAATAGAAGATATTTCATAAGATTAAGAGTAAAGTGATAATTGCTGAAATAATTGCCATGAACCAAAAGATGATATTAATTTGCCATTCACTATATCCTTTCAATTCAAAATGATGATGAATCGGAGCCATTAAAAATATTCTTTTTCCTTTAGTATGTTTAAAATAAAGAACTTGAACAATAACTGACAAAGCTTCTAGTACAAAAACAAAGGCTACTATCAATAATAGTAATTCTAACTTTAATAAAATCATTAGGTTAGCAATAGTGGCTCCTAAAACCAATGAACCAGTATCACCCATAATTACCTTTGCTGGATTGACATTATAACATAAAAATGCCATTAATGATGCAATAATTATAATAGCAAATATAAATATTGCTTCCTCTTTAAAATAGTATGCAATAATCGCTATTGCAGACAAGCTGATAATTGTTAGCCCTGATGCCAAGCCATCAATTCCATCACTTAAATTAACGGCATTAGATGTCGCAACAAACATCAGTAAAATCAACAATCCATATCCCCATTTTAAATCAATTTTATATTTTAAGAAAAATATCTCTGTAGACAAATCATAGCTTAAAAAAACATAATAATATATTGCAGCACCAATAATTTGGAGAATTATTTTTGTTTTTGCGCTAATTCCTTTACTAGTTTTCCTAGTAACAATCAAAAAATCATCGATAAATCCTATCGTTAGATAAAGAACGAAAGGAATAAAAAATAGCGGCAAATGAGGTGTTTCAACTAAAAATGAAGCTGTTAAAAAAGAGACTATTACTGCTATCCCAATTGCAAGCCCACCCATTGTCGGTGTACCCGCTTTAGATAAATGCGTTTTTGGTCCATCAGTTCTAATTGTTTGCCCATATTTTAATCTTCTAAATAGTGGGATGAAAATTATCAATAAAAAAATTGTTAGAATGAATGACATTAAAAACAATTGAAAATAAATGTTAATAATCTTCACCACCAATCCAATTCTTTACAACTCTCATATCTTCTAAAGGAATTAGCTCTCCTTTAATTTTTTGAAACTGTTCATTCCCACGACCTAAAATGGCAATAATATCTCCTTTGACACTCATTTTCATTGCTTTAACAATGGCCTCATATCGATCAACTTCAACTTCATAATTTGTTTTTTCAATATCACAAATAATATCATTGATTATATCCATTTCATCTTCATCACGAGGATTATCAGAGGTAAAAATAACATGATCACTATTACTTACAGCAATTTCACCTACAACTCTTCTTTTGGTTTTATCACGAGAACCACCGCAGCCAACGACTAATATTATTCTACTATTTAAGGTTTTAAGAAATGTTAAAACTTTAAAAATCCCATCAGGTGTATGAGCATAATCAACAATTATTTTTTTGCCTTTATATTCGATTTCTTCCATTCTGCCTGGAATGACAATATTGCTATTTAAAAACCCTTTTACCCTATCATATTTAAATTGACCTAAAACATCAATAATAGCTATAAAAGCGGCAATATTATAAATATTGTACATACCAAGAAAATTAGTTGTGAAATCAAACTTTTTATTACCAATACTTAAATTAAATTGCGAATTATCGGCATTTAAAGAAATGTTTTCTAATAAATAATTACTATTCTTCATTCCAAAGGTTAACGTATTTGCACAAGATAAACGATTATAAAAATCAAAATATTCATCATCTCGATTCAAAATAACATAACCATTATGATGCATATTATTTATTAAAAGACCTTTGGTATATTGATAATCTAAAAATTCCTTATGGAGCTCTAAATGATCTAATGATAAGTTTGTAAGTAAAACAATGTCAAAAATAATTCCCATTATCCGTAATTGTTTTATCGCGTGACTACTAATCTCTATAACTATATATTTACATTTTTCTTTATGTGATTTTAATAACACATCATAAATTAAAGTAATATCTGGTGTTGTGTTTATTGTTTCAATATACTTTGTGTTCAAATAAATTCCATTTGAACTAATTAAACTTGCCTTTTCATTTTTACTCTTTAAGTAGCGATAAACTAACGTAGCAGTTGTTGTTTTTCCATTGGTTCCAGTAATGCCAATGATTTTCATTTTTTTAAATTTGTTACCATACATTTTTCTTAATAATTTAGCTACTTCTTTTCTAGTATCATCAACTATTACTACATTCACATTACCAAAAATAAATGGATTTTCTGTCACAATTGTTTTTGCACCATTAGATATCGCTTCATTAATATAATCATTACCATCATTAACTGAACCACTTATAGCAACAAAGATATCGTTTTCCTTTACTTTCTTTGAGTTTGTAGCTATTTTATTAATAATATGATTATTCTTTAACTTAGCATTAAATAAATTATTTACTCTCATAAACCCTCCTAATTAGTATATAAGATTACAAAATCATCTTGAGCAATAAGTTCACCTGGTTCAGGTATTTGCGCAACAATTGTATCGCCATTACCTTCCACTCTAATTCGATAAAATGGATGATAGGTAACTAATCCTCTTTTTAAACCTATATAATCTTCAACTTTGTACATTGCTTTATCAACCCAATACCGTGGTGCCAGAGGAATTCCACCTTCTTGTCTTTCAATGCCTAAAATAGTTAATGATTCTGCAATTACCTCTTTAACCATCGGCCCAACGATTACACCACCATATTGAATAGCAGATTTTGGTTTTGTAATAGCAATATAAGTAGCTAATTGGGGATCATTCATTGGCGCTATTCCTAAGAAAGACAATATATATTGATTCTGTAAATAGCGACCATCTTCTGCTATTTGTGCAGTTCCTGTTTTTCCTCCAACACGGTAACCTTCGATATAGGCTCCTCTTCCTGTTCCAAGAGCCACAACCCTTTCTAAAGCTTCACTAACAATTTCAGATGTTTCTGCAGTTATTACTCTACGAATAAATTTAGTATCATTTTGATAAATGATTGTGTTATCAATTCCAAAACCTTTTAAAATGTAAGGAGTATTTAATTTACCACCATTTACTGCGGCAGAAGCTCCATTTACAACTTGAATCGGAGTTGCGGAATTTCCTTGACCAAATGCTGAAGTAGCTACTTCTACATTATTTATATTATCAGGATTAAAAACAATTCCCGATGATTCTCCAAGCAAATCAACTCCAGTTTTTTTTCCATAACCAAAACGATCAATATAATCAAATAAACGTTCTTTGCCTAATCTTAATCCTATCTCAACAAATCCTGGGTTACAAGAGTTTTGAATTACTTCCCAATATGTTTCTTGACCATGACCTCCGGCTTTCCAATCACGAATCCTAACTCCATCAACAATCGCATAACCAGGATCATAGAAAGTATCCTCAACATCAAAAACGCCTTCATTTATACCCGCAGCAAAGGTCACATATTTGAATGTAGAACCTGGTTCAAAAGACTTCCAAATTGGTAAATTTCGATTAAATACTTCTTGATCATAATCTTGATAATTTACCAAATCAAAATTTGGTCTGCTAGCCATAGCAATTATTTCTGAAGTTTGTGGATGCATAATTAATCCAAATACTTCATCAGGATCATATTGTGCTACGGCATTATCTAATACCCTTTCTAAAACAATTTGAACATCGATATCAATAGTAAGATATAAATCTATTCCCCTACTAGGAGAGCTATAATTACCATCTAGCCCTGGTATTTTATTTCCATGAGCATCAGTAAATATATTTGAGGAGCCGAAATTGCCCATTAAGTAATCATCATAAATATATTCAAGGCCAGTTATTCCTTGTAAGTCAATACCTACTATCCCTAAAACATGCGATAGATAATTTCCATATGGATAATATCTAACTACATCACTAGAAATATATACTCCCGGCAAATTAGCATCCACAATTGCTCTAGCTTGTTCTAGAGTAATATTCTTGCCTTCAGGCTTAATAATTTCAACTGAGACATTTTTATTAAAATGAGAAGTTATTTTTTCTAACGGAATATCTAGAATTTGCGCTACTTTTCTTGCTGCTATTTCTTTATCTTCTACTTGTCTAGGAATAATAGAAATCGTTGGTGCTAAAGTATTACCAACAATTAATTTACCATTACGGTCTAAAATTCTGCCACGTCTTCCTGAGACAGGAATATTTCGCGTCCATAAATTATAAGCTCGCTCGACAAAAACCGTTCCTTTAACTACTTGAACATATCCGATTCTTAACAAAACAAGCACAAAAAAAATAAAAATTAAATTAATAATCAAAATAATTCTTTTTCTTATTATCTTCACGTTTTCACCTTATTAAATTATATGTGTAAGTAAATAAAAAAACACTTCTTTTCAAAAGTGTTTACAATAGACAATAAAAACACCTCTTGCAAGGTGTTTGTCCAATTTCTATTTCTCTGGTCTTGGTGTCACTGGTTTCGGTAGCGGTCTAAAATTACTCATAATTTACCTCCCTATAACTTTTCAATTATTCTTAATTTTGCACTACGAGCACGATTATTAAACTTTAATTCTTCATCTGAAGCTGTTATTGGTTTTTTATTAATTAAGCGATATTTTCTAACAATCTCAGAATCCCTAATTGGTAAGCCCGCAGGCAATTTTACCTCTACATGATCTTTAAATACTCTTTTTGTAATCCTGTCTTCTAAAGAATGAAAACTAATAACACAGATTCTGCCTTCTTTCTTTAATAATGTTAATGCATCAGTTAATGATTGTTTGAAAACATTTAACTCATCATTAACAGCTATTCGCAAAGCCTGAAAAGTCCTTTTTGCAGGATGTCCCCCTTTTCTTCTTGCAAAAGCGGGTATCCCCTCTTTGATAACATCTACTAATTCAAATGTAGTTTCTATTGGCTTTTTTGTCCTAGTCTTTACAATTTTCTTTGCTATATTAGCACTGAATTTTTCTTCACCATATTCATAAAAAATCTTTTTCAACTGATCAAAACTATAATTATTCACAATATCATAAGCACTCAAATATTGGTCTTGATCCATTCGCATATCTAATTTGGCATCATGATTATAACTAAATCCACGATCGCCAATATCAAATTGGAATGAAGAAACCCCCAAATCATATAAAATACCATCGACTTTATCAACATTTAATTTGTATAACTCTTCTTTAATATTTACAAAATTGGCTTTAATTATTGTGTAGTTATCACTAATTTCAGTTAATATTGTTTTCCCTTTTTCAATTGCATAATCATCATGATCGAAACAATATAGATGTCCACCGCTTGATAATCTTTTCAAAATCTCTTGAGCATGTCCAGCTCCACCCATTGTACAATCAACATATATGCCATCTTCTTTTATATTTAAGCCTGCAAGCACTTCGTTTAATAATACAGGTATATGTTTAAATTCCATTATAAATCTAATTCCTCACTAATATCTTCAATTACTTGAAGATTTTCTTTATAATAATCATTCCAAGTCTTTTGATCCCATATCTCAATACGATTACCGGCTCCGATTAGAATGCATTCTTTTTTTAAATCAGCATGAGAAATTAAAACTTTATCAATATTTATGCGACCTTTTCCGTCAATATTGTTCTGAAAAGCACCAGATAAAAACATGCGACTAAATTGTCTATTACTACGTTTTGTAAAGGATAGATCGGTTATCTTTGTAACGAGTTTTTCCCATTCAGCTTGTGCATACATATATAAACATTTTTCTAAACCCTTTACGATAACCAATTTTCCGTCTAATTCATTCTTATAAACATTAGGAATAAACAAACGACCTTTATCATCTAAGTTATACTGATATTCACCAATAAACATGTTTTCACCTTCTTTCCCACTTTCCCCCATTTATACCCACCTATAGTATATCATAGAGAAAAAATAATTGCAAGCGAAAATCACACTGGTAATTTATGCCATGTTATATCATTAAATCATTTAGTCGTTAAAATAAAAAAAGCAGTAAATAACCGCCTTAATTAAAATCTATTTATAAAATAAAAAAACGCTACATACAGAGCGTTTTTATAAAACTTAGAGCTTTACTTATTGTCTTCTTGTTCCTCAGCGTCTTCAACCTTTTTTCTTCTTCTTTTCTTTGGTTTTTCTTCAACTTGAGGTTCTTCAATTGATTCAGCCTTGTTGATTACTTGTTTTCCACCATAATAACCACAAACCTTACATACATTGTGAGACAACTTCATTTCGCCACAGTTTGGACATAGCGTCATTCCAGGTACTTCAAGTTTATAGTGGGTACGACGTTTACGTTTGCGTGTTTTTGAAGTCCTTCTTTTAGGAACTATTGCCATAATGCTCACCTCTTCTATTTAGATTTCTCGATGTCCTCTTTGGTAATACGAATTGGCTTTTCTAAATAAACAATTTCCCATACTATAGGCTCTAAATCTATAGTATTACCAGGAACAAAATTTACATCTTCATCATCAACAACATCAAAAATTTCGGTTACATGTAAATCGATTGGGAACTCTAACCTTTCTAAGGTTACAGCATCTTCTAAAATTAACATAGATTTAATATGCAATTCAAATCGATAACGATCATCATATTCATTCTGACCAAAACCTTCAACCGTCGTAATTCCGATATCTAAAATATCATCGATGTTTTTAATTTTGTCTTTAAAGTCTAATTCTGCTTTAAAAGTAAAGGGTTTTCCTTGGTATTTAAATAATTGTGTAAGTGCCCATTTCATATTACATCGCTCCACATCGAACATTATATATTATACACTAACATGACTTCTAAGTCAATTCTTTTTTACATCTATCCATGGCTAGCTTAATTTTTCGAGCCAAGCCTTTAGTCTCATTAATTGTTATTGAACTAATCGATATTCTGATTGCGTTTGTAAGTGGAATTATAAAAATATCTT
>Ga0079223_10000835_pt1 | contig 17100 bp, 20 predicted proteins | sample Stecom2011_FD_75072 | JGI IMG/M metagenome (GOLD analysis project Ga0079223, IMG submission 75072) | Agricultural soil microbial communities from Utah to study Nitrogen management - Steer compost 2011 | ecosystem: Environmental > Terrestrial > Soil > Agricultural land | place: USA: Utah... | reverse complement strand
CCGCTGTGCCGTGAACAAAAACCCCTGCTTAAACCGGGAAGCAGGAGACTGGTGACAGAAGGAGCTGAGACAAGATAAAAAAGCGTGTGGCCATTATTATGGGAAGCGATTCGGATTTACCGGTTATGGCTAAGGCCGCCGAGGTTTTAGAGTTTTTTAGCGTGGAATTTTCGGTAATAATCCTCTCCGCCCACCGGACACCTGTTGAAACCATGGAATTTGCCGCCCGGGCCGAAGAGGAAGGGTATGGAGTATTGATTGCCGGAGCGGGAATGGCCGCCCATCTCCCCGGGGTGTTGGCCGCCAAAACCAGCATACCGGTGGTCGGGGTCCCGATTGCCTGCGGTCCTTTGCGGGGGGAAGATGCCCTTTATTCCATGGTGCAAATGCCTTCCGGTATTCCCGTGGCTACTGTGGGGATCAATTGTGCCAAAAACGCCGCTTTGCTGGCAGTGGCGATCCTCGCCCTTTCCGACCCCGTACTGAAGGAAAAATTGTCGGCTTACCGCCAGTCACTACGGGAAGAATGCCGGCGGAAGGCAAAAACCCTGGCCCAAAAGGGCTACAAGGAGTTGCTGGAGGAAAAGTAATGGATCACCCGCAATTTTCGTGGCTTGCCATTTATACATTGACAATAATTCCAGTAGTTTGATAGAATTTATCCGTGACCACAAGTGCTTTCCTTTATAGGAAGAGTTACGGCGGATAGGTTAACCGGTCCACCTGTCCGTTTTTTTGTTCAAGTAAAGGCTCGGGTATATTACCGTATTTTATTAATGTAAAGAAAGAGGGGGAAAAAGTGTCTCATCTTTTTCTGGACAAACCGGAAGAAGCCTGTGGCCTGTTTGGAGTTTACGGCGCAGGGGAAGAAACGCACGCGGCAGCCCTTATTTATATGGGTCTTTACGCCCTTCAACACCGCGGGCAGGAGAGTGCAGGGATCGTGGTTTCTGACGGGGAAAAAATGGCCGCCCATAGGGATATGGGCCTGGTTTCCCAGGTTTTTGATAATGAAATCCTCAACAGCCTGCAAGGGAGGATCGGTATTGGCCATGTCCGTTATTCCCCGGCCGGCGCCACTTACAAGGGAAACACCCAACCGTTGTTTGGCCGGTGTTCAAGGGGATATTTGGCCATGGCGCACAACGGGAACCTGGTCAACGCCGATGAACTGCGCCGGGAGCTTCTGGAAAAGGGGTCGATCTTTCAGACCACCACGGATACGGAGATTATTATGAATTTGCTTGCCGGGTTTAGTAATGAATCCCTGGTTGATGCGGTGATCCGGACCGTGGAAAAACTGGAAGGCGCTTTTTCTTTGGTGGTAGTTTCCGGAGACACCCTCATCGGGGTGAGGGATCCCCACGGCATGCGCCCTCTCTGTTTGGGTAAACTCAATGACACGTATCTTCTTTCCTCCGAAAGTTGCGCCTTCACTTCTTTGGGGGCAAAATTTATCCGGGATTTACACCCGGGTGAAGTGGTGGTCATCAATAAAGACGGGGTTATGGCCAGGGAGTTGAAACCGGCGGCAAAAAAAGCCCTTTGTGTTTTCGAGTATATCTATTTTGCCCGCCCGGACAGTGTCATCGACGGGCTGAGTGTTCATGAAATCCGGAAGCAGTTGGGGCGGCAACTGGCCCGGGAATTTACGGGCGAGGCTGATGTGGTGGTTCCTGTTCCGGACACCGGAATTGCGATGGCTTTGGGGTTCGCCGAGGCTTCCGGGATCCCTTATGACGTCGGGCTTTATAAAAATACCTATGTGGGACGGACCTTTATTCAGCCCAGCAGGGAGATGCGGGATTTGGGGGTCCGGATTAAGTTGAACCCGGTGGAGAAGGTCATAAGAGACCGGCGGGTGGTGATTATTGACGACACAATCGTCCGGGGGACAACCAGCGCCAATATTATTCATCTCCTGCGGGAGGCGGGAGCGCGGGAGGTGCATCTTTGTATCAGTGCTCCCCCCATCACGCACCCTTGTTATTATGGGATCGATACCTCCGTCCGGAAAGAACTGATCGCCGCCAGCCATACTGTGGATGAGATCCGGAGACAAATTGGAGTTGATACCTTGACCTATCTTTCGGTAGAAGGTCTGAAAAAGGCGCTTGACACCACGGCCGATCTGCATTGTTTCGGCTGCTTCGGCAAGGGATATCCAATCCCTTCGGCGCCGGAAAAGAAGGGGGAGGGGTAAAGATGGAAGAATGGAGTTATAAAAAGGCCGGAGTGAATATTGACGCCGGGAATGAGGCGGCGCGGCGGATCCGGCAGCACCTTCAGGCGACCCGCAATTTGCTGGTGCGGGGGGAAGAAGGCGGTTTCGGCGGGCTTTTTGCCTTTCCCAGCGGGGATTTTAAAAAACCGGTCTTGGTGGCCAGTACCGACGGGGTAGGAACAAAACTAAAAGTGGCCTTCGCCATGAACAAGCATGATACAGTGGGTCGGGATCTGGTGAACCATTGTGTTAATGATATTTTGGTACAAGGGGCCGTTCCCCTCTTCTTCCTGGATTATATCGGTACCGGGAAGGTGGAGCCGGTAGTCATTGAAGAGATTATTTCCGGTATGGCCGCCGCTTGTCGGGAATCCGGATGTGTGCTTTTGGGTGGAGAAACCGCGGAAATGCCTGGTTTTTATCAAGAAGGCGAGTACGATCTGGTGGGCACCATCGTTGGTGTGGTGGAAGAAGAAAAGCTCTTGCCCAAGGCGGAAATGGCGGCAGGGGATCTCCTTTACGGCCTGGCCTCTTCCGGCCTGCATACCAACGGGTATACCCTTGCCCGGCGGATCTTCTTTGAGGTTTTAAAGAAAAAAACCGGCGCTTACATGCGGGAATTAGGAAGGAGCGTCGGGGAGGAATTGCTCACCCCCCACCGCTGTTATCTTCCGGTGCTAAAAGAGGCGATCCAGGCAGGACTGGTAAAAGGCCTCGCCCACCTGACCGGAGGCGGCTTTATCGATAATATCCCGCGTATTCTTGCGGGGAACCACCGGGCGGTGGTGAAAAAGAATTCCTGGCCGGTGCTGCCCGTATTCCAAGTTCTGCAGGAAGCGGGGAAAATTCCGGAGCCGGAGATGTACCGGACTTTCAATATGGGCATCGGCATGGTTTGTATCGTCGGGCCGGAAAAAGAGGATGAGTTCAAAGAGAAACTGGAGGCAGCCGGGGAAAACCCCTATCGCCTTGGCTACTTGGAAGAAGGCGACAAGGAAGTCGTATTTTGTTCATAATATGAACATCCTGCAACTTAAATTATGCTGGTTATAGCAGGGGAGGTTGCGAAGGAACCTTCTGGACTTTTTATGCAAGGTATTCTGACTTCACGACATTGTGGTTTGGTAAGATATTGTGATTTCGTAACGCCTGGCGAAATTGCGTATAAAAGACCGGAAAACCGGTGGGGGTGATTACGATGAGCAAAAAAAAGAGAGTAGCAGTTTTTGTTTCCGGGCGTGGGTCCAATTTACAGGCATTGATCGAAGGGATCGCCAAGAACGGGATTCCGGCGGAAATTGTTTTGGTGGTCAGCAATAAGCCGGAGTCTTTCGCCTTAAAACGGGCTGAAAGCTACGGGATTGCCACTGCGGTTTTTTCGCCAGCAGATTTTAACGGCCCGGAGGCTTTTACCGAAGCCTTGCTAAAGCGTGTGCGCGAAGCGGATATTGATCTAATCTGCCTGGCCGGTTTTACCCGGATCCTACCCTCCCGGCTACTGGCAGCTTTTCCCCAGCGGATCATCAACATCCACCCGTCACTCCTGCCGGCTTTTGGCGGCAAGGGGATGTACGGTATGCATGTCCACCGGGCGGTCCTTGCCTCCGGCGCCAAATTTTCGGGGGCAACCGTACATATTGTGACTGAGGAGATCGATGGCGGACCAATTGTTTGCCAGGAGGTTGTTCCGGTAGATGATGATGATACCCCGGAGACTCTGGCGCAACGGGTCTTGGATGTGGAACACCGGCTTTATCCACGGGCGTTGAAATTAATGGCCGAAGATGCATTGGAGATCAGTGGGTTACGTACCCGGATTAAGCAACGGGTAGACTAAATCTGTGAAGTTTTTTGATCAATACCGATAGGCGGTGACAAAAAATGCGTATATTAATCGTTGGTTCCGGTGGCCGTGAACATACCCTGGCCTGGAAAATCGCACAGAGCCCGCGGGCGGAAAAGGTCTTTGTCACCCCGGGAAACGACGGTCTCGCTGAGGTGGTGGAGCCGGTAACCATAAAAGCAGGCGGGATCGAAGACCTGGCGGACTGGGCGGAGAAAAACCGGATTGATTTTACAGTGGTAGGGCCCGAGGTCCCTCTAGCCCTGGGAATAGCGGATGTTTTTGCCCGCCGGGGATTGCCGCTCTTCGGTCCTTCCCGGGCGGCGGCGTGTTTGGAAGCAAGTAAGGTTTTTGCCAAAGAGATTATGGCGAAATATAGTGTCCCCACTGCTCCTTTCCGGGTTTTTGACAATGCGGAGGCGGCGAAAGAATACATAAGATCCAGGAAGGAACCGCTGGTGATTAAAGCGGACGGGCTGGCCGCAGGCAAGGGGGTTATTCTGCCGGAGAGTATCAGGGAGGCGGAAAAAGCAATCTACCAACTAATGGAGGAGAAGATATACGGGGATGCCGGGAACCGGGTGGTAATTGAGGATCGTCTCTCCGGTGAAGAGGTTTCCCTCTTGGCGGTAACCGATGGAAAGACCATTCTTCCCCTGCTTCCTGCCCAGGACCACAAAAGAGCCGGCGAGGGCGACCAGGGCCCCAATACCGGCGGCATGGGGGCTTACGCCCCGGCCTCAATCTTAACCCCGGAACTGCTGGCCACAACCACCACCAGAATTCTGGAACCGGTTATCCAAGGGATGAGTAAAGAAGGGCATCCTTATACCGGGGTCCTCTACGCCGGGTTGATGTTGACCAAGAACGGTCCGGAGGTGGTTGAGTTTAATGTCCGGTTCGGCGACCCTGAAACCCAGGTAATCCTTCCTTTGCTCCAAACCGACTTGGTGGAGGTCATTTCTGCGGTCCTTGCCGGAAAACTGGATGAGGTCTCCCTTTCCTGGCGGCAAGGGGCTGCCGCCTGTGTTGTCCTGGCTTCCGCCGGGTACCCCGGACCATACCAGACCGGGCAAAAGATCACCGGCCTTCAGGAAGCGGCCGCTCTGGAGGATTTCCTGATTTTCCATGCCGGGACTGAACGAAAAGACGGTATCTGGAGAACCAGCGGCGGCAGGGTCCTGAACCTGGTCGGAATAGGCGCCACCATCCCCGAAGCGCTGGAGAAGGCCTACCGTGGGGCGGAACTGATCCATTTCTCCGGTTGCTATTACCGGCGGGATATTGGCTGGCGGGAACTCCAACGTTTGCAGGCGGGTACGAAATGACGCACCTGGGTGCTGTTGACACTGCGGGCCTGTGCACCTTCGCGCCCAATAGTTTCCTTTACGCGCCGTCTCTTTTGAGGAGGATTTTATCTTTCTTCAGCGAAGTCTAAAGCAGGTTGATTATGCCTGGATTGCCAAGGAATGAATTTTTTCTACCAGAATAAGGATACTATAACAGAGAGACTGTTCCTATCAATTCGTCTGTATACCATTTTAATATACCTTTGATATCTATTCTGATATCTAAATTATTCTGGTTTTTATCATTCTGAAATATATATCATTCTGGTATCTATATCATTCGCAGATTAACCATGACGTTGCAGAGGAGAGAGGAGAATTCAGATGTGGCAGACATTTTTAAAGGGTGGCCCGGTAATGTACCCGCTATTATTATGTTCTGTAATCGTAATCACCATCGCCATTGAACGGCTTTGGTATTTCTTCAGCCATCACGGGGATCTCGACGAAATCAAGCGGGTCGTCTTGCGGTTACTTGAAAAGGATGCCCCTCTTGATGCCATACAATATCTCCAAAGAATAAATCACCCGGTAGCCCGGGTCTTACAAGCGGGACTGGTTTCCTACGGCAAGGATCTTCCGGAAATGGAACAGAACCTTAAAGACTGCGGGGAGTTGGAGATTAGGCGGATGGAAAGGGGGCTTGCCCTCTTAAACAGCATCATTACCGCCGCTCCCTTGCTGGGACTTTTAGGAACGGTCCTCGGGATTATTAAGAGTTTTCAAATCCTTTCCGTCACGGAAGGGCTGCCTTCCATGACCGCCATCAGCCGGGGAATCGCCGAGGCTTTGCTTACCACCGCCGCCGGTTTGATCATCGCCGTTCCCAGCCTTTTCATCCTCCACTGGCTGAATAATTTTGTCCAACGCCGGATCGACCAGATGAACCTTTTCTCTAAAGACCTGTTAGAAGCTTACCGGAACAGGAGGCCGGAACAATGATCTTCAAAAGGACCCTTCGCCGTGAATCGAGGGTGGATATTGTTCCTTTGATTGATATTATCTTTTTTCTGATGGCCTTTTTCATGTTTTTCACCACGTTCCGGACGGGAATTTCCGGGATTCCCATTGAATTACCCCAATCCCAACAGGCTGTGACCTTGGAAGAACAGCGGGTGATAGTCACGGTGAACCCCCAGGGCGAGATTTTTTTGACGGAGCCGGACCCTATTTCCCTGGAGAAACTGACGGCTACCTTAGAACCGATGGTGGCGCGGCGCCCGGATTTGCTGGTGGTAATTAACGCCGATACCCAGGTTAAATATGGCAGGCTGGTTGAGGTTATGGATGCCATAACCGCTGCCGGGGTTAGCCTTCCTGCTCTCGGAGTGGAAAAGAGCGCAAGTGTGCGCGGGCAAAAAAAATAGAAACGAGGGAGTTGGAGTGGGAAGAAAACTCCGCTCATAAGAGAATCTGCGTAGTTTTTACTCCTTCCTCCTGGCTTCAGGGTTGCATCTCCTTTTCTTTCTCCTCAATTGGGGCGCCCAATGGGGCGTAGAGGCTGGTGATTCCCGGATTATTCCTGTCTACTCCCGGGTGGTAGTGGTGGAAGAGAAAAAACCGGTCTTCACAGAGACGCCGGCGCCCGTAAAAAAGGACCCCCCGGCGCCGGAGAAGGAGATCCCGCCCGAAAGAGAAGCCAAGGCGGAGGTGGCCGAGGTTGTACAGGAGCAACCGGCGCCACGACATGCCCCGCCCGTGGAGAAAGAAGAACGGCCGTCCCCGGTTGAGCCACCCGGGGAAGAGACTGAGACGCCCACACATGAAGAGGAATTGACCGGTGAAGATCTGGATCCTACCCCCGAAGAAGAGGGTGTGGAGGCGGAGCCGGCCCTGCCACCGCTGGGTGAGGGCAGGGGGATGGTTGCTTCATATCCGATGACTTACCATAAGGACCTTCAGCATGAGAGGGTCGAAGGCCGTGTCCGCCTGGAGGTTTTTCTTGCGGCTGACGGCAAACCCTTGACCGAACCGGTGATTCTCCGGTCTTCCGGCGATGAACGCCTGGATGAACATTGCCTGAAGACGGTAACGAGTTATTGGCGGTTTGAACCGGCGCCAGGACCGTACAAGATAACGGTTGAGGTGATTTTTTCGCAGCAGGAACCCCGCCCAAAAATCGAGTTTTTGGGCGATGCCGTTTATTTATCTCCGGAAGGGGGAGATTCTTGAGATGAAGAGTTACTGGAAAACCGGGCTGATTCTTTTGGCGGCCATCGTAATTGCCGGCGTAGGAGCGGAAAGCCCGGAAGATTCTGGGATCGTTGAAGAAGCCGGTGAACCCTCTGCTGTTGAAAGATTGGAACAGCTCGATCCAAACCGTTTGGTTTTGAGCAATGAATATATTGCGGTGGCGGTTAATAGATCTCCTGATGGTACCGGCCGGTTTGGGGTAAAAGTCACCGGCGGCGATCCTTACCGGAGCGGAGACGAGGAACAGCCCCTGATCTATGGTTTTGAGAACCCCTGGACCTCTTATACAACAATCCAGATTGACGGCAAGGATTATATTTTTGGCGGGCGGACCGGGAAACGTTCAGGCGGCAGCGGCGAATTTGGCCAGGTGATTGCCGGGCCGGAGCTGGATGAAGAGAAGGGGGTCATCAGAACGGTTTGCCGCTTTGATACTGTCGAGGTAATGCAAGAAATAGCAGTGGTGGAAAGTACCACAACCCTGCTTCCGGATACCGCCAAAATCCAGTACACCATCATCAACAGGGATGAAAAACCGCGGGAGGTAGGACTGCGGGTAGTCATCGATACCATGCTCGGTGAGAACGACGGGAATCCTTTCCGCATCGGCGAAACTGCCATTGAAACCGATACCGTCTTTCCCCGGGAGGAACTTCCCGAATTCTGGCAAGCCTTTGATACCTTGAGCAACCCCCGGGTGATCGCCCAGGGAACCCTGAAAGGCAGGGAAGCCATTCCCCCTGATTACCTCTATTTCACCAACTGGGGAACAGTGGCCGATCACCACTGGGACGTACCGTTGGTCAGGGGAAGGGATTTCACCCGGGCCGGCGAGTTTGAACTGGACAGTGCGGCGGTTTATAAATGGGAGCCGGTTACGGTGGCTCCGGTGGATACCTGTACTTATGTGTTGTATTATGGTTTGGGAGGGGTTACGGTTAAACCCGGGGAATTGCAACTGGGCGTGACTTCCCCGGCGGAAATTCCCCTGGTGGCAACGGAGAAGAGTTATTCGATCATCGCGTATATTGAAAACACCGGCGCCGGTCCGGCCATGAATGCCCGGGTCCGGCTGAACCTGCCGCGGGGGCTCGTTTTAACCGGGCGGCGCCCCGCCGAGTCGGCTTTGGGCAATATCCGTCCCGGTGAGATTAAACAAGTCCACTGGGAAATTAAGCCCGACGGTACTGTCACCGGCCAGCTCCAGTTTGATGTGGTGGTCTCTGCCGTAAATCTGCCGGAGAACAGGGCGGTGCGGAACATCCGCCTGATCGGCCCGCCAAAGCTGACTTTGACTGTTAAGAACCCGCCGCCCCTGAAGGTTGTCAATGAAAAACTGCAGCCCGTACCTTACCCCCTGGCGGTAACGGTGAAAAATACCGGTGAATCCTCAGCCTACCGGGTCACAGCCGGTCTCCAACTGGGGCCGGGTATGGAGATGGCCCCCGGTGAACTGCGCCACAAATATGTGGGGCAGTTGAAGCCCGGTGAAACCTATGACCTGAGCTGGTATTTACTTCCCGAAGCTACGGGAAGCAGGACTTTTCAAGGGATCCGGGTCGAATCGGAAACCACCGCCCCGGAAATGAGGATCGTCCTGATTGAACTGCCGGTACTTACGCCCAAAGTACGGGTGGTCCCTTTGCGTGGCCGTTATCAAGCAGGCGATTATTTGGCTGTGGAAATAAGGGCGGAACATATCCCCATGTTAAACGGGGCCTCTTTTGACCTGATCTACGACTCCCAGATCCTCCAGGCGGAAAGGGTGGAAAGAGGGGTATTCTTTGTTGAGGATGGAGTCCTAACCACTTGGCAATCGGGAGTGATCGACAGAGGAAAAGGCGTGATCCGGGAGGTTATGGGGGAGAGAACAACTCCCGGCCGGACCGGAGCACCTTTAGCAACTGTCTATTTTCTGATCAAGGATGAACCAGGAGAGGCAGTAATTAAACCGGAGAATATCCGCTTGTGGAGCAACGAGAATAAGCTCCCTGCTTACCTTGTGGAAGGGTTGGTCATCAAAATTTCTCGTGGAGGAGGGGTGGAAATTGTTCCGGTGCAAGTCGATTAGGAAGGGTCTCTCTTGGGTGCTTCTTTTGCTTCTTCTTTTTGCGCAGCCCGTTTGGGGACAGATTGCCGATCTGCCGCCCGGGCACTGGGCATATGAGGCTGTAAAAAAACTGGTCGACAAAGGGTACCTCGCATTATACGACGACGGGACTTTCCGGGGAACTTTCCCGGTAGACCGTTTTACCTTGGCCACGGTTGTTGCCAAGCTGCTTGTGGCAATGGAAGAAGGGCCGGAACCAGCTGATCTGGCCGATGCGGAATTGTTGCGGAAATTGACGAACGAATTCCGGAGTGAATTGGTTTTGCTCGCCACCAAAGACAAGGAACTGGCAGCAAGAGTGCAGCAGCTTGAAGAGAAACAGCTGATACTCTCCGAAGAGCTGACCAAAGGCATTGCCGGTCAACGTGAAGAAATAAACCGGTTACTCCAACCGCTGGAGTCGGATTACGCAAGGCTCGAAAGCGAGTTATTGCAATTACGCCGCGATCTGGAGAAGGAAAAACAGAAGAACCGCACCTATTTATTTATTGCCGGATTCCTTGGCCTGCTGATCGGCTACGGCATCAGCAGCGCCCGGTAGGATTAGTCGGTATTGCGGCGGTAAGGTTTGTTTGCATTGCGTCTGATGCGATCCGTTTGTATTGTGCCGGTAAAAATCAGTCTCTATCACATCGGGTAAGTTCCATCTGTATTGTACCGGCAGGATCTGTCTATATTGCACCCCGCGGGAGCGCGCTCAGGAAAGAAATTTTCCTTTTAAAATTGACAATGCTCTTTTCCTCGTTTATAATACAGAGGTGATAAAAAAATGGAGACCTTGTTAAGAGTCGACCTTAGTACGATTAAAGAGCAGACCGGCGGGGTGCTTGAGCTTTCGGAGAAACTCCATCTCCCGTCACAGGGAAGGGTGGATTTTCCCGAACCGGTAACCGTACATGTACAGGTTAACCGGACAAACCAGGGTTATTATGTGTCAGGCAAGATCCACGGGCGGTACCAGGTACCTTGCGACCGCTGTCTGGAGATGATCTGGGAACCCTTGGCCGCGGAATTTGCCGAGAATTTCTACGACCGGCGCAGCCGGGAACGGGAAGAGAACGACAAGATTGCCGGGCCCGAGGGGATCGATCTGACGCCAACCCTTTTGGAAGCAATTACCTTTACTCTTCCCATGAAGTATCTCTGCCGGACTGACTGCCGGGGTCTCTGTAGTGTCTGCGGAAAAAACCGCAATCTCAGCGGTTGTTCATGCAGTGAACAAAAAAATGACCCACGCCTGGCTGTGCTGGCCAAATGGAAGAAGTAGCGAGGAGGTGGAGGAGATGGCCAACCCTAAGAAGAGACATACCCGGACCAGAAGAGACTTGCGGCGCACCCATTGGAAACTGGAACTCAAAACATTAACCCGTTGCGAGCATTGTCATGAACCCAAAATTGCCCACCGGGTCTGTCCCAATTGCGGTTATTACAAAGGCCGGCAGGTTTTTGAAGTAACCCAAAAGGAAAAGAAAAAGGTCACATAGGCCTTTTTTCTTTTCCAGAAACCTCCCTGCGCTCCCTTGATTTGATATTTTAAGGTATTTTCTTTCTTTTTTTTAATATATAGATGTTTACAGGGTATTTTTTAGTTTATTGAAGGGAGGCTCGGACCGTTGAAAATTGCGGTGGATGCCATGGGGGGCGACTTCTCTCCTAGAGAAGCTGTTCGCGGCGGTCTTCAAGCCGCAGCAGAGAAGAACCTCCAGATTATTTTTGTCGGGCGCGAAGAAGAGATTAAAGAAGAACTCGCTGCCGCCGGTTATCAGGGAGAAGCCCACGCACTGGTTTCGATTGTCGATGCCCCCGAAGTAATCACCATGGATGAGCATCCGGCTACTGCGGTAAGGAAAAAAAGAAATTCCTCCATTGTCGTGGCCAACCGTTTGGTCAAAGAAGGAGCGGCGGATGCCGTTGTCTCTGCCGGTAATACCGGGGCAGCGATGGCCGCTTCCCTCTTGACTTTAGGCCGGATTCCGGGGATTGCCCGCCCGGCAATTGCCATTCCCATGCCTACTTTACGCGGGGCAACGATCCTTCTGGACGCCGGGGCCAATGCCGATTGCGATCCAAAGGATTTGTTGCAATTCGGCCTGATGGGAACGGTCTATGCCGAAGCAATTATGGGAATCGATTCGCCCCAGGTGGGGTTACTCAGTATCGGTGAGGAAGAAACAAAAGGCAACCGTTTGGTCCTTGAAAGCCACCAACTCTTCAAGAAAAGCAGTCTGAACTTCATCGGTAATATTGAAGGGCAGGAGCTTCCGAAGGGCCTTTGTGATGTGGCGGTCTGCGACGGGTTTGTTGGCAACATCGTCTTGAAACTTACAGAAGGCGTGGCCGGCGTATTTCTACAACAGTTTAAAGAGATCCTGACCGGTTCCCTACGGGGCAAAACCGCTGCTTTACTCATTAAAGCGGGCTTACAATCCCTGCGCAACCGGTTGGATTATGCCGAATATGGCGGCGCCCCGCTCTTAGGGGTCCAGGGGATTACAATTATCAGTCATGGGCGTTCCAAGGCCAGAGCCTTTAAAAATGCGGTCCTTTTTGGGGCAAAGGCAGTGGAGGAAGGGTTGATTGACAGGATCCGGCAGGCGATCGAAGATTATAGAGGATTAGGCAAAAAGGTGAAGGAATAGAAGGATGGTAGGAGGTTGGCAATGACCGGAAAGAAATTGGCATTTCTTTTTCCCGGCCAGGGAACCCAAAGGGTAGGAATGGGAGAAGCTTTTTATAAAGAACATGCAGAAGCCAGAGAGGTTTTTGCCGAAGCGGAAGAGGTTTTGGGCCTGCCTTTGCGGAGTTATTGTTTTGCAGGGCCTGCTGAGGAACTTACAGCCACCCGTATCGCCCAACCGGCGATTGTCACTGTAACCTTCATTATCTCTCAGTTAATGCAAAGGAAAGGAATTGCCCCTTCTTTTGTTGCCGGACACAGCCTAGGGGAGTATACGGCCCTGGCTGCTGCCGGCGTTTTACCGTTTTGCGAGGTTTTGCTCCTTGTCCGGAAAAGAGCGGAATTAATGGCGGCTGTTCCCGGTGAAGGTGGTATGGCCGCCGTACTGAATGTCTCACCCGAACGTTTAGAGGAGATTTTGGCCAAGTATAAGCGGGAAGGGTTGATCGAAGCGGCCAATTTCAATTCTCCCTCCCAAATTGTGGTTTCCGGGGAGAAAAAATTGGTTATGCGCCTGGCCGAGGAGATTAATAGTAGTAATACTAGTAAAGAGAAAACTGGTAAAGCTATACTTCTAGAAGTGAGCGGAGCTTTTCATTCCGGGATGATGAAGCCGGCAGCGGAGGAATTCGGGAAGATACTGGCGGGCTTTAATTTTTCCACCCCAGTAGTCCCACTGGTAACCAATGTTACCGCCAAAGCGGTTACGGCAGCAGGGGAGATTCCCGGTTTATTAGAAAAGCAGCTTTATTCTCCGGTTTTATGGGACAAGTCCTTACGCCAACTGGAGAAGATGGGGGCAGAGGTTTTCCTGGAAATCGGCGGGAAAGTCCTGACGGGTTTGGTCAAAAAGACGCTACCGGGGGCGAAAACCCTCGCCGTGGTTGAACCGGAGGACCTTAAAAAAGTTCTTGCATTTTTAGAGGAGGTTTAGTAATATGAAAATAGCTCATGAGGTGGCTTTAGTCACCGGCGCCGCCCGGGGGATTGGTCAAGCGATCGCCCTGGCGCTGGTAGAAGCAGGAGCTTCGGTGGTTTTGGCTGATCTTCTCCCGGAAGTAAACGAGACCGCCGCCGCCTTGCGGGAAAAAGGTTATAAAGCCTGTGCGGTCACAGGCAATGTCGCCTCCCTTGCCGATGCTCAGCAGATGGTGGAAAAGGCCATTGACGAATACGGCAGGCTGGATATTCTAGTTAATAACGCCGGAATTACCCGGGACAACCTGTTATTACGCATGCCGGAAGAGGATTGGGATCAGGTCGTCGCCGTAAATCTCAAAGGGACTTTTAACATGACTAAATCTGCTATGAAAACCATGATCAAACAGCGGTCCGGGAAAATAATCAATATTGCTTCGGTCATCGGTCAGATCGGCAATACCGGCCAGGCCAATTACGCGGCCTCAAAAGCAGGGGTCATAGCTTTCACAAAAACAATGGCCAGAGAACTTGCGAGCAGGGGAATAAGAGTTAACGCGGTCGCTCCCGGCTTTATTCAATCGCTAATGACGGAGAATCTGCCGGAAGAGATAAAAAACACCATTTTGCGCCAAATTCCATTGGGGAAATTCGGCCAACCGGAAGACGTCGCCAAGGTAGTTGTTTTTCTTGCTTCTGAGGTGGCAGGGTATATTACCGGACAGGTTTTGCGGGTCGATGGTGGAATGGTAATGTAAGCAGAAGAAGATGGTCTTGCAATTTTCACAAGGAAATTTGACAAGTTTTCCCAGGATAGGAAATTGTGGAAGGAGGTGACATGGTGGATAATATATTTGACAAGATTAAAGAAATTGTGGTGGAGCAGTTGGGTGTCGATGATGAAGAGGTGACAGAGAAAGCCTCTTTTGTCGATGATTTGGGCGCCGACTCCCTGGATATTGTGGAACTTATTATGGCCCTGGAGGAAGAGTTTGATATGGAGATCCCGGATGAGGACGCCGAAAAAATCTCCACCGTGGGGGATGCCATAAAATACATTAAAGAGCACTCTCAATAAACCAAGTTTCGGAAAGTCCCGGGAAAACTCGGGACTTTCTTAAAAACCTTTTTTTGCTGTAATAATATCCCCCACCTATTGTGGTGGGGATATTCATAGTGCTAATTCTTGCCACCATACTGGCAGTGCCAGTACTATCACAAGCGAAAGCCCAACCTGGGTAGTGTATACTGAATGAGGTGGGAAAATGAAAAAAAGAGTCGTCATTACCGGACTGGGAATCATAACAGCTTTAGGCCAAGATGTTGAGGAGTTTTGGCCTGCTATTGTCAACGGCCGGTCCGGCGTATCCTTAATCACTGCTTTTGACACCACCAACTTTGACGTAAAAATCGGATGCGAGGTTAAAGATTTTGATCCTTCGGCATTTATTGATAAAAAAAGCCTCCGGAGAATGGACCGGTTTGTCCAGTTTGCAGTGGTAGCTGCCTTAAAAGCCCTGCAAGACTCAGGAATCGAAATAAACGAGGAAAACGCTTCCCGGGTTGGGGTGGTATTAGGTTCTGGAATCGGCGGCATGCATACAATGGAGGAACAGTTTAAAGTAAATCATGAGAAAGGACCGCGACGGGTCAGTCCCTTTTTCATCCCCATGATCATCGCTAATATGGGCGCCGGACAGGTTTCGATTTATACCGGGGCCCGGGGGCCCAGCTTCTCGACGGTAACCGCCTGCGCTTCCAGTGCCCATGCGATTGGCGAGGCTTTCCGTGCCATCCAGTATGGCGATGCGGATGCGATGATTGCCGGCGGTTCCGAGGCGACAATTACTCCCATTTCTTATGCGGGTTTCACGTCAGCGGGAACCCTCGCCAAGCGGAATGATGAACCGGAAAAAGCCAGCCGTCCCTTTGACGCCGGGAGAGATGGTTTTGTCATGGGAGAAGACGCCGGCGTAATTATCCTGGAGGAACTGGAAAAAGCCCGGGCGCGGGGAGCCAGGATCTACGCGGAAATCATCGGATATGGACTCTCCTGTGATGCTTATCACATAACAGCGCCACACCCGGAGGGGCTGGGTGGGTACGAAGCCATGAAAAACACCCTGAAAGATGCGGGTCTGAAACCGGAAGAGATTGAATATATTAACGCCCATGGCACCTCCACCATTCCTAATGACAAAATCGAAACCATGGCCATTAAAAGGCTTTTTGGCGAACATGCCTATAAACTGGCGGTCAGTTCCACCAAATCCATGCTCGGGCACCTGCTGGGCGCCGCCGGCGGAGTCGAGGCGATCATTACTGCTCTAGCCTTAAAAAACGGGGTTATTCCCCCGACGATTAATTACGAAACACCGGATCCCGACTGTGACCTGGATTATGTGCCCAATAAGACCAGAACAAAGGAATTCCGTTATGCGCTCTCAAACTCTTTTGGTTTTGGCGGTCATAACGCCTGCTTAGCTTTTGCCCGGTTTGATGAGTGAGACGGTATGGGCGGGAAAAACAAGAAAAAAACTGTTATAAAACCACCCCGGGACCACCATAAACTCGCCCGGAAACTGGGGATTTCCAGCGAGGGGTTACCCCTTTTAAAACAAGCATTGACCCACCGTTCCTACAGCCATTTAGCGGGGGAACCCTCCAACGAACGCCTGGAATTTCTTGGCGACTCCGTTCTTTCTTTGGCCATCACTGAATATCTTTATTCTAAATACCCCCGGAAAAACGAGGGGGAATTGTCAAAGATCCGGGCTTGGCTGGTTAACGCGGTGACATTAGCCAAGGTGGCGGAGGAACTTGAGGTTGGCGCGTATATTCTTCTGGGGACAGGAGAAGAAAAATCCGGGGGACGAAAAAGAGAGGCTTTACTGGCTGATGTAATGGAAGCATTAATAGCGGCAGTTTTCTTGAACCGCGGCTGGGAACAGGTGAAAAAATTCATCATCCGGCACTGGGGGGCAGAACTTAAGCAACTACTGGCCGCGGGGGAGGAACCACTGGATCCCAAAACCCGGTTGCAGGAGTTACTGCAGAGAAAGGGAGAATCTCCCCGCTATGCTTTGGTCCGGGTTGACGGGCCTGATCATGACCGTAGTTATACGGTAAGCGCCTATTACCGGGATAAAGTAGTCGGTACCGGCCAAGGCAAAAGCAAGAAAGAAGCGGAACAGGAAGCGGCAAAAGAAGCTTTGCAGTATCTGGGGAAACTTACTTGATAATGAAGGAAATCATCAACGGTTGTGTAATTATAACAGCAGGTGTAATTAACTGGCAGGGATCGCGCGCACGTTAGAGAAAGGGAGGGAGAATAAGCATTGGAGGTTCTAAAGGTTTCAGCAAAATCCAGTCCCAAGTCTGTGGCCGGTGCTTTGGCAGCGGTAGTAAGAGAGAAAAAATTTGTAGAAATCCAGGCTATAGGCGCCGGCGCCGTAAACCAGGCGATTAAAGCAATCGCGATTGCCCGTGGTTACGTGGCTCCCAACGGAATCAATTTGATTTGCATTCCGGCCTTTTCTGAAGTGGAGATTGACGGAGAGGAGCGAACAGCAATTAAGTTTGTTGTTCAACCCAGGTAAAAAGAAAATCGTTTTTCCTTGACACCGGTCGATAATTTTCCGGTATATAGGGGACAACCTGGCCATATATATTTATCAGGACGTGATATGGTCAGGAGGTGGCGGCATGAGTCCTAGCAACCAGGAACGTGATTTGGAGTTCATTACCAGGATAAAACGGTCTGAAGATCCGGTGGCAAAGGAGGAT
>Ga0079223_10000831_pt1 | contig 17163 bp, 16 predicted proteins | sample Stecom2011_FD_75072 | JGI IMG/M metagenome (GOLD analysis project Ga0079223, IMG submission 75072) | Agricultural soil microbial communities from Utah to study Nitrogen management - Steer compost 2011 | ecosystem: Environmental > Terrestrial > Soil > Agricultural land | place: USA: Utah... | reverse complement strand
GTGGAATGAGCCGAGCAATCTCAATGGCGGGCGGTTCGCTGAGCTGGACAACAAGATCGAGCTGATCAGCGCGCTGTTGCCGCGCGTCTTCGAGTGGACGCGCAATGCCGGGCCGAGCCAGCCCCTGACTTCAGGGGTCTGGGCGGGGAAGACGCTCTATGACGATCCGCATGCCCGGATCCAGATCGAGAATTCCGACGTGATCAGCTTCCATGACTATCAGACCCCGGAGGCGTTCGAGGCCAAGCTTCTCGGCCTGCCGAGGGATCGACCGCTGTTGCTGACCGAGTTCATGGCCCGGACGCCCGGCAGTACCTTTGAGGGCATCCTGCCGATTGCCAAGCGCGAGCGCATTGCCAGCTATTGCTGGGGGCTGGTCGCCGGGCGGTCACAGACGCTCTATCCGTGGGACAGCTGGACCAAGTCCTATGCGGATGCGCTACCCGATCCCTGGTTTCATGACGTGTTCCACGCCGACGGGCGGCCCTACCGGGAAGCCGAGGCGGCGTTCCTCAAGCAGATCACCGCCCGGGACGCCAGCTGATCAGCGGTAGATCACGGCGATGCCGGCGACGGCATCGTCCTGGCGATGGATTTTCGCGGCCACCGGCACGGTCAATTCGATATTGCCAAAGCCGTCCCAGCGCGGCGCCAGATCAGCGTCAGCGCCGATGGACAGAAAGCTGACGGCGTCGTCGGCAAGAGCGGCGCCAGCCGGGATCAGCGCCGCCTGGGTGTTTGGCCCGGTTTCGGGACCGCAGGTGCGGGCAAAGACCACCAGGTCAAACGTCGCGTCGGGCGCAGTGAGGCGGGCGCGCTCGATGCTGCTGCAGGTCGGCAGGGCGCCGGCGAGTAGCCAGAGCAGGGCGCCGACCAGCAGCGCCGGCAGGGTGGTGAACAGCACCAGATTGCGGAAACGGAACTTGCTGGAAATGGCCACGGAACGGTCCATGCTGTGGATAAGAACATGGGCCGTGACTCAGGCCCCGCGAATGCTTATCTAACATGTCATGCGCTTTTCCGATCAGTTTCTGGACGAGATCCGTCAACGGCTGCCCATCACGCAGGTGGTGGGCGAGCACGTCATGTGGGACAAGCGCAAGAGCCAGCCGGCCAAGGGCGACATGTGGGCCTGCTGCCCGTTTCACGGCGAAAAAAGCCCGAGTTTTCATGCCGATGACCGGCGCGGCATCTATCATTGCTTTGGCTGCGGCGTGTCGGGCGATCATTTTCGCTTTCTGACCGAAAAGGTCGGGATGAGCTTTCCCGAGGCGGTGGAACGGCTGGCCGAAATGGCGGGCCTGCCGATGCCGGCGCGCGACGAGCGGCAGGAACAGCGGGCCGCCGAGCGCAAGAGCCTCACCGATGTCATGGAACTGGCGACGAAATATTTCGAGGCCGCACTGAGCCATAATATCGGGGCGCGGGCACGCGGCTATCTGCTGGAACGCGGGGTATCGGCGCAGAGCCAGGCACGCTTCCGCATCGGCTTTGCGCCCGACAGCCGCAACGGGCTCAAGGAACACCTGGCGGCCAATGGCGTGTCGGCGCAGGACATGATCGATACCGGCATGGTGGCGGTGCGCGAGAATGACCCGCTGCCCTATGACCGGTTCCGCAACCGGGTGATGTTCCCGATCATGGATTTTCGCGGCAAGGTGATCGCCTTTGGCGGGCGGGCCCTGTCAGCCGATGTGCCGGCCAAATATCTCAACTCGCCCGAGACCGAGCTGTTTCACAAAAGGCAGACCCTCTATAATGGCCAGACGGCGCGGCAGGCCGCGCGCGATGGCGGCACGATTGTCGTGGTGGAAGGCTATCTCGACGTGATTGCGGCGGTGGCGGCGGGCTTTGAGGGCACGGTGGCGCCGCTGGGCACGGCGCTGACCGAGGAACATCTGCAATTGCTGTGGCGGATGAGCCCGGACCCGATCCTGTGCTTTGACGGCGACAAGGCCGGACAGAAGGCGGCAGAACGCTCGGCCGATCTGGTGCTGCCCCATCTCAAGCCGGGGTTTACCGTGCGCATCGCCACCTTGCCGGAAGGGCAGGATCCCGATGACCTGATCAAGGAGCAGGGGCGCGCCGCGTTCGCCGATGTGCTGGACCGGGCGCGCAGCCTGTCGGATGTGATCTGGAGCATGGAAACCGGCGGGTTGGTGCCCGAGACGCCCGAAGCGCGGGCGGCGCTGCAGGCGCGGCTGCGCGAACGCGCCAACTCGATCCAGGATTCCTCGGTGCGGTTCCATTACGGCCAGGCGTTCGATGAAAAGCTGCGGGCCTTTCTGGCGCCGGTGCGGCAGAATCGCTTCGAGCCGCGCCACGGCCAGCAGCGCTATGGCCAGAGCGGCGCCTATGGCTATCCCGGCCGGGGCACGCCCAAGCTGGTGGTGTCGGACACCCTGCGCAATTCGCGGCTGCTCAAGCCGGGCTCGGTGGCGGACGCCACACCGCGCGAGGCCGCGATCATCCTCAGCCTGGTCAATCACCCGGCGCTGGTGGAGGACAGTTTCGAAATGCTGGCCAATCTGGACTTTGAAACCCCGGCTGCGCAAAAAGTGATGAGCGAGATTCTCAACCTGGTGGTGCGCCATCACGACATCTCGGGCAATGACCTGAAAGCGGCGCTGGGCGTGCGTGGACATGGCGCAGCGCTGGCCCGGATGGAGGATGTGCTGATGCGGCAGGGGGTCTGGCAGATCGGCTCGGAGATCGCGCTGGCCGATGCCCAGACCGGATTGAGTCATGCCTTGGCCTTGCATAACAAGAAAGTTCAGCTAAATAGAGAGCTTAAAGCAGCCGAAGCAGCGCTGGGCGAAGTCCCGAGCGAAGAAACCTTTGAAAGGCTGCGGGACATCAAGAACCAGATTACCACTGTCGATGGCACCGAGGCATTGATCGAAGGATTTGGTTCGTTATCGGGGCGCGCGACACGCAGTTTTTAGAGAATGCTCTAAAAGCCAGCGCGTACGCGCGATTTCGCATATAATCATGCGATAAGTTCGAGACGGACCTGGTTGCTGCTGGCGTTAACGCCTTGGTGACCGAACCTTTACCTTGCTTTGAGGTGTCACCACTTAAAGCCTTATTCGGGCCCGAGCGCAGACGGGTGCCGACGGAGTACCAGATGGCCACCAAGGCAGCTACCAAAACCACCAAGGACAACGAGAAGCCGGAATCCGGCGCCCCTGAGGCGACGATGAATGACAGCCCGCTGCTCGACGTCAACGACGCCGCCGTCAAAAAGCTCATCAAGGTCGCCAAGAAGCGCGGCTATGTGACTTATGAAGAACTGAACGCAGTGATGCCCTCGGACGAGGTCAGCTCCGAACAGATCGAAGACTTCATGAGCATGTTCTCGGACATGGGCATCAATGTCGTCGACGAGGACGAGGTCGAAGAGACCGAAGTCGAAAAGGACGAAGAGGACCAGGGCCAGGAAGTGGCGCCGGCCACCGGCACCGCTGTCGCCAGCACCTCCAACGCCAAGTCCGGCTCTGACCGTACCGATGACCCGGTGCGGATGTATCTGCGCGAGATGGGCTCGGTGGAACTGCTCAGCCGCGAGGGCGAAATCGCCATCGCCAAGCGCATCGAGGCCGGTCGCGAGACCATGATCGAAGGGCTGTGCGAAAGCCCGCTGACCTTCCAGGCCATCATCATCTGGCGCGACCAGCTCGCTGAAGGCGAAATTCTGCTGCGCGACATCATTGATCTCGAAGCGACCTATGCCGGCCCTGACGCCAAGCAGGCCGCACCGGCGCCCGACATGGCCAGCCTGATCGCGCCCAAGACGGTGGAATCGGCTGCCGAGCGGATCAAGGCGCAGACGCCGCGCCGCTCGACCAATGAGAATGGCGAATATGTGCCCGACGAGCCCAAGGCTCCGGAAGATCCGGCACCCGATGACGATGATGACGAGTTCGAGAACGCGCTGTCGCTGTCGGCAATGGAAGCCGAACTGAAGCCGCAGGTCGTCGAGACATTTGACCGGATCGCCACGGCTTATGGCAAGATGCGCCAGATCCAGGATCGCAATGCGCAGGATCTGAGTGCGAAAGTCAGCGATGCCGACCGCAAGAAGATTGACGGTTTCCGCGCCGAAGTGATCGCCGACGTGAAGTCGCTGGCGCTCAACAATGGCCGTATCGAAAATCTGGTCGAGCAGCTCTACGACATCAACAAGCGCCTGGTGAAGCTTGAGGGCCGTCTGCTGCGCCTGGCCGAGAGCTATGGCGTCAAGCGCGAGAAGTTCCTCGAGAGCTATTACGGCCAGGAAGTGAACCCGGCCTGGGAAGCCAATCTGGCCGAATTCGATGGCAAGGGCTGGGGCGAGTTCGCCAAGCGCGAAGCCGACACGATCCGCGAAATCCGCGGCGACGTGGCGACGCTGGCGACCGAAGCGGGCCTGAATATCGGCGAATATCGCCGCATCGTGCACAAGGTGCAAAAGGGCGAGCGGGAAGCCGCGATCGCCAAGAAGGAAATGGTCGAGGCCAATCTGCGCCTGGTGATTTCCATTGCCAAGAAGTACACCAATCGCGGGTTGCAGTTCCTCGATCTGATCCAGGAAGGCAATATCGGCCTGATGAAGGCCGTCGACAAATTCGAATATCGCCGCGGCTACAAGTTCTCGACCTATGCGACGTGGTGGATCCGTCAGGCGATCACCCGCTCGATCGCCGACCAGGCGCGCACCATCCGTATTCCGGTGCACATGATCGAGACGATCAACAAGATTGTCCGCACCAGCCGGCAGATGCTGCATGAAATCGGCCGCGAACCGACCCCCGAGGAGCTCAGCGAAAAGCTGCAGATGCCTTTGGACAAGGTGCGCAAGGTGCTCAAGATCGCCAAGGAGCCAATCAGCCTCGAAACGCCGATTGGCGACGAGGAAGATTCCAACCTGGGCGATTTCATCCAGGACGTGAACGCGATCCAGCCGATCGATGCGGCGATCCAGAGCAATCTGCGCGAAACCACGACCCGGGTGCTGGCGTCGCTGACGCCGCGCGAGGAACGCGTGCTGCGCATGCGCTTTGGTATCGGCATGAACACTGACCATACGCTCGAAGAAGTGGGCCAGCAGTTCTCGGTGACGCGCGAGCGCATTCGCCAGATTGAGGCCAAGGCCCTGCGCAAGCTCAAGCATCCGAGCCGGAGCCGGAAGCTGCGGAGCTTCCTCGACAATTAGGAGCGGCTGGGTATGGCCGTTGCGCGGCTCAAGGTAACGGCCATAAAGACCATCGTGCCGTTCAAGCTGGTGGTGAGTTTTTCAGACGAGTCTTCGGGCACGTTTGATGCCGCCAGCATGATCGGGGAGCGCGGCGAGGGCACGGAACCGTTGCGGGACCGACGGTTTTTTGCTTCGGTCGAACTGGCCAATGGCGTGCCGACCTGGCCGAACCACTTTGACATCTCGCCGGCCTGGCTGCGCGAGGAAATGGAAAAACGCGGCGAATTACGATTGCCGTTGCCGGTCCGCCGCAGGCGCTGAATCGGCCGCAAGAGGAGACGAAGCCATGTCGTTCTGGAAAAACCTGTTTGGTGGTGGCGCGGCCGACGCCGCGCCCGCCGGTGACAAGGTGCTGGGCGAAGAGGCCTATAAGGGCTTTGCCATCAAGGCCATCGAAATGAAGGCCGGCAGCGAATTGCAGCTCGCCGGCACCATCGAGAAGACCATCGACGGGGTGCTCAAGACCCATCGCTTCGTTCGGGCCGACCGGATGAGCTCGCGCGACGACCTGACTGCCCTGGCGCTGTCCAAGGGCAAGCAGATCATTGACGAGCAGGGCGAGAAGATCTTCAGCTAGTTTCGACAAACAGAATTATTGGTGCAGCCGGGGCGCCTGCGGACCGAGAGGGTTCGCGGGGCCATGCTGCCGCATAGGAGTATAAAACCATGGCCAGGAAACCCACCGCACGCAGCGAATTCGTGATGTTTGACGTGTTCTATGTCGATGGCAGCCAGCGTTCCAACCGCAAGGTCGATGCGGCCCTGCTGGGCGGCCTGGACGGGGACGAACCCGCCAAGGCCGCGATTGAAGAGCAGGACCGCCTGATCTCGGAGAAATCAGGCATGCCGCCGCTCGAGATCAAGACCCTCAAGCGCTCGGGGAAGTAGTCCCCAGCGCCTTGTCGATGGCCGGCTTTACCACCGTTCCATAAAGCTCGATGGCCTGCATGACCTTGGCGTGCGGCAGGGTGCCGACGCTGAGCTGCAGGCCGAAGCGGTCATGGCGGAACCATTCGTGCTGGGCCAGGATCTTGTCGATAATCTCCTGCGGCGAGCCCATGAAATAGGCGCCTTCGGGCGTCGAGCTGGCGTCGAACTGGCTGCGGCTGGTCGGCGGCCAGCCGCGCTCCTTGCCGATGCGGTTCATGGCCGCGCTATGGGCCGGATAGGCCAGGTCGCGCGCGTCCTGGCTGTCGGCCGCGATGAAGCCATGTGAACTGATGCCGACCGGCAGGGTTTTGGGGTCGCGCCCGACCTTGGCTGCGGTTTCACGATAGAATTCGACCAGTGGGGCGAACTGGCGTGGCTGGCCGCCGATGATGGCGATCATCAAGGGCAGGCCATGATAGGCCGCGCGGGCCACCGAATTGGGGGTGCCGCCAACCGCGATCCACAGCGGGATGGGTTGCTGCACCGGCACCGGATAGAGCGCAATGCCGGCAATGGGCTTGGTGTGCTGGCCACCGGGCCAATTTATCGGACCGCCCTGGCGCAGCTTGAGCAGCAGTTCGAGCTTTTCCTCGAACAGGCTGTCGTAATCATTCAGATCGAGCCCGAACAACGGAAAGCTCTCAACGAAGGAGCCGCGTCCGGCCATGATTTCGGCGCGGCCGTGGCTGAGATTGTCCAGCGTGGCGAACTGCTGGTAGACGCGGATCGGATCATCCGAACTCAGCACGGTGACCGCGGTGGAGAGGCGGATGGATCTGGTGCGCGCCGCGGCGGCCGCCAGGATGGTGACCGGCGCGGAGGCGGTATAATCGGGGCGGTGGTGCTCGCCCAGGCCGTAAAAGGACAGGCCAAGCTGGTCCGCCAGCTCGATCTCCTCGAGCAGGTCGCTCAGCCGTTCGGCGGGGCTCTGCAAGGCGCCGCCATTGAGCGGGTCGGGGGTGTTTTCCGCGAAGGAATAAAGGCCGAGTTCCATATGGTCGCTCCTGGTTGGCCGACAGATGAACCCTGCCGGGCCGACGATCAAGAACGCACAGCGATGTAACCGCGCGGACGGGCCGGCTCAAACGTTGCTGGACGAGGGGGTATAGGCAAAGGGATTAGCGGCAGCCGGTGTTGGCTCCGGGGCGCGTTCGCCCGCTGCCTTGTGGATTTCGCCGACCAGCGCGGGATCGAGCTTGAGCCTGGTGGCCAGGACATCGAGATAGGCGCGCTCGGAAGCGGTATCGGCCGAAATGGCGACCAGTGACGCTGCGTAGATCTCGGTGGCATGGGCGGGGGTATCCGCGCGCGCCACGACGGCATTGATATCGAGCGGGGTCGAGAGTTCATCAAAGACCCAGGCTTTTTCCTCGGCCGACAGGTTCATCGTCTCCAGCCTGCCAAAGATGGCTTCCTTCTCGTCAGCATCGATACGGCCATCGGCCTTGGCAGCGGCGATCATGGCGCGGACCAGGGTCTTGCCCAGTTGTTCCTGGCTGGTGGCGTCACTCGCAGGCGGGATGAACGCATCGCGCGGGGGCGTGGCCGCGGCACCATCGGGCTGGTTGTTCTGATAGTTCTGCCAGGCATTGTAGGCGAGGCCGCCGACAGCCGCCACGGCGCCGAGCTTGACGGCGTTGCCGGCGAGCTTGCCCAGACCGCCACCGCTCAGCAACATGCCGGCAGCCATACCGGCAGCGCCGGTCATCGCCGTGCGCCGGGTATCGGGGTCATTCTGAAGCGCATTGAGGATCTGGTCGATATTGAACATGGTGGCTCCCTTGGTGCTGGCTGGGGATGTGGGTAACAAAAACGCCCAGTGCAAGAGGCCGGTTTGTTCGGCAAAGCGCCTGGACAAACAAAGACCCCGGCGGGGCGACCGGGGCCTTCATTGCAGCCTGGTGGAGGTTCCAGGACTGCTGCCGACAGCAGGATTACTGAGCCGGTGCGGCGGGAGTGGCCGGGGCTTCAGTGGTCGTGCTGGTGGCAGGTTCAGCCGCCGGGGCCGGTGCTTCGGCTGCCGGAGCGGTTTCGGTGGCTGGTGCAGCGTCAGTCATCGGCGCGGCTTCAGGCGCCATGGCCGGTGCTTCAGTCATCGGCGCTGGGGCCGTGGCTGGATCGGCTGGAGCTTCGACCGCTGGCGCGGTGTTCACATCGCCTGTGGTGGCTGGGCCGGAATTGGCGGAGAATACCAGGTAGCCGATGGCCAGCAGGGCCAGGGCAACGATAATGCCAACAAACCAGCCCGTGCCATTGCTTTCACGCGTATAGACGGTGCGGTTGCCATCATTGGTATAGACAGTGTCGCGTTCGGGAGTAGCCATAGTCATAATCCTTTGTTCGAACCTATGGCTGAAGAACGCGCGCAATTTGCTTTTGTTCCCGAATACGTGATCACAGTTTCAAAAGATTTTTCTGTCCGGTGCGGCGGCCTGGGCGGGAGGCCGGCAATTGATCGCTGTTACCGCGCGCCGGGTCGCCAGTAAACGCGCTGGACCCTGTTGTCGCTGATTTGCCGCCCGTGTCGGGCGGCAGGGCCAGATACTGTGTGAACAGCAACAGGCCGGGCACAATGGCCCGGCCTGTTGTCTCGATTGCGGTCGCCTTATTTGTTGGCGACGGTGATCAGCGGCGTGATGCGGCGGATGGTAACGCGACGGTTTTCGCGTTCTGCCGACTCGGTGCGGATCTTGAGATAACGTTCGCCATAGCCCTGGGTAGCCAGGTTTTCCGGCGGCACGTCGTAGAAGTCGGTCAGGATGCGCGCCACAGTGGCAGCGCGCAGATCGGACAGCTGCAGGTTGGAGATTTCCGAGCCCACCGCATCGGTATGACCTTCGATCAGGAAGGTTTCGCCGGGGTTGCGGTCGAGCAGCTGCAGCATGGCGTTGGCGACATTGGACAGGGCGCCAACCTGGTCACGGCTGATGGTGGCGGCGCCGGTGTCGAATGTCAGACCGCCCACTTCGAGCTTGCGCACGCTGTCGCGAACGCGGGCCGAACGCTTGACCTCGTCGATGGAATAGAGCCGGGCAACCTGCTCAACCGGTGGCTGGCTGAAGAAGACCTCAACTTCATTCTCGTCGGCATATTCAGCATCCAGCACGTAATCCTGCACCGGAATGTTCAGGCTGAGCGGGGGCAGGTCACGACCCGGGTCACGCCATACATTGAGGTCGTTGTCATAGCGATCGTCAAAATAGGCGAGCACATATTCGCGGCCATCGGGATCAATGCGCGAGCGACGCAGCACATCGCCATAGCGATTGCGGACGGTGACGATCTGGCTGCCATCGGGACGGGTGATGGTTTCGCGCACGCGGCCATTGCTCAGGTTTTCGTAGAAGATCTCGTCTTCCTGGGCATTGTAGAAGCGGTCGGTATCCTGGCCGACCGAGTTGACGATCAGCTGAGAGCCGATCTGCAGGATCACCTGGGTGATGGCCTGACCCGGATCGAGAGGCTGCAGAACGCCGGTACCGGCCGCCTGGCCAGTCGCCACGTCAGCCGCCTGTTCGGTGATGACGTTGTTCTGCTGCTGGCCGATCGTGGCGCCGGAATTGTCGATATTGGTGGTGTTGTTATTGGTGACGGTGGTCTGGTTGATGATCGTCACGTTCTGTGGCGTGGTCGGCTCCTCAAGGGCGGCAGCCTCAACCATCAGGCCTTCCTCGGCGGTGACGGCCTGGATGTCCATGGCCTCGAAGCGGGTCTGCGAACTGGCATCGTCGGTCGGTGCCGGTTCTGCAGTGACTTCAGGCGCCGGCTGAGCCGATGCCTCGCCCTCGACCGGCGCTTCGGGATCCTTGGCGCTGTCGAGCACGGGGGCGACCTGCTCCTCAGTCACGCCTTCGGGCAGGGCTTCGACCTGTTCCACAGGCTCTTCGGCCGGTGCGGCTGGCTCAACGGCTGCTGCTGGCTGTTCCATATTGGGGACGGTCGGCAGTTCCAGGCCATAATTGGCCAGGCATGCGGTAACGTCAGCCACGCCAGCCTGGGCGCAGAGGTCAGCGATGGCCTGCCGGGCAGCAGTCATCTGGGCCTGGGCGGCAGCCTGGTCCCCACCGGCCATCATGTCGGCGATGGCGGCGTTGTAGAGATCGACCTGGACCTGCAGCTCGGCGCTGATGTCCATGGTGGGCGCAGCAGCTGGCGCTGCCTCTTCAGCCGGAGCGGGCTCAGCAACGGGTGCGGGTTCTTCAGCCGGGGCTGGTTCTGCAGCGGGTGCTGGTTCTTCTTCTGCAGTGGCTGCTGGTTCGGCAACCGGGGCTGGCTCTTCAACCGGAGCGGCCTCTTCTGCAACGGGCGCAGCTTCGGGCTCTGGCGCGGGCTCGGCTACGGGTTCAGGCGCGGGCTCGACTACGAGTTCAGGCGCGGGCTCGGGAGCGGGTTCTGGTGCGGGCTCAGGCGCAATTTCGGCGGCAGGCTCGGGGGCTGCTTCAGGGGCAGGCTCGGCAGCCGGTGCTGCTTCCTCTACGGGCGCAGCTTCAGCCGGAGCGGCCTCTGCAGGGGCCGGGGCAGCCGGTTCAGCCGCGACGGCGGCATTGGCCTCGACGGCCGCGATGCACTCCTCGATGCTGGAATAGCCGGCAACGATACAGGCCTCGGTGAAGGTGCCCTCGGCAGCAGCAAGGGCAGCGGCGTCGCCTGATGCCTGTGCAGCTGTATAGGCCTGATAGGCAGTGACAAGGTCATCGTCCTGGGCACGGGCGGTCATCGGCAGCATGGCCATGAGGCCGATGCTGGTGCCGGTAAGAAGCCAGTTTCTAAGGCGCATTGTTTTTTCCTTTAAGTCGATTGGCGATTGGGCCAAGCATCGCGGTGGCAGTGTGAATGCAGTCTGAATGGATTGAGTGCACTGCGATGTGATGTGACAATCCCGCAAGGCCAGAACGCCTGGGGTTTGCCATGGTTCCCTGCCCTGGCGCGTCATCACAGGCGCGGCGATAGTGGCGCGAATGCGGCATGCCGAACGAATTGGCCTCTGGCTGCGCTGTTGAGGCGGGCGTTCCCGTGCTAGGCCCACGGGATGCAGCAAGCCATCGACACCATCATCATTTCCACCCAGGGCCAGGGACTGTACGAATTTACCCGTGCGGTGCAGGACTTCGTCAGCGCCGCTGACGTGGCAAGCGGACTGCTGACCCTGTTTGTCCGGCACACCTCCTGTTCACTGCTGATCCAGGAAAACGCCGATGACGACGTCAAGACCGATCTTGACGGATTCTTTGCGCGCCTGGTGCCGGAGGGGATGGACTGGCTGGTGCATACCACCGAGGGCGCCGACGACATGCCGGCCCATATCCGGGCCGCGCTGACGCAGACCTCGATCGGCGTGCCGGTCAGCCATGGGGCACCGGTGCTGGGCAACTGGCAGGGCATTTATCTTTATGAGCACCGCCGCCGACCCCATCGGCGCGAGGTGGTGCTTCACCTTATTGGAGACCGATAGTGGATCTGGTGGCGCAATACTGGCCGTTCGTGGTGGGGCTGATGATTACCGGCGTATGCTCGGGCGTTGCGGCGGGACTGCTCGGCATTGGCGGCGGGGCGATCATCGTGCCGGCGCTGGCGACGGCCCTGTCGGCCATGGGCTATGATTCCGAGCTGGTGCAGCACGTGGCGGTGGGCACCTCGCTGGCGATCATCATTCCGACCGGGGTGGTCAGCGCGCGCTCGCACTACAAGCGCGGTTCGCTCGACAGTGCCGCGCTCAAGCTGTGGCTGCCGTTTATCGTGGCGGGGACGTTCATCGGCGGGCTGATGGCCGGCCTGTTCTCGGGTGACGTGCTGCGCATCGTGTTTGCGGTGATGGCCTTCATCATCGCCGGCAATATCGTGTTCGGCTTCCAGACCCGGCTGATGGGCCATCTGCATGGTTCGGCCCTCACGCACCGGATTTCGGCCAGCGTGGTCGGCTTCATCTCGGCGCTGATGGGGATCGGGGGCGGTTCACTGACGGTGCCGACGCTGGTGGCCTTTGGCGCCACCATGCACACGGCCGTGGGCACCTCAGCGGCCATCGGGGTCGCCATTGCCGTATCGGGCACGCTGGGATTTGTGATTTCGGGCTGGGGCGTGGCCGGCCTGCCGCCGCTCAGCCTGGGCTATATCAATCTGGTGGCGCTGTTGCTGGTGGCGGTGCTGGCGGCACTGTGCGCGCCGCTGGGCGCGGCGCTGGCACACAAGCTGGACCAGAAGACGCTGAAATATGTCTTCGCGGGATTTCTGGTGCTGGTCGGCCTGAACATGCTGTGGAAGGTGCTGGCCGGATAAGGAGGGTTGGTGGGGACGGATTGACTACGGAGGACCGTCCCCACCGCCCAAGCCCCCTCAATGAGGGGTATTGGAACGTTTATTTCGTGCCGTCGTCCAGGTCCCACTGGACCTTGACGTTGATGGCAAAGCTCAACTCGCCGGCTTCGACCGGTACCGGTGAACCCGCGGCCATCTCGGCTCGCGCATACATGGGGTATGGCTGCGGCTCATTGAAGCCCTGGGTCTCAGAAATCGAGACAATATCGTCCAGCGTGCCGCCGGCGGCTTCGGCGTAGAGCGCGGCCTTGGCGCTGGCGTCGGCGAAGGCGGCCTTGCGCGCCTGGTTGTACAGTTCGCCCGGATCGGCCACCGAGAAGCTGACGCCGTTGACGGTATTGGCGCCCACGGTCACCGATTTATCGAGAATGGTGCCCAGGGCATCGAGCTGGCGCACCTTGACGGTGACGGTGTTGCTGACCTGATAGCCATTGATCTTGGGCGGCAAGGTATAGCCATTGGCGTCGCGCTGCTCGGAATAGACATAGTTGGGATTGACCGAGAAACCCGAGGTCTGGATGTCGCGCGCCTCGATGCCGGCCTGCTTGAGGGTGGCGATCAGTTCGGCCATGGCAGCGGTATTGGCGTCGAGCGCCTCACGCGCGGTGGCGCCCTGGCTGGTGACGCCTGAATTGATCATCGCCATGTCCGGCGCCGCAGCAACTTCGCCCCGGCCTTCGATGGTGATCGTGCCGGCCAGGGCGGGCAGGGTCAGCCCGGTGAGCAGGGCGAAGGGAATGAGGGCAGCAAGGTGACGCATTGAATAACTCCGTGAGTTGATCGCGGGGACTAATCCCCATCCATTGCGCCAGTATTACGGCACGGATGAACCTGGGTTGAACGGCGCTGTGGATGAAGCGTTCACGATAGGCCTTCTTATAAGTATGATTTATTGCCACGCTGCGCTTGCATGGTGCAGCACGGCTGGGGTAGTCACTGCGCTAGTATTTCAAGGCAGCAAGATGAGCGACATGGATTATCCGGACGGCATTCTGGTGGGTCGGGCGCGCGTGCCGGGCCATGATCACCCGCGCATTGTGACGGTACGCGATGGCGACCTGCTCGACATCACGGCCAAGGGCCTGGCCACGGTGCGCGACATTGCCGAGAGCGGCCGGGCGGCAGAGCATGTGCGCAGCGCGCCGGGCGTGTCGCTGGGCTCGGCCCAGGCCGAGCTGGCCAATAGCGTGGCGGCCAATCATGATGCCAGCGTGCCGAGCCTGCTGTCGCCGATCGACCTGCAGGCCATCAAGGCATCGGGGGTGACCTTTGTGGTGTCGCTGCTCGAACGGGTCATCGAGGAGCAGGCGCGGGGCGACAAGTCGCGTGCTGATGCGCTGCGCAGCGAAATTCTCGACCTGATCGGCATGGATCTCAGCGAGCTGGTGCCGGGGTCGGATGCGGCCATCAAGGTCAAGGCGGCGCTGATGGAAAAGGGCGTGTGGAGCCAGTATCTCGAAGTGGGGATCGGGCCGGACGCGGAGATTTTCACCAAGGGCCAGCCGATGAGCGCGGTGGGCTATGGCGCCGAAGTGGGGCTGCATCCGAGCTCGAGCTGGAACAATCCCGAGCCCGAAGTGGCGCTGCTGGTGACCAGTGCGGGGGCCATTATTGGCGCCACGCTCGGCAATGACGTCAATCTGCGCGACGTGGAAGGCCGCTCGGCGCTGCTGCTGGGCAAGGCCAAGGACAATAATGCCTCGGCTTCACTGGGGCCGTTCGTGCGGCTGTTCGACGGCGATTTCACCCTGGAAACCATCAAGCAGTCCGAGATTGCGCTGCGGGTGGAAGGCGAAGACGGCTTTGTGCTCGAGGGCCATTCCTCGATGAGCCAGATTTCGCGCACCCCGGAATCGCTGGTGGCCGCGACGCTGGGCGCGCATCATCAATATCCCGACGGGCTGGTGCTGTATCTGGGCACCATGTTTGCGCCGGTGCAGGATCGTGGTGGCGCCGGCATGGGCTTTACCCACAAGCTCGGCGACGTCGTCTCAATCTCGACATCCAGTCTGGGTACCCTGTCCAACACAGTGAACCTCTCCACCAAATGCCCGCCCTGGACCTATGGCAGCAGCCATCTGCTGCGCGACCTGGCCAAGGCAGATCTCCTTTAGTCTCCTCCCGAAAGGCACCAAAAATGGCTGAAATTTACAAGAACCTCATCAATGGGGAATGGGTTGGCGGCGACGGCGTCGAGAACATCAACCCCTCCAATATCAGCGAAGTGGTCGGCGTTTACGCGCGGGGCACCGTCGAAGACACCAAGCAGGCCATTGCCGCTGCCAAGGCGGCGTTTCCGGCCTGGTCGCGCTCGGGCATTCTCGAACGCCATGCCATCCTGTCCAAGACCGCCCAGGAAATCCTGGCGCGCAAGGCCGAACTGGGTGAACTGCTGAGCCGGGAAGAGGGCAAGACCCTGCCGGAAGGCATTGGTGAAGTGACCCGTGCGGCGCAGATCTTCGACTTTTTTGCCGGAGAAGTCCTGCGGCTGGCCGGCGAAGTGCTGCCATCGGTCCGGCCCGGCGTGGGCGTGGAGATCACCCGCGAGCCGATCGGGGTGATCGGCATCATCACGCCGTGGAATTTCCCGATTGCCATTCCCGCCTGGAAGATGGCGCCAGCCCTGGCCTATGGCAATACGGTGGTGATCAAGCCGGCCGATCTGGTGCCGGGGTCAACCTGGGCGATTGTCGACATTCTGCATCGCGCCGGCCTGCCGCATGGCGTGGTCAATCTGGTGATGGGCAAGGGCTCGGTCGTCGGCCAGACCATGCTGGACAGCAAGGACGTCAATGCCATCAGCTTTACCGGCTCGGTGGGCACGGGCAAGCGCGTGGCCACTGCCTCGATCGAGGTGGGCCGCAAGTTCCAGCTGGAAATGGGGGGCAAGAATCCGACCGTGGTGCTGGACGACGCCGACCTCAAGGTGGCGGTGGAAAGCGTGGCGCAGTCGGCCTTCTTCTCGACCGGCCAGCGCTGCACGGCATCGTCGCGGGTGATCGTGACCGAGGGCATTCACGATGCCTTCGTCGACGCGCTGTGCGAGCGCACCAAGAATCTGCGGGTGGGCGATGCCCTGGCCAAGGATACCGAAATCGGCCCCGTGGTCGATCCGGGCCAGCTCAAGCAGGATATGGACTATATCGCCATTGGCCAGGCCGAAGGCGCCACCCTGCGGGTGGGCGGCAATCGGGTGAACGCCCCGACGGAAGGCTATTTCCTGCAGCCGACGCTGTTCACCGAGGCGACCAACCAGATGCGCATCAGCCGTGAAGAGATTTTTGGCCCCGTGGCCTCGGTCATTCGCGTCAAGAACTATGAAGAAGCGCTGGCGACGGCCAATGACACCGAGTTCGGCCTGTCGGCCGGCATCGTCACCACCTCGCTGAAATATGCGACGCACTTCAAGCGCAATGCCGAAGCCGGCATGGTGATGGTCAATGTGCCGACAGCGGGCGTGGACTTCCACGTGCCGTTTGGCGGTCGCAAGGGTTCCAGCTATGGCCCGCGCGAGCAGGGCAAGTATGCGGCCGAGTTCTTCACCGTGGTCAAGACAGCCTATACCGCTGCCGGCTAAGCCATATCGGCCGCAGACACATTCCGGACGGCCCCTGGCGCAAGCCAGGGGCCGTTTGTCGTTGCCGCGCATGGTGAAGGCGGGCGGCTCAGGCGATGGCGGTGATTTCGAATTCCTGGGCACCCAGGCTGACGACGTCACCGACGGCCTGGTCGAGCAGAACGCGGGCAACAGGCGAAACATGGGAAATCGTGCCGGTGCCCGGCTCGGCTTCGTCCTCGCCGACAATGCGATAGGTTTGCACGCGGCCGTCGGCGCGACGGAAGGTGACCGTGCTGCCAAAGGCCACCGTATCGGTCGCGGCCGGCTCGGGCATCAATTGGGCGGTGCGGACGCGCTCAGCGTAATAGCGCAGGTCGCGCAGCGGAATGGCCGCCTGACGGCGGCGCTCATTGACATCGCTGACGGTGCTGGCGGCATCATAGGCCAGGCGAGCCTGTTCGAGGGCCTGCTGCAGTGCCCGCAGACCGGCTTCGGTCACCAGATTGGCATGGCTGGAAATCGGGCGATCGGGCAGCAGCGTTTCCGCAGCCGTTTCGGCACTGTCTTCCTTGGTAAAGGCAACACTCACAGCTTGGCTCCATGGCGACGCGGTCGGACAGGCCGAAGGCCAGTCCGGGGGCGGCGATGCTTGATTGCAGATGACGGGTCAATGTAGGGGAGGGGGGAGAGGTTGCATAGGCGGTATGGAAAGCGCGAGCGGCTTGTCAAACCGGCCAGTCTGGCCCAAGACGGGGTGATGCCGTCTGCCACGAGAATGAGACATGCCCGATAGACCGTCCATCCTGGCGCCGTTCAAGCATGAGACCTTCCGGCTGTTGTGGACCGCCACGCTGGTGTCCAATCTGGGCGGGCTGGTGCAGTCGGTGGGTGCCGGCTGGATGATGACGACGCTGACCGACTCGCACAATATGGTGGCACTGGTGCAGGCGTCGACCACGCTGCCCATCATGATCTTTTCCCTGGCTGCCGGCGCCCTGGCCGACAATTTCGATCGCCGCGTGGTGATGCTGATCGCGCAGGGCGGGATGGCGCTGGTGTCGGTGCTGCTGGCGGTGCTGGCCTTCATGAACCTGATGAGTCCCTGGCTGCTGCTGTCGCTCAC
>Ga0079223_10000829_pt1 | contig 17171 bp, 14 predicted proteins | sample Stecom2011_FD_75072 | JGI IMG/M metagenome (GOLD analysis project Ga0079223, IMG submission 75072) | Agricultural soil microbial communities from Utah to study Nitrogen management - Steer compost 2011 | ecosystem: Environmental > Terrestrial > Soil > Agricultural land | place: USA: Utah... | reverse complement strand
TTTATCGATGCCAAGATGACGCAGGGTAAAGTTACCGGGGCGAATGTCTCCGTTCGGATAGATGATGAATTCATGCGCGCCGTTGAGGGTAACCAAATATATAAGCAGCAATATCCGATTGACGGTGACCAGCCTCAATATTCCAACGAGGTAGACGCGCAAAGGATATGGAAGAAAATAGTCCATAATGCCTGGAAATCAGCGGAGCCTGGGATCTTGTTTTGGGATACCATCATCAGGGAATCCCTGCCAGATTGCTACGCGGACTTAGGTTATAAAACGGTTTCTACCAATCCCTGTGGGGAAATACCACTTTGTCCTTATGATTCCTGCCGGTTGTTGGCGATCAACCTGTATTCCTATGTGGAAAATCCCTTCACCAAAGAGGCGGCCTTTAACTGGGAATTGTTCAAGAAGCACGTGCATTATGCCCAGAAGATCATGGATGATATCATTGATCTGGAACTTGAAAAAATAGATGCCATTCTGAAGAAAATCGAAGAGGATCCTGAGGATATGAGCATTAAAGGGGTAGAGTATAATCTTTGGCTGGAGATTCGGAAGAAAGCCAAGGAGGGGAGAAGAACAGGTATAGGCATTACTGCAGAAGGAGATATGTTGGCTGCCTTAGGTTTGAGGTACGGCAGTGAAGAAGGTGTTGCGTTTTCAGTAGATATCCATAAAAACTTGGCGCTCGAGGCCTATAGAGGTTCTGTTTTGACTGCAAAAGATAGGGGCCCTTTTGCCATTTATGATTCGGAACGGGAAAAGAACAATCCTTTTATGCTTCGGTTGAAAGAGGCTGATGCTGAACTTTACTACCAGATGACCGAGTATGGAAGAAGGAATATCGCGTTGTTGACCATCGCCCCTACCGGCACCACCAGTTTGATGTCTCAAACATCCTCTGGGATAGAGCCGGTGTTCCTGCCGGTTTATAAAAGAAGAAGAAAAGTAAACCCTAATGATAAAGATGTAAGGGTGGATTTCGTAGATGAAGTAGGGGATTCTTGGGAAGAGTATGTTGTATTTCACCATCGCTTTAAAGAATGGATGGAAATCAACGGCTATGATACGACCAAGAACTATTCCCAAGCTGAACTGGATAAGTTTATTGCCCTTTCACCCTATTACAAAGCCACTTCCAACGATGTGGATTACCTCAAAAAGGTCAAGATGCAGGGAGCTATCCAGAAATGGGTGGACCATTCTATCAGTGTGACCATCAATATGCCGCAGGATGTCTCCGAGGATTTGGTAGGGGAATGTTACATGGAAGCCTGGAAGGCGGGATGTAAGGGTGTAACTGTGTACCGTGACGGCTCTAGGGCAGGGGTTTTGATTTCCAACGAAGAGAAAAAGAAAGAGGAGAAAAGCCAGGGGTGGTCTATTTTCCCAACCACAAGGCCTACGGTATTGGATGCTGAAGTGGTCCGTTTTCAAAATGCCAAGGACAAATGGGTGGCGTTCATCGGCCTCATCGACGGCAGGCCTTACGAGATCTTTACCGGATTTGCGGATGATGAAGACGGGATCATCCTTCCAAGATGGCTCAATAAGGGTCTAATTATCAAGAACAGGAATGAAGATGGCAGTTCCCGTTATGACTTCCAATACCAGAACAAAAGGGGCTATAAAACCACCATTGAGGGCTTGTCCTATAAATTCAATCCTGAGTACTGGAATTATGCGAAACTGATCTCCAGTACCTTGAGACATGGAATGCCTATCGAGAAGGTGGTAGATCTGATCAGCAGTCTCCAGCTAGACGAGGCGATCAATACCTGGAAAAACGGAGTAGCGCGTGCCTTAAAGCGCTATGTGCCTGATGGGGCAGAAGCCAAAAAGCAGAAATGCGAGAGCTGTAACTCCACTAACCTCCATTATCAAGAAGGCTGCCTGACCTGTAAGGATTGCGGCTCGTCGAAGTGTGGATAGGAAGGAGGCATTGGTGTCAAGACAGGAGTGCCAAGACACACGCACCTAGATCAAAGAACAAATAACCAAAATCAATTATTCTTCGGTCTTCGAGCATTAAAAAGGGAATGTATCTTTGTGGGGAAGGGAATACTTTCTTCCTCCGGAAACATTCCCTTTATTTTTGGGGTTATACCCCCATCAACCCATAAAGCCCGATCCATGCAACAGGACTCCGTACGTTTAAACAAATTTATCAGTGATACAGGATTATGCTCAAGACGGGAGGCGGATCGCTTTATTGAGCAGGGTACGGTTTTCATTAATGGGCGTAAGGCTGTAGTAGGGGATCAGGTAAAAGGTGGTGACAGGGTCAAAGTGAATGGACATACGTTGGAGCCCCGGCCGATTGAGGATATGGTATTCATTGCCTTGAACAAGCCCGTTGGAATCACTTCCACCACGGAAAAAGATGTGCGGGATAATATTGTGCGTTATGTCAACCATAGCCAGCGGATTTTTCCCATTGGCCGTCTGGATAAGGATTCCCAAGGGCTGATTTTTATGACCAACAATGGGGACATGGTCAACAAGATCTTAAGGGCTGGCAATAACCACGAGAAAGAATATGTAGTCACGGTGGATAAGCCTTTGACCGAGGAGATGATCCGCGGGATGGGGCGGGGCGTTCCGATCTTGGGCGAGATAACCAAAAAATGTAAAGTATTCCAAGAAAGCGCTTTTGTCTTTAGGATCATTTTGACCCAAGGGCTCAACCGGCAGATCAGGAGAATGTGCGAACATTTCGGCTATGAAGTCACCAAATTGGAACGGGTGAGGATCATGAACATTGATTTAAAAGGTTTACCCACGGGTGACTGGAGGGATTTGACAGAGAAGGAGATGAATGAGATCTACCAAATGATCGAAGGATCCTCATCTGATCCCGTCGCAAAACCTAAAGCCAAGGCTTCCATCAAAAAAAATGCACCTTGGAAAAAAGAGGGGGGATATTCAGCCCATAAACCCTCAGATAACAAGAGGGCTTCTCCCAAAAGTAGTTCAGGAAAGAGGGAGGGGAAATCCCGTGTATCGCCAAAGCCATCTGCAGGCCGTGGATATGGCTCAAGAGGGGCAGCCAATGCTTCTGGAAGGAACAAAAAGCGGAGATAATCAACTGGCCGTGTAATGGGGGGTGTAGTTGGACAGCCCTTACGATAGGTGGGCAAACTGGCTCCTCATGGCGAAAATGTTATAATTTTTAATTTTTTGTGGTGGCTGGGATTTTTCTATGCTTTCCTTTAAATTGTTCTTCTTTATTAAAAAAAACGATGGCAAATAAACCGACCAAAGAAAAAGTAACCATGGCCAAGGTCTTTAGGACGATCATCTGGCCTAGGAGAAAGCAATTACTTATCGGGCTAGTTCTAATTGTCATCAGTCGTTTGGCCGGCCTGGTCTTGCCCGGTGCGAGTAAATACCTGGTGGACGATGTGATTCCCTCCAGTGACTTTGAATTGTTAAAATGGCTTATTATTGCGGTGGTTTTGGCGGTGATTGTCCAGTCTGTTACCTCCTTTGCTTTGACTCAAATTCTGAGCGTAGAGGCCCAGAACTTAATTTCGAAATTGCGGGCACAGGTTCAGGCCCATATCATCCGGTTGCCTATCCGCTTTTTTGACAGCGCCAAGACCGGCGAACTGGTTTCTAGGGTAATGACGGACGTCGAGGGTGTCAGGAATCTTGTCGGTACCGGGTTGGCGCAAATGGTGGGAGGGGTGTTGACTTCTGTGATCTGTTTGGTGCTGTTGATTATGATCAGTCCCCTATTGACCTTATATGTGTTGGTACCTGTAGCCGTTTTCGGTATTATTTCCCTTAAGGCCTTCGGAAAGATCAGGCCTATATTTAGGGAACGGGGAGTGATAAATGCAGAAGTCACAGGCAGGCTTACGGAAACATTGGGCGGCATCCGCGTGATCAAGGGTTTTAATGCGGAAAAGCAGGAAATCAGGACTTTTGAGGAAGGCGTGAACCGCTTGTTTTTGAATGTCAAAAGCAGCCTTACCGCGACCAGCTTCGTGACCAGTGCGGCGACTTTGCTCTTGGGCTTGGCCTCCGCAGGGATTATGGGAATCGGGGGCTTTATGATCATGGAGCAGGATTTGACCTTTGGAGACTTTTTGGCGTTTACTTTACTGCTGGGTTTTATGATTGCCCCCATTCTTCAGATGAGTAATATCGGAAGCCAGTTGACAGAAGCTTTTGCCGGTTTGGATCGGACAGAAGAGCTGATGAATTTGCCTTTGGAAGAGGATCCTTTACGACGCACGTTGGCCTTACCTGATATTCGCGGGGAAGTGAAATTTGAAGACGTGAGTTTTTCCTATGAGGAGGGGAAGAAGATCCTTAACAATATTAATTTCCTGGCACCTGCGGGTTCCGTCACGGCCTTGGTGGGAAGTTCAGGCTCGGGCAAGACAACCATTTCCGGATTGGTCGCCTCCTTCCTGAATCCAGATTCGGGCAAAATCACTGTTGATGGAATAGATCTTCAGCAGATCAGCCTGGACAGTTACCGGAGCCAGCTGGGCGTCGTATTGCAGGATGATTTCCTTTTCGAGGGGACCATCAGGGAAAATATCCTGTTCTCCCGCCCGGACGCTTCTCCCGAATTGGTGGATAACGCTGTCCGTGCTGCTTATGTGAATGAGTTTACCGATAAGTTTGAATTGGGCTTGGACACGATGATCGGTGAAAGGGGCGTGAAGCTTTCGGGTGGACAACGGCAAAGATTGGCCATTGCCAGGGCCATCTTGGCAGATCCAAAACTCTTGATACTTGATGAAGCCACCTCGAGCCTGGATGCGGAAAGTGAGCACTACATTCAAGCCAGTTTGAAGGAGTTGCTGAAGGGCAGGACCACTTTTGTGATTGCCCATCGATTAAGCACCATCCGCCAAGCGGATCAGATACTCATCATCGAGCAAGGTGAGATCGTCGAAAAAGGCAAGCATGAGGAACTGATTGCACAACAGGGAAGGTATTATGACCTGTACACTTATCAGGCGAGGATATAGGGAGCAAAGGGGTTAATTAAGGCGGAGAAGAAACAGGTATAGAAAGGTGTTTGTCCGAGGTTTGACTTCGGGGATTTTTTTCTGCACAGCAGCCCGTCAACAGAGGGGTCTATATCTGTATCGCGTTAAATGGTTCTATCTGTTTTCTTTGACTGACATAGTCTTATAGCTTGATCCCGTACGGCTGTTTGTCATTAATTTCTTTTTTCCATTCAAAAGCACATGTTCCTCTTCAGAGGATATGTTTGTTTTTAATGAAGTCATCTGAATGCTTAAAATCGTTGGGGTGTTCAATTGCTGCCCACAAAAAAGTGTCTTTAAGCAATTAATGACCCTTGGCAAGAGTCCAATTTTAAGAAAATCATTTATAACCTGCTGAAGAAAATTGACCGTCGCTCAAAATTTGCACCACTATTAAAAAGAAAAAAACCTAACCTGCCATATTTCAGCAAGTTAGGTTTTTTAGTTGTGGAGCTGGCGAGATTCGAACTCGCGTCCAGATAGGGAAACACCGTACCGTCTACATGTTTAGTTACCTGTTGGGTTTTCGATGCCGGACCGCTGGGTAACACACCTGTCCTGGCACTTAGCTGTTGAATTTCGCACCAGCTTAACAGCATCACTGGCACTAGCCCTGTCTTTTCGACACCCCAGAATCAACCCCGACAAGGCGGAGGGTCGCGGGATGTGGCCGGGGAATCTCTATCGAGGTTCAACCCTTTAAGCTATGATCTTTCCCCTAGGGGTAAGATTAGGCAGCCATGGCGTAATCAGATTCGCCAATTATAATTTGTATGAATTATTCACGGACGTACATACTCCACCCGACATGCGAGCCCAGTCTTCACTCCTACTGTCAAAACCGGTCAGCCCCATTTTCAGGGATAAGACAAACTTAACCTATTTTTTGTTCCCCGATGAAGAAAAAAAAATCACAGATCGGCAAATGGGCTAGCCTCATTTTTGCACTGTCCCTGCAAAATCTTTGCTATGTTGAAAAATATACTCTTCATCTTCCTCTTTATAGTCCCTTCAGTACTTTCTGCCCAGATCCTTAATATGGAGAAATTGCGCATGGAACAGGATACCGCCAAAAACTTACTGGCCAAAGCGGTTATTGGCCTGACGGCCAATAACAGAAGTGGTGCGGAGGATGAGCCTGCCCATTTGTTCGCTTTTAACTTTGACATAAATCTCATGTATTACCCCGGCAAGCATGCTTATATCCTTGTGTCGAAATTTGATTACCTGAGAGTCAACGAAGAGGGGGTGATGAACTATGGGTACCTCCACGGCAGGATCAATTTTTTGAGGGAAAGAAAATTCAACTATGAGACCTTTGTCCAGTATTCCTTCGACAATGCCAGGGGCTTGGACACCCGCTGGATCTTTGGCGGTGGCCTGCGGCATGATATTTTTAAAACAGATAAAACCACCTTGCTTATCGGGGTAGGAGGAATGTTTGAGACAGAAAAATGGCGTTACCCAAAAACCGACCGTTTACTGCAGGTGGACATGTTCAAAAGTTCCAATTACCTCTCCCTTCAATCCGCCATCAACGATTATGTTGACCTTAACCTCGTCAATTACTACCAGACAGGCTATGATGGCGCCATTGAGGGGTTCCGTAACCGGTTCACGGTGTCCCTAATCCTGAACGCAAAATTGACGGACAAGCTATCATTGACCAATTCTTTTGATCTGGCCTACGAAGACAAACCCATCATCCCGATCACCCAGCTGATTTATACGCTGAAGACGGGTATTTCTATCAACCTGTAGATTCGCAGGCTTTGCCTCCTCATTCGCATCAGGATTATCCCATATTTGACCTGCGGGATTTGGAATAATTTCCTAACTTGCGGCGATGGAAAATTTTGTCGTTTCAGCCAGGAAATATAGGCCTTCCGATTTTAAGAGTGTGGTGGGGCAACAGCATATCACCACCACCTTGAAGAATGCAATCAAAAACAACCACCTTGCCCAAGCCTTTCTTTTTTGTGGCCCTAGAGGGGTTGGGAAGACAACCTGTGCCCGAATTCTCGCCAAAACCATCAATTGCGAAAACCTTACTGCAGATTCCGAAGCCTGTAATACCTGCGATTCCTGCAAGGCATTTAATACCAACAGTTCCTTCAATGTCTACGAACTCGATGCAGCGTCCAACAACTCGGTAGATGATATCCGTACACTGGTGGATCAGGTAAGGTATGCCCCACAAAAGGGAAATTATAAGATCTATATCATCGATGAGGTCCACATGCTTTCCGTTCAGGCTTTTAATGCCTTTCTGAAAACGCTCGAGGAACCGCCTAAGTACGCGATTTTTATCTTGGCGACCACGGAGAAGCACAAGATAATCCCCACAATCCTTTCCCGCTGCCAGATCTTTGATTTTAACAGGATCCAGATCAAGGATATTGCGGAGCATCTAAAGCATGTAGCTTCGGAAGAGAATATTACATATGAAGAAGAGGCCTTGCGGCTGATTGCCACCAAGGCGGATGGCGCCTTGAGGGATGCGCTATCGATTTTTGATTTGATCGTAACGTATTCCGCAGGGAGGAAACTCACCTATGAAGAGACCATCAACAACCTCCATATTCTGGATTACGATTATTATTTTAAGGTGACCGATGCGTTGTTGCAGGAAAGCATCGCCCAGACTCTTCTGATATTTGACGAGATACTTAAACAGGGATTTGATGGGCATAACTTTATTGTAGGATTGAGCGAACATTTCAGGGACCTAATGGTCTGTAAAGATGCCGCTACCGTGGAGCTGCTACAAGTGTCTGAGAATGCCAGGGAACGGTACGTCGAACAATCCGGCAAGGCACCGCTTTCTTTCCTCCTTTCTGCCCTGAACGTCTGCAATTATACAGACATCCATTATAAGAGCAGCAAGAACCAAAGGCTTCATGTTGAGTTGGCTTTGATGAAGCTGGCCAAACTTCCCCAGGCTATTTCCTTGGCGGCGGTGGCGCAAGAGGATGCAAAAAAAAAAGTTTAGCCCCTGAACAGTCCGCTTCTTCCAGTGCAGGTTCAAACCAGGAACCAAGGAAGCAGGTAGGGGCTTCCTCCAGCCCGGTCCAGAAGACGATGTCCATCCCAACCAGTCTCTCCGATGTGGATCGGTTGATCAGGGAGAAGCCCCTTGCTGTTAAGGGATCGGCGAAAACAGAAGCAGAGGTAAGGGATACCGAGGTATTGGACAAATCCCACGAGCCTTTCGACGAGTTCATGTTTCAAGATGTTCTTGAGAAAATCATCCATGATTTCAAAGAAGAGCATAAAAACATGGAAATTTCCATGTTGAGACAGCCTTTCAAGGTCAGGGAGGATAAGGTTGTTTTCTTCTTAAATGGGGAAATCCAAAAAGACATTTTTTTAAGAATACGGCCCGATATTACTGGCTTGATCAGAAAATCACTTCAAAATTTTAAGATTGATCTGGCATTCGAAATCAAAGAAGATGCAGAAAATCCGGCAAAGAAATTATATACCTCCACGGACAAGTTGAATTATCTCCGGGAAAAATCTCCTGCGTTAAAAGAACTGCAAAAACGGTTTGGGCTGGAAACGGACTTTTAATACTACCGGGCTCTTTGGGGAAACGCCTGCTTATACAGGCTCTTCTGTTCTTCTGCTTGCTGCACTAGAATCGGGGAGCTCTCTACCGGATTCTCCGTCTATTTGACCTTGGAGACTCCTGAAATGGCGTGTCCCGTCGCTAAAAATCAATTCCTATTCCGAAATTAATCAGGTTCTGTAGTTGTATGGCCTGTTTGGAAGTACCGTCATCCATTTTAATCAATACATTCTCATCGTAGATCAGGATGGTTTCTATCCTGGTGGAGACGTACCGGTTAACTTTCATGTTGATGGTGGAGTTAAAATTGACCACCATGTTTCCCAGTTTTTCATAGTTGGAGAATAGGTTAAGGTCGGCCTTCCACCTCACATTGGTCATCAGTTGGGTATCTATTGAGGAACTTATGGAAAGACCGGCTTCCGGCCTGATGTTTTCGCCTGGCACTACGCCAAAGGCGCCTGCACGACTTAAGGAATCATCGAGTACTATGGTAAAACGACCCGTGAAAGGGGAGATAATGGAGGAAAATTTATTGTTGTTCTTGTATTGTTTTTGGTAATTGAGACCAGTTGAAGATTGGATATAGCCGGGGCTGAGGAGATCGGAAATGATGTCCCTAGTTTCCCTGTCCGAGCCGGCAGGTCTTTGGTATTTATATCCTTTTAGAAGCTGGCTACGGGCATCAATCTGGGTGGATAAATAAAGGCTTTCCGAAAGCTCCCGGCCATACTTACTGGTAAAAACAAAGTTGTCATTGGTTTTTCGCATGGGGAAGGCACGGTCCGCCTGTCTGTTTGCACCAAAGCTTACGGTCAATTTGGTGTCCCAGATCTTATTGTTGCGGTTGTAGTTCGCAAAAAGGTTTACACCTGTGTTGAGGGCAAAGGAACTGGCTCCCCCTGCTGCCCAATTGGATAGACTGACCTGTTGGACACTTAGATTGAAATTCCCCCCTCTCTTCCAATAAACCGGAACTACTTCCGGGGTAAAGATCAAGGAATCTCCCAACATGATCAGGGTATCGGTACCAATGATAACGGTATCGGCCATATTGATCCTACCATTGTCTTGGGCGACCGCCTCTGATAGGCAGATGAGAAGAAATGTCCAGCAAAAAAGGTACTTCAATTTTCCCACATTGATTTAAATTTGAAGCAAAGATAATTTGGTTTATAAGGATATACTATTTTTTGATGATGATAACTTGTCCTATACTAAGAATACTGTTCACATTCAGGTTATTCCATGCCCTTAGCTGATCCACACTCACCTGATATTTTCTGGAGAGCGCATACAAGGTCTCCCCTTGCTGCACTCTATGGCTGATATGTGGGCTTATTTTTTGGGCCGGGGCCGGTGCGCTTGGCTTCGCCACCGTCGTACTGGTGGCGGTAGCTTGTGGACCTTGTTCTGGGCTCTTCAGTTTAATGGTTGAACTTGCCGTAGCCGTTACCGCGGATTGGACAAATTCTATGGGCTCGTTCCTTTTGCGGTAACTTTTAAGCTTCAAGACCATGCCGTTTTTGAGATCCTCGTCTTTGTATATCCTGTTTTTGGCTTTCAGGGAATTTAACCGGATGCCATATATCTGGGAAATTTTCCAAAGCGTTTCGCCGGGCATCACCACGTGCTCCTCGATCTGTGCCTTTCCTTTTTTCCTTTTGGTATAGTAGTATTGGCCAGCTTGGATTTGATCCGATTTTTTGAGGTCATTTACCCTTTTGAGGCGGTTTTCATTGATTCCCGCCTGAGCGGCAAAGTTTTCCACCGAAGTTGTCCGTTTGGCCAATAGGCCTTTGATTCCATTGATCTTGATTTGACCGGGTTTATCTTCCGCATTTCTATTACCCGTGATTAGTGGATAGCCGAGCGCATTTTGTCTGGAAGGTACGGTATAGGTCGCTTCTGATTCATTGGTCGTCAGCACGGGACGTGTGGCGGGAGATAGGCTCTGGCTGACATAGGTGACTATGTACTGCCGGTCACCGGGAATATTTCCGGTGGGGGTCCACTTGTTGAATTCCTTGAGATGGTTTTCAGTGACGCCGAGTCTTTTGGATAGTGCCGATAGGCTGGTGGATCCATTTACTGCATATTCCTGAAGGTAATTGCCGTTTTTCACCAATTTACCCAACTGAGATTCGAAGGCAATCTTATGGGCAAGAAATTTCTTGAAATACCAATAGGTGTTCCTGTCAATGTCAACGGTTCTTTTTCCCCGGTATTTATCCCCGTAATACTTTTTGGCTCCCCCCAGTCCCATTTGGTACGAGACCAGCGCACACATCCAATTGTCCAGATGACTGTGGTGTTTTTTCAGATAGAGTGCAGCGCCCTTGGTGGAGGAGACAATATTTTTTCTTTCGTCGATTTGGTTGTCCACCCTCATAAACACTTCTTCCGCTGTCCCCTTTTTGAATTGCCAAAAACCCACCGCATTGGAAGTGGAGACGGCATCCGGGATCAAACTGCTCTCTTGGATAACCAGGTACTTCAAGTCCTGTGGTATCCCGTGTTCTCTGAGTACCCGCTCGATAGTGGGCATATAAAGATTGACCCGGTCAAGTTTGATTTGGAAGTAACTGGGGTTTCGGTACAAAGCATCCACATCCAGTTGGATTTCCCGTTGTGCCTGGTCGTTGAGGCGCAGGGTCATGTCCGCAAACTGTATGGTTTTGGGGACTTGTGGGGTTTGTGCCTGGGCACCGTATTGGAAAAAGTAAAAAATAAAAAGAAAAGGGATAATAGTATATCTCATAGGGGGTAATAGTTAAAGTTTCCGGGCCATCAAAATCCCATCTCTGATGGGGAGCAAAACATTCTCTACTCGAGGATCTTCCTGAACCAGGCGATTAAATGCAATCAAGGCTTTGGTGTCTTTGTCAATCTTCCCGTTATTTTCAAGTACTTTTCCAGACCACAATACATTGTCTGCCAGTAAAATTCCACCTGGATTAATTCTGTCAACGAGCAGTTCATAGTAATTGTTATAGTTGGTTTTATCTGCGTCAATGAAAACCATATCAAAATTGCCTGGCAATTGGGGGATGATTTCCATGGCATGTCCTATTCGATAATCAATTTTAGCAGATAAGCCGGATTTATCAAAGGATTCCCTCACCCTTTCCTCCAGCTCGCCGTTGATGTCAATGGTTACCAGTGTTCCCTTGGGAGCCAGTCCTTTGGCCAGACAGATGGCAGAATAGCCTGTATAGGTTCCTATCTCCAGGATAGTGGTGGGGGCAAGCATTTTACTGAAAATCTCGAGCATTTTACCTTGCAGCTTTCCTGACAGCATGCGCGGCATCAACACTTTGGCATAAGTCTCCCTTTCGATATGCTTAAGAATGGCATCTTCTTCCGAGGTATGTTCCTCACAATAAGTAAAGATGGCGGGATTGAACAATTCCATTTTTATTTGGGTAAATACGTGAGAAAACTGAACTCAACTTCATCAAAAACCTCATTGGCGATATCCTGTAGGTCTTCAGCAGTAGTATTACGGATGGTATTGAATATGGTGTCCAAAGGATCAATCCGTCCCTTGTCCAAAAGGCTCTTGCCATACACCAACATAAGGGAGGCATAGTTTTCCTCCGCCATGGCCATCTGCCCGATCACCTGTTCTTTGGCCATATGAAGCTGCATGCTCCCCAGTTTCCGTTCTCTTAATTTTTTTATTTCCTTCAATACGATCTTTTTTGCCTTTTTGGAGGTCCCTTCTTCCGTGGCATAGAAGATACCGATAAATCCTGTATCGGTGTAAGCTTGGTAAACGGATTCGATGTTGTACACATACCCATACTTCTCCCTTAAGGCCAGGTTCAGCCGTGAATTCATGCTGGGGCCGCCTAAGATATTGTTCAAGAGGAAAAGTTTAAAGCGGTTTTTATCATAAAGCGATAGCGCTGGCTTTCCGATGGCACAGTTGGCTTGGGAGATCTCCTTATGGACGACCTTGATTTGAGGTGCGTAGCTGTGGAATCCGCTTCTGACAAAAAGGCTTTTCTTGGCAGGAATCTCGAGCAGGAAGGACTCCACCTGCTTCAGTACCTTGGCAAAACTGATGTTGCCTACCACAGAGAAGATGATCCTCGAGGTGTCCAGCCTGCTGGATATAAAATCGAAGAAATCCTGTTGGCTAAAGCGGGATACGGTCTCTTCTGTTCCAAGAATATTCCTTCCCAAAGCATGGTTTTGGAAAATAGTGGCGTCAAACTCGTCCTGTAAGGCGTCCTCGGGAGAGTCACGATACATGGCCATTTCCTCCAGTATCACCTGCCGCTCTTTTTCTATTTGCCGCGGAGGGAAGATGCTGTTGAAAGTGATGTCGCACAACAGTTCGGCGGACTTGCTGAAGTGGGCCTGCAATACACTGGAGTAGAAACAGATTTTCTCTTTCGTAGTGTAGGCATTCAATTCCCCTCCCACCGAGTCCAGTCGGTTGAGGATGTGAAAAGCCTTTCTTTTTTGGGTGCCTTTAAAGGCCATATGTTCCCAGAAATGTGCCAGGCCTTCCTGTTCCTTGGATTCATCCCGGCTTCCGATATCCAGTATAAAGCCGCAATGAACGAGCCGTGTATGGGTGATTTCTTCGTGAACTATCCGGATGCCGTTGGGTAATTCTTTATAGTTATATGACATTTACTTCCACTTCCAACATTTAAATCACAAAAATAGCACACTTTGTGGCATATTCTGTTTGGCAGGAGATTATGTTGCATTTTTAGCTTCGATTCGCTGCCCATATGCGCTTTCTGCCTAGTGAGAGCCTGCAGTAGAAACAAAATAATCAGGTGCTATTCTGTGGGACCCACAGTCACGGATAAATTATTTGTTGGTTAGGTCAAATTCAATTAGCTTTAGGTCTTACAAAAGCCCTAAGTAGACCAAGGTGTGATTTTTTACCCATTACCACACAATATTTCCGTTTTATGGAGACTCAAGATTTAAAAGCCTCGCTAATAATATCCGTATATAAAAACGTTGAGTTTTTAAAAGTTGTTCTCGATTCTCTGGCTTACCAAACGGAGAAAAGGTTCGAAGTGATCGTTTCAGAAGACGGGGAGTCACCGGTGATGGACGATTTTATTCTCAACTACCCTTTTCAGTTTCCCTACCAACATGTTCGCCATAGCGATTTGGGCTGGAGGAAGAATAAAATTTTAAACGACGCGATCAGGGCAGCAAAGTCCGATTGGCTGGTGTTCATTGATGGAGATTGCGTGTTGCATCCACGATTTATGGAGTTTCATATCAAAATGGCCGATCCGGATGTCATCTTGGCTGGGAAAAGGATAAAGCTGGACGCTGCTACGTCAAAATTATTGTTGAGTCAGGATCTGCCGTTGGAAGAAATGAACCTATTTATCCTCGGTAACTTTTTGAAAATAAAAAAGAATGGCGGAAAATTCATAGAAGAGGGTGTTTTTTCCCCACCTTCAAGCATTTTTGGTCGATTGTTGGCAAGGAGAAAAATGAGGCGTTTAAAGGGGTGCAATATGTCTTTTCATAAAAAAGCCATCTATGCAATCAACGGTTTTGATGAAGATTTTGTTAAACCTGCTGTAGGGGAGGATGCGGATCTAGAATGGCGGTTTCGCCAAGCTGGTTTTCACCTGGCTTCAGTAAGGAATTTGGCGGTACAGTATCATTTACACCATACTGAATGCTGGAGTATACAAGAGGAGAATTTGGCGTTGATGAAGGAGAAGCAGGCTAGAAACGAATTTATTTGTAAAAACGGACTAAAAAAAGAACCATGAGATATCAGACACAGCCCCAGGCATTATTTATTAAGAACAGAGAAAAACTAGCCGACAAGTTGTTGCCCAATTCTTTGGCGGTGTTTCATTCCAACGATATTATGCCTACCAATGCCGACGGCACTATGAGGTTCAGGCAGAACAACGATCTTTTCTATCTTTCCGGTATTGACCAGGAAGAATCGGTCCTCGTATTGTGTCCTGACTTTTCTAATGAGCAGATGCGGGAGATATTGTTTATTCGTAAAACCAATGAACACATCGCCATCTGGGAGGGACATAAATATACCAAAGAAGAGGCCTTTGAGGCTTCAGGGATCAAGAACATCCAATGGGTAGAAAATTTTGAAGGAACGCTCAATTCCTTAATGGCTTTGAGTGAAAACGTTTATTTAAACACGAACGAGCATCTAAGGGCAGAGGTCAAGGTAGAGACCCGGGATGCGAGGTTTATTAAGTATTGCCGGGAAAGGTATCCCCTGCACCACTACCGCAGGGCCGCACCGATTATGCACCAACTGCGGGCGGTGAAGGAGCCGGAGGAAATTGACCAATTGAGAATTGCCTGCGACATCACCGAGAAAGGTTTTAGAAGAATCTTGCAATTTGTAAAGCCGGGGGTGATGGAGTATGAAATAGAAGCCGAATTTGTCCATGAATTTTTGATGAACAGAAGCCGGGGATTTGCTTATGAGCCTATTATAGCCTCAGGCGCGAGTGCCTGCGTGCTTCATTATATTGAGAATAATAAAGAATGCAAAGCCGGGGATCTGATATTGTTTGATGTGGCAGCGGAATATGGCAACTACAATGCCGATATGAGCAGAACCATTCCCGTCAATGGGAAGTTCACCAAGCGCCAACGGCAAGTTTACGATGCCGTATTAAGGGTACATCGTACGGCCAGTGGGATGTTGCGTCCCGGGGTAAATATACAGGAATACCATAAGGAAATAGGAAAGATCATGGAAGGCGAGTTGATTGGATTGGGGCTGTTGGACAAGAAAGAGGTGGCCAACCAGGATCCGTCCCAACCTTTGTATAAAAGGTATTTTATGCACGGCACTTCACATCACCTAGGCCTAGACGTGCATGATGTGGGTACGATGTATGAGCCGATCGTGCCAGGTATGGTATTTACGGTGGAGCCGGGGATCTATATTCCCGAAGAGGGATTAGGCATTCGTCTGGAAAACAATATTGTCGTCCAAGAAAATGGCTATTTGGATTTGATGGAAAACATCCCTATCGAAGCTGAGGAAATTGAGGAGTTGATGAATAAGTAGTAGCGTAGGGGCTAGGGGTATTGAGACGCAATTTTAAAAAAGAGAAGGGGAAGCGGTGATTAACATCCTGCTTCCCCTTCTTTGTTCCTCTCTGTCCCCTCTGCCCGCTTCTCCATTTATTTATTAAATTGGGTCATCGTCAGATGGGCCCCGACAGTACAAAACCCTTCAATCATTTGGATGGCTTTGTCCATAAACATCGGCAGCTCATCGATTTCCTTTTGGCCCCATCTTCCCAAAACATATTCGATTTGACGGCCTTTTGGAAAATCATCCCCGATGCCAAACCGCAGCCTTGGGTAATTTTGGCCTCCGAGTAATTCTTCGATGTTTTTAAGCCCGTTATGCCCGGCTGCAGAGCCTTTTTCCCTCATCCGGAGTGTGCCGAAAGGGAGGGCCACATCATCCACTACCACCAATAGGTTTTCTTGAGGGATTTTTAGCATTTTTAGCCAATAGGACACTGCCTTGCCGCTGAGGTTCATATAGGTGGTAGGCTTGATCAAATGAATTTGTCTGCCTTTTAGTTTGTATTCTGCGGTAAAAGCCAGTCAATTGCTTGACCAGGAGATTTTTTCTCTATCGGCAAGTCTGTCAAGGGTCAAAAAGCCCACATTGTGCCTGGTGAGTTCATACTCGGGCCCGATATTGCCCAATCCAACAATAAGGTATTTCATTAGAAATGTATGGTGGATGCAAGGCCTTCCGCGGATGTAAAGCCAGGAAGGGCTGCAGATTTACGGGATAAAATAAAAAATCCTGTCCCTTGAAAGGAAACAGGATTTTTGTTGGCTTTATGAGATTAGGCGTCTGCCTCATCCTTTTTACCTCTAAGTGCCCTTGGGATACCCACGGTAGCAATAGAGACACTTGGATTGGTCAGGATCTCAAATCCTTCTGCCTTTACTTCGTTTACTTTTACAGATTTACCCAGTTCCAATTTGGAGATATCAACAGGAATGTTGTCTGGAAGATCTTTGGCAAGACCTTTTACTCTAAGTGTCCTTGCTTTGATTTCCAATTTCCCACCTTTCATAATCCCAGGAGATGTTCCTTGAATTTTTACAGGGATGTCCATTTTGATTGGCTTTTTATCACTGTAAGCCAAGAAGTCCGCGTGTAAAAGCACCTCGCTCACAGGATGGAACTGTGCTTCGCGAAGGATGGCTTTAATTTTGGTGCCTTCCAAGTTCAAATCCACAGAGTGGACCTCAGGAGTATAAATCAGTTCCCTGAAAAGAATTGCAGGGGATACAAAATGGATTTGCTCCTTTATGCCTGGGCCATACACTACACAAGGAACATTTCCTTCTTCACGGATTCGGTTCAATTCCCTGCTATCGAGATTTGCTCTTTTAAACCCTATAATCTCTAATGACTTCATAAGTTGTTTGAGTTGATATAAATAATAATTGAAATTCTAATTAAATAAACAGTGTGCTGATAGAGTCATTTCCTGATACCGCACGGATGGCCTTTCCAAATAAGTCTGCCACTGTCAATACTTTGATTTTTGATGTCTCATGTT